>ERZ1673737.853-NODE-853-length-34044-cov-4.175057_pt1 | contig 34044 bp, 31 predicted proteins | sample MGYA00580211_ERZ1673737 | MGnify/ENA primary metagenome ERZ1673737 (study PRJEB41218, sample SAMN15661789) | gut metagenome | host: Homo sapiens | place: Canada: London | collected 2015-08-20/2019-03-30 | study: EMG produced TPA metagenomics assembly of... | reverse complement strand
AGGGCCCAAATTCAGGCAGACAATATGAACCAGTGGCATCAACGAAAGTCTGCAAAGGCCCACCAGCATCCGCAGTCGCATGCTCAAGCGGGCCACCAAAGACCAGCCACGGCTTGGAAGGTAGGAGGAGTTCGAGGTGTTTCTTCTCTGCGCCTGGACAGAAGAGAAGTGTGTTATGTGTTATGTGTGTGAAGGCTTGGGGGTGGGCGAGAACTTCAATGTCGAGATCTGCGAGGAGGGTCTTATCCAGGTGGTTGAAGACGGGGTCCTGGGCGTAGACTTTGATAGGCTGGATCTGGGAGTGGGAGGTTTCTTCCGTTTGGGCTGAAGGCTGTTAGTTTGGATTGGACTGAATGTGGGTGGGGGGATGAGTGAAGGACGTGAAAGGGTTTGGCCTGTGCATAAATATACGTATAGGGGTATAGTTATAGACAGAAGGCCATCGGAGAAAAGGCAAGGGATATGATTGAAGAAAAGTTCTCATGTGCCTTCAAAAGGAACCAGTAACAGAACAAGCAAGAATATAAAACTCACCTGTAACCATGTCCTTGATGCTTACCAAGGCAGCAAGCTGGTACATAGACACACTCCGCCTATCAGTCCAGCCATCACGCAGGAACCCACTCGGACTCCCGAGGCCGATGCATACAATGGCGTCCACAGGGCCATAGGCCGGCTCAGACCGACAAGAAGTAGAAGTAGAAGAAGACGCAGAAAGAGAAGAAGTTGGACCAGGAGAGGAAGAAGCTTGTTCACTCCCTCTTTCTCTCAATTTCTTCTGCAACACCCCCGCCAAATTGACCCAAGTCTCCGACCCTTTCCACTTCTCACTATGCTCTCGATATTGCGTCTGCAGCTCAGTGATTGTCAGTCGACCTGGTGCCTCTGCAGGAGCTAGCACAGGCTCAAAGGATGGGTCGGTGGATGTTCCATTTGTGCTGTCTGGCCTGCTGCGCATTACGCGCCGCACGTTGCCGCCGCTTGTCACATGGGTCCAGCCGTTATCGTCGGTCACTTGGGTTCGTTTTTGGGGTCGCTTTGTTCGACGTGATGTGCTCGGCATATTTTGTATAGGAAAGATATTATAATAATGTTGATTAGTGGTATAAGATCAGTGGAATTAATATATGACTGGTGAAGCCTTTTTTTTTTTGGAGTTTGCGGAGGGAAGGCTTGGCATACCGACTGAGATGAGATGACTGTGGACTATACTTCGTTACTACACTTAAGACCATAGCTTATACTCAATAATTCAACTGACACTACTGTTACTATCGGATGATATCTACTAACAATGCATGCACTTTCTCACCCCCGTTTATTCACACTGTAAGCGCCGTTGTTCCCCTCCGAACATTAGTGTCTCCCTGGGCGCTTCCCCCTCAGCAAATCACCATGCAGTATCACGCTTCAAGTGATGGCACTTGCAGCTGGCTGTGATGATCCGGGCCATCCCTGCTCTTTACCACTGCCCACTCCCAATCACTCATGCAGGCCAAGTCACATTTGGTTCCTAGGTTCTCAATGGAGGCCCCCTCAAAAAGACTGATCAGCCCTCGAAAATCATCTGTGGGTTGGTCTTGGAGCTTCATCTGCGGTTTTGGTTTGACATCAATTCCCTTCGCCCCTTCACTTTTTACCTGCGATCGGATAAATAGAGTCTGGGACTCTCAAACGGTTTCCGTTTTTGTTTAATTCTTTTGTCTTGGTCGCCATATACATTCGGGACCACACCTCGTCTCATACCTCAGCATGAGCTTACAACAATCCGTAACACGATGGGCCTCTGTCCTCGTCTTGCTATGTCTTGGTCTGGCACAAGCTCATACCGTCATCACATACCCAGGCTACAGAGGCAACAACCTCCACACCAACGGCACAGTCCAGCAGTCTAATGGTCTGGGTGTGGCCTACGATGTGAAGAACGGCTCATACATCTTCCCCTATGGAATGGAGTGGATCTACCCATGTAAGACCAGTTGATTCCGACCAACGCATTGCCAGGATCACTGACTCTTCTCTTTGCTTAAGGTGGCGGTATGCCCCGATCAACCAACCGAACCAAGTGGCCTGTCAGCGGTGGTGCTCTCGCCTTCCAACCGGGCTGGTTCCCGGGCCATCAGAATGCCTTGATTTATATCAACCTTGGATTCGGCGAGATTCCCGAGAATATGAGCCACCCTGTTGTGTCGCCTTTCCAGATAACTGGCCCGACCAACAACCCATACCCGGGTACCGTGTGTCTGCCGCAGGTTCCTCTGCCGGCCAATATCAGTGTCAGCCCTGGTGATTATGCTACTATCCAGTTGGTTGAGACGGCCAAGCATGGCGCTGCACTGTACAATGTATGTTCCACCCCCTCGGTCAAGTGGTCGCACATACTGACATGGTTCTAGTGTGTGGACATCGAGTTCGCAGAAGACGGCGATGCCTCAGTTGAGGAAGTAACTCGCGACAACTGCTTTAACTCAACAGACATCTCTTTCGAGTACATGTACACCACCAGTTCCATTGGCTCTGGCGCAGGGATGCTTCAGCCCCCGAAGATATCCGCTGGAGCCCTCGTACCGCTGTTGACTGCTGTAGCCTTTGGCATGTATCTGTAGAGATGGCTGATGTTTTGTTTGCATTTACACACGCTTCGCTTTTCTTTCTTTTGCGCCATACCCCTGCTTTCATTAATCTACCACGCTTCAAAATCAATGATGATACTGCATGTCTTGAATGGGTTTTATAGTTGATGCTTTGGGTCCTTGACCCCTTGCTGGCGTTGACAGGTGTTTGGGCTCTATACTGCTTTACAGAACGAATATGTTCGTCAAATATGACAATCATCCCAATCATGTTGTTATGCATCTATCGTAATTCGTATGTACATGTCAATGTCGCACATCTAACTACTGCAGACCTCCAGCCAGCTCGACAATCGTCCGTGCTACCTCTTCCGAGCCTTCCTGGGGTGTCCAGTGTCCAACCCCATCTAGAAACCGAAGAATATGAAGGTCCGCGCAGGACACGCCATCTTTCATTTTCTCGATGGCACCAGGCTCCTGGTAATTACCCCAGTCCAGCTTCCCAGAGACGAAAGCACATGGTGGCTCGAGCTTCTTCCCAGCAAAGACCTCAAAGTCCTTAGTATATCGACCGCCAGCAGCCGTGCGCACACGATACCAGTTCAACCCACCCTGGAATCCAGTGCGTCCATACTCAGCCGCATAAACAGCAAGCTCATCATCCGGCAGCCACGAATGCGAAGACAGACCCTTTGACGACTCCTCGGCCATATCAATAGCCACCGTTGCAGGCATAGACTTATCTAAGGGCATAATATAGTAACCAGGCAACTTCACCAAATCCTCCGCTGACCACTTCCCCAGCGGATGAGGCCGGTTCCCCGGCCAAGAACCACTCTTCAAATGAAAATACCCGCGCAAAAAGCGATGCATCTCCTCAGGCTCCAGATTGGACATCTCAGGACCAGCCCGTGCAGTCGAATAATACCACTTATAATGCTTGCGTCCCAACTGCGCCAAAGCTTCATGAATTCCCGTCGCTGCAGCAGAGCTCTCCGCACCACCAGCACCACCAGCACCACCTCCTCTGGCTTCAATACTCTGACCGGCATCGGCATTGACACTGGCAGTATCAAACGGCAACTCAGGACTCCCATTAAAAGGATGACTCATAAGCACAACGGAACGAAAGAAATCAGGCCTCATAAGCGCACACATAGCAGCTGACACCGCACCACAATCATGTCCCGCAACACACTGCACGGAGCGATAGCCGAGCGCATGCACGAGCATCACAATATCCCGCACCAGACTGGACAACGAGAAAGTTGCGAGATCGACATCCTCGTAGCTGCTCGTGTCCCAGCCTGTTGTACGTCCGAAGCCGCGCTGGTCGGGAGCTACGGCGTGGTAGCCTGCTTCAGCGAGCTTTGGAAGTACGCGGCGCCAGGAGTAGGCGATTTCGGGGAAACCGTGGAGGAGTATTATTAGCGGTTTTTGTGGGGTGCCGGTTTGGGGTCGTCCTGCTTCTAGTATGTGGAAGTTTAGGTCGCTTGTTTGAATGTAGCGGCTTGTTATTCCCTCTGGGAGGGGGAGGGGTGGTAGGGAGGTGTATGTGGTCATGGTTGTAAATGTTGATTTGGGATTGGATTGATTTGAGCTTGGAGATGATAGTAAGCAGTCAAGGATTTAAGGAGTAAAGGGCTATGTACATGAGAAATGGGGTATCTAGGTAGCTTTTATATGTAAAACTACCGAGGTTAGAGAGGAGAGAGGTGAGGTGGAAGAACTATCAGCTCCCAGGAGTAGTTCCGTGCCTGACCCACGGCTTAAGTCATGACGCAACTTCAGATCTTCTGCAACTTCACATTTTCTTCCCACTTTTTTCTTTTTTTTGCGACAAGCCACAATTCTTGATTCCTTCAATCCGACCTTTACCCTCGCTTTTCTCCTTGACTCCTGACTGGCGTGTGTCGATCGCTCCGAGTTTACCGCTCCCCTCTTTCAACTCAACCTCCTATAGCTACCTACCATCACATCCCAGATCTATCTAAGATCCACTCGATAGCCTCATCCACTTCATCCACTCCAATTTCGGAACCCCCGGCGCTGCCTAAAGCAGTGTCCGGCCGGCTACCCGATCTCTGACCGTGACCTCACCGACGAAGAGCCTGAACAATGGTCTTCGGCCGACGCAAGAGAAGTGCCTCTGCCCATTCCCAAGTACGTTCTACGCCTCAAATACCAGCTCCCATGGATTCCATGGCAAATTTCCCACCTGCGATGGGACCTATCCTGCAACCCGCCGGGTACCTGCACCTAGCATGAAACTGACAGCTCTTTCTTTCCGACCAGCCACTCTCTCCGCCCGCGTCGCAATCCGCCCAGTCCGCCGCCAGCCATGCCTTCCTAAGATCACAACCGTCGACGAGCAGTCTGTCCTCTGCGGCAGCTGCCGCTGCGCTACGCAGCTCCACGCCCACCCCGACGTCCATCGGAAATGTCGAGACGAAACGCATGGTCCAGCGGCGTGCCTCGACCCAGTCGCAGGTTAATCCTGTTGGCGGTCGTCGCTCGGCAAGCGTGAGTGGGACGCTGCGCCGCTCGAACAGTAACAGCTCGATGACGGCACGAACCTTCCGCGAACAATCTCCCCATCGCCCAGCTACAAGCTCTGGACCAGTCAATGTGCCCCCGTTGCCTAATCTCCCGGCACAGTATGCACCGCGGAAACTCCCCAATGGGCGAGCAATGAGCATGGGGCCATCGATGCGGTCACCCCCAGCATCTCCGCCGCGGTCCGGAAGGCTAAATCGGGATCATGGAAGAGGCTCGCCCATCCACATTGATACACACCAACGTGTGACAAGTCTTGGGACGGTGCCAGAGTTGGAACGATCAGCGAGTCGCATTTCGGCGAATTTCTCGTATCCCAATCTTTCACGGCCGACTTCCCCTACTAAGGATCCGGAGAATGAACCGTTGAATCTCGCCGCTGCGCTCCAAAAGTCTCCCTTCGAAGAGCCGGAGCGGACTCCCAAAAAGGAATCTAGGACCTTGACCTCCGGCAGTGGGGAAGGAAGCCCGGTTGCGAATAAGTTCCGGGGTCCCTTGGCTGCTTCTGCTGCTGCCCAAGCCCTTAACACGCAAAAGGGTATTCCCCAGGCAAAGACTCGTGCCGAGCAAGTACACGATAAACTAGCCGAGGATGACCTGGACCAATTTACCGACAATGCAGGACCTATTGCGACCACCATACCAGAGAGTGAGCATCCGACCTCGCGAATTCTTCCTGAGCGGTGGGCGTCAACAGTCCCAGAGGAGACAGAGCCCACAGATGAAGCCGTTGATACTCATATCAGGGAAGGGAGAAATCGCATGACGAGTGCATCACCAACAACCGATCACTTGGAAGCAGTGCCAGAGCAAACCGGACAACCCCCACACATACGCCAGTCGAACAGCCCGGGTCGTGCTCGTTTCTCTCAATTACTGTCCGTGGCTGATGAGGGGAATCAAATCCATCAACCCCCTCCTCGATCAGTGTCTCCCTTCAAGTCCGCCTTAAAACACCCACGAGGTAGTTCTCTATCCCCAGAAAGGAATCTCGGTACAACGGGTCGAGCTCTCGCAGCGAGCGAGTTGTCAGATGGCGGTACCTCGGTGGCATCAGACGAAGGATCCCGCATTGGTGCTAAAAAGAAGACTGCCAAGGTTAGCTTCGATGATGAAGCTGAAATTGTAGGCGTGGCAGCTAGCCCTCCTACCTCGCCAGAGGAGTATGCACCTGATTCACCACCCGGCGGCAAAGCCAAGACTCGTATGAGTTTCTTTGGCAAGAAGAAGGCACCGTCTGACTCTGTTACGCATGACGATGGCTTCAATGCGGTCATCAAACCTCGACAAGCTCTTCCATCGTTTGGTAGTATTAGAGGCAACCGGAAGGGTGGCCTCCAGAGATCGCCTATTCCAGATTTCAGCGATAACGAATCCAGTTCCTCCTCTGAAAACGAGGTTGCAGCTCAGCCGAGGGTGGCATTATCAAACGATCATGCAATCGCGGACATGCTCTCCAAAACTCAAGATCATGGATACTTTAAGCCCCGCGATGTCAGTACTCTGGAGCAAATGTCCGTCAATGGTGCTACCAGCTTGGGGGCGGACAGGGGGTCGAAAGTCATTGGTATCACTGAGCAAAAGCCGTATACCGATGTGAGCGCTGATCTTTCTGTGCCTGCGATTGCTGTTGAACCAGCTACGCCCCCTCTAGATCAACCAAAGCGAAGTCTTGAACAACAAAGATCCAGCATGGATCAGTACAGGATTCCAGGCGGGTTCCCGCCATCCAACTCAGACCGCAACCTCAAGTCCACAGCAAAGAAGACCAATGCTCAGGTTGTTGCAAGCGCCGTTCCAAATCTGGACGACGCAGATACTGAAGAGGAGTCTGGCGATAGTGTTTATAGCGATGCAGCTGAAGACATTGACGGCGATGGATTTGGATCGATTAATGCTATTGTTGACAGCCGCTCAGCCCCCAGGTCGGTATCAGCTTTGGACACCACGAGCGAGAGTCGTGACGCAACACCGAAGGCTCTAGATCGAACTGCCATCGTGGATACTCAGTCGCGTGATGTGACTGACCAGGCTGAGGATGTGCGCTCTGTCACCCCAACCCAGGAATCGGTCAACCGAGAGGCAGAAGAATCTCCTTCCTCCCCGATGAAAGCCCGCAATCTTGACTCTGCCTACCCATCGCTGGCAACTAACTCGACCTTTCGCGCTCCTCAAAATGGTAGTACCTGGACACATCCCAACGGGAAACAACGTCCACTGTCTGTGGCAGTGGGTCCAACATCTCGTATGCAAGACCCTCGATGGTCGAGCAATGAGAGTTCTCCGCGGGATGGCAAGAACAGACCACGTCCAGTCTCCCTTGGCCCTGCGTTCCAGAAGTCAAGACCCCCTGGGCCTCGCCGAACAATGTCCAGTGGAAGCGATTCTTCAAGCAGCTTCAAGCGCTCTTCTCCTCGTGGAGATGGCATCCATGCAATGCGACGAACACTGAGAGCCGGTGCTGGCCCTGCCGAGCGAAACGAGTCCCCCATTGATCATCGGCCCATGTCAGCCGGCTCGTCGAATGGCACGATGCGCAAGACGCTTCGAGGAACAGGTGCTGGAGGCGAGCGGTATTCGTTCTTCTCGACAAACAAGAAAGCACCAAGGGCGAAGGTCTCGAAACAGCCTCCCAACCCAGCCAGCTCAAGCCGGTTTGCAGATTCGGATGGCGAGGAAGACAAAGCCCGGACGCAGACTTTCCGCAGTCGATTTGAATCCAGTGACGAGGACGAGCCTGGCAATATAGCCATGCGGCCGGTGCGCGGTATCCCCCGTCGTCAAGGTGCCGACGATGGCGACTCGACAGAGCTGGATGATAGCTCAGAAGAAGGCACCCGACAACAAACACAACCAACTGTTGCCCCTAAGTCGATTCTGACTCCTCCCAGAAACCGTGGTAGGAATGAACCGCAGAGCATGTCCGGGATGGCAGCTGTCGCTAAACAACGCGGTATGTCGCAAAGAGATCTGGAAGAATTCCTCCTGTCGCCTCCGCGTGGACGAAAGCCAGGTCTTCTCACACGACTTGGTTTGAAAAAAGATAAGAACATCGAACACAGAATCCGCAAGGCAGATGTTGAAAGTCCCTCGCGAAGAGATACACATCTAGAGCGATCGCGTCTGGAACGCGATCAATTGCGCGAAGACAACATTGTGAACGGAACCCATGGAAGCACAATTACAACCGTGACAGCCGGAAGTCCTGAACCACCCCATTACCCCAAGCTGGTGAAGAGAAACTCCAAACGAAACACCACAGACCCGTCTTGGCCTCTCCGCCCTTATACAGCGGACGAAGGAACCCTCCAGCCAGTACCAGAGCAGAAGCCCAGCACTCCGTTGTCCCCTCAACAGACCGAGAAATTCGAGCCGCATGTCAATGATGCATCCGCACGCAACGGGAGTGTCCTTGTCAACGGAGACGGTCCACCTGGTGGATCTCCAATTGGCAAAGAGCCCAGGCCACTTCGGCGGGAGAGCAGGACAGATTCAAACAATGACAGTGCCTCCGAGGTCACAAATCCGGATGACCATAGGCCTTCCGCACGCGATGTTGTGATTGCCGGTTCTGGGCGGAAGAAACGGTTCCCTCTTCTCAGGAAGGCGTTCGGTCTGAAGGCTTGATTGGTGTTGTTTTCAATCTACCAAGACGCATATCCGTGTCGATAATGTCTATTAATGCCCTTTCTCTTTCTCACTTTTTCCCTATTCCCTCTCTTTCTCCGTTCATCGTGTTTATGCGAGAGATTTATAGCCCTCTATGGCTGCTGTTGCCCTTCGAAAAATTTGATGCGATCTTCAACGTTATCTAATATCTAATGACTGCTATACGCCCTCGTTTTGTCTTGCTTATTTTCCCCCTCGATTCCTTATTCTTGTTGTGGTATTCGTCCCACTTTTTTCTCTTCCTCTTCCGAACTGGGGGATATCTACCATTTGGTCTTTTTTACCCCTTTTACTATTCACTCTTCACATGATACCTTCTTTCGTCTCTTTCTTTCTCTCTTTCCTTCATTACTCTCATCTTTTGGTGTGACCTATTGGAGTTACTCGCTTACTTCCATGATACCCTCGTTAGCTCCTCTCACCCATGTACTACTTCTCTCTTTTCTCTCGTGCCTCATTGCCGTTGTTATCTACCGTCCGGTGTCATATAATCTATATTGGCGGGTATGGATGATGGATGGCTGAGGCCGATGGTGTGTTGATCTGGTTGCCATAGACATTTATTTATAGATTTGGTCAATCGGATTGGATGTTGATTCTCATAGGCCAGAAGACAGTTCACGCCTCCAGCTTTGTATAATTTATATCATTAACCCAAAGCACTCGAAAATGGGCAAAAAAGAGGTGAAAATATAGAGGGCCACAGTAGGGCGAAATATTGCATGAAACGGTATTCCCGCTTCGAGCCCGTCGTGTAAAGATTGTTCAATACTACGCGGCACTGTATAGGCATTTATGACCCCCGTTGTATTATAATTCTCGTCATCATTAACATGCAGTTGCAGAATATCAAATATCTGTTAGATGCGCACTCTTGGATAATGGTCTGCTTTTCGTCTAGATTGTCGATATTGCGAGGTGGTTTATGAAATGCTAAACTTCCCCCAGGACGCAAGTATTTGCCTTGAGGAAAACAGCTATGATCTTCCAACCTACTGGCCTGGAATACATTCTTCCATGACTCGGTGCTGATTTCCTGTTGGAGCTCCAATATGAAGCTTCCCGTCTTGGCTCCATGCCGATCCCTTTTTATCTCCGAGATGAACAAAGACCATCAAGATAAAAAGATCAGGTCTCACTCAAACAAAATGCCATTCTCCACTACAACTCCAGGCCTCAAACCACCATCATGCGTCCCCATTTGATTTTAAGCCTGACCGCTCTGGCTAGTACAACATTTGCCCAATCAGCAGCCCAACTATACAACTTCACCAGCTCAACCGCCATCGAAAACAGCGCCCTCCGCCCAAATGGCCACCTCCTCCTAACAACATTCAACAAGGGCCGTCTATATACACTCAACCCATCCACCCCAAACCCACAAGCCGAGCTAGTCACCGCACTCCCAGGCGCCACCGCAATCTGCGGCATCACAGCCATAGACAAAGACAAATTCGCCATTGTGGGCGGAGTCCGCGGTTCCTACCACTACGACAATGAAACCCTATACACAGTCGACTTCAGCAAAAATGCCGCAAATCCAATTATCAACGTCGTGGCTCATATCCCCGATGCCGACATGCTGAACGGCATGGCTTCTCTTCCTTTACAGCCACATATTGTCCTAATCGCCGACTCACGGCTTGGATCTCTTTTCCGCGTTGATACACTTACCGGTGTATCGAAGAATGTATTCACGAACCTCGCGCTCGCCGCCTCGACAAATGCATCAATACCCATCGGAATAAACGGACTAAAGATCATCGGTGATAACGTCTACTTCACAAACAGTGCACTGAACATCTTCGCCAAAATCCCGGTTAGCGATGATGGCAAGAGATTCGGTCGCGTGGAGATTATTGCGCGGCTGAGTGCTGGTACTAGTGGTTCTGACTGGGATGATTTTATCATTGATGCTAGTGGTACTGCGTATATTGCGCAGCCGGAGAATGCTCTTGCTAGGATTACCCCGGATGGGGTTTATAGTGTTGTTGCTGGTGGCTCGGATACTTTGGATCTTATTGGACCTACTTCTGTAGAGCTTGCTCCGGGTGGGAAGGTGGCTTATGTTACTACTCGTGGTGGTGAGATGGGGGGTTATACTTATGGTGGGCAGGTTGTTGCTGTTAAGCTCGGTTAAGTATAGCTTACACGTCCCAGGGCTTGGGTCGGAGTTAAGGAATAGAGGATGGAGAGGACGTAAATGGGCAACGAACTAAGCTAAGGCTTCTTGGGTTCGAATTATGACGGAAGCGACAGTGTGTGTGTTTCCCAGGAGGTTGCAAGTCGTGGTTCCATCCTACGCAGACAGCGTGTAAGTGGATAATGCGACCAGCAAACGTCTCAGACATATGATCAACAAACGAGTCTTGATTGCCATGGTTGGGACTTATTTACTTCAATCACTTGATAAAAATGTCATTAGCTATGCAGCGATCATGGGAATCCGAGAAGATGCCCACCTTGTTGGACAAGATGTGAGAATTGATGTCTTTCTGCAATTGCCGAGACCTATGCTGCTAGCTCTAGTACTCATGGCTACACACGGTTATTTACTTCGCTATCTTATTCGCAGAATATCCGACCAATATCATTGTGCAAAGGGATCTTATTGGGAAGTACCTCGTGGCGAACATCTTTCTGTGGGGCTTGACCTTGACTATGACTTGCTTCGGATTCAGTTTCAGAGCCTTGGCCGCACTGCGAGTATTGGTTGGTATTTTTGAAGCTGTTTCCCAACCCACATTCCTGCTTTCGTCTTCGATGTGGTACAAGCGTGAGGAACAGGCGTATATTGTTACCTATTGCTTTGTGAGTTATTAAACTATCTAGCACTAACCATAATCTACGTACAAACTTGACTATAGGGAATGGTCAGTATATGCTTAACATGAATTCTTTTCAAAGTAAATCCTCTAACACATAGTCTAGAATGGAGTTCAAGGGATCTGCAGTGGACTATTTGCCTACGGCATGAGCCATGCCCATACCCTAGTCCCGAAATCCCGGCAATTTCTTTTCATCTTTCTAGGTTCCATCGCTTGCGTGTGGTCGATTTTCGTCTTCTGGTGGCTGTCCGACTGTCCAATGCGCGCGAAATGTTTCTTAGAAACAGACTGAGTGCTCATAATTAAACGAGTACCGCCTCATAATTCTTTACCTAAGCCGTGGGAAACATGATCGGACCACAGGTATTTCAATCGAAATATGCGCCGAGGTACCTTACCTACTCCTGGGTTCATATGGGATGCTACGGGTGTATTATCATATTACTGCTTGTTCTTAGATGGCATCTCAAGAGCGAGAATGCGAAGAAGGATGCTTTGCAGGTGAGTATACCCAGCTGATACTTTGGCAAATAGGATGTTAACAGTCAAGATAGGAGCAGGATTGGAGAGCCTCTGAAATTACCCTGGACATGTAGTGATTATACTAAGCTTGAATTTATATTTTGATCAGGGTATACAATAGTATTCTATAACCCGAGGCCTTCGAAAATGGGAGAAAAAAAGAGGAGGAAAAAGAGAAACGAAAGTAGGTCGAAAAGAACTTCATGGAAATGTATACTTGCCTCGAGCCTTTCACGTAGGGACTGTCCAATACTGCATCAGTGGCGCCGTATACACATTATGACCCCTGTTACTAGTTACTTGGTTAAAATGCTACCACCCAGTGCTAAGAATAAATGTGAAGGGTCGAATTGGAAGAAGCGGCTCTGAAATCGAACAAGTCCAAGCTTCATGTGATGTACCTATGTCCGCTTTAGCGACATCGTGGCTGTGCCAAAAAGAATAGTCCGGTTATAGCCATATAACATATCCGCGATACCTTCCATTCATGAATTAAAAGAGCTGAAGAGTTTTCAAGGGACGTTTTAGCAGTAGCTCTATGACGATCTCGGAGTTGTTTGCGGAAAATCCGAAGATCTTCAACCCCAGACCCAATCATAGGCTCCCCCAGCTTTTCTCCGCATATTTCATGATGCTGCGCCTTTATTGGGTACCGCAATCAAGGAGAATGTCACCTCGGTAGAACTTCTCGAATAAAACGGATCTGTTCCGAGTGAAATTTGGGGGTTCACATTTGGTATAGGGCTGCGATTATCCCTGCTTGCAAGGGACGCGCAATTCGGAATGTAAGGTCCATGATACGGAGGCGTTTTCTTTTTTGTCCCTCCTGTTGTTCTCTTTATTATCTGGACTCTTGTTCTTGTTTAATTATTCTAAAAGTACGAACCCCGTACAGATTGTGATCTATAAACGCCCAATCCCGGCCCGTCCCGGTTTTAGGCGAATTTGAAGCCTTACAGATTTGGAGAGATCGATCCAAGGGGTTTGGGCTCCGCACTTTGACCGCTACCCGATCAAGGGTCCGAATTCTTTGTCTCCGGTCCTCAGGCTCTTTTTACCGTCTTTTCTTTTTGTGGTTGAGGTGTGGTGGTCTTAGCGAATGCTGACACACATACTTGCAAAGCTGGAAGTCTCATCTTGGAGGTTCAGTGAACTTTACTCTTCCCCACTGGCCTGGGAGGGCAGGCGATATCCTAGAGATGATGTGGTTGAACAATATCTAGTCTAAGGCCCCATATAGAGCACTCGTTTTTCAACGGGCCTTGTTGCGGACAAAGGATCTTTGCATACCTCGACGTCGCTTCGCTACGATCATCTACGCAGCTCTCGGCGCTTGTTGATACTGTCGATACTGTCTCTCCTAACCTTCCTTGACTAGCTATCTTTCGTTGACGAATTTCTTTTCTGCCTTCGCCGACGAGGTTCGACAGATCAAGCTTAACGACACAACATGGAGCCAAAGCTCCCCCCAGGTCTGGTTACTATGGCTGCCATGCCTGCTACCGAGGGCATGCAGCAGGAGAAAGTGGAAAGCGCTGTTTACAAGAAATTCTGGCAAGGTGATATCTCCCATTAAGGTGTTAGAAGACTGATGGACTGACACCCAGTGACCAATAGCCTATAGCACATCCAATCTTGCCAGCAAAGGCCAGACCGAGTCTCGCCTCGAGCATCTCTTCTGGAGAATCTGGGGTACCAAGCAGCTATCAGGCAACTTAAGTCTCTACACTTTAAACCGCCTCATCCTACGTATCAAAAAGACGCCGGTGCTGCTGGGACGGAAGGTGGTAGAAAAGCAATCGGAGCCTGCAGTAAACAAAGAGAAGGTACGACGTCTTTCGTCCCAATTTGGCGTGTTCAGTTCAATATTGACCAATCGTGCCAGCCCGTGAAGCAGGGTGTCTGCGACAGCGGAGCCTGCTCATTTCACTCCATACTAAAGAAGCCGCAGCCTACACAGGGTGAAATACAAAAGAAACCCCGTCTGGCAATTTTCACACCATCCGGCGAACAGATCACACGAAACCCCTCCAATCCGCCAACCCCCATCATGACTGAACCAACTCCGGAAGGTTCGACCCGCCAGGGTGCGAAGAAGACCTACCTCGCCGCAACCCGCAACGGCCGCGGCCCGCGCCGCCGTCCCGTCTTCAACCGCCGCAAGTCTTCGCAGACCAGCATTCCCAAGTCAACTGCTCCTCTGCGTCGTCGCTCGGAGCCTGCAGCAACCACTGATGCCACGCCCGACTCCTACGTGGAGCTCGGCCAGCTGCAGCACATGAGCTTCCGCGACGAGGACGAGGAAGATCAAATCGTGCGCGACATCGCCCGCGAGATCGCCCCCAAGCCAAAGCCCGCTAAGCCAGCCACTCCCCAGTTCGACGACGAGTTCGTCGAGGGAGATCCCGCCCTGCTGCAGGCTATGAAGCCCGGCTGCGTCGACCAGGGTATTCCTTTCCCCCGAGCTTCGTCTCTCCGTCACCCGATGCTTGCCCCGGAGAGCTACTCCCAGGTCCTGAACCCGTCGTTAAACCTCAACTCGTTCCAGTCGCCCGGAGGCCCAGACCTGGCCGTCCCCACTGGTGAGATTGATGCCGAATGGACTGATGTCGATGCCATCGAATCGACTCTTCCTGCCCTGCAGCCCTTCAAGAAGGCTGTTTCGCCTCAGGAACCTGCTGTCGAGGAGCGCCAGAAGGGTCCTTCGGATATTGCGTCTCCTATTGTCACTGTGACTGTTGACAAGGATGATTCCCTGTTGACTCACGGCATGGAGAGAATCAGACTGTGATTCGATCCCTTTTGCCCTAACCTATGACGTTTGCCAATACTCTCAATCGTTGTACATCGCCATGTCTTAGGGCTTGCTCAACCACTTCTTTTATGACAATACCGCGCCTTGCGCTGATGAGGAATTGTGGCTCGCAAGCTGGTGGTTCGTAATGAGCACATTTCGCTGGAACCGAGAATATTTGTATCGCTGCTTCTGATTGAGAGCTTTAAAGCTGAAGCATGCCAATGCCAACAGGGAATAGGTTGTACTATTTGCACTGGAACTGGCAACAGGATGGAATCGGAGGATCAAATGTGCCACTGGTAGTTTGACTCCCATTAAGATAATTTAATTGCTCGTTTGAGCTCATCCATCATATCACTTCCCTTGAAGAAACTCAAGCTTAATAGCCGGGCAATCGAAGAAGGGACCGGTCTTAACTCGTAGAGCTACAGTTACAAAGGCCAGAGACGGAAAAATGAAACTGATAAAATAGTGTATATGCACTGGATAAAATGAATGTTGCCATGGAAATTCTCAAAAAGCACCAAACACCATGACTCCCGAGCCAAAGTGTGAGATACGAAAACAACAAATATGCAAATGCGAGGTCCATGGCTCATGAACACCATCAAAACATGTCTCCCAAACCCGAAACCCACTATCAAAGCGAGTCCCCACATTCCCCCAGATCTACATCCGCGAGTCAAGCCCTAAAACTTATTCCCCTTCTCAGCATCATCAACAGCACCCTCAGTGGCAGCAGCCCGCCGACTCTTCAACCAGCGCATCAAAACCCAAGAAGAAGTAATAACCCAGAAAACAAGGTTAATAACATCAATCCAGACAGCATGACGCATACGGGTAATCTTCGACGCATCACCAAGACTAGAAGGAGCAGTCGAAGTAACAGCCTCATCCCTCTTCCCAGAGCCGGATCCAGAACCAGAACTCTCAACAGCATAAACGCCAATATACATCTTCCCGAAAACACCAAAAAGCGCCAACCAAAGCACAGTAACAACAAACTCCCAGCCAAACTGCGGCAACAGCAACGCAACATTAGGCCCAGCGGCATTTTTCACACGACGCATCAGGAACGGCATGACAAGGTGCACTCCCGCAGTAGCTGTAGCCAGGAACCCTGTGACGAGCGCGTACACCCACTGCGAGCGCCAGATATGTTTCTCCGAGTGGTCGTGGTGCACGTCTTTGCCGTAGAGGCCGATGACGGTGAGGCCAAAGACAAATTGGAGAAAGCGGAGCGCCGAGATGAACATGAAGCTTAGCTTTGCGCGTTTGCTCATAGGTTCGGGGGCGCTTTCGAAGTGCATTGTTGTTCCTGGAACGGCGCCGGTTGGGTACGCGCTCATTGGGTATTGGTCGTTGTTGTTGTTGTTGTATTGGGAGAAGCCAGCTGCGGCGGCGGCTTGGAATTTTTGTTCTTCTTTCTTGGTTTTATGGCGCTTTTGGGCTTCGTTGACGCCTATTTTGAGGAGTTTGACTAGGATGAACGACATTGGATTGTGGTGGTGGTTGTTGTTGTTTTGTGGGACCGATCAACGGTTTGGAGGGTGTGAATGTAGATGTAAGGATGCAAGGTGAAAGATGGATGATATGATGAAGTTGATATGGCGCACAGCGCAGATATTATGTCGAAGAATGTGTCTCGTGAAGAGAAAGAGAAAGAGAAAGATGTAGGTAGATTCGGCAGGCCAGATGCCAAATAAGAGGAAGAAGGAGCTATTGTGAGAACGAATAGCAAGGACAAAGAGAAAGTCCAACGTATCGAATATATCAATAGAATCAGGCGAACAACAAAAGAAATGAAACAATGAAAGAAGAATAGGATGGGAATAGAAAGAAAGACAAGTCTGGTGTCATGCCCTTGTCGTCCAAACCAGTCTTCTTTATAGACAGCCATGATACTTCCGCTTGGCAGAAGTCGTCAGGACTCGCAGTACACAAAGCTCAATGCTATTTCCAGAAACTGCTTCTGCAGCCCTAGATGAGATGAAACGCTGCTTCTTGGAGCGCGCGTCAGGGGATCTCCACTGCGTCGGTTGTGCATCTGCAACTTTCACCCAAAGACAATCATCTCGACGCGAGGAGATGAAACATTCACGGGATCAAAATAGCTTGCCGAGAATCCCTGGTCGAAATTGGTTCCTGCAGGGCTGCAGATGTGGTGGGGCAGCTTCAGTTGGCGCGCGCGAACTCATGTTGAACCTCGTTTCAGCGTGGCGGTTCAGCGAAGCTCCAGATCCAATTAAGTGTTTTGTGCTATTTTAAAGATGGAAAATATAACGGAAACCCTACAATAGAGGCTAAACATTGAATCATCTCAGATCTCATTGGAAATATGCACATCGCTTATGCGGACATTACAATTACACAGGATACCATCATAAACTCTCTCCAATGATTTACTCGCCGCTCCAGTATGCTTGAGAGTGGAATGTCATGCAAAAAAGAACCCATACACCGAAAATACCCAGACGCCCACATCAAACGCAAAAACCAGAATGCAATAGGCCCCAGGGAAAGGCTGAAGGGCGAGACCTGTCATGCCGGCCGACTAGCTCCTGAATCAGCAGCAGCTTTTATGCCCGGGACCGTTGCAGCTATCTTTGGATCATTCCCTGGCGGCAATGGGGGTTTGAGGTCGGTGGGGGATGCGGGGGCAGATGCCGGGATTGGAGAATGTTCGTCGTCGTACTCATGTCCTAAATATTCATCATCGTGTAGACCCGAGCCCGTAGCTGAAGAGTGGTCCACCGAAGCGCGGTCATATCCTTGCTGGTAGGAGTGAGAAGAGTTCTTAGAGGCGTTCTTGGTCGCCTTCTTTGTCTTGCGGCCCTTCATCTTGGCCTTTTCCAAGAGTCGCTTCTTCTCCGCCAGCCGCTTTCGCTCTTTGCGGTCCTTTATCTCATATTGTCGGATCAGAGCCTCGGGTGGCCGGCCGAAAATGCTCTCATATTCACAAAATTCACAAATCCAGATGTCCTCCAGGCTCGGGGGATGGTGCAGATTCGTGTATTGTTGCTGGATCTTGCGCTGACGAGCAGATAATGCGTATATGCTACCTGGAGAGCGCTTCTTCTTCGGTCCTGCAGGGTGTTGTTCCGCACCTTGTGCGGGTGGTTGCGTGCCGGGTGGACCGTGGTTTATCGATGCAGCCATACTCGGACTGGTCTGCGTCCCTTGTGTGGAGAAACCCCGGGGATTATGACTCGCGGGGCCAAGAGGCGAGGTCGGGGATCGATGGGGAATTGAGTAGTTCCGCTGCATGGCCATGCCCTTCGAAGAGTCGGACTCGCAGGTGAACGTGAATTGTGTCTTGGTGGGGGTGGTGTTTTCCTGGTCCAGCAAGCTGACATTGCTTGGACCTCGGGGCGGGGATGGTAGCGTCGCGGCATTTGCAATAGCGGTAGAGATTATTCCCTGGTCTGAGGGCGATTCCCCTAGAAATCATTAGTACAAACCCAAATTAACAAGAGGACTCTGAAACGCACCAGTTGGGCCAGGGGACGACATCAAGCCATCGCGTCGAGGAGTTCGAGCTGTCATCCAACCATTCTGAGCATTAGCCGACAATGGGCCCCTACTGTTGCTAGTGCGAACAGTGCTCCGACTTAACCGACCTCTTCCTGAACCAGATATCCCTGCCAGCGGAGATGCAGGATTTCCACTGCCATAATATGTACCAGTAGGACCTTCGGGGGGAGGTGGTGCGGGGGTTGAGCTCGTCAGCCCCATGTTGGCAAATTCTGGAGACAAAGCAGAGTGTCCCAAATTCCCCGGCGTGGGAATTTTCCGTTTCTTTTTGTTATTTGTGTTTTCAAACGCGTCGTAACCGTCGGGGCCTGAAGATTTGGGAGGGCCCTCGGGGTGTAAAGAGGAAGGTGAGGACGAACGAAAACCGGTACTGCGGCGAACGACTACCGGACCATCTTCATCCCCGCTCTCCAGCTCTACTGATGTCTCAAACGTATGATCGACCTCTGGAGACAGCTCATGGCTTTCCACGGTCTGCTGCACATACACTTTAGACTCATTCACTGCCTCTTCCTCCCCCGAAACACCATAGAATATCTGAGAGGCCGGTGGTGTGGGGGGGTAGAATATTGTGTCGGCGGCATCGGAAGAGAGACGAGAACGCAGGGTCCGCCTAGGGAGGGGACGGATCAAACGATCGGGATAGATGGTAGAAGGTGTGTCAGGGGCCGAGTTGAACGCCCCGTCTACTCATTCCCATGTCAGTAACTGAGGCTGTTGTCCCGAGGAGATTTCTAGGCTACCTGGCCGATAGTCCGGACTTGACATACTCATGGTAGTCATTATGCAAATTGTCCTCTCCCTCCACCGACGATGCTAGCATATGAGACGATATACTAGCTCGTTCCTTTTATCCCCCTCCACCGTTTCTGTCTTGAGAGGACCAATAATTCCAAAATTGGCGTGATATCAGAGGGTCGAATTGGGAGGTACACTGTAGGCTATAAGCTTCCAAGTCGCAAAGCCGGAGAGGATCAGGTAGTTTTGAAGAGATATAGGGCGCCCCCCGCGTTGTCCACAATCCCGAATATTGACCTGCCCACAAAAAGGTATTACTCACCAATAAAAAGAATAGTGAGAAGAAGAAAAATGTCGGCTTAAGAACCAAAGAGGCCAAATATCATCACGTATAACGGTATAAGAGGGGTTGAGGGAAGTGAAGAGAAAGAGACGAGTCACGGGAGTTCGGAACACGATACGCTAATCTCTTTTAGGGAACCCTCTCGACCCAATGACCTCCCACTCATATTCAGCTACTGTACGGGGTATATTTTCCTTATTTCTTTGATATTGGTATATATCAGGTTCTATACTTTTGTCAAGTTGCGCTGATTGCCCTCTACGGAGAATGCCCTCCGATCGCCCTTCCATCCGTACCTGCATTCGCGAACATCAGGCTCCCGACGCCTTGCGTGAGGCAGCCTCTGGGTATCGGGGATTCGCCGAGAGCGAATACCAATGCAGTTCGCAATTATGCAGCCCCGTAATTGATTGCGATCGAATCTGTTGAAACCTTGTCTGTTGGAGGGGTCACCTCTTGCGACTCATCCACTCTCCGTGATCATTTCGGAGGAACAGATATATGATAGAAAGGATTGGAGGAAGCGGTGCGATAGATTCCGAGTGATATATCAGGCGAGCCAGCCTTGCCGGCTTTAACGGTAGGATTCGGGGAGGGTGTCGGACTGTCAAGCAGGATGGGAAGGGCGAATGTGGACTGTAGTAGAGTAAGCAGAACAGTATACAGTAGGTTGCAGCCCTGTAGGTTAGCTGATATGTAGGTCGGTAGGTCTGTTTCAGACGAATGACCGCAGAATCGGATAACACGGCTTAAGCCTTCCCGGTTTTGCCTTGGGACTTCTGCTTCTTGCGCCCTTTTCAAATCTCTCACGCCGCGTCCCGAAAGCATTCGCAAGACTATGTAGGATAGTATGGCTTTTGTCGACTGCTGGCTTGTGAGCTTAGCCAGATCTCACTGTTGTCCGGCTATGCAAAATTCAGGAACAGACCCAAGTGGGGACCAAGGCCTTGTACACAACAAATCTGGAGTCCAAAGAACGGCAAAGACAATGAATAGACCCAAATAAAAAGTCTCTGAGAGGCATTGGGAAGAGGAAATTAGAAACACGAACAGAATGCGTGGTGAAAGATTCGCGCGTCGAAAGGCGTCGAGAGCGGGGAAGCGGCGATGGGATCTTTTGGAGTCCCGTTCCGGCGCTTTTCTCCTTCACTTCTTCCTCCCCGCCAACACACGCACTTCTCGGACTATGTAGTCTTCGGGCTCTTCATCGAGCCTTGTGACTTGACTCAGATCTTACTGCGATTCCCCAATTGTCCTGCTCGTTTTGACTCTCCCCAGGAGCTCTCAATCGCGCGCGAAGAGCTCCCTCGCAAACGGCCTCGCTCGAGTTTGTGCAGAAACCAGGCCGACCATTGTTTCCATACCTCACTGAATTCCTCTCATTTGGCTCCTTGAGCTCTCCTCTACTCTAATTCATTCAGAAAAGCCCTTCTCTCCGCCATGACTCCTCGACGCTCTTCTCGGGCTCGCACCTCCCAACCCTCTCCTGCCCTCATCCAACAGACCAACTCCTCCAGCTCCTCAAGTTCTACCCGAGAGAGGAGCACCCGATCGAACCACAAAAATGCCTCCCCTCACGAATCCTCCGGCCACCGGTCTCAGTCCATCGATGACGCTGAAAGCGGCTCAAAGGACCTCCCGCACACGCGGCAGCGCCAGCGCGCCCACGATGATGAAGACGAGGCACCTGGCGAAGAAGACGATGATGACCTAGAAGATGAGGAGGAAGAGGTTACTCGGTGTCTCTGTGGTCAGCAAGACTACCCAGGCTTGCCTCCTTCTCGTCGCGAGGCCCTCGGTCGCGGCACCATCAAACTGGAGTCGGTCCCAATACCCTCTGATCCCTCTGATATAATGGCAGACGAGATTGGGAGCATGTTCATCCAGTGCGATTCGTGCAAAGTGTGGCAACATGGTGGTTGTGTGGGAATCATGGACGAGGCAACGAGTCCTGACGAATATTTCTGCGAGGAGTGCCGGAAGGATTTACACAAGATCAAAGGCGAACCTAATGGGTGAGTGGACAAACTCTGTTTCTCTGGCTTCCTGCCATCATTTCCTGTCTTTATTTTCTATCTGTCTCCCTGCCATGGTTGACCTCGCTGCTTGGAGGGGCTGCCTCTCAGTGGCAGCCTCGGGCAGGACCGCACTTTCATTCTATATACTCTACGTTACCGAGTATCATGCTGATGTCTTCCCAGATCACGATCCTCTACCTACCTACCAGTCGCTCCGGCGTCTTCGCCAACGCCGTCGCCGCCACCCCCAGCACCGCCAGCGCCAGCACCAGTGCAAGCACCAACACCACCAGCCCCAGTGCAGGCGCCCTCTCCCGCCCCATCCTCCCGAGCATCCTCTAGAGAGACATCTCGGCGCTCTAAAGACCCAAAGTCGCGGAACAGTGAAGGCGCTTCCAACCCCAAGCGGCGGTCGACGATGAATAGTCGGGATGCTGCATACGACGAAGAAGAGCTGATTCGACGCGCAATTGAGGAAAGCAAGGAAGATTCCAAGAGTAATCCAGATGAGACAATCATGCGTCGGACCAAACGAAGTCGGAGTGACAGTGTGACGTACGTATACACAGGCTCAATGACCTTCACTAGTTCATGACTGACGGGTACACAGGAACAGAGAAGGATCAAAGCGTCCACGAACTGCCTCTCCATCACCGACAGCTGTATCCAAACATACTGCCTCCCACCCGCCGTCCGATGATGAGCAGAAGCAGAAGCCTGCAGTCAACGGTACTCGAAGACAGAGGGCCACCTCTCGAGGCCAGCTCGATAAGGAGCCCGCCAAAGACACCGACGAGGGCGAAGCAGAAGCTCCGGAGGCAGCGAATCGCCGGAAGGAAAGGTCGAACCGGCGCAAAGGAGAAGGTCAGTCACACAGTTTCAGGTTCGCAATTGATTCCTTGCTCACAACTATCACAGAATCCGAACATGAACCGGGATCTCCTACCAAGACTGTGCCAATTGAACCCGAACCGACCCAAGCAAGTCCCAATACCCCAACTCCTCAAGAGCCCACACTTGCTCGCCCGTCGACCCGCAAATCCGGTCGTCCCCCGGCGCGCCGCGGCCGTGTCGGACGAAACCAATATACGAAGGATCGAGACACAAATGGGAATGGAGTGGATCAGGGATATATGGCCAACTCGCCCCGCCGCGGTCAGTCACATGAAATCGGCGGCGACTCCCCGCGAGTTGGATACGCCGTGGTGAATGGCACATATCTCAACGGTGGGGAGTCTGGACGACCAAGCAAGCCACGGCACATGCACCCGCAGCGAACAACAATGAACGAGATGAAGCGCCGCGTAGCCGCCATCCTCGAGTTCATCTCGCGCATGCAAGTTGAAATGGCCGTCGCCGGCGAGAACTCCACGCCGACCAGCAACGGCGACCGCGCTCAAGGCCTCCTCCTAAAGAGCATGGTCGACCAAATCGACAGCGCGATGCCCTCGTCCCGCAGCGATGGCGGCGAGTCCGCGCCTGCAACGACTGACGGCGGCTACGGTGATACGTCGACGCACGACAAAGACTTCAAGGAACTCAGCAGCGTTGAGATGATGGACGTTCTCACGCGCCATCTGCTTAAGTGGCAGCAGGAGTACGGCAAGTTCGGGGAACGGTAGTGTTCCTGCTGTGCCACCTGCCCTCATACCGCTTGTGGTTTCTCTCGTCCCACTCTGTCATTGAGCTTGTCCCGCTACCCTGCGTCGCATCACGATACCCCTCTCTCAATCTGACTCGATTTGTCTGTTTTTCTCCTCCAAGGCCACTGATGTACAATAGAACTCGCTTTCAGTTGTTGGTTTTTTCTTCTCTGCTCTCTTTTGTTAGGAGATTGTGCGATTATCTCGCCTCATATCATATTATTCCATACCGGTCCGGCGTCATCTTCACATTGGATATCGAGATAGGCTGGATCATCTTGCTTTCTTGCTTGGTGACTCGGTCATTATATTTGTTCTACTCTATTCGGTGTATCTGGGTTTCCAATTTCCATGCATTGATATGACACGCTGTTCGGTATAGTCATTCTTCTCAAGACTTCTCGCTTTTGTTTACTTTTTGAGTGTTTGGGGCGCTGGTCTCCGGTGTTTTGGAAAAGTCAGGGCCTATATACGGCAATTTGTCTTTTGTGTAAGAAATTCTTTCTTTTTATAGTGGGAAAATTGTCACTGCTCTTTTGTTCATTATAAAAGTCGATGCCTAGTATTGTATGTTATATGTGGAGGCTGATTTCTTACTGGATAGCTGATCCAATAACTCATGCAAGTCTGAAACTGGCCCACGCTCCCTGGAAGACTCGGAGTTAGCATTGTAATTATCACTCGGCCAAGAAACTCTTCACCTCTTCTCCCATTCATCTGCATGCGACCGGGGTGCGTGATGGTCATTCATCAGAGGCTAGCAGGAGAAACACTTCTCATTCTCGGTATAAGGCATTTACCCTTCACCGGCTTTATTTAGTCGCTGATAAGTTAGCGTGTCAAATCCCGAGACTGTTGAAGTGAGCTCCAAGTTAAATTATGCATAGTGCGTCAGCAATGGAAGCAATGCATTAGCATGACCAGGGGCCCACATTGGGCACATCAATTGACCAGGCTTGCCGTGTGAATAAAGTCACTGGAGTGTATTGAATCCAACGGCGATATTGAGATACGGTCCAAGCTAGGACTCGGGATCGCCGTAAACAGCTCTCCATCACAGCGATCCCACAGGTCCAGCCTCTCATATCGCAAAGTACGAATAATACACCCCCCATGACCAATACGACGCCATCGCAGCACCCAGCCTCGTTGTGATAAGAGGGTCTAGACACGGACTGCATGCGCTGGCGCCGAGTCCAGGAGGTGGTTGGGCTGGAGACAAGTGGCTGGGGACCCAAAAGAGGGTCCCAGGTCTCGGGGGGAGGATCTCGATGAATCACTTTCCGGTGGAGCAAAGTGCATGTATCGACAGTGTATTGCATGCTGGCAATTGTGTTGACCACTGTTTCGGGTATGGGGCCAATGGCAACCAGACGAGTCGATCGCAATTTTCAGAGCAGACACAGGAAACCGGTAACCGCATAATAAACACAATCCCCCAGGCCGAGGGACATACTATCTCCGCACCACAAGAACCACAGAACCCCGTGTCCCATTGTACCGATGTGATGGAGCCAAACACGATCGGCGCCACGGGGGGACCCAGTGTCCGATTCGTCCCGGAGGTTGCTATGGCGATGGGTGACGATACGCGCTGGCCAGCCCCCTCCATGTGAACGGGGTCTGACGGTGTGTATTGAGCTCCGTATTGCATGAAGAGTGTACTAAGAACGATCAGGAAAGTGATTCAAAACGATTGGAATGCCAATTGAAGATGACTGCGTATAGTGTAGAAAGACCATTCAAATGAAATTATAACAAGGAGAGAAAGTGAACCTCGGTGATCAGCAGAACCCTAAACCGGCAAGGCGGCGTAAACAATCCCCAGGCATAAATAATCGTTGCACTCGCCAGCTGCGCCTTTCCTTTCCTTCTTCCCTTTCCATTCTTACATTCCAATCTTAAGCTTATCCCCCTCCATTCCATCCATCTTATCAAAGAAGATCCTTTCTTCTTACTTCTCTCCCCTCGAGAAAGACTTCCCCTCTAAGTCTTTTCTTGTCTAGTCTTTCGAGTTGTTTCACGACAGTTCGAAAGGCATTCGAGAAAAGACCTCAAGTCCGGCAATCTGGACTTTGACGCCCGCGTTCCCATCCCCTTCAGTGTCTTCCCGTCGTCGTACCGGAGTGACGCTGTCTCTGAAACTACTCAGACGAGAGTAGAGGGAGAAGTCAATTTCGATCGTCCTTCGCGCGTCGAACGGGAAGATACTAAGGGTTCTGCTCCCCTTCCCGGCCCTCGTGTTCAAGGAAAGGAAGAGTTCGTGATCAAGGAAGAGCGTCCTCATTTCCACGAAGAGCACCCTCCGTTCCAAGAGGGTCCTCAATACCAGGAGCGTCCTCAGTACCAAGAAGGCCCTCGCCAGGACTATTACCAGCGAACGGAAGAGTTCCAAGCCCCGCTTGAGATCTCTCGCACAAGGTACGTGTTTTGTTTACGAGTTTACTGTTTTATTGTTTCATTGTTTTACCTGTTTTCGGCCTGTTTTGGTTGGGCTGGAGAGCGCCACAGCTCCACAGCTCAGCTAGTGGAGTCACTATTTGTTGTGAGATCTCCTTTTCGGGTTTAGAGGCAATACGCATTTAGTCCCAGACTAAAATTACGTGTCAAAAAAACCCGGATCCACTTCAATTAGCGGTGACTGGCTGTTTTGTTTATTATGTTTCTGGTACCCGTGGAGCATGGGCTGACATCTTCCCTTCTTACAGCTACCCCAACTATCAACAGTCCTATTACCAGGACCGTACCCAAGTCTACGACCAGGTCAAGGAGAACCAACTCGACCTCACCGAGCGTGATATTCGTCGAAGCTTCGCTGCTGATCGTGCCCCTGTGTACGAGTCCCTCCCCGTCGGTTCCTACTCTCAACGTGAAGGCTCCGCCTACGGCTTGCCCACTGCTGTCTACGACCGGCCCCGCCAGTCCCAGATAGAAGAGTACCAGTCCCAGGACTACCAATCCAACGACTACTACACTCGTGAGGCCCAGCCCTCCCGATCCCGTTACTCTCAGTCTTCGGCTCCCACCGAAGTCAAGGTCTCTCAATCCACCGTTCGTGAAACCACCCCAACTCGCAAGATGGGTTACTACGACGACGAGGGTCAGTACCACTCCTTCCGTCGCGGCGTTCAGCGCGCTGCCGACCACATCCTGCACCCCCACCACCACCACCACCATGAGCGCGAGGAAACTTACGCTGGCGAAGAACCTGCCCCCCAAGCAGCTGTCCGTATTGTCGAGCCCCGCAACCGCGGCACCGTTGGCGAGACCGTCCCCATCCCTTGCCACTTCATCCGCATTGGCGACATCCTGATCCTCCAGGGTCGCCCCTGCCAGGTCATCCGCATCTCGGTCTCCCCCCAGACCGGCCAGCACCGTTACCTCGGTGTCGACCTCTTCACCCGCAAGTTGCAGGAGGAGTCCAGCTTCGTCGCCAACCCCTCTCCCTCCGTGGTCGTCCAGACCATGCTCGGCCCCGTCTTCAAGACCTACCGAATCTTGGACCTCCGTGATGACAACCGCCTCGTCGCCATGACCGAGTCCGGTGATGTTAAGCAGGGTCTCGATGTCATCACCCAGGGCAGCCTCTTCAAGCGCATCAGCGATGCCTTCGCTGATGGCCGTGGCTCCGTCCGCGCCCTCGTCATCAACGACGGTGGCCGTGAGCTCGTCGTCGACTACAAGGTCATCCACGGCTCCCGCCTGTAAATTTTCCCTTGTGGATTATGATGAATATTGTCTTATTTCTTAAGTTGTGTGATTTAATTTCCTTTGTATGACGATGCCTTCCAATGTCAATGATGTATGCAATCCCTTTTTGTGTGCTGGTGAAAATGTGAATCGGTTCCTCTGTACTCTTGGAATAGACTGCCATTCCCTTGTATCTAGTTCATAATGCATGCAGTAATCTGTGTCTATCTTGCCACTCTGTCCTTTTCACTAGTGTATTTTGTTTATTTTGCTGTTTTGGGTCGGCAATGAAGCTGAAATTGGGCCGAAATATATTTCTGCATGTGCCAAGCGGCATGTGATCCAACACTTTCTCCTGATCTTGCGTATTTGTTCCACTGAGATGCCATTGACAGTACTGTGCTTGTACACACTTTTCCTAAGTAATAAATCAATGGAATTGGCTTCACGGTTTATGAAAGACAGCTACAATGCCCGAAGTCGCGTTTCACACTACCTTTGAGCTACGTCCCCTTCCAATTCACATACAATACCAATTCCGTCGACCCAATCCTAGGCCTGCATGCATATATACATCTTGCGCCTTAAACCTTGCAGCATATTCTTGTTTGTAATAATTCATAAGATTCATTACGATAATTCTAGACCTTTCTGTTCTGGTACGGTTTGTCGTTTCGTGTTTTTTGGTGTCTTTCTCAATACATGTATTTAGTATTCGGTTCCTATTATATTACTGTAAGCTACCTTAGAACTCATGGCTTGATTGCCTGGTCCATCTTACTGGCTCGTGGTAAGGGTGCAGGAGCCTTGTGCTAATGACGTCTATCCTAGCTCCATGGCCAAACGTAGCACTTGGCCTAATCACGTAGAGTATAACCAGACAGTTCTTCTACAGCTGTTGATTTATATATTGTTCATATATATCACTTGGACATTTGGTTCGTAACGCCAATTATTGTACCTGCGCCTGAGTGATATATATCCACAAAGGTGAGTCTCTCCACGCTCGAACATCATCTACTTCCTGTCTCGTTCTTGTGTACTGCTGCTCTATCTACCTTAAACTATACTCCAGCTATCAAATTGGTCAAAATATAAGATATGACACTAAATACCATTCATTGACAGCAATAACGGACGGAACAGTCTAGATATCCTACAACAGACTAAGCATGTGTCCATGAGATAATCTCGGCATATAGTTAGGGTGGTGTATGCATCCTTCTCTCTGTTCAGTAGCCTCTACTTTAGATTAGATGTGCTAGAGCGGTATTGCTTAAGTTTACCCTCTGTTCATATAACCACAATGATACTTGCCCAGCCAAGCTGTTCAGATATAGTAGTCTCCACTGCGAATAATTGGCCTATGATCCCTGAAATTCCACTTCAAAAGTTGAACAAGGAAATAATGATACTACGGTCAGTTTTGAGATATATAGATTTTTAGCGTGTCATGGTACCGTGGTTGAGATGAGGCTCCAACAACTTTTTGCCTAGATCACGAGGTGTTAACATTAAACAAGTGGCAACAGGATACCCAGGCAACCCTGGAGCCTAGGGCCAGGTTGACAAGTTTTAGTCAAATATTCCTGCTATCATATTCCAACAGATTGTATATCCCGTTGAACTCAAGTCCTTCGACCAACCCAATCAATCATCCTCCACATTCTTAAACGCCACCCTCCCTTGTACCTGGCTCGGTACCGGGGAAATCGGAACCCGTCCCCGGGAATCTCCCAGACCTAAAGTCATCCGATGGAGCGGAATGCGGACGGTCTGTTACATGTACAGTAATTGATCTGTACATACGTTGCAGACATTCCGCAAGTGGCGAGTGATCTACGCTGCTTTTCCCTCTTATTTCTTCTCGAAAGCTTTCGAGATCAGGGGTCTATTGTGTCGATGATGATATCTTACTGTATACAGGGTCCAGGCCCAGATCCGGGGGTGCGGGTCTAGATCGGGGTTGGCTTTAACTTTGTGGGGAGATAAGTGGACTGACTCGGTTGACTCTCCACATACCTTCGGATGATCGCTGAGTACTGTAACTGGCTCTTAAGATCTCCGATATGTTCGAGAACTAGATGTAATCACCACAGTAATGTTCCTTAAATCAAAGAAACAAACTCCATATGCGACGAAAATGATAGAAACCCCAATTTCGAAGAACATTTTTGGCTTATGTAAAGACACTCATATCCCAGAAAACAAAGTTAATCGGTGGTCTATCGCATTCATAAATCCGTACATAATGCAATGATGAAAGTATAAAGCTAGAGACAAAGCATATCAAGTTTTTGTAAAGAGCTTAGGTCACAGTGTACCCGCCATCAACGCGAAGCTCCGCACCAGTAATGTACTTAGACGCATCGCTAAGCAGGAAAGTCACGGCGCCCATCAAATCCTCAGGTGTACCCATCTTTCCAGCGGGGATAAGAGAAGTCCACTTATCGCGGAGTTGGGGGTTCTCGTCGAGAATTTTGCGGGTACTACAGACGAAGAAAAACCAATGGTTAGCAAATATCTCCAAAAATAATAGGCTGGAGGGGCTCAATTGACGGTTGGTTCACTCACAGAGCAGTCAGCATGTATCCAGGACTAATACAGTTAACACGAATATCATGGCCAGCCCACTCCACAGCAAGCGAAGCAGCTAGATGGCGCACAGCGGCCTTAGCTGCGTTATACGGAGCCTGGGGCTGAGGGACGTTGACGATGGCACCGGACATGGAGCCGATCATGACGATGCTACCGGGGGCCTTGCGTTCCATGAGGTGCTTGGCGACGCCGATGGCGAAGAGGTAGGTTCCATCCACGTTGACGCCCCATAGCTTCTGCATACGATCGAAAGGGTAGTTGATAGCGTCGAAGTTCTCCGTGAAGCCGGCTGAGGTGACTAGGTTGTCGATTTGGCCGTGCTTGGCTAGCACTTCGGTTAGGGCGGCGTTTACTGAGTCTGGGTTTGCGACGTCGGCGTAGTGGGCTGTGACTGTGGGCATGCTTTTATTTCATTGGTGTTAGCTAATGTGTTGAGCTTGAGATGTTGAGCCCCGGCAGCTTGTGATGGTGAATTGGGATACATACTCGGTGTCCTCGATACCCGGGTTCTCCTTTCTGAATTGATCAATAAGCGACTGGGCAGCTGTCACAGCTTCGTCCTCTGCGTAGAAGTTAGCCATAACATTTGTTTCACAGTGGATTCTGCGGTGATCATATCAAGACATACTGTTAAGATCAACAATAGCTAAATCAGAGCCCGAAGCAACAAGACCCTGTCCCATAACAAGCCCCAAGCCTCGAGCACCACCAGTAACCATGCTAACCTTTTTCTCTAGCGAGAATTGAGCTAGGGTACGCTTAAAGTGCATACCACCACGGCCCTGGACAACGGGCTGGGCGGGCATCTCGCTGTCGGGAGGGTATTCGATATGAACGCTCTCATCGGTACGAGCAAACTGACCCTCATGCTCTCCGGATGCACCTTCCGGAGCTCTAGTCGTCGCAGCTTCAATAGGGTCGTTTGAGGGGTCATTGCTTTTCTTGTGGAGCGCGGGAGTATAAGACAGGGGCCGAGCGAAGGCTGCAGCTGGCCGCGAAGCTGCAAACGCAGCGGGACGAGCTGTGTTTAGAGCCTTGAAGGCAGTGCGAGCGACTGTTGGTTTGAACATAGTGGAGGGTTCAGCTTCAGATGTACTGAGCTGTGAGTGTTGGCGAGCTTTTGATGGGATGCAATGGATGTACAGGGAACAAATCTGGGGATAAGAGTGTTATGGACGCTAGGGAGAGCTGATCCAGGGGATGGGGACAGTTTTTTAAAAGAAAACAGGTCATCGGAGCTCCAGATTTTATTTTATCCCCGTAGGCGGACCCCCAAGGAGCTGGGGAATGTGACAATTGCGGTGAAAGGAGGACCAATGGATGGAGGCCGTGCCAGTTGAACGATTGAGTTAAGAATTTGTGTGTCTACTTTTAGTAGAAATTTACGAGTAATATCAGAATTTAGCTGTAAATGAGGCGAGGTGATGTCAGCCGATCAGATCTACGTGGGGCGTTGCTTTGGTGTTTCGTGCTGTTATAGGGTGTTGGGGCCCCTCGATTTAGCTATTTGTTGCTCTTATCCCTATAGCTTCTTGGCTATTTGTTTTCTTACTTTGTGGATTTTATCGCAATTAGACACCCACCAGGTGTACATGCGTAAACCAACACCCCAATGCCCTATCTCCCTCAGGTACTTAAGTACTTTTGCGAAACAGAGATGTGCATGGAAAGGGACCAGTCACTTTCTGCATTTCGGGGGGTAACACGGCCGCCTTTGCCGCTGATACCTCAGCAACTGCTCTGTGATCATATTTGTGTCATGCAGTGCACATTTCGCCACCGGTAATATTGTTGGACCAGTACTCGGTGAACAAGTTGAGAACACTTATAGATATGGCATAGTGCAATAGCAAGTAGTATAGCGTCGAGGTTCCCCTCAAGTGGCGATTCTATCAATGACGACGTTGTCACTCTGGGGTATCCGGTTCCACATGTGGAGAACTTGTTTGTCCTGCTCCACTGTAACTATGAACAAACATCCTGTCCACGAATTCTTCATCGGGATAATGCATCTAATCTGAGATTTGTCTAGACAAGATCATCGCTAAGCTCCCCACTGATCGTGCGGGTCCAAGATTGTCAGAACATTTATGTCGCATCCTCATAACCCGTACAAACACGAATAACAAAACAAAAGCCCCGAAACATAAGAACCCAGTTAGTCGCTATTTTCAGCACCGGCGAATTCAACCAGCGGTGTTCCGCTTTTGCATTGGTCCTGCAAGGTACATGTTAGTCAGCGGTCCTCAAATTTCGGTGGAAGCTTGTTCGTCTGCTCTCTCTTTGGGTCTCCAAGGACACAAGTGAAAGTCAGGGCCATAGGGGAGCCACAACAAAGTAATAATACAACACAAGGATCTAGACGCCAGGTGATTGCAAATCATCTAGAAACAAAACAAACAAAAAGCAGCAAAAGAAAATCAAACAGGGTCACGGGGTCAAGGATTCTACGGGCAAGGGGGAAGGGCGCATGACTTACTCCTTGTCGGTGCACTACCCGGGCAATAGTGCCCCGTTGTGGGCTGCGGATCACTGTCTCCATCTTCATGCTCTCAATAACCACCAGAGGCTGGTCTTTCTCCACCACATCGCCCGCCTGTACCTCCACGCGTAAAATTTTACATGGCATCGGGGCCAGAACGCTGTTAGTAACATCCTTCATCCCAAGGGCCTTCTCCATCCACTTGGCTCGGGGCACGGTGAGCCGGTATTGGGTTCCTCGCTGGAAAACGATAATGGTGTCCTCGTCCCGGACGACAGTTGTGTCCAGCCGAGTGTGCGCGAAAAAGGAGGTGACAACATGCGACGACGCATCCATGTGGCTTACTACTTGCTCGAAGACTCGTCCGCCGACCTCCACATTGAAGGTGTCATCTGCGGTTTGCTGCACCCGCACATTGAATGTGGAGCCGTCGCTAGACCCGGGGCCTGCAGTCTCTGTAAATGACAGTTGTCGCTCTTGGTAGCTAGGGGTGAAGCCCACGGCTGACCCTGCGACACCGACAGATTGGCGCATTCCCGAGCCGATGTCGCGGTGTAGGCATGCCAATGCGACTTGCGCCAGAACTTCTTCCTCGATGATCTTCGGAGCGAATAACTCTTCGCGGTGTTTCTCAATGTAGCCAGTCTCAACATCCCCGGCGATAAAATCGGGGCTCTTGCAGATGGTCTTTAGGAACTCAATGTTGGTCACGGGGCCTGCAACTTCGTACTGCTCCAGAGCAGCGGCTAGTTTTCGAAGAGCCTCCTCGCGGTTCGCGCCTCGTACGATCAGTTTGGAGATCATGGGATCGTAGTGTGCTGAGACATCATCTCCTTCCACAAAGCCAGCATCAATGCGGATGTCATCCGAAGTCACGGGTGTTCGCACATGGAGAAGACGTCCCGAGTCAGGGATGAATCCTTGCTCTGGGTTCTCGGCGTAGATCCGGGCCTCGATGCCATGCCCACTCTGGGCGATCCGTTCTTCTACTTCCTCCTGTGTAAGGGGTAGCTTGGCTCCTTCAGCCACCAGAATCTGCCAGTGAACAAGGTCCTGCCCGGTGACCATCTCGGTTACGGGATGCTCCACCTGCAGACGGGTGTTCATTTCCATGAAGTAGAATTCACCACTGTCATTATCAAAAATGAACTCGACGGTTCCAGCACCCTCGTAGCCAACTGCCAATGCAGCGGATCGGGCCTTGGCCCAGAGGTCCTTTCTTGTAACATCGGGAAGATGAGGCGCCGGTGACTCCTCTAGAATCTTCTGGTGTCGACGTTGGATACTGCAGTCTCGCTCTCCCAAAGCAACTGAATTGCCGTGCTTGTCGGCAAATACCTGGACTTCGATATGGCGAGGCGTAGTGATGTATTTCTCCACCAGCACATTGTCGTCTCCAAAGGAGTTCATTGCTTCTGATTTCGCCGACTCGAGTTGAGCCTGGAATTCAGCTTTGGAGCTGGCAATGCGCATTCCTTTACCACCACCTCCTTTGATGGCCTTGATGAGCACTGGGTATTTGATCTGATCCGCCTGCTCTTCGAGAAAGGCCGGATCTTGATTATGGCCGTGGTAGCCGGGTACACATGGGACACCTGCGGCAGTCATAATTTCTTTGGATCGGCTATAGGATTAAACTATCAGTATATGAGGACCCAAAGAAAGGGCTTTTGTACGAACCTCTTATCTCCCATATCCTCAATGGCCTTGTACGGAGGGCCAATGAATACTAACCCGGCCTCGGTACATTTTCGCGCGAATGCAGAATTCTCACTCAGCTAGTCATCACGATTTCTGTAAGTATTCATCCCTCCAAACCTCACTATGTAGGAGAAACTCACAAAGCCATAGCCGGGGTGTATGGCTTGACATCCCTCCTTCTTTGCAATTTCGATGATCCTGTCGCCATCAAGATATGCGGACACGGAACCTAGGTTAAAAGCAAAGGGAGAGCTCAATGCATGCTGGGCCCGACTATCCGGGTCGGTGTAGAGGGTTGTCACACGGATGCCACGATCCGCAGCAGTACGTCCAACACGACTAGCAGGCCGTT
>ERZ1673737.851-NODE-851-length-34068-cov-15.506012_pt1 | contig 34068 bp, 26 predicted proteins | sample MGYA00580211_ERZ1673737 | MGnify/ENA primary metagenome ERZ1673737 (study PRJEB41218, sample SAMN15661789) | gut metagenome | host: Homo sapiens | place: Canada: London | collected 2015-08-20/2019-03-30 | study: EMG produced TPA metagenomics assembly of... | reverse complement strand
GGATGTTTTCTTCCGACAAATTAATAATTTTGCAGTTGCCGGTTGAGAGTAGGCTACACCCACAGCGCTAGATTGAAGTAAGTTTTTGCGCGTGAAATTTGCACAATTTTAAAAGTTGGCGTAACTTTGCTGCGCTTTTCCGCCAGCGCCCTCGGCGCAAGGCAGGCTGCCCGGATGGTGGAATGGTAGACACGAAGGACTTAAAATCCTTTGGCCATTGCGGCTGTGCGGGTTCAAGTCCCGCTCCGGGTACTCAAAACGGCTGATAATCGCTCGATTGTCAGCCGTTTTTATTTTAAAGAGCAGATATTTTATGAAGATACGCAAGGTTTTGGCGTCCGACCTGGACGCGGTGATGGAAATCGTCGATGCGGCGCGGGGCATAATGCGCGCCAGCGGAAACATGCGGCAGTGGACCGGCGGCTATCCCGACAAGACGGTGATGACTGCCGACATCCGCCGCGGCGTGTGCTACGGATGCGAGGACGATGGCAAGCTGTCTGCCGTATTCTCGATGATTCCCGGCCCCGACCCCACATACGCTGACATCTATGGAGGAGCGTGGCTCAACGAGGAGCCATATCTGGTGGTACACCGCATAGCGAGCCTGCCGGAATGCCACGGGGTGATGGATGCCGTGCTCAACTTCTGCTACCGCCACTGCGACAACATCCGCATCGACACCCACCGCGACAACTCCATCATGCGCCACTGTCTGCAGAAAGCGGGCTTCGCCTACTGCGGCATCATCTATCTCGCCAACGGCGACGAGCGGCTGGCTTTCCACCGCGCCACCCGATAGGGCATCATCGCCTCGCGCATAGTGGCGTACCTCCGGCACGCTGATGATGAGGGCGCACACGATGCCCCCGCACGCTCCGCTGCGCTATGCGTACGGGGTTACCGAAAAGTGGCGTCGCTCCGCGACGCGCCAACATAACCACCCCACGATGTCAGAGTAGAGCCGCCGCACCCTGACCGCGCAAGCGGTCACGCCTTCAGTTAACCCCCGACAGCGTCGGGGGTACACGCACCGACGCACATGCGCCGCGGACGCGCCGCCGCTAGCACACTCCGGCAATGCATCTACAGCGGCACCGCCCTGCGGTGCATCTCTCCATCTCCACTCTATCCCCGGACGCGCTGTCCGGGGTTAACTGAAAGCGGGTCCGCCCTGCGGACCACCCCGTCTCTCCCGTTGTAGCGCATCTGTCATCCCGACCGCGCGAGCGGTCACGCCACCCCCACATCACCGCACTCATCGTCGCGGAGCGACGGCACTCTGCCATAACCCGGTACGCGGAGCGCAGCGCAGCGTGCCGGGACTTGACACGCCCCTGCTGTCGGCGTGCCGGAGGTACGCCACTACTCCAGAGCCGGAGTCAGACCGCGCGAGCGGTCACGCCTTCAGTTAACCCCCGACAACGTTGGGGGTACATGCACCGACGCAGATGCGCCGCGGACGCGCCGCCGCTGACGCGCCAAGGGCAGCCGAGCGTACAAAAAAAATCCCCCAGCCGAGGCTGGAGGATTCAAAAGTATAAGTGTGGTTTGGATTATCTAACAATCACCTTAGTGGCTGTGCCGTTGGCGCGAACCACGTAGAAGCCTGGAGCAACGTTTACGAGTGTGCTGCCCTCTGCCACGCGTGCTTGGCGAACCAACTGACCGGCTACAGTGTAGACTGCCACCTCGGCTGCCTCATCTGCCACAACCTCTACGCCGCCTTCAGCTGCAAATACCTTTACGCCTTCTGACGGCATCGACGATACTGATGATGTAGAGCCGAGAAGATAGATGCTCAGATTTCCGTTTTTATAACTGTCTGCATAAGCTCCAAAGCGAGGAGTCTTAGCACTTGGATTAAACTGCAAATTATTATAGTCTCCTGTAACATCTGCATTAACTACAGTTGCCTCTCCATTTGCAACCGACACTGTCCAATGGAAGCAGTCGCCCTCATTTCCAGCCGCATAAGAAAGGTTTCTCTTGGATGCTGTCTTGTCTGCGGCCAAATACCCCGCATCCGTATTAAAGGTAACACCATTCGCTGTGCGACCTACAACAAATACTTTCACGGTAACATCTTTTTCAGTGAGCTCTTTTGCCGAAATAGTAACAAGACCACCTGTTAAGAAAACGCCATCTGCATCACCCGACAAGCCATAGTATTTGTTGTTTTTTTCACCAACAAATATAATCTTTGTTCCTTCTGTCAGCCATGCAGCGTTCTCACAAAGAATATAAGGCTCATCCAATGGGAAGTTGATTATATACGTCTTTGTCACCGAGGCGCTCTTTGCCAACGTTTCGGTAGCAGCTGTGTAAGCAGCGATTTTGTAAATTCCTTCCTCTTCCAATTTGATTGGCTCGATATACTGTTGCTCTGTGCCGTCATTTATTGTATAGAACACTTTCTCGCCTCCCTCGCCTGGAGCAAGAGTGATTGTTTGTGCTTCTGTGAATGTTCCTTCTTCAACGCTGAATGTAGGAACACCTGCTGCCAGTTCTATTTTGAAATTCAATCCTGCAGCATCACTTTTTGCATAATCATCCATTTCAAGAACAGAAGCCTCCACAGTATACTCTCCATTCTGATCGAGAGTTACACTAACAGGAGAAGCCTCTGTTTTTGTAATAGAGATATTTCCTCCGCCGACAACAGTATATTCAATTTGTGCGCCTACTTTGTCAGATGTGATTTCCAACACCTTTGCTTCTCCATAAACCGCTCCTTCTGTCAAATTGAATGTAGGCTTGTTCATTTTCTTGGCAATCGTAAACATCAAGACTGCCGATTCACTGGCATCAAGTCCTTCTTTTGTTGCCGTGGCTGTCACCTCATAAGTGTCATTTGCGGTCAAATGAACCGTAGCAGGAGACGCTTGTTTACCCGTGATTGGGGCTGTAAGTTTATCGCCCTCAATTTTATATTCAATCTGCGCTCCTTCAGTTGTTGAAGTAATCACCAAATCCTGCACATCTGTATATGTTGCATCTGCTGTCAAATTGAATGTAGGCTTTGCACATTTGGTCTCTGCCTCATATCCGACTAATTTAAAATCATCATATCGACCGTTTTTAGTACTAGCATTTGTGACTTTAAATGTCAATGACGTCACGCCTTCAGTCACCGTAAAATCAGCAGTCCAAACTCCACTATTATTAGTAGGTGTTGTAGAAACGGTCACTCCAGTTGTTGATGTTGTGACTTTGGCAAACTTGGCTTCTGTTTTATTACTTTTAAAGGTCAATGTCATTTTTCCAGACAATCCTTTCAAGTCTGAAACTGTAACCTGAAGATATCCATTGGCATTCAACATCAGCTCGGGAGCTACACCCTCCGCATAATTTTCGCCACGAGTACTAGCTTTTCCAACAACATATCCAGTGAGTTTATTTGAAGAAAAATCCTCTTCCCAAAGCACCACTTCCGCGGCATACAGATTGCCGATGGAAGCAATCAGCGCGAACAGAAATAAAAAGTAAAATTTTTTCATAAGATTTTATTTTAGATTTTAGTCGGTTAGACTTAACCGATTGAGAAATAAACTTTTAGCGAACTATTTGAAAAGTAGCGGTAACGAGTTAGCAACCGTGCGAATTTCAGCGTTTTGCGTTGCTATGCTGTCAAATAACTCTTTCATCTGCAAATATAGGGATTTTTTTCAAAAGTACGAACTATCGGTGGCAGTTTTATAAAATCGACTGGCGAAAAAACAAATAGAATTTTCCAAAATAGCTTGGGATAAGCCATTAACGAAATACTTTCTTTTAAGAGCACAGTGGTTTACCCAATAAAATTATATACCTTTGTGACAAGTTAAAGAAGATGTCGCAATGAATCGGATAAAAGAAGCATTGATTGAGGCGGGGATTAGTCAAACTGAATTGGCTAAACGGCTTGGCAAAGGTTTTAATATGGTCAATCTATACGCCACGAACAGAGTGCAACCGCCTATACCCGTACTATACAGGATAGCGGAAATACTGAATGTGGATGTGCGTACACTTCTTGTACCTAACGAAATAAAAAAATAGACATATGGCAAATACTAATCTAAAAGAAGCTAAGGCGGCTAAGAATGATGAGTTCTATACGCAATTTCATGACATAGAGATTGAAATGAATGCCTATCTTGAATATGACCCGGACGTGTTTAGGGGAAAGACTGTATTGCTTCCTTGTGATGACCCCGAATGGAGCAACTTTACCCGATACTTTGCTGCCAAGTTTGATGAGTTAGGCTTGAAAAAACTGATTTCTACGAGTTATGCGCCGGATGCTAAAAAAATGAAGTTATTGGCAGAACCTTCTTTATTTGAAAAAGAAGCTCCACAGTTTGATCCGCAGAAAGCACAGACAAAAGGGAAAATCTTTGTTCTTGAAAAAGATCATACGGGTGATGGGCATATCAATATTGATGACTTAGAGTGGGAGTATTTGGAAGGTGATGGTGATTTTAAAAGTAAAGAAGTCACTCAACTTCGAAATGAAGCTGATATAATAATTACAAACCCACCTTTTTCACTATTTAGGGAGTTCCTTGCATGGATAGTTGAAGCCCATAAACAATTCATAATAATAGGTAATATGAATGCAATCACCTACAAAGAAACTTTCCCTTTAATAAAAGATAATAAGATGTGGCTTGGGTATTCTATTCATAGTGGCGATAGGGAATTTCAAGTTCCGGACGAATATCCTTTAACAGCAGCAGGATGGAGAATAGATGATAATGGGCGAAAGTTTATTCGAGTGAAAGGAGTACGATGGTTTACTAGCATTGACCATGGTCGTCGCCATGAACCTCTTCCCCTCATGACTATGGCAGACAACCTCCGTTTTTCCAAACACAAGGAACTGAAAGGCAAAACCGCCTATGACCGTTATGACAATTATGATGCCATTGAAGTGCCTTTTACGGATGCTATTCCGTCAGATTATGACGGTGTGATGGGCGTTCCTATTTCCTTTTTGGATAAGTATTGTCCGGAGCAATTTGAAATCTTAGGGATGTGCGAGAACGAGGACCTATATTCAATGAAAACACGTGTTTATACCACTTATGAATGCAAGACAGCCTATTTGAAAAAGTTCGGAAAGACTGGTACATACGACTTAAATGCCAGTGGAGTAATCACAAGAAACGGTATTCAAGAAAAGGTCTATCAACGCATTTTAATTATCAATCGTAAGTTTGCGCCTAATAGCTAATCTGCAATACATTCGATTGTAGTCGGTTCCCATCTTAATGTAAAAAGCGGGACCACCTTGTTTCTCTTTCGGAAGATTATCTGGTTTTTTGATACCAAGTTCCAAACTAATCCCTAAGGATTTCAAATGTCTGATTAGGATTCGGAAATATGGCGATACTCCATTTACAACCAAGTCTTTGTCATCGTTTCCTTTTCTAAACCTTAAGGATTTCAACTTAAAAATAAAGACAAAAATATAATATTATGACACAACATAATACCATCAAGCTTTTTGAAGCTAAAAAAGTCCGTACCATTTGGGATGACAAAGAAGAAAAATGGTACTTTTCCATAGTGGATGTGGTGGCTGTCCTAACCGATAGCCCTAATCCTCGTAAGTATTGGAGTGTCTTGAAAACACGTTTAAAAAAAGAAGGGAGTGAGTTGACTACAAATTGTAGTCAACTGAAAATGAAATCGGCTGATGGGAAGATGTATTTAACCGATGTCGCAGATACTCAGCAGCTTCTCCGTTTGATTCAGTCTATTCCATCGCCCAAAGCAGAACCGTTCAAGCAATGGATGGCACAAGTGGCGACTGAACGTCTTAACCAAATGCAAGACCCCGAACTCTCTATCAATCAAGCGCTGGTGGACTATAAGCGGTTGGGGTATTCGGATAATTGGATTAATCAGCGTCTCAAATCCATAGAGATTCGTAAAGACCTCACGGATGAATGGAAGCGGCACGGATTGCAAGAGGGGGTACAGTTTGCTACGCTGACCGATATTATTTATCAGACTTGGAGTGACATGACCGCCAAGGAATATAAGCAGTTCAAAGGTCTGAAAAAAGAGAACTTACGTGACAATATGACCAATAAGGAATTGGTGCTAAATATGTTGGCGGAACTTTCCACCAAAGAAATATCTGAAAGTAAAAATCCGGAGACATTTCGGGAACACATGGATGTGGCGGAAGCCGGTGGTGAGATTGCCCGCAATGCCCGTATGGAGTTGGAAGCCAAGACGGGCAAGGCGGTCATCAGTCCGCTGAACGCCAAGACAGGCATTGCGCTCAATTCATCTCCGGAAGAAGAAGACACAAAAGAATAATCCTATAAAGTGAATCAATATCATGGAGACAACATTGCATACAGAATGGACTGTCGAAGACATCTGTAAAGGATTTACCTACAACGAATTGGAAGGTAAAGGTCTGTTTGGATTGGACGGGCGGCTCACTATCCAACCCGAGTATCAACGCCATTACATCTACAACGATGGGAAACGTGATGTATCGGTGATAGAATCCCTGCTGAAAGGCTATCCCATCGGACTAATCTATTTCAACCGGACTGTGGACGGACGATTTGAAGTACTTGACGGGCAGCAACGCATCACTTCTATCGGTCGGTTCGTTACAGGAAAATTCGCCATCAAGGATGAAGCGGATAACGTACAGTATTTCTCGGGATTGCCCGAAGAGCAGCAACAAAAGATTATGCAATCCTCTCTGCTGGTATATGAATGCGAGGGTGAAGAAAAGGAAATAAAGGAGTGGTTCAAGACCATCAATATTGTGGGCATTCCGCTCAAGGAGCAGGAATTGCTCAATGCTATCTATTCGGGCGAGTTCGTGAATGCAGCCAAGCGGGTGTTCAGTAATTCCCAAAATGCGGAAATACAGAAATGGAGTCATTATATCAAGGGAGATGTGAAACGGCAGGATTATCTGTCGGAAGCCCTCCGATGGATTTGCGACAGTAAGGGGATGAGCATTGATGCCTATATGAGCATACACCGTCACGAGCCTTCCACGGGAGAATTGGAAAGTTATTTCCGTTCTGTGATTGACTGGGTATCGGCTACCTTTACTATGGTAGAGCGTGACATGTGCGGCTTGGAATGGGGACGGCTGTATGAAACGTACCATGCCACCCCTTATAGCACCGTCCATGTCGCGGAACGGGTAAAAGCCTTGCAAGCGGATGAAAGTGTGCGGTGTCCCCGAAATATTTACGAATATGTACTGGGTGGAGAAGAGGATAAGAAACTGCTTGACATCCGTATCTTTGAAGAATCAACCAAGCGGGCTGCTTACAAGCGTCAGACCGAAGCGGCTGAGAAACAGGGAATTTCCAATTGCCCGCTCTGTGCGTTGGGGAATAATGCCAACAAGACCCGTATTTACAAACTTTCGGAAATGGATGCCGACCATGTGACTGCATGGAGCAAGGGAGGGGCAACCAGCATGGAAAATTGTGAGATGCTTTGTAAAACCCATAACCGTTCAAAGGGAAATCGGTAAAAGTGTGTTATTTTGAGAGAGTTAAATCAATTAATTCTCTCAAAATATGAACAATAAAAAAACATTTCACGAAGTTTCCGAGATTTGGTGTGATGCAAAACGTCCGATAGTGAAGCATTCCACCCTATGTGCTTATCAGCTTACGTTACAGACACACCTATTGCCACGATTTGGCGCTGCGGAAAATATAACAGAGAAGGATGTCCAGCAGTTTGTGATAGACAAATGTACTTCCGGATTAGCAAGAAAAACAGTCCGGGATATAGTGGCAGTGCTCAAATCTGTTATCAAATATGGGAATAAGCATGGGATTTTCCATTTTGAAGAATGGGAAATCGAATATCCTACCCAAACAGAAAACAAACTGCCGCCAACATTGTCATTAAATCATCAGCGTATATTGATGCGTCACTTGCTGGAACAGCCCACTCCACAAAATATAGGTGTACTGTTGGCTCTCTGTACCGGAATGAGAATTGGTGAGGTTTGCGCTTTGAAATGGGAAGATGTGGATTTTGCACAAAAGACAATCATCGTGAAACATACTGTAGGCAGAATATATAACTGTGAGTTGAAATCTACAGAAAGGGTTCACTCTTCCCCAAAAACCAAGAATTCCTATCGTGAGATTCCTATATCCAAACAGCTTCTCCAAGCGTTGAAAATGGTAAGGAAACAATCTCAATCCCCATACGTGGTAGGCACTTCCACACAATCTAAAGAGCCTCGTTCTTATCGTGATTATTTTGGCAGGTTGCTAAAACGATTGGATATTCCCCACTTGGTCTTTCATGGACTTAGGCACACATTTGCGACCCGATGTATTGAAAGCCAGTGTGATTATAAAACTGTCAGCGTCATACTCGGTCACTCAAACGTAGCAACGACACTTAATCTGTACGTTCACCCTAATCTCAATCAAAAGAAACGGTGTATTGACCGTATGAGTAATTTCTTGGGAATAACATGAGTTAGTCTTGGACTCTCTATATAATGTATGTGATGCACATGATTGACTATAGCTTGAAGCCTTTATTCTTTTTCTGAATAGGCTTCCAGTCGACATTCTGTTGTAATCGTTCAAATTGTTTCTTGAACCATTCCCCGATATGCAGTCCGTCAATGGCAAGTATCAGCTTTCCATTGTTTGTACCAACTTTGGCAGTAACATCATTCGTTCTGAACTTACGCCTATGCTCATCGGAATAGAGTTCGCCGTTATATGGCAATGGTTTGCTTGTCATTAAATGGGCGGTCTGTTCATGGGTAAAACCGACAGCAAGACACAATTTCTCAATACGGAGCATAGCACGAAACCAAGGAAACCATTCTGTGGCTTTTATCAACAAGGCGTTAAGTTTTGATACTTCCGTTTGATGTTTTGTTACCATCTCGTTCTTTTCCAGCAAGTGCCTCTGCTGCATTTCCCGTATCTCCCTGCTGTGGTCTGCCTGCATGGTCTGTATTCGGGTTTGCAGGGCTTCGATGGCTTCCCCGTGCGTGGCTACCTCCCGATGCAGGGCGGTGTTCTCCCTCTCCAGCGTCTTGACCTTGTTGCTGCCGAAAAGAGAACCGACACTCTCGGCGATGTTGGCGGCTGCGGTGGTTGCCGCCCCTTTCAGCTTCTCGGTCTGTATTTCTTTTTTCGCCCGTCTTAGTTCCTCCTGCGCCGTTTCTTTTTGCTGCTGCAAATCCACCACCTCCGCTTTCAGATTATCGGCGAGTTTCTGTATATCCCGATAATACTGCTGCGTGGACTTGTGGCGAGCCTTCGAGCCGTCTATGCCCCTTTGCAGCCCGTATTTCGCCATCGCTTCGGCATAGGTATCTTGGTAGGACTTCAATTTCAGCCGTGTCATAATATCGTCTGCGCACAGCCTCACGGTGTCGGTCGGTTTCTTGCGGTATCGCTTCTTTGTCTGTTCCTCCCTTTTCCTGCGCTTGCGCTCTCCCTTGACGATGGGAACGAGCGTAACGTGTATATGCGGTGTTTCCTCGTCCCTGTGCAGGTGAGCCGCCACGATGTTCTCCTTTCCGAACGTATCGGCGAAGTATTTCAGATTGTCGGCGCACCACTCGTCCAAACGCCCCTCTTCCTCTATCCGCTTCATGTCCTCGTGCGTTCCCGACACGTTGATGCGGATTGCCCGTACTTGGTTGCTTCCGATTTTGCGTGTCAGCCCCGCTTCTTCCAATCTCCGCTGTATAGCCGCCGAACGGTCTTTCACCCCGTCGGGGTAATCGATGAGCCTGCGGTTTAGGTGCGTACGTGTGGGGTCGGCGTTCTTCGGTATGATGAAACGCTCGATATGTGCGGTCGTTCCGCTGTCGCTGCCGTGCGCCTTTTCCATGTGTAAAACTACGAAACCCATATATTCTTCCTTTCTTTTTTGGCTTGTGAAACAATAAACTTGACTATCTTTGAGGGCGGCGAAATGCCGTCCTCAACGGGGTGTGCAGAGGGGCTTGCCCCTTGCCTTATTGGGGAATTTTCAGCGATACGTAGTATTGCGGCTCGGAAAATTCCCTAATAAGCTACGGTATTTTCTCCGTAAATACCCTGCGGCGTGCCGTCCGTCTGTCCGTCTGCCTTTCGGCGGTGGCTGTCCCTGCCGTCTGCTTACCCATATACCCCCACCTTATTTTTTCCCTTTCGGTCGGTGGGTGGCGGGGCGGTCGTTTCCGTTTTCAAAGGCTCTTTTGCACGGGGCGGTCGGATACAAGGTTTTCCCGATAAATACGCTCGCAGCAAAGCGAGAGGAAGATTTATCGGGAAACGGCGCAGCCGCCCGACCTTTTAGCCGACATAAAGCCCCGTGCTTGCTTTGCCTTTGTAAACGGGAATGATTGCTCCGCTTTGCTGTGTTCGGAAAATCGAATCTGCGTATCTGCACATAGTCGGTTATTAATGGATTGACTGACTTACAGATTCAATGATTCCAATACGACAGTACGACATGACTTCATGACGATATGACTGCTTGACTGCCGACATTCAGCGAAAGAAAAATCATGCTGTTCTCTTTTCGCCCGTGTATAATCCTTTCCAGCAACACTTTGCGGACTTTCGCCGCCCCGAATGATTCGATACGGAAAGCGAGGGCGGCTATCGTTTCGAGATTGTAAACCTCCGCGCTGTATCTGTCCGATATGCGGATAATGCGCCTTATGTCATATACGCTCAAAACTCCGCTTTTGCAGAGAGCCTTTATCCCAGCCCGAACCGTCGGGGCAATAACCCCGAACAGTTCGCAGATTTCCCACTCGGTCATGGCGGTTGCGCCTATATCGCTCGGCAGGGAGATATTGCCCTGCCCGTCCATCGTGATAATGTTCCTTTCTCCTTTCATCGGTATGCTGTTTTAAGGTGACTAAATGGCTCGGCAAATACTTTTCTCCATATCCTCCAACTTGTGCGACAAGTCTTCCATGTCCTGACTTATCTTTTGGGCGGTGATTTTGGCGTAAATCTGGGTGGTCTTTATGTTAGTGTGACCGAGAAGCCTGCTGACGGTTTCAATGGGTACGCCGTGCGACAAAAGTACGGTCGTGGCGTTCGTGTGACGTGCAACGTGATAGGTCAAGCGCACCTTGAAACCGCACTGTCTGCCTATCTCTTTGAGTATCTTGTTGCAACTGCCATTGCTCGGAATGGGGAAAACATGACCGCCCCTTGCCAGCCCCTTGTATTTCTCTATGATACGTTTGGGAACGTCCAAAAGACGGATGTTCGATTCGGTGTTGGTTTTCTTTCTTCGGGTGATTATCCACAGATTGCCGTCGAAGAATGTTTGCAGGTGGTCGGCGGTGAGGTTCTTCACGTCCGAATACGCCAAACCCGTGAACACCGAAAAGACAAACAAGTCCCGTACAAGTTCATGGGTGGCGTTCTTCATGGGTGCGTCCATGAGCGTCTGTATCTCCGTTTGGGTGAGATAGCCCCTGTCCACGTTTTCGGGAGAGTTGATATATCCGGCAAAGGGATTGAACGGCAAACGCCCGTCGTTCCTCGCAATGGAAACGATGTGTTTCAACACAATCATGTAGCCCCACACGGTATTGGTGCGGCATTTTTTCTCCGTGCGCAAAAAATACTCGAAATCGTTGATGAACGTGAGGTTGAGTTCCTTTAACGGAATATCCTCACGTTTGTAGGTATGGGGCAAAAACTCCCGAATATGGTTGCAGACTGTCCGATAACGGGTGAACGTACCCTGTGCCCTGCTGTGCCCGACTTTCTTCTCAAACTCGGCGTTGTGCTGCTCGAACAGCTTCAGCAAGGTTTCCTGCTTGATGCCGATACCGAGATAGGCGTCTTTGAGTTTGGCGGCGGTAACATAACCGTCCGTCTGCATCAGTTCTTGATAGCGACGGTTTACCTCCACCCGAATTTTATCAACGACAAGATTGATTCTCTGCGCTTCAACGCTTTTGCCCGAAGCACGATTGTTCTTCACGTCCCACAATCGTGGAGGAACGTCCATCTTGCAACTGAACTGTTTAATCTCGCCGTCCACCGTGATACGGCACATCAGAGGCAGGTTGCCGTTCGGCTTCTCGCTGCCTTTCTTCACGTAAAATAATACCTTGAATGTACTACGCATAACTCACTCCTTTTTTTGGTTACAAAATTAGTTATTAGTGAGTTACCGACAGCTATGTAAATCTACGCAAAACACAGAAACAGAACCTTTTAGCAAGAAATCTACACCCGTTACGGGAGTAACGAGGTGGTAACTGAACTTCTGCACCGTTTGGCTTCGAGGTGGTATTTCGTTGGCTCTGCCCCATAGAAAAACAAAGCGTAACGAACGCTCTATCAGCTAATTCGCTACGCTTTGCCCAAATTTACTTTTTCGCTATGGGTTTATTTTAGTTTGTTAGTTAAATTTCCGTTTATTATAGTTTTTGCATTGCATTTTACCGCCTGTTCCTTATAAATCTTAAAATCAATTAAGCGTTCTATCTTTCAATTCGTTACAAAGGTACGACTTGCGTAATGACTTTGCAAATTTTTCTACACTTTTTTCATCACAAGTTTGTAACATCCCTCCAATCCTCGTCGCTGCCCTCAGCCGCCTCTGCCCTCAGCCTACGGCGCATCGGAGATGCGCTACTCCTCCAGAGGCGGAGTATGACCGCGCTCTGCGGACCTCATCGCCTATTGCAGTAGTGGCGGAGTCCGACCGCGCGAGCGGTCACGCTTTCAGTTAACCCCCGACAGCGTCGGGGGCACACGCATCGACGCATGCGCCGCGGACGCGCCGCCGCCGGCACACTCCGGCAATGCATCTACAGCGGCACCGCCTTGCGGTGCATATCTCCCTCTCCACTCTATCCCCGGACGCGCTGTCCGGGGTTAACTGAAAACAGGTCCGCGCTGCGGACCGCCCCCCTCTCTCCCGTAGTAGCGCATCTCCGAAGCGCATAGGCATGGACATCCGCCATACCCCCACGCACTCTCCGCTGACGCTCCGCGTGAGTGGGGTTACTGAAAATAGCGCGTTTCCAACGCGCCTCCGACTCTCCCCGACTCTCTCCCTCCGCGCTGACCCTCTGACTCTCACGTCGCCATGACCCACACTCCCCCACGTCACCATGACCCACACTCTCACCGACGCCCAGTCTCTCACTATCGCCGACGCGCTGACCCACACTCTCACCGCCTCTGACCGCCGCCAACGGCGCATCGGAGATGCGCTATTCTTTAGAAACCCCATTCGTACGGAGCGCAGCGGAGGACGCATGGGGTCACAGCCGACCCACACCCTCAGCGCTTCGGAGATGCGCTACTCCCCCACCAGCCCGACCGCGCTCTGCTGACCTCATCGCCTCTCGCAGTAGTGGCGGAGCCCGACCGCGCGAGCGGTCACGTCTTCAGTTAACCCCCGACAGCGTCGGGGGCACACGCATCGACGCAGATGCGCCGCGGAGCGCCGCCGCTGACACACTCCAGCACATCTATTCGAAAATAGTGTGCATTTGTCACACAGTTTTCGAATAGAGTCCGGCAGCAGGCTCATCACCGCCTCGCTCCATCTCCGCCGACATCCGCACTCATCGTCGCAAAGCGACGGCACTCTGCCATAACCCGGTACGCCACTTCTCCAGAGCCGGAGTCTGACCGCGCGAGCGGTCACGCTTTCAGTTAACCCCCGACAGCGTCGGGGGCACACGCACCGATGCAGATGCGCCGCGGACGCGCCGCCGCTGGCACACTCCGGCAGCCCCTCGCTCAGGCGGTGGCGGAGGAATTATAGAAAAAATACTTTGTGAATCAAAATATTGTTGTAACTTTGTGGTTATGAAATCGGTTTGCACTCCATGGAGTGTGATTAAAAGGGAACGCCGTGCGAATCGGCGACAGTACCCGCTGCTGTGATTCTCGCCGAACCTGGGCTACCATCAGCCACTGCAAGCCATCTGAGCGCTTGCGGGAAGGCTCGCCCACGGGGAGAGATAAGTCAGAAGACCTGCCTGTTTCAGAGAAACTTCACATCGATGCTTTCGGGAGTTAAGGCAACGGAAAGGCAGGCGCACGGGACATTTTGCGCTCCGCCATCTTTCCAACACCCCTGCTGTAAGCATTCGCTGCACGGTTTTCTCACTGCATGACGTAGAAAAACTATTTTATTAACCAAAATTATACGAATGCTTATGAAACGTATTTCAACTTTGTTGGTTGCGGCGGCGTTCTCGTTGGTCTGCTCGATGCAGGCATGGTCGGCGAATATCACCATGCCTATGTCGTATGCCGACGAGCCAAACACCACGGTGACCGTAACAGAGGAGTCTACGCTGACCTATTCGGGTTACTGGGCTGAAAGCGAGACATCAAAACCAGTCTCCGTTCACCTCGTCCCGGCGGCAGGGCAGACTCTGCGCGTCACATGCACCCAGATGTACGGCTTCGACACGTGCGACGCCGAGCTGAAGGTGTATAACGGCGCGGCATCAATCAGTTATTCATTGCCGGCAGGCGACATGGGCGCCGTAACTGAAGGCAAGGTGTTTGAATCGACGGCTGCCGACGGCTCGCTGACGGTTGCCTACTCCAACGAGGAGGATGAGTATGTGAAATACTCATTCAAGGTGGAACTTGTTGCCGGAGGCGACATGGAGTACACCGCAACCGAGGCTGTCAGCCTCCCCAACCCGATTATCGGCGCGTCGATGCAGCCGGTAGCTGCCGCCAACGTCAAGACCGCAGGCGCAAGCAACGCACTGAGTGCCACACAGGTGGCATTCGTGCTCGATGATGCCTCGGCAGTGTCGGGCGCACGCATCTACTACTCCAAGAAGGCTCCGTTCAACATCTCCGAAGCCGGTCTCTTCGGTGCCAGCAAGGTGGACGGCACTACGGTGACAGCCACCGGATCGCTTCCGCTCGCTGCCGGCGACAACTATTTCTGGCTTGTGGGCGACGTTAGCACCACAGCAGCCGTAGGCTCTGCCATCACGGCGCAATGCACCTCGGTGAAGATTGGCGGCGAGGAGAAAATCACCTCACCGGTAGCCTCGACAGTAACCGTGGGCAACGAGCTCAACATGCCTACCGCCGGCACATTCGCCATCGGCGCGTCGGGACTCAACTTCTACGACGACGGAGGCAAAGACGGCAAAATCTCATCGAAATTCGAAGGCGTGGTGACGTTCAAGCCCACCACACCGGGCAAAGTGGTGCAAATCGACTTCACGAAAGTGGAGCTGTATGAGTCGGCATACGGAAGCGACTCATACAACGACAAGGTAAAGGTGTATAACGGCACGACGGTAAGCGACGCCAACCTCAACGCGCAAGTGATGAACGGCAAGCCCGTGGTGCTGCGCTCGTCGGCTGCCGACGGCTCGCTCACCGTATGGATGAAATCAGTGACCGGCGACTACTACCGCGGCAAGGGCTTCGAGGCCTTCGTCAGCGAATATTCGCCAGCGCCGATGACCGTGAAAACGGTCACCACGGCACAAGTTGCCGACAACACAAGCACGGCAGGCTCAACCGACCAGCCTATCCTCTCGGTCTGCGTGAAGACGGAGAACACCGAGGCTGTCAACGCCACGAAACTAACGTTTGAGACCGAAGGCACTACCGACATCAACCATCTGCAGAAAGCCACGGTCTACTACACCGCAAAATCATCTACTTTCGCCACCGCCACCAAGCTCGGCGAAGCCGTGCCTACAGGCAAGCAGGAATTCTCGATTGCCTTCGACCAGCAACTCGTGGAAGGCGAAAACTGGTTCTGGCTGGCTTACGACATCGACCCGAAGGCTCAGACAGGTGAGATTCTCGACGCAGGATGCAAATCGATTGAAATCGGCGGCGCAAGCTACAGCCCAGCCACCGTCAACCCCGACGGCAACAGCTCGGTGAAAAACGAACTGCTCTCAACCGTGGGAACCGTCGAAAAGACCATCTACGGAACTTGGACATTCAAAAACACGCCAAACCCATACGTGGGCAACAACGGCTATGAGCCGGTGATTGGCGACCAGATTACAACATTCATCCCCGGCGACAACGACATGATCGTGGAACTCGACATCAAGTCGTTCGCGCTCTACTATTCAGCCAACGCAAACTATCCGCGCGCCAAGTTTGAGGTGTACAGCGGAAAAGGCACCACCGGCGAACTCCTGTGGTCGCTCACCGGCGAGGCCGACAAGAACGTGGGTCCGGGCAAGATTCTGCGCTCAAAGAGTGTCGACGGCGCACTCACAGTGGTGTTCGACGCCAAGACCGAAACATCGGGCTACACAGCCAAGGGCTGGGACGCCGAGGTGCGCGAATACCGCCAACGCCCGATGGAGGTAAGCTCCGTCAAGGCTACGCAGGCAAGCACCGACATCGTCAACAAGGGCGCTGTCAACCAGGAACTCCTCGGCGTGGACATCCAGACTGCCGGCAACCTCAGTCCGATGGTGCTGAAGGGCATCAAATTCAACATGAAGGGCTGCCAGGCAAACGTTGCCAAGCTCCACGTCTACACTTCAGGTCAGAAAAACGAGCTTACCAAAGAGACTTCAATCGCCGACATCGACGTGACCGCCGAGACGGCTGAGGCAAACATCACGTTCGCCCGTCCGCTTGAGCTTGCCGAGGGAAGCAACTACTTCTGGCTGACTGCCGACATCGCCGACGAAGCGGCTACCGACACCGACATCGATGCCGCCGTGACCGCCGTGACAACCGCCACTGCGACAATCAACGTGGCTGCCGAGCAGGGCGACCCTGAAGGCGCGCGCACGGTGAAAAACACCTACAACCTGCAGGCTGGTGACAACGGCGAAATCGTTGTGGGCAACGAGGCACTGATGTTCTACGACAACGGCGGCGCCGACGGCAAGTCGCCGAAGAATTTCGAGGGACAGGTGACATTCCGTCCGAAAGACGCAGGCAAAGTGGTGAAACTGACATTCAAGTCGTTCAGCACTTCCTACAACGACAATTTCTACATATATTATGGTGGCAAGAAGACTTCGACACCCGATGTTAAAGTGAGCAAAATGCTCGAAGCCCCTGTTGTGTCGGTTGCCGACGACGGCAAGCTGACAGTCTACTTCAAATGCCCGTCATACAGCTATGCAAGCAACGGCTGGGCCATCGAGGTAAGCCAGTATGAGCTCCTGCCGCTCTCCGTGGGCAACATGGCGATTACAAGCGTGGCTGCCGGCGAGTCGCTCCGCGGCTCGAAAAATGTGCCTATGCTTCGCGCCGAAGCCACAATCGACGGCGACAAGGGCGAGATGGACTTCTCAAAATTTGTCGTTTCTGCCGACGGTTCAGCCGAAGGCACCATAGCCGCAGCAAAGATTTTTGTCACTACAACCGACCAGTTCAGCGCCAACAATCTTATCGGCTCAGCCAACACCGCACCGTTTGAAATCGCTACCGACTACAAAGCCACCGCTCCTGGAAAATACTACTTCTGGGTGGCTTACGACTTCAATGCCAACGCAGCCGAAGGCAATCTCGGCACCGCTGCCCTGACTGCCTACACAGCAAACGGCGCAGAGACAAGCACCATGGCGTCGATAACAGCGCAGACTGCCATGAAGGCAGGCAAGAAAGGCGTCTACACCGTGGGTGAAGGCGGCGACTATGCAACCATCCAGGCGGCCGTCGACGACATCGCAACCGGCATCGAGGGCGCTGTGACTGTCAACATCCTCAGCGGCGAATACAACGAAAAGGTCAACATTCCGGAGATTCCGGGTGCGTCTGACGTAAACACCGTGACTATCCAGTCGGCTACGGGCAACTACAGCGATGTGAAGATTTTCCACAACGCATATACCGACCCGGGCTACAACACAGATAAATATGGTGTGGTCACGTTCAACGGAGCCGACTACGTGACGCTCCGCGGCGTGACGGTGACATCGACCGACAAGACATTCCCGGCTCTCGTCTATATGATCAACACGAGCCAGCACGACACCGTCGACGCCTGCCACCTCTACGCCGACCGCATCGAGTCGAGCACAACGGCTGAGCAACTCGTGCTTGTGCGCCAGCTTGCCATCGACAAGGAAAACTGCAACAACGACTACTTCACGCTCAGCAACTGTCTGCTCGAGGGTGGATACCGCGGTGCAATCATCGGCGGCACATCGTATGTGGCACTGACGCATCAGACAGGATGCGTGGTGGAAGGCAACACGTTCCGCGACAACGCGGCGTCAGCCCTCTCGGCATACTCCGGCGACAACAACATCACCATCCGCGGCAACGTGATTGAGAACAACACAACCACACTGTCGCGCGGATTCAACGGCCTCGACCTGCAGTTCGGCGACAACTGCATCGTGGAAGGCAACACAGTGCACATCGACCTCGGTGTGGAAGCAATCGGCATCTACGTGCGCAAAGGCGCGTCGACAGCCGACAAACGCTCGCGCATCGTCAACAACGAGGTGTCGGTGAAGAGCAGCGACTACACGTCTGCCGCCATCAAGGTCAACGGCAAAACCCCGAATGTCGACATCGCCTACAACACGGCTGTCGTTGCCGGACACGAGAACAACGTGGCTTGCTACCTCAACGACGCGATGGAGGCTATGACCGTGCGCAACAACATTTTCCTTGCCCGCGACAACGGCTTGGTATACCGCACATACAAGGACGCTGACGCTGCGGCAATCACATTCTCCAACAACGTGCTCCACACCAACGGAACTGTGTTTGCGCAGACAAGCAGCAATACGAAACTCGCATCGTTCAGCGACTGGATGCTGAAAGTGAACGAGCAGAGCAGCTTCAATGAGGACGTTGCGTTCCTCAGCGACAGAATGCTCTTCCCTGCAGCCGCAGGCAACCTGCTCAACGCCATGCCGCTCGACTTCGTGACCACCGACCTGCTCGGCGCCGTGCGCAACGCCACGACACCGACAATCGGCGCTTACGAATATGCCGACGCATCGGCTGTTCCGGCATTCGACGAAGGTTATCCTGCAATCTCTGGCATCAGCCACAACGCAGCGACTGCCGTCCTCAAGACTGCCGCCAACGGCAAGGCTTACCTCATGGTGAAAGAATCATCGGAAACCGCTCCTACAGCCGACGAGATGAAGGCTTCGACACTCACCGCCACACTGCGTGCCGGCAAAGAAGTGACGGTAAGCCTCAACGGCTTGTCGAGCCAGACGGAATACCGCCTCTACACATTGCTTGAAAGCCTCGACGGCACAAATGTGGGCGAAGTTGCGGCAACCGACGCGTTCACAACCACATATCTGCCTACCGAAGTGTCTACGTTCGAGAACGTGAAGGCTAACGATAGCGGTTTTGACGACGGTACGGCTTCTTTCGCCGGATTTACCGTAGTCGATGCCGACGATGCTGTGGTGGAAGGCACGAAAGTGGCTAAAATCGAAGGCGCAGGAGCTGTGCAACTCACCAACACCGACAAGGGCTTGACCCTGACCGGATTCTTCGTGAAAACTGACGCCGAGGTGGCTATGAACGTCTACGACGGCAACGCCGACGCTCACGCATACACCATCCCTGCAACTTCAGGAAAATGGATTTTCTTCAACCTGAAGGACAAGGGCGCAGTGACGGCTCTCGACTTTACAACAGAAGGCAACGCATATATCGACAACTTCAGCGGCGAGCCTCTGCCTCTCACAGCGGCATGCACCACTCCGCAAGCCACCGTGGCAAGCGGCGCGAAAGCCGACCTTAAGGCAGAATTCGACGGCGGCGTATATCCTGTGGTTGTGGAATGGAAAAACGCTATGCGCGAGGTTGTTGCCAACGGCGACAACACCGCCACCCCGGCTTTGGACCGCTCAGGCGTGTTCTATATGACAGCCACCGACGCATGGGGCAACACCGCCACCGATGCGGCAGTTGTCTACGTGACCGGCGAACAGTTTGCCGCCACAATGGACGACAACTTCCTCGCTCCTGAAAGCTTCTACAACGGTCTTGGCAAGGACGACCCAAGCTACACAAACCCGGGCACCAGCTCGCAGTTTGTCAGCGGCTCGTTTGCTTTCGACACCGAGCGCCACACCTCGACATGGTGGGGAGGCTTCGCTCTGAGCAACCAGACAAGCACCGTGTTTGAGTCGTATGCCGACCAGTTCAAGTCGGCTGTGGGCAGCGGACACAACTCTGCGAACTACGCCGTGGTCTACAGCTACACCGGCGCCAACTACGCAGCCAACGTGACCAACGCCGCCGACGGAGCCGACGTGAGCGGATTCTACGTGACCAACACAGCCAACAACGTAAACGCCTACGTAAACGGCGACGGCATGTCGACCGCTCCAGGCGGATTCGCAAAGGGCGACTGGTTCAAGATGACCGTAAACGTTGTGAAAGCCGACGACACGACAGCGTCGATTGACTACTATCTTGCCGACTACCGCGCCGACAACGAGGCCGACCACTATTATCTCGACACATGGCAATGGGTTGACCTCCGCCAGTTCGGTAAAATCAAGAAAGTGACATTCGGATTCGAAGGCACGAAGAGAAACGCGTATGGCTTGACTACACCTACCTACGCTTGTCTTGACGACTTCGGCGGCAACCGTGAAATCAGCGACGCCAAAAAGGCTCTCGCCGGCATCACAATCCCTGCCACCGTCGACCTCCAGACACTCTTCAACCTCGACAACGACAATTCAACAGTGACCTATGCGATTGTCGACAACTGCGACGCAGCAAAGGCTACAATGGCTATCGCCGACGGCATCCTGACAATCTCAGGTCTTACCGACAAGACCGAGACATCAGCCGTGGTAAGCGCCACACAAAAGGGTAAAATCCAATTTGTGAACATCCCTGTTGAAATCGACGAGGAAAAGGCTTCTGTAAACGATGTGGCTGTCGACGCCGACGTCAGAATCTTCCCGGTTCCGGCAACCGACCGTCTCAACATCCGCACCGCGATGACCGACTATGCCGTACGCATCTACGCCACCAACGGCTCGCTCGTAATGGAGCAGCTCGGCAACAACGGAAGCATAGCCGTTCCTGTAAACCACCTTGCAAAAGGTGTCTACATCCTTACAATCGACAACGCACAGCAATCATCCAAACACCGCGTTGTCGTCAAATAGAGTTTTAATAATGGTTTAGAGTGATGTCCGCCCGGCGAAGAGATTTCGCCGGGCGGACTTTTTATTATTATAATATGTCTATTGACTGCTTTATCAGTTTCTGAAATAATCACTGAAGAAATACATGTGGTCGCGCAGCGAACGACGCCAGTAGACCCACGAATGCTTGCCCGGACGCGACGTGAACTCATGGTGTATGCCCTGCTTTGTCAACGCCTCGTGCAGTTTAACGTTGACGTCGAAGAAGAAGTCCTCCGTGCCGCAATCAATGATCAGCTGCAATGCGCCGTCCTTGAGCAACGGAAGCTGCGCCATCACCGTATTCTTGTCCCAATTCTCCTTATGTGTCTTCTGATCGCCCAGCCTCAACTTGATGTCCCATTTCTCAGGAAACGGACGGAAGTCAACGCCACCGCTCATCGAGCCAGCCGCGCCAAACACGTCCTGATGGCGGATGGCGAGATAAAGCGCGCCGTGTCCGCCCATGCTGAGTCCTGTCACGGCACGTCGCTCACGGCGTGCGTCGGTAAGATAGTTTTTGTCGATATATTTCACCAATTCCGACGATACGAATGTCTCATATCTGATTGTAGGGTCGACAGGGCTGTCGAAATACCAGTTTGTGCCGCCGTCGGGAATCACCAGAACAACGTCAAACATATCGGCATACTGGCGCACATTGGTATAGCTGAGATATCCAAGAAGGTTGTTGTCGCCATAGCCATGTAGCAGATAGACCACCGGAAGAGGGCGCGCACCGTAACTGTCGGGCAACACCACAGATACGTCGATCTGCTTATGCATCGACTCACTCTCAACTTTCACTGTTTCCAAACGACTTGCCGCCGCAGGAATGGCGCAGGCAAGAATCACGAGAATTGTCACTAATTGACGGATAGTTTTCATTTTTCAATCGATTTTATGGGGTTTATAGCGACAAACATAGACAAAATATGCGGAAAGTGCAATTTTTTTAATCCCAAATGTTGCACAAACGAAAAACTCGGTTTATCTTTGCACTCGCTAACGAAAAACAGCAAGGACTGGTGCGGTAGTTCAGCTGGTTAGAATACATGCCTGTCACGCATGGGGTCGCGGGTTCGAGTCCCGTCCGCACCGCAAGAGCCTGAAGCAATGCTTCGGGCTCTTTTCATTTTTTCCTAAAAAACAAACAACTATGAAACTTAGACTGATTCTAATCGCACTCATGGCGCTGCTCGCATTCAACGCCTCTGAAACCAGCCTTGCGGACAACAACACACGCACCTCTGGCAACACAACAACCGGCACCGGTTATTTCCAAAACGGACGTCCATTTGTAGTTATCTCCAAAGAAGAGATGAAAATGCGCGTGTACGACGCGACAGGACGCGAATTGCGCTGCTACCCTATCGCCTGCGGACGCAATGTGGGCAACAAGCGGCGTCAGGGCGACATGCGCACACCGGTGGGACTGTTTAAAGTGCAGGAGATTCTTGACGCGCACACATGGACACACGACTTTAAAGACGGTAAAGGCGTGATTCGCGGCGCCTACGGCCCGTATTTCGTGCGCTTGCTGACAGGGCACAAAGGCATCGGCATCCACGGCACACACGACGAGTCGTCGATAGGCACTCTCGCCACCGAAGGATGCATACGCCTTCACAATGCCAACATCCTGGAGTTTGCAACAAAATTTGCCTACCGCGGAATGACAGTGATCGTGCTTCCATCGAAGAACGACCTTGAGAACGACGGACTCACACTTGAAACAGAAAACGGCTCAGGAAAATAAATCGGCCAGAACGGCGGGCGAATGCAACTCGCCCAGCGCGGAGTTGTGCAACCGATAATAGTCGAGCGTCAGCTGCAACAACCGGTTGCGCTGCCCGCGGTTGAAGCGGAACAGGTGCATGTTGGCATACGTGATGCGCGACAGCCGATAGACCGCCTCCGCCTCCACTCCCTCTACATAATGCCCATGCACAGGACGGCAGCTGGAAAAGACGCCACCCTCCATATCAAACACGCATCCCGGACGATACGTGTCGCGGTCGGGCTCGATTCCGATAAACACACCCAAATTATAAAGGAAGCAGATGTGGAAATTGGCAATGCCGTCATTTGCCCGGTCGAGAAACACCACCGACCCCGCCACAAAGGAAAACAGCGCGGGATTGCGCTCCTGCTCCACGATGACAGCAGAGAGCAGCTCCGTGACAAACAGCGCCACGGCATTCTTGATAGGATCGGTATGGAGACTGTGCAGCGGATGCAGACAGCGCGCCTCCTTTATACTATACAGGTCGCGCCCTTGTCTGATGTCGGCAACAATCTCAACAAGCGAGAGAGGCTGAAACAACGCCCTGCGCTGACGCGCCACCTTGCCGCTGCCTTGCGGCAGCAGAAACGCCATGACGCCATGCATGTCGGTGTAGACACGCACAATAGCATTCTTGTCGTTGTATTTTATGGTGCGCAGCACCACCCCCTGCAGTTTCTCAATCATTGCACAATGAATAAATTCCACGCCAAAGGTACACATTATGCGATTTATAATTTCTTAAAATCTATTAAAATCGCCGTTTTGTATGCACGATATTTGGTGGATAAATAAATAACTCCTATCTTTGCACTCGCTTTGACAGAAAAGCGGTTAATAATGTATTGGCCCATTCGTCTATCGGCTAGGACGCAAGATTTTCATTCTTGAAAGAGGAGTTCGATTCTCCTATGGGCTACTAATTTAAAGATTTTTTATAATGGCAAATCATAAATCATCTATCAAGAGAATTCGTCAGACTGAGACACGTCGCCTTCGTAACCGTTACTACGCAAAGACTGCACGTAATGCTGTGCGCCGTCTTCGCGCGTTGAACGACAAGGCTGAAGTAGTAGAAGCTTACAACAAGGTTAGCTCAATGTTGGATCGTCTTGCCCGCAAGAGCGTTATCTCAAAGAACAAGGCAGCTAACTTGAAGAGCAAGCTCGCTAAGCACGTAGCTAAGGTTCAAGCAGCATAATCAAGCACGTCGCTTGATTCTTGTTGGCCCATTCGTCTATCGGCTAGGACGCAAGATTTTCATTCTTGAAAGAGGAGTTCGATTCTCCTATGGGCTACATTAGTGTATTGGCTGATTCTCCAGCCGATACCTTTTTTCGTATATATACACAGCCATTCCAACAGTGAACAAAAGCATCCTCAAAATAGCAGTACCCGCAATCCTGTCAAACGTCATCGTGCCGCTGCTGGGACTTGTCGACCTCACCATTGCCGGCCACATCGGCGACGCCGTGACAATCGGCGCGGTTTCGGTGGGCGCAACGATGTTCAGCCTCACATACTGGAACTTCGGATTTCTGCGCATGGGGACAAGCGGACTGACAGCGCAGGCATTCGGCGCGCGCGACAGGCGACAGATGTCGGTGATGCTGTTTCGCTCAGTGGCACTGGCACTGCTGCTCGGCATCGCCATCGTGGCACTGCAGTCGCCCATAAGATGGCTGCTGCTCGCCGCCATCTCCCCAAGCGAGGCAGTCCACACCCACGCCTCGCAATATTTCTCCATCATAATCTGGGGCGCGCCCGCCACCCTCGCCACGATGAGCCTCACAGGATGGTTTATCGGCATGCAGAACTCCACCTACCCTCTCGCGGTGTCGATGGTTGTAAATGTGGTCAACATCGTCTGCAGCCTCTGTTTCGTGTTCGCCATGCGGCTTGGATTCATCGGCATCCCCTTAGGCACACTTGCGGCACAGTGGTGTGGCTTCATCCTTTCCGCATTTTTCGCCGCCAGAATGATACGCAAGGAAACCCTCGGATATGCTCCACGCATCGAGGAGATGTTGCGCGGTCTTGGACGTTTTTTCAGCGTCAACCGCGACATCTTCCTACGCAGCCTGTGCGTAATGGCGGTGATGCTGTTTTTCACAGCTACGGGTGCACGCTCCGGCAACATGACGCTCGCCGTCAACGCCCTGTTCATGCAACTTTATCTGCTCTACTCCCATTTCATGGACGGGTTTGCATACGCCGGCGAGGCTCTCGTTGGCAAATATGCCGGCGCCGCCGACAAGCATTCGCTGCGACGCTGCGTGTCGCATCTCTTTGCATGGGGATGGAGTCTCGCCGCAATATTCGCTTTCGCCTATGGCGTCTTCAACCACGAAGTAATGTCGCTGTTCAGCGACAAGCCCGAGGTCGTAGCGTTTGCCGCAGCCTACCGATGGTGGATAGCCCTCGCTCCGATAGCAGGTATGGCGGCGTTTATCTGGGACGGCGTGTTTGTCGGACTTACCGCCACCCGACAGATGCTGTTGTCGCTCGCAGGCGCGACAGCAGTCTATTTCGCCATCTATTTTCTTTCCCCTTTTCCCGACGCCAACAGCAGTCTTTGGACAGCTTTTTTGACATATCTCGCCGTCAGAGGCGTGATATTATGGCTATGTTTTGCCCGCAAGAACGAATATTGACGTTTATATTTTTCATATAAATCACACCTGTATATCAACGACTTAACGTTTTATCCATTTATATAATGGTTCATCTTGCATTGCTTCATCAGGCACTATGGTGTAACTTAGTGTCATCGAAAGAACCATTCAATATTATTACGCAGCCTCTCCTGTTGTGAAACAATGAGAGCAGACATAAAAAAGCGGAGCCGCAAAGACTCCGCTTTTTGTTTTTATACTGAAACCGTATCCTTACTTCACGATAAGTTTCGCTGTGCTTACACCGTTGGTTGTTGCCACGCGCACAAGATACATTCCTGCCTGCAGACCATCTGTCGACACAGCGGCAGTTCCGTTGATCTCAGCCTGCGCTGCCACAGCACCACCAAGAGTGAAAATCTGCACGTTTGCCTCGCCGTCAGCCTCAACTGTCACAGCCTCGCCAGCCTTTACAGGATTAGGATATACGCGCACGCCCTGAGCCGCCTCGATGCCGGCAACGCTGCCGCCACCTGCTGAATATACAGCCTCGAAACCAGGCACGAGGATTTCAAACGCCTGACCCTTTGCAGAAGCGCCCATGTCGAGACGGAGAGTGTTGACAGTCAATGGATACACACCGATATCTGTCAAATCAAGATTATCAGAAAGGTTGAGCTCCAATGTCGAAACCGTGTTTTTCGGAAGTTCGTCGGTTGTAAAAGCCCAAGCCGAATAAACTTTGCCATATGCGTCGGTCAATGTCGACGACACCTTCTTCACTGTTGCATTACCCGGGTTGATGCGCACGCGGAGTTTCTCAGGCAAACTCCACACGCGGCAGCCCTTTTCCAATTGGATATATGCGCCACGACCCGTACCGTTGCCTGTATAGTTGATTTTCACACCGTTTTCAAGAGCAGAAACAACAAGGTCGGTACCGCCAAACTGCGAGTTTTTCCATTCGCCGTCTTTGTATTCAGCGACAGGCATAACCTCAGCTTCAGGAATCTCGACAGACACATTTGCAGTTCCCACAAACGAACCTACCTTTCCGGTAATAGTTGTGGTTCCGTTTGCCACACCACGGAGCACACCGTCAGCAGCACCGATTGTGGCAACACCGTCGTTTTCCGACGACCAAGTAAGTGCCACAGGGTTGATCGGCATCGTTTTCTCGTTAACAATAGCCTGCACCTCCATCGGATATTCGCGCTTATTGTCAATCACGATGTTTTTCAATCGGAAAGCAACATCATCGCTTGCCACCACATTTACAGGAAGCACTGCCTCAATACCGTTGTAAGTAGCCTTCAAAGCACCCATACCTTCGCCTGTGCCATAAAATGTGGAGCCGTCGTTGACAATCTCGCCGAGAGCCTTGTCGCAGCTGAGCTTAACGCCCTGCAAGTCTGTATCGACAAGCACACCATACTTGTTGTAGCCATAGAATTTCGGAGTATAGATACCGTATTTCGGGAAGTTCATCGCCCAGTCTACGAAACGCACCTCAGCGACAGTCTTGTCGTCAGGCACATTGGCAACGACAAACAGACCGCTTGCCACAGCACGCTCATGACCATCGCTCGTCTTGTTGAGCACACCAAGAGGCTCTGTATACATTGTCGAAGAGCCACCGCCGTCAACATTGACAGCCTCGTCGGCACCAGCATAGTAAAGCATTCCGGCAAGTTCCTGTGTGTGTACACCGGCAGAAATTGCGCTACGTCCGTCGATAACCATCATCACCAACTTGGTGTTATCTGTTGAATAACCGATACCTGTGCGCGGATGGCGCGCGCTGGCGTCGCCACGGTCGCCTTCAGAGTCGAGCACCTCGCCCGCTTTCAGAATCCATGGGTTGCCGCAAGCCAACTGAGTCGGGAACACCTCAGTGTCGCCGATAGTCACTTTCACATATGCCGACACCTCGTCGCCAACTTTCAAGCCGCTGAGCACATCTTGTGCAGAGCCGCGGGCAAGAAGCACGTACTCACCGTCGTTGATAGTGCAGTCGCCGTTGGTACCTGTAGCACCGCACACCTTAAACTTCAGTGTTTTGCCGGCACCTACATAGTCGCCTTCCACAAGCGTCACAGGCACTGTGACACACTGACCGTTAAGACCCGGCTGGTTGGGAGTGCCGTAATATTTCGGTGTATAGATTGAAATACCATTGTCAGGAGCGTCGTTGTTGATTGCCTTGAGAGTGGCAGTCTTTCCGCCCGCTGTAACTGTTCCCTTTGCAAACGAAACAGCACCGATGTTCATCTTGCCGTCGCGGTCAACAAAGATGTTTGGCCAGGATGTAGAAGCCGAACCGCTGCGATAAATCTCGCCGCCGGCAACCGAAGCCTTCACAGGCGCGCCTACAATCGATTTGCCATTGCTTGCCGAGCCTGAAGTGAGGAAGAAGTCGGTGTTGACACCGCAGAAATAGTCCTTTCCTTCCACAGTATGGTCCTTAGCCATGCTGCTGACAGTCGCTCCTCCAGGCACTTTGTCCTGAGCCACGATAGCCTCGATGGAAGTGTTTGGATTTGTCAAGTCGGTAGTCAGATAAAACACACGCAACTGTTGCCCAGTTTCGTTGACAAGATGCAACGAAGTTTCCGTAGTGCCCGGACCCACCTTCGCATGAAAAAGCGTATCGACAGAATATTCGACACCTGCGAGCGCAACGGTTCTACCGCCGCGTTCCGCCGCGCTCATTGTAAGCGCCGCGCCCAGCAACAATACGCTGGATAGAAAGATTTGTTTTCTCATAATTATTTTATGGGTTATGTTAGTTTCTATTCCACAAAATTACGCATTTCTATTTACCTCTGCGCAATTTGCCGATAAAAAATCAGTAACAAAACGTTAATCGATGTAAAACCGCACATACTGCGCTTATCTTCAAGTGAATCAGCCAAGAAATCCGCGACCTTAAATAAAATGCAGAAAAAGAAATTTCTTCTTGACAATCAATCTTTTTCGGCAGCCGACGGGAGGTCGAGGCGCACAAGTTCGATACGGGTTGCCGACTTCTTCAAGATTGTGAATTTCAAGCCGTCGATATCAAACGAGTCGCCCTGCTGCGGAAGTGCTCCGAGACGGAAAATGATGTATCCGGCAAGCGTCTGATACTCCTCATCCTCCGGTATGTCAAGATTGTAAGTTTCATTAAGATGCTCAATCTCAATGCGTCCCGAGAATTTAAACGACGTGTCGCTTAGGCGCACTTCTGTAAGACGGCGCTTGTCGTGCTCATCCTCGAAGTCGCCGAAAATCTCTTCCACCAAATCCTCAAGCGTGACAAGTCCACCCGTGCCGCCAAACTCATCTACAATCACGGCAATGCTTCGTTTTTCGGCAAGCATCTTGCGCATCATCGTGTTGGCAGGCATCGACTCTGGAGCGAAATCCACCGGTTTTATGCATTTCTGCCACTCGGTGGCGGTGTTGAAAAGCTCGTTGACGTGGATATAGCCGATGATATTGTCGATGTCGTCGGTATAGACAAGGATTTTCGACAGTCCGGTGGCTGTAAACCTGCGACGCAGACGCTCACGGTCGGTGTCGGACGACACTGCCACAATCTCGTTGCGCGGAATCATGCAGTCGCGCAGCAGCGTGTTGCTGAAGTCGAGCGCGTTCTGGAAAATCTTCACCTCATGCTCAATCTCCTCCGCTCCAGTTTTTCCGGCATTCTTGTCGTCGATGGTCTGCTGGATGTAGTCGTCGAGTTCGCTGACAGTGAGCAACGCCGACCGTGGCGCCGAGGCTTTGGCTCCAAACAAGTGCATCAACGACTTCGACAGCCACGATGAGAACCATGATATCGGATACAATACCAGATAAATCACATAAAGCCCCACGGCGCAATGGCGCAGCGAGATGTTTGGATTGATGCGGAAGATTGTCTTCGGCAGAAACTCTCCAGTGATGAGGATTATGCCTGTCGATATGATGGTCTGGCACACAAGTATCAGCGCCTCGTTGTCGCCCACCACGCTTTTTATGCCCGGTTCGAGCAGCACGGCGATGCCTATACCGTAGACCACAAGCATAATGTTGTTGCCCACGAGCATCGTGGAAATAAACATGTCCTGACGGCTGTAGAACGTGTTGATGATGCGGCTTGTCAGCCCTTTTTTCTGAGAGTCGACACCGGCACGCACCTTGTTTGAGGAAATGAAGGCAATCTCCATTCCAGAGAAAAATGCAGAAAAAGCCATCGACACGAGTGTGATTATCAAAGCAGTAGCAGTATCCATAGCAATCAACTTAAACTGGAGGAGTTGTCTCCTGGCGCTTCGGTATCGGGAAGATGCCCGAAGGCTTCTTTATCAAATAATTATGCAAATTCTCGTCCGACTTGAAGCCATATCCCTCAAGGATGCGGTCGGCGCGTTCGATATGCACAAACGAGTCGCTGCGCACCTCATGGAAAGTCTGGTCCCAATATATCTGCTCGGTCTCGATGAGTTCTTTTTTCGTGTTGCGTATCACGACATTGCCGTCGAGACGCCACAGCTTGTCATTCTTGAAGTAGAAAGCGGAGTCGCAACGTATTGTCGCCTCAACCTTGAAATTGTCGTCAAACTTTTCAAGAAACAGACCGTAAGGAAATTTCCAATTCGGACGGCGCGCCTCGTCGTAGACAAGCCACAGCTTTGCCGTGATGCGGTAGCGCGTCATACCCGAGTCGCTGATCAGCGTCATCACGTCGCGCGTCTTCATCGACACCACGCTGTCGCGGTTTGCCGGAGTGGCCACCACATCGCGTTTCACCTCCTTGCAAGCCGGCAGCAACGCCGTCAGCAGCGTTACCAAGAATAATATGCTTGTTGCCGTACGCATCTGCAAATTAGCGGATTTTCTCCTTCCAGAAAGCAAATTCCTTGAAGTTTATGCCAAGCGTGATGTTGAAATAGTTTTCTGTCACAAGGCTTGCAGGATAAGCCTTGCGACGCTTATACTCAAAACCGAGGTTGATTACGGTTTTCTGCGCCACGGTAGGAAATCCGAAACCGCAGCTTACGCCGAACTCTTTCAAATGGTTGTCGCCTATCATCAGATAGTCACGCGTGTAGGAGCCACCGAGGCGGTAAGCCACACGCTGCAGATACGACCCGCGCATACGCGGCACATACTGCACACCGGCGGCAATGCGCCAGCGGTCGTCGAGACGCGTCTGATACATCACGTTGCCATCTTCATTTGTCAAGCCCGGGAACGTGGCCTTGCTCCACTGCTGCATCGAGAAGTCGACCTCGGCAGAAAGACGCTGGTCGAAGTTGTAGTTCAGACCGAAGGCATAAGCGTTTGGCTTGCTGTAGCCCATTGTCTGCAAACGCTCATTGGCGATGGTGTCGGGTTTTGCCGCCCCAGAGGTCGACGACACATCGCCCGACATATCATATTTCACGCCCCATGTGCGTCCGTGGAAATCTTTCTTCGGCGAATATGTGAAACCGAATGTCAGCTGATGCTTCGGAGCCAGACGCTGCGTGTACTGCAGACCCAGAAGCACATTCCAGTCGCGCACCTGTATTTTCTGCTCATAAAGCGTCGATGTCGACGATATGACGTATTGGTCGTTGACAATCGTACCGAATTGGTAAGAGAAGTTGGCACCAAGCGTCAATCCGCGCACAGGACGCGCGCCCAAACCGACATAAAGCTCGTCGATTCCGCCATAGCCCGACACGCTTGTCGACTGCGACGTCTGCACCGTTCCGCCGTCGTCTTTAAGATTGTTGCCAAACGAGTATCCCACCGTGGTGTAAGGCACCAAGCCGATGCTCGCACCCATATATTTCGTTATCGGGAACTGCAGCGTAAGGTAGTTCAAGCCTCCACCGAAAGCTTTTCCGCTGTTGCCCTCCTCGCTCGACTTCAGCTGCGTAAGGTCAAGACCGATGTCCCAATGCAACGTCAGGGAGTCGGTTGCGGCATACGATGCCGGGTTCATCACGTTGATCTGACGGCCGTCGGCCATAGCCACGCCCACGCCGCCCATGTTGCGCTGCGCGCTGGTTGCATAGTCGCTGAACAGTCCGTAACCATATCGTGAATAAGGCGACGACTGGTTTTGGGCAAACATCTGTCCCACTGCCGCCACGGCGAGAGCCGCCAATACTGTAATTTTCTTATAATATCTCATTGTATTCTAATATTCTGTTTAATCCTTTTGCCACCAAATCATTGTCGACAATCACGTTGTCTGAAATCCTGTCTGCCACCAACGGGCTGTCGCCTCCCGTAAGCACTATCGCGGGCGAGCCGAGCCGGCGAGCCAGCATTTCAATCTCCGCCACAAGCCCGAGCACCACGCCGGAGCGGATGGCGGTAGGCGTGTCGTAGCCTACCGTAGGGATGTCGCCACCGACATCCACACGCGGCAGCTGCACGCAATGCGAAGCCAGCGCCTGAAAGCGCAACGACAGCCCAGGGGCTATGTTGCCGCCTTTGAAATGCGCGTCGGCGGTGACATAGTCGTAGGTCACAGCCGTGCCGGCGTCGACCACCAGGCAGTCGCGTCCGGGAGCAAGCGTCAGTGCGCCCACCGCGGCGGCTATGCGGTCGTGTCCCAAAGTGGAGGGCGTGGCATAGTCAATGGCAAGCGGCATGGGCAGACGCTCATCGAGCATATACGTGCGCACGCCTTTCGCCGACAGCAGTTCTTCAATCTGGCTGTCGTTGCCCACCACCGACGAATAAATCGCCGCCGTCACTGCATGTCCTGCCATCACAAGGTCGAGGTCGCCCGGCGCAAGCCGCTCAAAGCGGTGCGACTGCAACAACGTCGTTCCTGAAAACACCGACACCTTTGCCGACGAGTTACCCTGGTCGATTGTCAGACTTAAATTCATTCTTCGGACAAAAATACTAATTACTACTCAATTATGCGGCGGTTTGACTCGGTTTTCGCCTTCCGCCGCGACATTTTAATGTTTTTTACCGACCACATCGGTGTTTTCCGCCTTCTTTGCCTCCTTGCGCAACTGGTAGTCAATCATAAACGACGCGTAGACCTGCACCACGGCGCCTGCCGTCAGAAAGCCGAGCCACGTGCTGTGGTATGGGTCGGAGAAAAGAAACAACGCCGAGACCACATAGCACATCGCCGACCAGAACTCCATCGTGAAAAGACGGCGCACGCGCAGGCTGAACGTCTGTTTGCGGCGCGCCGCGCGCTGAAACACGCGCACCACGACGATGAGCATTGCCGCAAAAGTGAATATGTAGCGCAGCCACGGCGTTTTCACATCCACAAGCGGCAGAAAAGCCGACAGCAGCAATATCACCATTCCCACCGACAGCAATATGTTGAGTACATTTTCCTTTTTCATTTTTTCGATATATTTGTTTTTATTCGTTCACAATATACAAGTCTTCGTTTTCGCGCTTCATCAGATATTCCTCTCTAACAATGCGCTCCAGCGTCTCGTGATCGCTCTCGAGCAGGCGCAGGCGCTCGCGATAGACGGCGGTAGAATCGTCACACTCCTTTATCTGCGCCTTGAGGTCTTTTATCCTTGCGTCATACTCCATCGAGCGGAAATAGTTGTAGTCGGAAAAAAAGGTGATGTAGACACCGAACGCCACCACAACCACAATCCAGAAATTGAATTTCTTGATTCCGTCTTTTATGCGTCCTAAAAATCCCATAGCACAATCCTCCTACGTTTCGTTATTCATCAAGCAAATCCGGGCGTAACTCGCGGGTGCGCTTCAACGCCATTTCGTGCTTCCAGTCGTCGATGCGTGCCTGATGCCCCGACAGCAGGACGTCGGGCACACGCCATCCCTTGTACTCCGCCGGACGCGTATAGACAGGCGGCGCGAGCAAGTTGTCCTGAAAGGAGTCGCTCAGCGCCGACTGCTCGTCGCCGATGGCTCCGGGAATGAGGCGCACAATGGCGTCGGTGATGATTGCCGCCGGCAGCTCGCCGCCGGTCAACACGTAGTCGCCGATTGTGATTTCCTTTGTGATAAAATGCTCGCGGATGCGGTAGTCGATGCCTTTGTAATGGCCGCAGAGGATAATCAGGTTTTCCGACAACGACAGCGTGTTTGCCATCCGTTGGTCGAACTTCTCGCCGTCGGGTGTCACAAAAATCACCTCATCGTAGTCGCGTTCCGCCTTCAGCGCGGAGATGCAACGGTCCACCGGCTCTATCTGCATAACCATACCTGCCTCGCCGCCAAACGGATAGTCGTCGACGTGGCGATGCTTGTCAAGACTGTATTCGCGGAGATCGTGCACCACGATTTCCGCCAATCCCTTGTTTTGAGCCCTTTTCAGAATCGAGCAGTTCAGCGGCGACTCAAGCATTTCCGGCAGAACTGTTATTATATCAATGCGCATTATGGCGCAAAGGTAGTGACTTTGCGCCTAATTGCAAAAAAAATATCGCCGAGGCGGAATTATCAGCAATTTATTGCGCAGCATAAGCACTTTTTTGTGTTGCACAACATATAATTTTTTTTGTTTTTCCCCACGCACATCCGTACCTTTAACGGCGCACCCGACAAACCCTGTGGAGTGCTGTGCAGATGCTAACCCAAAAACT
>ERZ1673737.849-NODE-849-length-34081-cov-4.250749_pt1 | contig 34081 bp, 33 predicted proteins | sample MGYA00580211_ERZ1673737 | MGnify/ENA primary metagenome ERZ1673737 (study PRJEB41218, sample SAMN15661789) | gut metagenome | host: Homo sapiens | place: Canada: London | collected 2015-08-20/2019-03-30 | study: EMG produced TPA metagenomics assembly of... | reverse complement strand
AGACTTGGGGTTTCGGTTGCCATTCTGTTTTGAGCAAGGCTAGAAACCGGTATCAGGTATTGAGTGGAAAGGAAACTGGCGCCAAAATGTCTCTAGTCGTAGATTTAGGAAAGGCCTCACCTTTAGCGATTATAGTCAGTAAGTTTGGCTTGAGACTTCGATAAGTGATGTTGTTCGGGTTACCGAGGTAATCGATGTGGTCGGCGTGTAATTCGGCAAGTAGGTGGCGATGACGGCCGCGGGGATACCGTTCAGCCTCATTACCCCACAAATTCCTATGCAGAATATGAGTGATCTAGTTCTGGAGATGTTCATTGGCAATGAGTATATACTTAGGTAAGATTTTCTGTAGATCCTGTAGGGCTAAGAACCTTGGGGTTTTCGACAAGGCTCCGTGTGTCACTAACGGTATTGATTGGCAACCACTCCGAGGTACTAGTCATACAGATATAGATTGGATGATGTTCCTTTACTTAGTATAGTCAAGTCTCACATCCTTATAAAGCTTTTGGTATTAAATTAACTTCTTCCCGGGCTTTGAATTGCTTCATGTTCCACAGAGATCGGGTACAACCCTATCATCTCTACTATCTCGTCAAATACAGTAATAAACCTACTTGACTTCAATTCAGTTAGATAAACATGTAGTCTTGTTCCCTAATAACATCCTGACTATAATCTGTCACGTGATGATGTCATGGGCATTGGCATGTGATGCCGCGGACCTGATTAGTATTCAGACTTCACCCGAGACTCCGAATATAACATCGCCTCTCCTTGATAATTTTCTTATTCTCGCAACTGCAACCATGGCTTCTTTGTTTACTGTCCCGATCAGCTCCACTGGCGGCTCAATCGTCTGCACAAACCCCAGCGCAGACAAGGAGCATGCAAACATCTACGTTCTTACGTTTACCTCGCCCAAGGACAACCGCTTGACACCTATTTTCATCGATGCTTTGCTTCTCGCTCTGGATATTATTGAGCATCGCTATCCTAAGGGCGTTGTGGTCACTACTAGCGGGATTGCCAAGTTCTACAGTAATGGACTTGATCTCGATATTGTCGGTAAAACCGAAGGGTTCCTGGAGAACTGGTTGTGGCGACTGTTCCGACGATTTCTGACGTAGGTATAAGCATGGGGCTTCCCTGAAGCTCGAGTCTACCTGTGATCTTGAATCAGCAACAGGCTAACATGTGATCCAGATACCCCATGCCAACCGTATGTCTCTTGAACGGCCACGCTTTCGCTGGAGGCTTCATGCTGGCTATGTACCACGACTACAGGGTCATGAACCCGGACCGTGGATTCCTATGTGTCAACGAATTGGAATTCGGTGTCCCGCTTCAGACACCCATGATGGGTATCTTCCGTGAGAAGCTGACCCCAGTCACATTCCGGAATGTGGTTCTGGAGGCCCGCCGCTGGGGTGGGCGCGATGCACTTCAGGTCGGAATTGTCGATGCAGTCGGTGGTGCTCCAGAAGCTCTCGCTTTAATTCAGGATCGCAAGCTGCAAACGAAGGCTGCCACAGGTATCTATGGTACCATGAAAGAGGAGATGTATGCTCGGACCCTCACTGGTTTGGATGATCATACTGGTAACTTGCAGTGGAGGGATAATGTGGAGGGCAAGAATCATGCTGTCCAGAAGAGAGGACTAGAGGCTGTAGAAACATTTGAGAAAACTGGAAAGGCGAAGCTTTAAAGCTGAGTAAACATAGATAGGTGCTGTATATACAATCTTGGAATACCCTGTCCTAGCTTAAAGGCTATCATCTCTTCACTTCAAACAACTCAAACTATTGACCAACAAAGCCTAATATACATACCTAGGTCCACGGTAGGTATAGATGTCTGCACATATGCTCGGTTAAACGTCAGAAAACCCTCACTTGTGCCGTGGTTCTTCGTTAATAGGTGCCTTGTTTAGCACTAGAGTAGCCTGTAAGGCTTTAATCACACTTCTAATTCTCAATCAGATAACAATGAACTTGATATGAAAGCAATTCATTACGGCTAATTGTGACAATCAGGCCCTTCTATTGTTTCTGCCTGAAGTACTGTGACAATAAATGCAATAGGATTGTTTTCTACTACAAAGAAAATAAATGGCGTAAGACAATGCCTATTGACTAAATGAATAAACGAGGCTACCTAGAATCGAAGCTAGCACATTCGCAAATGTCTCTGCGGATTGTGGTCGTAGGTCGTTTAATATGAAGCCGGATTGAATGGCTTTTGCTCATATTTTGGGACGTATAAAAACGGCGCGCGTCCGCAATTCGCGGCTTGTCCGACTCATATTTCCAAAATGGCACGCCCTAATGCGGAAGTTGATGAGGGGGGCTCTTCCTTCCTCGATATGCATTCTTTTATGCATGCTTTGCCCATCCTGCCAGAGAGCCGTCCCTCTGCTCCCGCTTCAACTGAGGCTCATTCCACTTCTCTAGCATCTACCATTGCCATGGCGCACACAACCGAAGCCCGCGGTACTAATCCCCTCCCTGCTACCAGCTGTGACCTTCAAACCATTCCTTCTAACATTATCCAGACGAGAACCCAGCCATGGAGAAACGTCGTCGTCGCCAGATGAATTTCAGGGAGATCCTGGCCAGCGGCATGGCCGATGAAGACAACCCCCAGGCATGGACTCGGGCCCTCGTTCAATACCACCGGGAGAAGGGCGAGCACGGCTCTGCCAATGTCGCCGCCTCCTCCCACGCGGAGATTCCCATGTCGGCCGTTGCTCCTGCTCAGGAACTTATTATGCCTCCTCCAGGCATGACCAGAGTAAGTCACCTTCACAATTATATACTCAACACGCAATGAGATCACTGATTCTAAAAGTTTGGACAGAAAAGCCTTGCTCTCCCTCCCATCAACGCCGCGGGACTCAATCATATCCTGCTCCAAACCAAGTCGCATGACCCTGTCGCCCAGGCTCTCATTAAGAAGAACACCAAGCGTCTTCAGGAGTGTGGCATCGTTGATAAGCTGGCCTCCGAGGAGAAGAAGACTAAGCCTGATGGCAAAACTTTCTCCAAGGTCCCTGAGGATGATGGCGAGACTGTCAACATGCGGGTTCGAGCTGCCCATGAGCGTCTCCAGGCGTTCATCAAGACTTTACCTGAGGATGAGCCAAATCCACAGCCTCCATTCGCTTCTCGCGATCCTCTCGCTCCATTTGATCCTCTCGCTCCATTCGCTCCTCGTGTTCCTCGCCGTCGCCGCCGTGGTTCTCGTAGGTAAAGAACTGCGTACTGTCTGTCTCATGGGCTTCTACGTTCTACAATCCATTGTTCCGCTTGGGGATTGGCTGATGGGACTGCGTTATCCCAGTTGATACCCTGATAGTCATGTTGCAGCGCAAATAGGCGTTTTCCGGTTCTTGTCTTCGCTTCTTTTCTGTTCCAGTGGCACTGGTTTAGCGGGTTCGCTTGTTTTCCTTACGTTTTCTGTTCCTGTCTGTTCCTTTTGCCGAGGTGTATGGTGAGATGCTCTCGGCTGCAAAGTGATCAGCTATGATATTCCTAATAACAACGTTCGTGGATGTCAAGTCTTTTCTGTTGATTCTGTAGGATGAACCCCCGACACATAAAAAGCTTCTGTTCGATCCGTACTAACGACAAGTATCAAAGGCTTGATGTCACTCTAGATTAACTTTCTTTTTATAGTTGTGTGGGGCTTATCCCCCGCAACTTAAAAAGGCCCCTGCTCTTCAGGGTTAGTCGATGACTTCATATCAACATTGATCTATACTCAACATGTCACTTTGAGATAGCCCTGATACTGCTCGCAAGGTTGTTGTCGAGTATGTCCAGGTTTTCAACGATCCGGGTTCACACCCCAAACTGTGATCATCCACAACGGCATAATTATCAACAACCCAGAAAACGCCGACGATACTGTCGATGGAGGAGGTCCCTTCCTAATTCCAGGTTTAATTCATGCTCATGTACTTCTTCACCATACTGGTCATCTATAACAGCTTGCAGCCTATGGGGTAACCACAGCCTTGGACATGGCGACGTGGTCCGCCGACAAGATGAACAGTCTAAGATGGAAAACCCGTCTACCCGACAACAGAAGCGCTGGACAACCCGTCACAGCGGCAGATAGCCTCCACAGCTGCATGCTACCCTTCCCAGAAGAAGCGTTACCCCTTGGTCCTGAACATGCCGAAGCTTCGTCAAGAAGAGAATCGAGAAGGATCGAATTATATCAAACTCATATCAGATGTTCCGCGTCCATCCCGGGAGTCTCTCAATGTGATATCTGAAGCTGCACACGAGAGACGAAAGATGGTTGTAGTGCATGCTTCGGCCTATACACAATTCGACATAGCGTTGGATGCGAATACAGATATCATCACCCACGCACCGCAAGACAAACCAGTTTCTATTGCTACAACACAGCAAATGGTCAGAAATTGTGTTGTGTCTGTGCCAACTTTGACCATGATGCAAGCCGTTTCTACAATACCTCCTCTCAGCGCGGCGCTTGGCATGATTTTTAACCCTTCCTTGTTCATTGGCATACAGCGATCTAAGAGAAACAGCCAGGGGACACAGAGACTAAATGAATGCAAGGGACTCGGAACATGTACCGCGCCGGTATCACTATCCTCGCAGGCACACACAGACTGTCACGACGAGCCAAATTCATTCTTCGATGTTAGGCATGGAGAATCATTTACATCGAATTCGAGCTACTAGTAGAAGCGGGATTGCCCCCTCTTGAGGTCTTGCGCGCAGCTACTATTCTCCCCGCTCAAGTCTCCAAGTTCTCTCATCGGGTGTGATTGAGGAAGGGAATCGAACTGTTATAGTTGTTCTTCGGGAAGATCCTACTGAGGATATCAGGGCGACACGGGGAATCGATCGGGTTTTGTGCGGTGGGGTTGAATATTATCATTATCCGTAGGTTACATGCTTTGATATGTCCTTTTCGTCCTTGATGTAGTATACTAGATCCGATGGGGAAGTGCTCCGCCTCATCTTCTGGCGAATACGAGGTGGATGGTAACTCAAAACAATGAGCCACAGATCTGCAGTCGAATGAGTCAATAGGATATCCTCTAGTCATTATTTAAAGAAGCAAAGAGACTACAGGTTCCGTGGCCGTTTAAGATCAACTTCCTATCGACAACAGCTTCAACATTTCCAAAATCTCACCACATAGTGCACCAACACTTAATATCAACAAACCCTATACATCCCATCTATCCAAAATGAAACACACGAAACCCCCAAAACCATCAACAACCTACCGAGAAATCCGAGCAAAACACACACCAAAAACAATAACAGTCTACCAAGCCTACAGCCCAACAATAGCCATCCCAGCCCTGGAAGCCCAAACCCTCGTCCCACCCTTCTCCCGCTCAAGAATGACCTGGATAAAACCGTCCTTCCTATGGATGGCCTACCGATCCGGGTGGGCCAGCAAACCAAACCAAGAACACGTCCTAGCAATAGAGATCACGCGCGAAGGATTCGAATGGGCATTGCGGAATTCCTGCTTGAGCCACTACACGCCTGGGAATGATATCGAGCGTGATGAATGGCAAGCGAAGATGCGTGCGAGTCCAGTGCGCGTGCAATGGGATCCGGAGCGGGATTTAGATTTGGGATTCAGGCCTTTGAATCATCGAAGTATTCAGATTGGGTTGAGTGCTGAGGCTGTTGGGATGTATCTTGATCGGTGGATTGTTTCGATTACTGATGTTACTGGTGTTATGAAGAAGGTTGAGGGGTTGCTTAAAGATGGCGACGTGGAGGGTGCGAGAGCTTCTTTACCTGAGGAAACGGTTTATCCATTATCGGAGGAGTTGCAGGAGTTGTTGAAGATGGGTAGGGTATAATTTTGATCGATGCTGTTAACAGTACTCCGTACAGATGGGCGTGAAGTAGCGCCGAGCTAGGTGTGGAAACCATATGCATAATCAACATGTAAACAAAACAAGTATCTGATCTAAAAAGTACATAACTTCGTCAAAGTCCGTAAGTCCATGGTCGTGTCATCAAAGCCCTATTCACGGGGTCACGTCTTTTTGGTCTTGCTGGGACGACCAAGTCGGGAGGGCGTCTCCAAGTGATCTACCAGTGGTCGATAGGGTGAGGCGAGGACATGCTCTGGTGCACGTTCACGTCTGGGTTCACCGGGAGTCGGTCGGTATAGTTGCTCCTCGTGCATGCGATCGAGTGGTTCACCAACAACCTGGTACTTGGCCCAATTGATCGGGGGCATGCGCACAACATTCTGGGGAGCGGGGATATGACCAAATTTGGATGCGGGTGATCCATCTGCATTTGTGCGTTTTGAGTCTGCGGCGCCGTCTTCTAATGCGTCGTCTTCGGAGAATTGGATCACAGCCCCGTGGTCCTCGGTCTTCAACCGTCCGGCTGCCAACTCGCGTGCAAACCCCTCTGGATCAGCACCTGCGGTCTCTTTCATGCGATCCAGTGTCTGGATATCGCGCAGACTTTGTTGCTTCTGCATTTGCAGGATAGAGATAGCGGAACGAAGTGCGATGGCATCGGGGTTCTCACTCTCGGAAATCGGTACTGGAGGGGGTTGAGGTTTGAAGACAGGGGGATTTGCTGGATGTGGAGGAGATTCGTAGCCTGAGAATTTGCTTTGAGAATGATGGATTGGTGATGTCGGAGAGGGAGATGCTGGTGGCGGGACAATTCTTGGCTCGTTGGAGGCGACAGGTGCAAGATGGGCGAATACAGGTGTGACCGGGGAATAAGGCGGGCGAGGCGGCGTTCCTGGGGTCTCTTGGTATGAGGACTGACTCTGGTCCTGCTGCTGGTCCATGATTACAGAGAGTATGGACGAGACTCGAACGGACCAAGTGGGGGGGCGCTTGGGTTGATAAGGGAAATGGCGACAGTCCAGCTGGTTCCCTTGAGTTGATAAGAATCACACCACATGGGTGTGATCCAGGGTGAAGTGGACAGTTTGTAACAAATATCTGTGTCTGGTATGGGTTAATTCATGCGCTTGATGATCCTCAGCGAAGGGGTAGAGAGGTGGAGGCAATAGCACTGACCCGTAGTACGTGGTTGAACGTCAAGCGAAAACAATAAATTTCACGGAGGAATCAAAGGGCGATATACTCAATATACTCAATACGCGTATATGAACGGAGTTGTGAAGCTAAAGATGAATTGGTCTATGGAGATCTAGAAGTGACGCAACCTCGCTGGGCGTCTCACCGCCTTAGGTGTCTCTCACCGCCCGGTAGAAAAATAGGACGGATCAGGCCATTGCTGGGAGTTTTGGCTTTGACAACTGCGAAAATGAAGCGCAAGACAGAGGAAAGAGGCTCACTCGATGGCCATGTCCAACCTGAGTCTAAAAAGCGGGCTCTCTCCAGCGAGGAAGCCGCGACCCGCTTCCGCGACGGTCTGTTTGACACCGCGGAGCAGCAGAAGTACACCAGTGAATACGCCAAATCCTCTCCGTATGTACTCGAACCGCTTCAATGGCTCCAGGCTGATTTTCTTTGAATATAGCTACCTTCATGGTGTCATCCATTCTTTGATCGAGTCCAACCTCCTTCGCTCCGTCCGCGATGAGATTCAAACCCAGGTCGACTTCACCGAGAAGGAAACCGACATCTACAAGATCTTCCAGTCCGGAGATCTCGCCAACCTCGACGGACTGGATGATTCATCCCTCTCCAAGCTGCCTTCGGTCCTGAAGCTCCGCGACGCTATGTACTCAGCCCGGTTCCGCGAGTACTTGTCCTCTGTTACTGGGTCAGGCAAGTTGAGCGGGCAGAAAACCGACATGGCTATCAACGTCTACACCGAGGGTTGCCACCTTCTGTGCCATGACGATGTTATTGGCAGCCGTCGTCTCAGCTACATCCTCTACCTGACCGACCCCGATACTCCCTGGCAGGCCGAGTGGGGTGGTGCGCTCCGCTTGTTCCCTACAACGACTAAGAAGGACGCCAAGGGCGAGGATGTTAAGATCCCCAGCCCCGACTACAGCCTGTCCATTCCACCCGCCTTCAACCAGCTGAGCTTCTTCACTGTCCAGCCTGGTGAGAGCTTCCACGATGTCGAGGAGGTGTACCACCCCCGCGAGGACGAGGACAAGTCCAAGAAGCGCGTGCGCATGGCCATCAGTGGATGGTTCCACATTCCCCAGGAAGGAGAAGACGGATACGAGGAAGGATTGGAGGAGAAGCTCGCCGAGCGCAGCAGTCTCGCTCAGCTGCAAGGCCGCGGTGACATCTATGACCTGCCTCAGCCACAGCCCGTCTCCTGGGAAGAGCCCGAGGTCGAAGGCAAGGGCAAGGGCAAGGTGGAAGAACAAACCGAAGGATCAGAGTTCACCGAATCCGACCTCGGCTTCCTGGTGCAGTACATTGCGCCGACCTACCTAACCCCCGACATCGCCGAGGAAATGTCTGACGCCTTCTCCAGCGAGTCGTCGCTCAGCCTGGAGCGCTTCCTAAACGACAAGTTTGCTTCGCGTATGAGCGCATACATCGAGGACCAGGAGAGACAGAAGCTGCCCACTTCGTCGGATGAGATCCTGGCCCAGAGCGGGTGGACTGTCGCTCGCCCGCCTCACAAGCACCGCTACCTGTACCAGCATCCCTCCGGCCAGGAGGAATCCGATAATCCCATCCAGGAGCTGATGAACGTATTGTTCCCATCGCAGGCGTTCCGCAAGTGGCTCGCTCTCATCACTGGTGTGGACCATCTTACCAGCCACAACCTCCTTGCTCGTCGCTTCCGGCGCGGTGCCGACTACACACTTGCCAGTGCGTACGAAGGCGAAGAGCCCCGCTTGGAGTTCTCGCTCTGTCTTACCCCGAGCAAGGGATGGGAGAAGGAACCCGAGGAGGAAGAGGAAGAAGAAGAGGACGAGAACGGTAAAGCCCAAGGATCCTCCGCAAAGGCGTCGAAGCCTAAGAAGGAGACCAACGGCGACGCAGCCGAAGGTGCCGCCGTGGGTGGCTATGAGATCTACATGGCAGGTGATGAGGAAGAGGACGAGGAAGAAGATGCCGAGAACGCAGACCAAGTCCTCGGGCCTAAGAAGGCCAAGGCCGACCCGGCCATCTACCGGTCTGTCGGTGCAGATGAGGATGATGGTATTCTGTTCAGCACTCAGGCTGGATGGAACCGCCTGAGCATTGTGCTACGGGACAGTGGCACGCTCAAGTTCGTCAAGTATGTTAGCGCGGCAGCCAAGGGCGACCGGTGGGATATCACCGGTGAAATCGGTGTTGAGTTTGAGGATGATGAGGGAGATGAAGACGACGAGTAGGTCAATTGGCAATAGAATGCTAGATTGGCTGTACATCGAGTTCCAAAAGACTATAGATATTATATATATTGGCGCGACTATGACATGAATTGACTTGATGATTTACTACTTTTTCAACAACATATTTGTTAGAGTAATAGCAAAAATGCAGCACTTGAACTAATTATCTTTCCAACCATCAAGGATGAATATATTGATGTCGACCGTCACACTGGAAGTATACCAACCACCCTCAAAATAGACGCAAAGCACCCCAGCCTTAACCTCAATACGCAAAGCAATAAAGCAAAGCAATATACACCAGCTCAGCGGCAACCGAAACTAGTGGAGCAGATCCCGGCGCTCCCTGAAACACAGACACCGAGTCACCGCAAGGGCAGAGACAAATGACACTATTCATTAAGTTACCCACACAGTACGTTACAATACAAGTGGGCAAAGAGTACACATGGCTCTCACGCTAAAGGGAGCGGCACGACTTCCCCGTGGCATCTTCGACATGCAAGTCAAGACATGTTTGGGAATGTTTAAGTGGGATATTTGAGACTTTACACGCGGGAACCTCCTGGCTATTGGACTGGGATGCCAGGGAGTGGAATGATCTACCGTTACCTTTTCTGCACCCCCAGCTTCGAGGGTGCGATCATCGGTTTCAGTGCAGATATACAGTAGTAGTGGAAGTCATTTGTATGGTTGTGTCTAGGAGTGACTACTAGGTAATAGGCAGACTAGTAGACTAGTGGAAATAATATAGATGATTAACAGGCTATAGTCCAATGCATATACTATAGGTACTCTACAGACCTCTGTACAGGTGATATCAGCAAGGTATAAAGGGATAACCATGAGGAGACCATGAGAACCACGCACTATTGCCATACCGAACTCTAAACAACATCTCATCCCTTGGACTACAACGTAAAGATACAGTGGTACTCAGAATTCCCGGAGAGTGATAGAGAAGGAATCGAAGATCACAAGTATTCCAAGAATGGAGAAGTGCTACGGTGTTGTAGATCGGGTGGCAAGACATTCTGCAAGGCGCCATGTGGCAATACTGATTGGTAGTATATCTGTCTGCCTAGTTAGTTTAGTTACATGTGGTGTACTGCTGTGGCGGTGCGTATTAATTTCATGACAAACGACTAGATGATCTATTCTAGGAGAGTGGTCAAGCATTTCATTTGATACATCACAGCATCCCGTACCCAGAACCAGGCAACTATACAATGACCCGTGCTGTAGGCCCCTGGAAGAAACCCCCTTCACGGCAGATCACAGATCACAGATGCCAAGAATCTCCAGGTCACACCAAACCAGCTGTAACGGAGGCCCGGGAGATTTCGAGATTTGGTGAAAATAGCCGCTATAGAATAACCCTAACTTGGGACTGAGACGGGTATGTGCAGGACCGGTTTGCTAAGCTCATGTCTGTCCGATGTTGCACAATACAGAGTAATATAGTCTAGTAAGTAATACTAGTATATAGATCTAGATTCTAAGGTAACTCTATCGGTGGGTAAACCCATGTGTGGAACTGAACTTTTCACTCTGCCGATCCTGCATTGTGCAATTGTGCCATGTGTCTGCTCGGCAAAGTTCATAGCAGTAGAGTATGAGTACTAGTAGGAGTACAGTAGGCTCATTGTTTGCCTAATCTAAGGATCCAGTAATATAACGTGTGCCACGAGAATGTGTATACGGTTCGAATCCATATGGCTCCTTGCTCCCCAGGGTCAGCCTCGTGGCACACTGTTGCAGTAGGGGCTTGGCCGTAATACCAGTACATTCCTATTTCATTATTATATTTTATTCTTGTTTTATTCTTATTTTATTCTTATTTTATTCTTATTTTATTCCTCTTTTTTACTATTTTATTTCCTTCATTTTGTTCTTGAACCCCAGTTTCGCATAGCTCCCTCATTTACTCTTTCTACACTTTCTGCACACTTTCTGCACACTTGCTCCCTCTATCTCTCTCTTACTCCCCTTTCCAATTATAGTCTGTACAAAGGTCTTCATTGTAAGCTTATCTCCTCCCCCTTCTTCTCCCCGTCTAACGTGTTAAGGTTACATCCGCTCCCATTCTTCTTTGGCTCGAGTATATACGAAAACCAACTCTCTGGTCCCTCTGGAACATGCAATAGTGGAACGTTCTCTCACGGACTGCGCTTTCCACTACACCTCACATGGATCCCTCCGTCGTTCATAGGCCATGGGTGGCCGTCTCAGGGCCGCAGACGCCCGGTTCGACACAAACCCTGCCCTCGATCTCGACCCTCACCGCGAACATGCCTGGAACCGGAGCCCCCGAGAAGTCACCAGGTGCATCACTGAATACGATCGAGCGCGATTCGGGGAATTGGTCTATGCCGCAAAGCACAAGTAGGAGACCCTCACCCGGCACGGAGTGGGAGCGGCGCGGTGCTGACCCTGTAGGATCCTCCACCTACTCTACGACCACCAATGGCACCGGCAACAACTATCCCTCCCTTAGCTTCATTTCCTCGTCGCAACCCTCTCCGAATCGCACTCATCCGGCTGTCGACCGCTCTCCCTTCGCTCATGATCAATCGACGACGCCTTCCTCCGCCGGCGCCCAGCCATCCCCGAACTTTAACACCCCTCAACCCAACTCCGCCCTCCCCTCCATCAATCAGAACTACGAAGCGCCCTCGCAACGGGCGAGTGTCGCAGAGACCGAGTCGCGCCGCAGCAGCGTCGACAGCCGTATGAACCAAGGCATCAGCTCTCTCGCGATTAACCCGGCCTCCCCCTACCACAGCACCAATGCCTCCCAGTCCTCGATCGTATCGAGTCTGCAACGGGAGCGAGGCATCCCGACCGACATGAATTCATACCGGGGGCCTCGCTACTCAGGGGGCAGCCAGCCTCTGTCTCCTTTGGGCCCGCGCCCCGGGGAGCATCGAAGTTTTGCAGCCGGTCGCACGGCTCCCGCCATTCAATCCAACCCGCGGTCGGAAATTTACAACGCTGAAGCTCCCACCGCGGGTATGGCGTATGCCTTCCCTGACCCGGACATGGCGCGCTCAAGCTCCGTATCCTCCAAGGGATCCAATCCCCCATTCTCCCGAAAAGGCAGTACCGCGGAGTCGCTCAGCAGTATGTACTCCGAATCGCGGATGCCGCGCGGACAGCACGGTAAGACATCTTCCCCCAGCCTATACCCGTCGCATACTGATTTAGTAGACCTGCCCCAAAATGTACACCACCATTCCTTGCAACACAAGGCAGTCCGCGACTTGATCGGCGAGGAAGACACACCTCCCGGCAGCACCCCCTACAGCCGAACGCCGGAACTGCGCGTAACACATAAACTCGCCGAGCGCAAACGTCGCAGCGAAATGAAAGATTGTTTCGAATCCTTGCGTCTACGCCTGCCATCAGGCCAAACCAACAAATCCAGCAAATGGGAAACCCTCACGCGCGCCATCGAGTATATAAATCACCTCGAGAAATCAATGGGCCAGGTGCGCCGCGAAAACAATGCCCTGCGCGATGAGATGGAAGCCATGCGCGCCCAGCTGAGCCAAGCCAATGGCCAACCCCGACAGCCATCCATCTTCGAGCACCATCCCATGAACGCACAGCAGGCCAATGGCCATGGCCATGGCCAGACCCAAGGCCCGGTCTTTGGCTTTGCGAATGGTGCGCCTGTGGCGCAGGAGCAGCCGCGTACTCTACCGCCGCTTATGAATGGGTCAGTTGCGCCTATGCAGGGTATCCAGTATACCGATGAGCGGCGGTAGTGATGGCGCTTAAAGGAGAGGCTTTCCCTCTCACTGCTGGAGCCTATGGATGAGAAATGACTAGTCATGCTGCGAAACTCCCAACGACTTGTTTTCCTTTGTTCTCAAGGTATATGCCTATATGCCTTTTAGATGCGACGATCGACACTCGATCCGTTCATATGTTTTTGCTTCACCACGGAGTGGTTTCTGTTTTTTATGTTCTTCATACCCGCAATCGTCTTTGTCTTTTAGATTTTCCTAGGGTTATTTCCATATTGCAGAGAATGTCTCTGGGCTGGGATTGGAATGTGGTTAGGGAATCCGGAAGGGATATGGAATATGGGATGTCTTCTTTACTCGACTCCGAGTGTGTATCAATTGACAAAAAGGCGCCGATGCGCTGAATCACAACTATAACCTCTTGGTATATCCCGCTCAACCTTATAATTAACATTCAAGTTTCAAGTAAAAACAGACCGTTCTACCTTAATTTTATAATCTTATTATATCGTAAGAAACAATTCTATTTAAAGAAGTTCCTGCATGATTGGTGGTTGGAAGCGCCCAACCAGGCCCGGCGCGTAGCCAACGGCCTCAAAACAGGCACTACATCCAATCCATCGCACGCATCCGCCACCCATCCAATAGCGGGACTTGAATCAGGCTAGCCCTGCAGAAGGATGTCTGGGATTACTGCAGAAAAGCAGCTGTAACAATTGTCATTGGAGGTTAGCGCCCGACAGAAACAGGTCGACATGTTTAGCTTGGAGCTCCCAGTGCAGACGAATGAATGCTGTGCAGAAATAGAGCTTCTTTCTCTTTTATTCCGTTGCATTTCTGCTTCTAAGTTCAGATATTATCCGGTTCTTCCCTTTCCTTTGTTGTCCATTTCCTTCCCTTTTGTCGCTCATTGTTGCATACCAATAGACTCTTTCATTTGTCTATTGTTGCCCTTTCACAGCACCAATTGTTCCATTTGCGGGATAATATTAATAGATATTCCTTTATTGCGTTTCATCTTCTGCCTTGCATCTTCCCGTCTGTCCAACTTCCTTCATCTTTCATCTACCGACATCGCGTTGACACATGGTATAGTCGCAGCCCGAACCTCAACGCAACGATCACGACTGTGAACAAAACTAATACGCTCTTTGCACATTGACAGTCCTCTGAGACAACATCAAAATGCCTCCCAAACAAAAGCCACAGCCACAACTCCACGTTCCAGTGCTCACATTCCCTCTTTCATCACCTATCAGCGAAGAAATCGAAAGTCCATCCTGCTCCTCGGCAGAAGACCACGAGGAAGAACATAATCGACCCTTTGCCTTTCTATCCAAAGCCACTCGGCAGAAACTCGAAGCCAAAACTAGCAAAGATGGGACTGGGAATACGAATCGTTCGCCAACTTTCCCACAGGTCTCGAAAGTGAACATTCGCGGTATATCCAAGAAACGGAAAAGTGTCGCAAAGCCTTTAGGTTTGAACCTCGTGACGAATTTTATACTGGCGCCGGCGGCAGAGAAAAGAGGAACAAGCCAAGAGACAGCTGCTGCACCATTCGTCGATCTAAACGATCTCAAGCTCCTCTCGAAAGTACGAGAGAGGGAACGCACAGCACATAAATCAAAAGAGACATTCAAAAAGCGAGCCTCGCGCGGCTTTCAACGGTTACCCGATGAACAAACAAAGGAACAGACGCAGGATAGAGGCTCATTCCTCAACCAGCAACTCGAAAGCGCAGACGCTTTCCATGATAGACACGAACATGGCCTCTCACCTTCAGACCGCCATGTCATGATTGGACTTACAGTTCCAACGAGCGAGTCTATGGATCGGGCGAGGGAACTTGATGATCAACATACACCACTCACACCCTCGATCATTGTCACGCCTGCCAGAGAAGAGGCGCCCTGGAACTCGCACTCGAATTCGAGTACTGAGGCACTGCGTCCGCCACGAGTTGCGTCTAGCGTATACTCTCAGCCTACGCCGCGTCTTTGGCAGTTTGAATCTGATGTCCCGCCTGTGCCTGCAATCCCGGCACAGCATTTTGCTAAGACGAAGGGGTCGGAGAGTAGATTCCTCAACACGAACCTGACAATCGATCCCGGGAAACGTCCTGCATCTATAACATCGACAGTCTGGGAAGATGACAGTCCTCGCGGGCAGAGTCCACCTACAACCGCAGAGTCGAGCACCATCAACACCAACACCAGCCCCCAGAAAAGAAACATAAACAACAACCCCTTCGCAGACGCAAACCGCCTCAGCGTCAACACAGAAACAGACCGCCCAACCTCCCAAGGCTGGTGGACATACCTCCTCTCCCCGTTACTAGGCCGCCCAAGCAAATCACCTTTAAGCCCATCCTTCCCCCAAAGCCAAGACTCGCCCTCCCTGTCAGCCTCAACGCCATCACCTACAACAACCCGCAAAGAATCAAGATGGTGGGCACGAGAAAAGGAACGCTACAAGGAAAAAGAAATCTCCTGCTTTTCACCTGATACACCCGAAACCGCTGCACCAGTGGGTGAGAAGAGCTTCGAGCAGATTCGCGGGATTGATACTGAAAATACAAACACGCATGGCCAACAATCCTTCCCAGATCTAGTCCCAGATCATGACCCTGCACCTGCCTATGAATTCACAGCTGCACCCGCACCTAGACAACAGACCATGTCCTTTATGTTTGGCGGTGGACAAACGATCCAGGGCGAAGCAGCTGAATATTATCAAGCTTGTGCGCATGAGTTGTTTAGTAAGACGCCTTATTTTGAGTGCGTTGGGCATGTTTGTTCTATGACTCCTATGGTCAATACCGGTGCTGGCGTTATAGGTGGGACGAGAGATCTTACGGGCAATGGGGGGAGTCATGGGTTGGCGATTGTTGCTGTTGATGAGAGCGGTCGTGGGGTTAACCCTAACTCTGGCTCTACTCTTGATCCTACGAGGAACTCGAATATTACGACTAAGGACTCTGGGTTGTTGGTTGATGTTGATTCGCCGAAGCCGAAATCTGTCATCAGTGGTGCTGGTGCTGGTGCCGGTGCCGGTGGCAGTGCTGCAAGTGCAAAGGAGGTATTGCTTCACTCACCAGCTTCGGATGCCAGTTCTGATTCTTGGGATTCATCTGTTGTCGACGTTCATGAGAAGGGTGCTGTTGCTGAGCAGGCTACAAGAGAGGTTCCAGCTGTTGTTGAGCATCAGCCTCCTACTCCTGCTCCTGCTCCTGCTCCAGCGCCAGTTGCAGTTCCAATGCCAGAGCCCCAGCCTGCGCCTGCACCAATCCCAATGCCGGAGCCTCAACCTGCTCCAGCTCCTCCACAGGTCATCAATATTTCGCCCCCAGTTGTGCATTATCCTCCACCTCCACCACAGCCGCAGCCGCAGGCACAGTCTGTTCAGCCTATTATTGTACCTCAATATATTCCTGTTTTCCCTCCTGGTCAGCCTGCACAGCCGGAACAGCCTTCACCTGTGCTTCAGGAGCAGCAGCCGCTGGAGCAGACTCGTGAAATAGCGAGCCCACCACAGACTGGACCTGCTTCTCAGGGTCTGTCGTCTGGTTCAGAATGGCCGTGGCCATATGGTCAAGAGGTACAAGTGCCTGCTCAACCTGCTCCTCCTATTCGGGAAGCACCCAGTGGAGTTGAAACAGATCGACTGGCCCATGTCCCTCAGACTACACATGTACCTCAGGTAGCACAGCCACAGCAACAAGGAACTGAGTGGATGTATGGACAGCGAAGGCACTTGCAAGCACCGCTTGTGGTCCAAGGACGGGAGTCCGGATCTGGATGGCCATTTTCACACCGTCAACAACAGCAACAAGCTGCTCCGCCTGTACCTCAGGCTCCACCTCAGGGATTTGAGTGGGCTTATGGATATCAGGGACAACAGCATGCACCTGCGAGTCAGGCCCAGGCTCAGCCCGATGGAGCAGAACCGCTGCATCAACAGCACCAGGCGCAAGTACAAGCACAGACTTTGCCTCAGGAACGGCAACGAGAGCCTGAGCCGCCAAGTGGAGAGCGGGTACAACCAGAGGTTATTTCTGTTGCTCAGGAACAAGCACAAGAACCGCCCACCCTTCTGGCACCACCTCAGGGATCTGGATTAGCACCTTACCAAGCCCCGGCATCTGAACCAATCTCTCCGGGATTCCAGCGCGCAGCTGGAGGACCAGGCTCAATCCCTATGTCTGACATGCAAGCTCCAGCTCCAGCATATACCCAGTTTCCCAGAGATACCCCTCTCCCGCCACGATATGATGTTCAACCACGCTATGCTCCCCATGCTGCTGGTGGAGCAACAATTGTGAATCCAGGTGGTGCAATTGGGCCTTACGAGACTCGACGCCGCAGACTGGAAAGGGAAGACGCAGCTGGACGCAGGGCTGGTGGTCTATGGCGTGGCCGAGGCCCATTCAGCAAGAAAGGCTGCTTTGGACGTCCAGGACGTGAAGGCCGAACTCGACGAAGATGGTACTTGGTTATCTTTCTCTTCTTTTTCATCATTGTGATCCTTGCCATTGTGCTTGCAATCACACTGACCAAAAAGGGAGATCCAACTCCTGTTCAATCACAGTGGCTCAACCTCACTGGATATCCTCCTATGCCAACAGGTATTGCGACTCTTGCTGGAACTGAACCCCAGGTTCAAAAGTCTACTTGCATTACGCCCTCATCGATGTGGAGTTGCGCTTTGCCCAAGGGCCAGCAAGAAGCCAATGAGCCGTATAATGCGGATCAGCCTAACTTCCGAGTATCAATCTCATTCCGCAATGGGACATACGACAACAGCACAACTGTCGGTTCGAACTCGACAAACAGTCTACGAAGGAGTGACTTGTTCAATCCATCCCCTGCAGCTCCAAGCAATGCAGACCAAGCCTTCATAGGCCAATACACAGACAACAACAGCGCACCCTACAGTGGCGAGGAAACTCCTTTCTACATGTCCATGCTCTCCCCAATATCCCTCTCGTCGACAAACCTCTACCGCCGCTCCACAGACACAAACAGCACCCTCTTCCCAAACCTCACATCCGTAATCCCACCCCCAGACGAAAATGCCGACAGCTCAGCCGCAGCAGCAATGCTCTATCCACTCCCAGCCTCCCAACCCATCAGACTGTACAACCGAGGCCAACCAACAGAGCACTACGGCTTCTACACCTACTTCGACAAATCCATCTACCTAACCAGCCAAACCAAATCCGAGCCAGCAGACTCACCAGGCGGAACCAGCAGAGCAGACTCAAAATACCGCTGCACCTGGTCGCAGACCCGCTTCCTCGTCCAAATCTGGACTCAACCCGACAAAACCGTCCGTCGTCTCCTCCCATCCAGTAACACAACAGCCACAGCCACCTCAACAGCTGCAACATCCACTTCCACAAACAAAGCAACATCATCCTCGTCCGCAACGAATTTCTCTCGTCCCGGTTCATTCCCATACCCGGTTACAATAACAATCGACCGCCACGGCGGCGCGGATAAAAAGAAAATGGTATATTGTTATGCCATGGAGGATGATGGCCATTACAATATCACGGCTGTGCAGTTGCAATTGGAGGATCGGGCTGTTGGGGGTGCGGTTATTAATCCTGCTGGTGGGATCTTTGAGAGTTTGAGTCAGGTTAAGGAGGCTAATACTACGGAGTATGGGGGTGTTGATGGTGGTACTGGCGGGTGTCAGTGTCAGTATGTTAATTGGATTGCTACGGTATAGTGGGGATCTAGACAGTGGTGGTGGTTCATGAAACTGTATGTAATTATGGCTTGCTATCTTTATATGAAAAGCTTTTCGATTTCACTTCTTTGCTTCGTATTTGAGTATTTTGGCTTCGTCGGGTGCCAATGCAATTTCATTGGTCTGTAGGTACTGGAATAGTGTATCCTTTTCTCGCAGAAACCTGATCTAAACAGTCCAATGACCAATTCCGACTCCAACACTCATCCATGACCTCTTCCATTGCACAATCTACTCACTCGCAACACTAAACTATCTTTATATCTCAATCTCACGATTTCCGCAGGTGGGGGTAAGTCGAGACCCCCCACACTCCAGAAGCGTCAAGGTAGAGCTGACGTCAAACCCTAAATCAAGATCGATCCAAACCTTAAACTCTATGCTCAACACCCCGTTAAACGGCTCACAGCACATGTACACACCAGTCAAGGCTTGAAATAATTGAAAGGGTTCTATTAATAGAGTATGACCATGAGAGTACCTACGGTTACATTTTCGCCACTGAGTTCCTGGGATTAAAGTTTGGCGTGAGAAGTCTATGAGCAATACAGTCTACTTAGAGAGGAAGTATAGCAGAGATTTCGAGAGGGGGAGCTCAGGGGGTATTTGCAGGGTCCTGAGGTTCTGCTCTTTTGGTTTTCATGTTCCTTGTCGTTTTCCTTGGTCGGTTGTCAGTTACTGGAGGTTATTTGATTCTGACTTTTTGTAACCATGAACGTGTTGAATTTGTCTATTTGGCTGCTTAATTGAGTAGATTGATTTGCATTAATGACTTGAATGAACAATTGATCTAAAGACTTTTTTTTGAGATTAACATTATATTAGATATGTATTGAAAACAACCCAAAAATCAAAGACAGGATAAAAGCACAATATAAGCAGTCATATCCCCAACGCCTGTCTGAAGAGCCCGTTATCTCTCGCTCTCCAGTATTTCAATTCAATCATGGACAGCAGCCATTAATCAAACCAAAGATATCAGGGAGAGAAAAGACCGATGCTCAACAAAACTAAACTCCGAATATTAGAGGCGAGGTATTTATGCAAGGAGCATAAGACCGTAGACCATGACAGCACCGGCGGCACCGACCTGGGGAACGGAAACCTTGGAGCCGGGGTTGGAGGGAATGAAGCCAGTGGCGCTGGGGCCGGCAGGAGTGGTGCCAGCGCCGCCAGCACCGCCAGCACCTCCAGAGGGGCCAGCGCTAGGGGCAGCGCCGCCGGGGCCGGAGCTAGCGGCAGGGGTCCTGCTGGGGACAACCACGGGGATGGTGGAGCTACCAGTTTGGCAGGTGAAGCATGGGGCAGTCGAGGTAACGACGACGGTGCCGTTAGTGCCCTGGGTGCCGTTGTTAGGGGTGCCGGTCACGATGGGGTGGGTGCCGGTCTGGATGCCGGTGCCATGGGCACCGGTGGCGGTACCGGTGGCCTGCTTGTTGATGACACTCTTGCCGTGGACAGCGGGCTCCTTCTGGGCAACACCGGCAGAGACACCGGCGGCGAGGGCCAGGACGGCCACGGAGGGGGCAGTGAAGTGCATTTTGTTGGTCGGGCTTGAAAAGAAAGCGATTGGATCAAGAAGTGTTGCTTCCTGTCTGAACGAATGAAGGAGCTAGATGGCAGGTTAGTATGAGCTGAAGAGAGTTGAGACTGGGAGTCTCATAGTGCGAAGCTTACCTAGGGTAATTATGCTGATGCGATGGGAAGGGAAAGGAACTCAGGCCAAGGGCGATGAGGAAGGGATTCTTATAGACATCGTGAGCTGTCCAAATCCGGCCCATAGATCAATTAAAGTTATTGATGACGAGAAGAGAATTTTCACAGCGGACCTGTTCCTCTGCTGTTCCTGCCCTGGCTATGATCAGAGGAACGAGATTTTCATATCGCCATTTCCGCATGCGGGTATGTCACACTGGGCACTGGGGCTCCGGCCGAGCTCCATCGTGCAACCCTAAGGCGACGATCGGCGTTAGTCCGGCGCCGACAGCGTCATGAACTCGCGGGCGAACGGTGGAGCCAGGAGTAAGGGTCACGTGATATGTTGTTCCCAAATAGGAAGTTGGCCATTGCATGCGGACAGCCAGGTTCAAGCCACCACGCCAGTGAAGCATTCCAGATAGATCAACGCCCGGCTGTCAGAATGGATTTGTGGGGATTTCTTTGTTCGTGAGCTGTGTTCAGGAAGATTTGACAAAGACACGTTGTCCGAAGTCATGCAGGGTGTCTCCAATGGGTGGAGCGTATCTCCAAGTCTCCCGACTCGCTGAATCGCCAGGAACAAGCTTCTGTGGAACTTTTAATGAGGCTGAGAGGTACCACAAATGCACTGGGTCTTGGTCATGGGACTCTGTACCCTGGGGTTATAAAGACAGGTGGAATCGCACTATACATTCGCTGCTAGCGCTTTGCGCTACTTCCAGTTTACCATATGAAGAGAATCGAAACAACAACAGACATTAGTGTCATGCATCTCGGGAGCTTCAGGCCAGACAGTATTGCATGGAGCAAGACTTCAGGCTACCTCCCTGTAGGGCTGGTGACTTGGCCAATCGCCCACCGGGCATAAACTGCATTCGGCATATGTCAGTTTGCATCAATACAGCTAACTGTAGAGGATCAATGCTTGAAGATCTGTCATCTGTAACCCCAGGATCTTTGTCGAGGAATGTCAATTGCATTGCTTCCTGACGCACGATCATCCAAACTATTGACATTTGCAATCCCAAAGTTAGGAATGTGGCTGCCACGGACAGTCTGCATAATGCCGCTTGAGGAAGATGACACCTCTTGGCAAGTCTTGTCTTCGTTCTCAGCTGCCTGTAGAGTATTTTCGTCAGCAGAACTAGAGACGAATGTAGAGTTACATGTAGTCGTTTGCTGTTGACAAGTTTAGTGTGTTGCGCGCGGATAATCCAAATGCTCAAGGCAAAGGGATGGAACCGCGTCTGCTTGTGTGGGAATGAGATAGAGCTGCAAAAAAGTAGACAGTAAACGACAAGTGTAGGCTTCAGTAAGGATAGACTCAGCAGGCGACACTTCCATAAGTGACTATTGTGTTGAAGATGGTCTTATCGTGTTGGTCTTGGCGTTCTCGGGTCGATCTCCCTTGGCTTCTCCAACTCCGCTCTGTCACTGTCTTCATGTATTCATAGGCTGAGCCATGCGACGCCCAGACCTGAGTCCTTCACTTCTTCATCCTGCGAACTATGACAATGATGCCTCGTCATTGCGGTCGCCCTCCGAGCAGGACTCCGACTCCGACGACGATGCCCTCCTTCATCAGAACCGCAGTACCTTGGAGATCGCAGAGCACGACCGCGCGGTCCTGGAAGAGGAGGAGGAGTTAGAGAATCTCTTGACCAGGCGAGGCGCTGGACAGGGGCTGCGGAGGATGTTCAGCCCGCATAGTGCCAGCGTGAGAATCGGGAAAAAGAACAAGGAGCGCCGACCGCGGCGGAATTCCCGCCGGGAGAGGGTCAGTGAGGATGGTGAATTGATGTACGAGATGGAGGAAGGGTTTGGCGATGACAATGCCTCTCTATTGAGCGGGTCTTCGTTGGATTTGGATGGGAAGGACGAGTACACATATGACCCGGTAAGCACCTACTACAAATACCTACACTTCTCTGGCTAATGAGTTCACTACCTAGCCCCCTCGGCCTTCATGGAAAAAGTTCTCATTCATTGGTGCCCTCATCGTCATACTCTTCTTCATCCTCGTCCTTGGGGCGTACAAAGCCTCAAGTGGCTTCCGAGCTTCTCGCGCCCAGCCTATACCCCTGCTCTGGAATGGCACCGCACTCTTCGCGCCTACCACGATCGTTATCTCGCTCGATGGTTTTCGAGCCGACTTCCTCGACCGCGGCCTGACCCCTGCGCTCAACTCCCTTGTCGCCAATGGCGTCTCCCCGCAATACATGACCCCCAGCTTCCCGAGTGTCACCTTCCCCAACCATTTCACGCTCATGACCGGGCTATATCCCGAGAGCCACGGAGTTGTGGGAAATACATTCTGGGATCCGGAGAATGATGAGGAGTTTATCTCCACCCATTCATCTATCAGCATGCAACCCAAATGGTGGAATGCCGAACCGCTCTGGGTTACAGCTGAAAAGCAACGTGTGAAGACTGCCATTCATATGTGGCCCGGATCTGAGGCACACATCCCAGACAGGGAGCCAAGTATTGTTGACAAATACAATGCGACAGAAGAATTGTCCCGCAAGGTTAATCGAGTTTTGGAACTTTTGGATCTCCCGGGCCTCGAGGATGGGTCGCAGGTGGAACCTGAGCGCCCGCAGTTTATCGCAGCCTATGTCCCAAACGTGGATAGCCATGGGCATAAATTTGGACCCAACAGCACTGAGATTCGGAAGACAATTAGTCGAGCGGATAGCATGGTTGCCGACATCATGGCTGGTCTTGCTCAGCGAAACCTGACAGATGTGGTCAATGTTGTTGTTCTATCAGACCATGGGATGGCTACGACATCCACAGAAAGAGTCGTCCAACTAGACGACCTCATTGACTACAATCTGATTGAACACCGCGACGGGTGGCCATCTATTGGTATTCGCCCGAAGCGGCCAGAAGATCTGCCAATCCTGCAAGCACAACTGGAGAAGGTAGCCCCAGATTGGGAGCATGCGTTCGAGTTCTACACAAAGGAGACAATGCCGGAGCGCTATCACTTCTCGAACAACGACCGCATTGCACCACTGTGGGTCATTCCGAAGACTGGCTGGGCCATTGTCGATCGGTCAGAATGGGACGTCGAGGCAGCTTTGAAGACTGGGGAAGCTTATTACCCAAGAGGTATTCACGGTTATGATCATGAGCATCCGTTGATGCGTGCCATTTTCATTGCGCGTGGTCCAGCTTTCCCGCATCAGCCTAATAGTCGAGTTGAAGTGTTCCGTGAGTATCTCTTCTACTGTTGGTTGATATCTGGGCTAATGAAGTTATTCAGAAAATACCGAAGTGTATAATATTCTTTGCGACTCACTGGGCGTAGACCCTCGTCCGAGCAATGGCACTCTGCGTCTGCCATTTAAGCCCATCGGACTCCATTCCGACGAAGATGCTCCAGTTCTCGATACACCTCCTGATCCACCAGCTCTGGTTCAGACTTCTGCAACAGCAGAACCCTCAACCTCGGCACCGGCACCAGCGCCACAACCTACCACTTCATCTGAGACACCACCTGCTACCGACAATGCTAGAGAAAATGACGGTGACAATGGAAAGGGTACAACCTGGTGGAACTCGGTTTGGGACAAACTAGATGATTTCAAGCATTGGGCTGGCGGTGTTGCTGATGCTATCAAGGGTAATCACCCAGAGTCTCAGGGCTGATGCTTTGGTTCTATCTACCTTCTGTCCGGTTGGACCTTGCTGTATTTTGAAGATACCCACATTCACGTATATATAATGTTTAGACTTAGATCAATGATCTCGCATATCCTTGTTACTCCACTCCCTGTATCTGGCTCCTCTGAGATGCTCGTGCAACCTGCGCTTCTTATAGTTCTGGACGCTTCAGCATCTTTCTATCTGTTTCATTGGTGGAAGATAATATTATTTGCGTAGAGATTCTTAAATTCCTTACTCGAATATGTTTCCCACATGAGGGAATATATGCCCAAGATATATATCTGGATGCTGTCGTAAAATCCGGTACTCATCAGGTTACGAGAAACTTTATCTTTCCATAAGCCTCAATTACACCACAGCCTGAAAAACAACATCAAGAGAGATAGAAAAAGGAGAAGGTTATAAAGTTGAGCTCCTTTCATATTGTTCGTGGGTGCAAGTCTGAGTGTGCTTGGCATCTAACATTGGATCTCGTCTACAATGTCAAAGATAGCCGAACATTCCATCAACCAGCCAAGTGGTCGAGCAGTAACTCGGTCATTCAATCTTCCTTGGTCTAGTGGTGATGATTTCCGCTTGTCATTAAAACCGATAAGCGCGGGAGACCGGGGTTCGATTCCCCGAGGGAGAGTTTCTTTTTGGGCTTCGATATTTTTGCAATTCTACTAAAATTGTTGAGCTAAATTTTTTCTTTATTTTTTGCAAGTTTTCTAACCTGGGCAATGCTCAATTACTCAATTGACTCAAGGTTGACTGACATTCTGCCTGTGACACCATACCGGCCAGCTATGCACGGCGCCTCCAGACCAATGACTCAAGGCCAGCCAGAAGCCACAGAAGCCGCAGCAAGCAAACACCTCATGGCCAATCAATCCCGTGAGACCATGCTAGGCTTGTGGGTGCAGCTCTCAGCCAGAGATATCATCATCCCCGGGCTCCGAATCGGGTGTCCGAGCGCAACTGATGCCTAAACCCAGATGAGGCTCTTAAGTCTGGCAATTGTATAAAAGATGCTTGACATGGCTTGCTAAACATATTCATCCAGGGCGTTTTCCCTCTACCATATCTTCTTCTTTTCATCTCTATCCTTCCCCCTTTCTCAAATTCTCAATTCTTCCTCTTCACCCAGTTCCTGTTGTAGCCGATCAATCATGGAATCCAACCAAACATACCCCACGGTGACAGGGCCGCTGTCCCCGTCCGAAACAGCGATGTTGGAGGTGCTTGTTCCCGGTTATGGCTTTATATCACGTATTTTGATGTCATACCTCAATATCGACATCAATGCCTACATCCAACTAGTGGTCGCAATGGCCGTCTTCGCCGCAAGTTTCCGATACATCTACAACCAAGTCTCAGCACGCTTCAGTCAATATTTTGTATCAAGAGCCGAAATCCGCCTTGATGATGAGATTTTCAACTACCTGATGTATTGGATCTCTCGCCAATCCCACATGAAACAAACGAATCGGTTTGTGGCAGGCATCAAAAGCAACGGATACTGGAGTGACGAAGAAGACTCAGATGCCGGCGACGAAGATGATAATTGGGACAAGCTAGGCGATGACGGAAAGCTTGCCTCATTTGATGACTGCTGGGAAAAGGTGCTCAGCCGCGACAAGTACAAGACTCTCCGTTTCACCCCAGCACAGGGCTGCCACTACTTCTGGTACCGCAACCGGCCCGTCATGCTGGAGCGACAACGCCAGGAAGGGAGCGCACGCTGGGTACTGAACAACGAACGACTCTACCTATCATGTCTCGGTCGGGACCCGACCATCCTCGAGATGTTGCTGGCGGAAGCGCAGCAGGCATATGTCGAGCGCGATGGGAACCTCACTGTCATCTATCGTGGTCAACGACCATGTGCCACCTCTCCATATGATTGGTATCGGGGCATGGCTCGGCTACCGCGTCCTCTTTCGACTGTAATCCTAGACCAGGAACAGAAACAGTCCTTTATTGATGATATCAAGGAGTACCTGCACCCTCGTACCCGTCGCTGGTATTCTAACCGTGGTATCCCATACCGACGTGGATACCTCTTCCATGGTCCCCCTGGGACTGGCAAGACGAGTCTGTGTTTTGCTGCAGCAGGCCTGTTGGGGTTGAAGCTTTACCTGCTTAATCTCAATTCCACAGCTTTGGACGAGGATGGTCTCGCGTCTCTATTTGCAGCCTTGCCGCGGCGGTGCATTGTGCTTCTTGAAGATATTGACGCGGCGGGTATTACCAGCACTCGGGGCAAGACTATTGTTTCAACCCCGGAGCCCTCGATCGACGAGATCATCCCCGGTGAGGCAGATGGTGAAGCTGACGCGACTGTTCTCCCCGATGCACCTGCCAAAGGCGGCGTCACACTCTCGGGTCTTCTGAACGTCATTGATGGTGTTGCTGCGAGCGAGGGCCGGATCCTCGTGATGACCACGAACCACGCCGACAAGTTGGACCCAGCTCTTCTCCGACCTGGTCGTGTTGATATGACCATCAACTTTGGATACACCAGTGAAGCGGACATCAAGGAGATGTTCATTTCTATATACAACACAACGAAAAATGATATCCGGCGTGCGAAGAGACCACGAACGGCCAGCAATGGCTCTGCCAAGTCTTCAGCCAAGTCTATCACTGGGGAGAGAAGGAACTCTGAAGCCTCCCAGGTCGGGGATAAGGAGGATCCATTGCAGGACGCTCTTCAATCCCTTCAATCACGCATTTCACGCCTTGCTGACGAATTTGCCGCTATTGTTCCCAGTGGAGAATTGACTGCTGCTGAGATCCAGGGTTATCTTCTTAACCATAAGGACATTCCTGAAGCGGCGATTCAGGGTGCACCGGATTGGGTGCAAAGCACATTGGAGAAGAAGCGTGCGAGAGAGGAGAAGGAGAAGTTTTCTTAGTTGCTTTTATGGATAGATGGATACCCAAAATAAAAATAAACCAAATAATACGATATTGCTACGCATGAACTCTTTTTTTGCTGATTGGAAACCATATATTATTTGGTGTTCCCTTCCAGAAGGCCAAACAGGGAAAATATGACTTCCTATCAAACGAGTGTCATTGGTATCGTATAATCCTTCAAAATCTGGGGTATATCATCAGAAGCGACAGGACTTCCCAAAAATGATCAAAATGCTAAACTCCAATCGCACAAATCATGAAAGAACTAAAACAAAACTCTAGCCCTCAAGCAATAGCCGCCTTCTTCCCATTCAGAGTCACATCAGCCACATACATGCACCGATCAGTCCTCGCCTCAGTACAGAAACCATGGAACAGCATCCGATCACCACACCCACAAACATTCCCACCACCAGGCGAAAGAAGCCCAGAGTTCTGAGCATTGATCAAAGGAACATTCGTCTTAGTATAAGGACCGGTAATACTACTAGCAGTAGCCCAGCGCACATCATACTTAGGATCAGTAAAGCAATGGGTAGAATAAAACAAGAAATAAGTATCACCGTGCAGAATCAGATTCGGCGCCTCAACAAGCGGCCCATCATTATCGGCAGTGGACCGATCAAGAATCTGCACCGCATCACCGATGGGAGTAACGCCATCAGCAGCGACCTTCTGCAGCAAGATCGGCGTGCCAACTAATGGCTCGATGCCGTTGTTGCAATCGCCGCCGTGACCGACGCTGTTGCCGTCGACTTTGAACACGACGTATCGGCTTCCGTCTTTGTCTTTGAATCCGGCTGGATCGATTGATCCGCCGCGGTCCAGTCGACAGGAGAGAGGCGTGTTGCTTGGGACGTATGGTCCTGCGGGCTTGTCCGCTACGGCTGTGCCGACACAGTGGTGGCCCACGTTTGATTTGGCTTCGCCTGAGTAGTACATGACATACTTTCCGTCATCCTGGGTTTGATTAGCGGTGTGTTTTGTTTCTGATTGGGGTTTGGCATTTTCTCGGAGACCGAGGGGAGGCTTACCCGGAGGACTACGTCTGGAGCCCAGTGGTCTCGGTCTGTTTCCCAGGTTGAAAGAGTTGGGAGGGCCTCAACGTTCAGCAAGGTCCATGTCTTGAAATCATCAGACCTTGCGACTTGAATACGCTTGCCGTTCCCATTCGTGCCGAAAGCGTACCATTTATTATCGGCTGCCTTCATGAAACTCGGGTCTGGGAAGTTGGTGTTCAGACCTAGCCAGGCACCCTTTGCTCTCTTTGAGATGATAGGCGAGCCGAGGACGGCGGGGAGCAGGGATAGGGTTAGAGCAACCCACGTGGAAGGGGAAGTGAACAAGGAGGACAGCATGTTGATCAGCTAATCAGGGGAAAGAAGAGAGCAAGAACAAAGACGCAGATCATGAAGATCGGAACATAATCGTCGGGGAGGGAAGGAAAGCACTTCTTATATGTGAGTTTTCCACCGCTGTTGGCAGTGAGCAAGGCTCGCATTGGATTTAGGGTACCAAGAGACGCCCGATGTCAGACTACAGCATCGGGTCTGCTTGGCTCAAAGAGGGATCGGGGCAGAGAAGGGAGAAATAGCCGCACGCCTGATATGGAGATCCGTCAGGTGGCACCGGGACTCGGCGAAGACTAATTTGCACAAACCAGTCATGGATGAGCTCGTGCTTGTGCATGATGCTGATCTATCAGTCGGGGGGAATGAGAGGGCTGCATGGGAGAGTAGTCGAAAGCTAAAGCATACAGTGCAAGGCGAGAGCAGGAATCGAGGGCTGCATGCGTTGGTTCGAGTGCACAAAGAAGAGGGTGGGTCTGTTTGACCTCGGGATTTTATTCTTGTGATTTCTTTGATTCTAGAATTCTTTTAGTTGATTCCGGAAAGGACTGGGCATCATGAGACAAGGAAGATGACTGGATGAATGTGATGCACGACCACGTTGGCGGCTACATCCATGTCGATTTCCATCGGTTAGGTCTAGTGTGATGCGGATTGATTCCGAGAGATGCATATTGGGTGAGACGTCGCTTATGGTTAGATAGCTGCAAGCGAAATGTCATAGGTCCACAGTTGGAGATACTCGGGCTGAGTTCGGCTGTGTGAAGCCATGGCAGACAATTATTAGGGCGGTAGATCCTCCGCGGGGGACTAAGAGTTAATCTGCATAGACTGGAGTGCTGATCGATCCAATCGCCAAGTTCGGCCAAATGGAGTAAGGCAAATGGATTGGGCGGTGGGTGGCTGACGGATGTCGATCAAGACCAAAGCTTGGAAAGTCCATTAACAAGATGTGTGCCTTGAATATGAGTGTCATATCATTGGTGCGAGCCAGAGCAGAAAAGTACAGAGCTGTCCGATGCAAGGGCGAAAGGCCCCTCGCACCATCGCACCAGACATACTCTGTACATCGATAACAGACTCGGACTTGATTAACATGCATAAAAATGGATGCAGCAAGACATATGGATATCAGACATCTCACCCCTTGGCGACCCAGACCGCCCAGACCGCCGCCATTCTGTCCAAGGTTGTCTTTGATAGGCGGGAGGAAGGACAAGCGACCCCCAGGCCAGGGGTCCCAAGCCCTTGGCTACAGTTACACGAGAAGGGGGCATGGCCTTCCGACCGTGGCTTGTGGGGTGTGCTGGCACTCGTGGCCATCACACATGGCTAAGGTCACACAGTAAGAAATCAAATCCGTAGGTACCTATTCAAAAGTGATCAAATCTAGTCCCGATATTGGATAGTCTCAACGTTAGTGATTTTGTTTTTTTGATCTTTTATACTTCCAAGTACCACGGGTACAACTACACTATAGAACTAACAAAACACGCATAGAAATTCTCAAGACAAAAGAAGTGACTGGAATCATATCTTAGCTTGTCCGATTCTATGAAACTTAATACTATCCCTTGCAGCTCAAGATAAAGGAAGAAACCCCCAGTCCATGATAATAGATTGTGACTCATGTAACAGAGCAAACCCTGAAATCTCGATGGTATCATAAGTTCCAAATTTTGATAAAAAACCGAACAAAGAAAAGCCTGCCTAATACTTTTACCCCGCAGAGCGACCGATGGAGGTCAGGCCCGACCAGTCGGTGTAGACTTTCCACTTGAGGCTGAGGCTATGATGTCACCGGAAGCAGTGCATCTACTAGTTTATAGATCGGCGGCCCGCATGACAGGGAGGACAAGAGCAGGATTTTATATTGTGAAATGAAAATGCGGGGTGAACAGCGTCATTTGACTCTGACTTGAATGGCTAAGGCAAGGGTGTGAAAATAGGAAGTTAAGCTGAACTGGTGCCAAGCGTACTTAGGTAGTACTCTTATGTAGCTTTTCCTCTGCCACTTCTTGGCTTTCCAAGTATCACTACTCTAGCCTGGCGCAGTGATGGGACTATGGCTGTGTATTTTGAGGAGACCAGCCTTGCAAAGGCAGGGGAGCTTGCAGTAACGGTCATTTTTCGACCGTGAAACTGGCCTTGAACGTGGACGAAATTCCTCCCAAAGGCTAAGACTGATTTCCACTTGCTCAGGTATCATCTATTGTTGGCCTCATCGAAGACATCGGGTTCGAGCACCTACACTGAGTCTCACCGTGGTCTGCGGTAGTCATTATATCAACCGATAAAGTATAACGAGCTGAACCCTCGAATCACTAGAAATTCGAGATCCCCTTAATGCTGGTTCTGGAAGATCCAAAGCAGCTGATAGGGAGCTTGCTTTACATCAAGAGCAGGCATGTTCTACGGTCGAGCTACTGTTGCATAAGAGCAAATGGAAAGGCGGCCAAAAGTGAGGTTGAGAACGAAATTGGTGACACCGCCTTATAACTATCCTTAGTTCCCTTTGATCTCTAGTTCTTTTGTGATAATACTCATTCAGCCATCATTCTATACTTCGATATTCCGCAAGTGGCTTCTGATTGGCCTTATCGGCGACCCCGGTTCGACCTTCTCTCTGCGATAATTTCGGCTCGAGTTTCCCCTCTTTCTGAACACAAGTAATGAATGATCTATGGGGTTTCACAACTATAAAGGTGATTGTTAATTTTGTCCTGTTTCATATGGTGCGTTGCTATTCGTGGTAGCTATCTCCAGGGCTCTGGCAGATATGTTGAGGAAAATTCGAAACTAGGAGATATCGATCATAAAACAAGCCATGGGATCAGATAGCGACTATGAAAATACCATCTATTGATCTGTTTGAACGAGTGACGGAGTGCTAATGTTGTAGATATCCATTATGTTGGTAACTAAGTGCATACTGTCTCTCTTTAGATTAAAATTGCCTGAACTCCCATCTCAGACATAGTGATGCGACAGTCGGCCCGTTTAGTTTCCTGCATCTCCCAGCATTTCCTGATTATTTTCCAAACTGTGGCACTGTTGCCAATTCGTCCAGATTTCTGTACCAGATCCGTCATAAGCATCTCGAATGGGGGACGATTGTGTAACTGGGCCATACAGCCTATAACGCACAATGCCCATACTGATCCCGTAAGAGAATACCCTTGCGGTCTATTCTGAAGAGTGATAATTGCCCGGGAAACGGCGCTTTGTATCTCTGGTAATGCCGGCAGTGGCCCTGATACAATAGTATGTAGTAGAACCAGGGCAGCATAGGCAAAGAGACGTGAGACCCAATTGGTAGAAGATTCCGCACCAGGTTGTGCCTAAATTAACCATTAGTTAGTATCACCTGCAAGTCAGATCGTCAAGAATTATAGACCTACACATCGTGCCAGATCAAGGTCCTGAATGCCACTTTCTAAGCGCCTCTCTATTTCTTTTCCCCTACTTGCGAGTTCTCGGATACTTAGCATACCCTGCTCTTCCTGCGTCTCTTTCCAGATGCTGAAATGAGCGAGGTCACCTATAATTAACATAACCCAATTTTCGCAGCCCATAAGATCTGCCGTATTGAGGCCTTGAATTCGAAGCCATTGTTGATACGGAAGCCGTGGCGCGCGGCCAGTTGCAACACACGCAAAGATATCGAACCAAATCACGGCGACTGTGAGAAATTGCAGTCCTTCAACCATTCCGCTCTTCGGTGATCGATACTGCTCAGCAAATGGAGTCGAGCTACTATCGCAGATAACAGAGTCTGGGTTGAAAATAGCCTCCGGTGATAAAAGACCCATGAGGGAGGCAGTGGCGTCAAGATGTAGGAGCCAGTCATGCTCGGCACCCCGGAAGACCTGGAAATCGAAATCAGTGGTATTCACTCGAAGAAACACTTTTGATGCGTACCTCAAAGCTGATCAACATGAAGCTGCATGCCAAGAACTCTGCCAATTGAGGATGATCATCCAGCAATTTGTCGCCCTTTTCGCTCATAATATCACAGAGTTCGCGCAGTGCTCTAGAGTGGTGTTCAAATGCTTTTTGCTTTTGCTGAAACTCTTCCTCGGTCCCGAGTATTGCAGCTTGGTGAAGTGAAGATAAACTGAGAACGGCATGGTAAAGAGGGCCTCGCTTGATCAGCAAGAGGAAAAGCCAGCCCCGATTTCCTAGACGGGATCTAGAACAATGATATGGAAATTGCCATGGGAAAACTTGATCAAGATAATGCATCAACAGACAAGCTTCTCGAGAATCAAGACCATCGCCAGGCTCGAAGTGTTGGTTGCCGGAATCAGTCCAGGATTGCGGGGCCTCATCATTATCTTGACTCGTATCTTGGCTTGTGTCATGGCTTTCTAGCTCAATGCTATGCCCCAAAAAATCCGATTGACCAGATAAACATGGCGAATACGAAGGCTGAGGCGGCGTGAGCATGGCCCGTGGCGCTTGTTCGTTCGCTTGTGTTTCCGACAATGCCTGAGACTGCTCCCTAGCCCTTCGGCGAGCTCGACCCTGCATTTTCTTCACACGGCGAAAATTTTCGTTTATTGCAGCTTTGATACGTTGTCGTTCTTTTTGCTCCTCTGAAGCACCGTCCATCCATGTTGGCTTGGGTCCATAGCCGTGGCAATGAACATGTCGGTCGGAGCACTCTTTACATGAAGGTATATGCAGATCGCATTTTAGATGTCGAACTCGACATGTCCAGCACCCGGCAGTTTCAGAACGCATTGCAAGAAATCGTGGGGTAGATTGAAGATCGGGGATGGGAGGAGGAGGGAAGTGCAAGACGGACAGGTGCTACGGCTATTCGGACACCCTTCCCTGAAATGGACAAGTGCGTCTAAACAGGTTAGACTGGTATTTATATTACAGTATACATCGTTGTCAGAAATTGAAGTCAGCCATGGCGCCTTAAGAGATGCCCTTCAAGGCCTACTCTATGTGTAATACAAATACCAAGCTAGTCCCTTTCGAGAAAGAGGTATTCGAATAGCTGTAGTATTTTTCTAATACTTCCCTAGCTATTCTTAATGGCAGCCCCTGGATCACCTTCAGAGTCGGGACATGCTTTCCGTCTATGCAAGGCTCTTGCATCGTCTTACGTGGAAATTAAAATTGCTTTCAATTCATCTTTCTCTTAGGGGTCTCAGTTACATGCTTGTTTCTACATCATTGCCAGTGAAGTTCCAGATTACTCGCTAACGCCACACGAGAAAGGCCGACTGATAGATCCAGTATTAAATTTGACGGTCTATATTAAGTCAGCGTGAGAATATAACGTCTTAAGAACGTGCAAGTTGATCTTACCACCTCTGTGATGCTTGCATAGAGACCACATCCAAGTATACAAATACCGACAAGAAAAACAATCAGATTGCAGGTTGCATGACGGATATTGTGTTTCTCAAAACAGCTCCCTTCTCTCAGTAGGAAAAACCACAGGACTGGAGGAATGTAGAATGAAAAGCCGGACACAAGTAAGGCACCGCAGATAGAAAGCAATTCAGAGAAAAAAGGGATAGCTTCTGCAATGACCCAAGCCAGAATCGTGATTAAAGCAACAATTGACAACCATGTGATCCAGCCTTTCATAGTGTTGACATAACGGACCACAGATTTTTCATAGAG
>ERZ1673737.847-NODE-847-length-34093-cov-7.928844_pt1 | contig 34093 bp, 33 predicted proteins | sample MGYA00580211_ERZ1673737 | MGnify/ENA primary metagenome ERZ1673737 (study PRJEB41218, sample SAMN15661789) | gut metagenome | host: Homo sapiens | place: Canada: London | collected 2015-08-20/2019-03-30 | study: EMG produced TPA metagenomics assembly of... | reverse complement strand
TTATTTCAGTCTTGTATTTTTTTGGTGCTGTGCCAATTCCTTCATTTCTCTTGCATTTCCCAGAACAGCCGGAGTGATCTCCGCACCACCTAAAAGCCTTGCAAGTTCCCGCACAGATTCTTCTCCCTCAAGCGGATGGATCTGGGTGATTGTTTCTGTTCCTTCCACATGTTTCTCAATTTCAAAATGCGTATCTGCCATTGCTGCAATCTGTGGCAGATGAGTGATGCACAAGACCTGTCTGTGCTGACCGATCACTGCCATCTTCTCAGAAACCTTCTGCGCTGTGCGGCCGCTGATTCCTGTGTCGATCTCATCAAAGATCAGTGTATCGATCTGATCCTTATCTGCAAGAATTGCCTTGATCGCAAGCATGATCCTGGAAAGCTCACCGCCGGATACGATCTGTCCTAGCGGTTTTCTGCTTTCGCCCGGATTCGTGGAGATTTCATATTCCACAGTATCATAACCATTATCTGTATAATTTTTTCTGCGGTCAAAACGGATGGAAAAATCAACATCAGCAAAATTCAGTTCTTTTAATCCCTCGATGATCTTTTCATCCAGCTGTTTACTGTATTCTTTCCTGATCACCGAAAGTTCATGCGAAGCTTTTTCAAGAACTTCTTCTGAACTGGCAAATTTTTCCTTCAGCTCCTGGAAATTTTCTTCAAATTTTTGAAGCTTTTCCAGTTTTTCCTGCTGTTCTTCCTGATAGGATAATATCTCCTCAATCGTCTGTCCGTATTTTGCCTTCAACCCATTGATCAGATCCAGCCGTTTCTCAGTCTCAAAGAAAGTCTCCTCATCAAATGTCAGGCTGTCGATATAAGAAGAAAGATCTCTGCTGAAATCACTTAAAAGAGAATCGATCTCTGTCAGTGTTTCCATAAGAGGTGCCAGCTCTTTATCATAATCAGATATTCTGGAAAACTCTTTCAGCGCAGTCCCTGTCATGTCTGCCGCACCCCGGTCATAGCCGGTCAGGCTGTGAACATTCCGGACTGACTCCATGATCTTTCTGGCATTGCTTAACTTCCGGTATTTATCTTCCAGCTTCTCATCCTCGCCGGAAATAAGAGCTGCCTCCTGAATCTCATTGATCTCAAATTCCAGAAATGCCTTTTCCCTGTTGCGCTGTTCCTCATCCATATCCAACGCGTTCAGCTGGTTCAGGCATTCCCTGTAATCACGATATGCTCTGCGCACTTTTTCCCTGGCAGGAAGGATACGCTCCTTTCCGTACACATCCAGGATGGCAAGCTGTCTGTCTCCGTAAAGAAGAGACTGGTGCTCATGCTGTCCGTGAATATCCAGAAGGCAGGCTGCTGCTGCTTTCATCTGGCTGACTGTGCTTGTCTCTCCGTTGATCTTGTTGATACTTCTGCCGTCCATGATCTTACGTGACATCAGCACCTGCCCGTCCTCCGGATAGATGTCGAGTGCAGCAAGGGACTCCCTGGCTTTTGTATTTTCAACCTGAAATAACAGCTCTACCAGGGCATAGGAAGCATTCTCCCTGATCATGCTTCTGGAAGTTTTTCCACCCAGGATAAGCTGTATGGATCCTAACAGGATGGACTTTCCGGCTCCGGTCTCACCGGTTAGGATATTAAGTCCCGGACCAAATTCCACCTCTGTTTCCTCTATCAGTGCAAGATTTTTTACATGCAGATGTACTAACATTCGTTTCCTTTCTGTTTTGCTTATACTGTCGATTTTATTTATTTCCGGATAAAATGCCGCTGAGTTTCTGTACAACACCAGGTGCCTGCTCAGAGGTCTTTACCACGCATATAATGGTGTCATCTCCTGCAATGCAACCTAAAATCTCCGGCCACTTCATGGAATCCAGCGCAGCTGCAGCAGCCATTGCCATTCCGGATATTGTTTTTACTACTATGATATTCTGTCCGATATTCATCGAGACCACAGCCTCTTTCAGAACACGGGCATATTTGTCGCTTAACAAATCCGGTGTATGCTCTTCCAGGATGGCATATCTGGATTTTCCATTGCGGCCTGCAACCTTGGTCATTTTCAGTGCACGGATATCTCTGGAAACGGTAGCCTGTGTTACCTTGAAGCCGGCTTCATTCAGCCTTGCCGCAAGTTCTTCCTGTGTATCGATCTCGTACTGACGGATCAATTCGATTATTTTCTCATGTCTTGCTACTTTCAAAATTGAACCTCCTGCATCAGCTGTTGCTCATTTTCTGTCTCAGAACCTCCACAAAACTCAGATGGTTCAGTTTAAGGATCTTCGTTCTGGCTATGGCCTTACGGATTACGATCCGATCTCCTGTCACCATGGAAATCTGGGTATCTCCGTCAAATGAGGCCACTGCATTCTCAATGGTATTATGTCTTCCCTCACCGATTTCCACAGTAACCGCCTCTTCTCCGGAAAGAATAATACTTCTGGTGTTCATAGTATGAGGCGCAATCGGGGTCATGATCATCATACTGGCACTTGGAGATACCACCGGTCCGCCTGCCGACAGACTGTAGCCTGTAGATCCTGTTGGCGTGGAGATAATGATTCCGTCTGCATTATAGGAATTCATATAGGCATCGTTGACATAGTTCTTAAAGCGGATGACTCGAAGATGTCCCTCTCTTCCGATTACAATGTCATTCAGCGCAACATCTTTTCCGATAAGGTCAGCTCCATGATAGATCTTGCCTTCCAGCATCATCCTCTCTTCCAGCTCATAATCATCAGAAAGCAGACGGTCCAGTGCCGGATATACGGAATTTTTATCAACCTCTGCGAGAAACCCCAGTGTCCCAAGATTAATTCCGAGAAGAGGAATATCTTTATGCACTACATCCCTGGCAGCCTGAAGAAGAGTTCCATCACCACCCAGCACAATAATACACTGAGTATCCTCCGGGATCCCGTCAGGATCTGTATAATGATAAGGTCCCTCCATCTTCTCTGTGATCGGCTGAACATGACATCTGGCCCCTCTCTGTTCCAGATATTTAATGATCATACCTGAAAAAGCCAGTTCCGGATCTTTCGCACTGTTTGGAATTATATAAAATCTGTCCATATTGCTTTAAGTCCTTTCCAAGCATCAGTCCAGCTGGCCGTGAGCTTCCTTTACCACATCCTGTACAGAAGCTTCCAGACTCATAGGTACATCTGTTCCTTCCGGATGTTTCTTCAGATGGAGCAGATATTCGATATTTCCCTCCGGGCCTTTGATCGGTGAGAAAGAAAGATGGCACGGCTCCATGAAAATACTCATGGCATAATCCCTGACTTTCTCAATCACTTCCTCATGAACTTTCGGATCACGGACAACTCCTTTCTTTCCAACTTTTTCTCTGCCAGCCTCAAACTGTGGTTTGATAAGGCATACGATCTCTCCGTCCTCTGTGAGAAGATTTCTTACAGGGAGAAGAACTTTTGTCAGGGAAATAAAGGAAACGTCAATGGATGAAAATGCGGCCGGTTCCTCCAGATCTTCCGGTACTACATAACGGATATTAGTTTTTTCCATGCAGACAACTCTTTGGTCATTGCGCAGTTTCCAGTCCAGCTGGCCGTATCCTACATCAATAGAATAAACTTTAACCGCTCCGTTTTGAAGCATGCAGTCTGTAAAACCGCCTGTGGATGCCCCTACATCCATACATACTTTATCTTTCAGTGTCACGCCGAAATTCTTCATGGCTTTTTCAAGCTTCAGGCCGCCTCTGCTCACATATGGCAGCGTCTTACCTCTTACTTCCAGTTTCGCAGTCTCCGCAAACATGGAGCCTGCCTTGTCTTCCTTCTGTCCGTTAACATATACTTCACCGGACATGATATATGCTTTTGCTTTTTCACGTGACGGTGCAAGTCCCTGTTCCACCATCATGATGTCAAGTCTTTTTTTCATGTTATCCTCCAACAGCCCGGCTCCTTGAGTGCCGGGCTGTATAATGCCTTGCAGGTTGTAATTCTCCCGAAAAGGCTGTATCTTTTATTTTTTGTTATGCACAAGGTCTGCCCAGCTCTGCTCCACTGCATCTACGATTCCCTGTACATTCAGACCGGTTTTTACACGCTGACTGTCTACAGTTCCATGTTCGATAAAGTGATCCCCGATTGCCAGAGGCAGTACTCTTACTTCCGGATGACAGGCTTCCATATAAGCAGATACATGCTCTCCAAAACCACCACTTTTTACATTCTCTTCCACAGTAACCAAAAGACTGTGGTTCTTTGAAAGCTGATCAAGAAGACAGGTGTCCACGGGCTTTACAAAACGTACACTGACAAATGTAGCTCTTGCTGTTTTGTGGTCTCTAAGCTCTTCACAGACTTTCTGACAGACAGAAACCATACTGCCCACTCCAAGAACTGCGATCTCGCTGCCCTGGCAGATTACTTCACTTATACCTTTCTGTAACGGCTTATCACATTCTTCCATATCTGTACAGGCCGTTCCCTTCGGGTAACGGATCGCACAGGGACCGTCAAGCTCTTCCACTGCAAACTTCAGCATCTCTTCAAGCTCTTTTCCGTTCTTCGGTGCCATAACTGTCATATTCGGAATCATGGACAGATAGGAAAGATCGAAACATCCATGATGAGTCTCACCATCTGCTCCCACAAATCCTGCTCTGTCAATGGCAAAAATCACGTGCAGATTCTGCATGCACACATCATGAAGGATCTGGTCGATCCCTCTCTGCAAAAAAGAGGAATACACCGCAAATACCGGAATAATTCCTCCAAGAGCCATTCCTGCTGCAAAAGTCACTGCATGTTCTTCCGCAATACCCACATCAAAAAAACGCTCCGGGAATTTCTGCCTGAACTGGTTCAGGCCGGTTCCATCCGGCATGGCTGCTGTAACAGCCACTACTTTGGGATTCTTTTCCGCCACGGAACATATCGCTCTGGAAAAGCAGTCTGTATACGTAAGTGCTTTTTTCTCAGCAAGAGGCTTACCGCTTCGGATCTCAAAAGGCCCGGTACCATGAAAACGCTCCGGATGAGAGGATGCCGGCTCATAACCTCTTCCCTTCTCTGTAAGCACATGAACAATAACAGGTCCCTCCACTCTCTTGGCTTCATTAAAAAGCTTCATCATCTGACGCATATTATGTCCATCTACAGGTCCCAGATAAGTCAGTCCCATATTCTCAAAAAGCATTCCGGGAATGATCAGCTGCTTGATGCTGCTCTTAGTCCTGCGGACAGTATCTACCACTGCCGTTCCCACATGCGGAATTTTCTTCAGTGTCTTGGTGACTCCGATCTTCATCCCTGTGTAAGTCTCAGCTGTGCGCAGAGCACTTAAATATGTGGCCATTCCACCTACATTCTTGGAAATAGACATATTATTGTCATTGATGATGATAATAAAATTCGTCTTCAGCTCTGCGGCATTATTCAGGGCTTCATAAGCCATTCCGCCTGTGAGCGCACCATCTCCGATCACAGAAACAACCGTGTATTTTTCTCCCAGAAGATCTCTTGCACGGACATATCCCAGTCCTGCGGAAATAGAATTAGAGCTGTGTCCTGTATCAAAGGAATCACAGTCACTCTCATTTCTCTTTGGGAAACCGCTTAATCCACCTTCTTTACGCAGCTTCTTGAAGCCGTCTTTCCTGCCTGTAAGGATCTTGTGTGTGTAGGCCTGGTGTCCTACATCCCAAATCAGCTTATCCTGGGGAAAATCAAGCACATTGTGCAAAGCAAGCGTCAGTTCTACCACACCCAGATTGGACGCCAGATGCCCGCCTGTCTCACTTACTGTCTGGATCAAAAAGCTCCTGATTTCCTCGGCAAGACGGGGAAAATCTTCCAATGAAACTTTATGAATATCATTTGGCTTTTTTATTTTTTCCAGAATCATTCGTATCCTTCCTTCGTTCTTTCTATTTCCTGCGGCTTACCAGACTTTCAACAAGAAGATCAAGAAATTCATTCTCCCTGTCAAGACTGTTCAGCAGTTCTACCGCATGGTCAGAAAGTTCTTTTACCTTGCCGGCTGCTGCCTGAATTCCCATAAGACTCACGTATGTTACCTTATTATTCTTCTCATCGCTGTGGATCGGTTTCCCCAGTTCCTCCTGGGTGCTGGTCACATCCAGGATGTCATCCTGAATCTGGAAAGCCAGTCCGATGTCCTCTGCAGCCTGCTCCACGATCCTGATCTCTTCCTCTGATGCACCTGCAAGTACTGCACCTGTCATCATGGAAGCTTCGATCAGTGCGGAAGTCTTGTTTTTATATATATAATTCAGCATTTCACGTTTCAGAGGCTTGCCGTCATTCTCCACATCCACACTCTGTCCGCCAAGCATTCCGTTTATACCGGTCTTATCTGCCATGATCTTCATGGCAGATATCACACGTTCTTTGTCTTCTGTAAGATCAAAGGCCATAAGCATAACTTCATAGGCTCTGTTCAGAAGTGCCACGCCGCTTAATACACCCATGGCTTCCCCATATACCTTATGAGTCGTCAGTCTGCCCCGCCTGTAATCATCATTATCCAGTGCCGGAAGATCATCATGGACCAGAGAATGTGTATGTATCATCTCCATGGCAGCCATGAAAGGTTCGCAGAGTTCCCCCTCTCCCCCGAAAAGCCGATACATTTCCCGGATCAGGATCGGCCGGAGTCTCTTTCCGCCTGCTGTCATACTGTAATTCATGGCCTCTGCCATAGTCTTCGCAAAACCGCCTTCCTCCGGAAGATATTTTCGGAGAGTGCTTTCTGCTTCTTCCGTTCTTTTTTTCAGTTCATCTTTAAAATTCACGAAATGTCCCATCCTCATTCATCTGAAGCATCTTTTTTTCTACGGTATCAAGTCTTCCGCTTAAATCCTTAAGAAGCTCCATTCCCTGTCTGTAGAGACGGAAAGATTCTTCCAGAGGTGTATCCCGATCCTCCAGCTTCTGCGCCAGAATATCAAGCTCGCCAAAGGTCTCTTCTATGGATTTCGCTTCTTTCTTTTCTTCTGTCTCTGCCATTATCGTTCTTCCCTTCTGATACTGTCCGCAACTGCTTCTATGGTTCCGTCTGTCACCGCAATGGAAAGACGGTCACCCTTTTTTACCTGGCTGATCTTCGTCACAGCATGTCCGTTCGGCGCGGACACAAAAGCATAGCCTCCATTCAGCTTTTTAAGTGGAGAAAGCCCCTCAAAACGCTGGATCCATACTGCAAGCTCATGACGTTTCTCTGTAAGCCTGCATTCCATAGATGAGCGCAGACGTTCCTCAAGATCTGCTGCATACTGCCGTTTCTCGCGGAGCATGGACTCCGGGCTCAGATATTTAAGCTTCGTTTCATATGCAGTAAGCCTTGCGGCAAAAAGTTCAACCTTGCTGTTCATTCCACGCTGCAGCCGCTCTCTGTATATACGCAAGCTTTCCATCACACTGCGGAAATCATCCACTGCAAGCTCTGCTGCTGCCGAAGGTGTGGGGGCTCTTAAGTCTGCCACAAAATCCGCAATGGTAAAATCTGTCTCATGTCCCACTGCTGAGATCACCGGTGTCCTACACTCAAAAATAGCGCGAGCCACAATCTCCTCATTGAAAGCCCAGAGATCCTCAATGGAACCGCCTCCACGGCCAACAATGATCACATCTACCCCTGCATCATCCAGCATCCGGATTCCTTTTACAATGCTCTCAGCTGCTCCTTCTCCCTGGACAAGTGCCGGGTAAAGAATGATCTGCAGATAGGGATTCCTCCGTCCTGCAATGTTGCGGATATCCTGCACTGCCGCACCTGTAGGTGCTGTCACCACACCGAGAGTCCTGATAAAATGAGGGATTGGCTGCTTGTACTCCTGCGCAAACATCCCCATATCCTCAAGCTCCTGTTTCAGAGCCAAATATCTCTCATAAAGGACACCTGCTCCCTCCAGTGTGATCTCTTTCGCATAGAGCTGATAGCGGCCATCTCTCTCATAAACATCCACAGTTCCTCCAACAACCACCTTGTCGCCATCCTTCATGCGGAAAGCCAGACCGCGGCGGTGCCCAGCAAACATCACGCAGCTCAATGTTCCTGTCTCATCTTTCAGGGAAAAATAGATATGCCCGCTCGTGTGATATTTGCAGTTGGATACTTCTCCTTTCACATAAACCTTCCGGAGAAAATAATCCTGGGTAAACATATTCCCGACGTAATGATTTATCTGGCCGACAGAATAGACATTTTTCATGCGTTCTGCTCAGATACTTCTGCTGCCTTCTCTTCTGCGTCAGCAGACTTCTCCTCAGGTTTCTTCTCTTCTTTCTCAGATGCGATCTTACCAAGAACTCCGTTTACAAAGGAGCCGGAAGCATCACCGCCAAATCTTTTGGCAAGTTCTACAGCCTCATTGATAGCTACTCCCGTAGGCACATCAGCATCATACTCCATCTCATACACTGCAAGACGAAGTGCCGCAAGATCCACCCGGCTCATACGTTTGGTCTTCCAGCCGCGGCTTGCACCATTCAAAAGAGCATCGATCTCTTCCAAATGCTCTTTCACATGAGCGTATTTCTTCTTCATATACTCCTGGTCCTGCTCTGAAAGCTCACCAAGACCTTCAAAATAAAGAGAGAGCTGTTCTGTCATCTCTTCCTCCGAATTAAACTCTGTCATAAACATAAGTTTAAATACATGTTCTCTCTGTTCTCTTCTTCTCATAATTTCCTCCTAAGACGGAAAAAAGGAAAGGTTTACTTTCCTTTTTCGTTCTCCATATCCACGCTGGCAATATGAATATTTACATCTGCAACCTCAAGTCCTGTCATATTCTCAATAGCGGATTTAACCTTCTCCTGAACCTTCTTGCTTGTCTCAAGAATGTTTCTGCCATACTCGATATTCAGTGACAGATCCACGGTAACGACTCCTTCCAGAATGGTTACTCTCACGCCCTTGGACAGATTCTTCTTTCCAAGTTTACTTACCAGCTCATTGGTGATATTTCCTGCCATGGAAGCAACTCCATCCACATCTGTTGCTGCAAGTCCTGCAACGATCGCAACAACTTCATCTGCAATGTGAACTTCACCGATTCCGCCCAAATCCTGTATCTTATATGTTGTTCTTTTTTCTGCCATGGGAAACCCTCCTACGGATATAATTTTTTGTTCGTAATTTTCTATTATTATACCAAAAAAAACTATGAAATAAAAGGGCTTATTTACTGAATTCTGTCAGTACCAGATCCGGATTTCGGTCTTCTACCATACCAACACTCCATGCGTTGATAAAGAGAAGCAGCGGATTTCCTTTCAGATCTGTAACTCTCTTCATGTCAGAAGTTCCCACAATCTTGTCCACCTTAACCGCTTCCTTGTTTGCAATCCAGCGGATGTGCTCATACGGAAGAGGCTCCAGACGAATATCTACATTATATTCATTTTCCAGACGGTATTTCAAAACATCGAACTGCAGTACGCCGACAACCCCCACTATGATTTCTTCCATACCTGTATTGAACTCCTGGAAAATCTGGATCGCACCTTCCTGCGCAATCTGGTTGATACCTTTAACAAACTGCTTTCTTTTCATGGTATCGATCTGACGCACGCGGGCAAAATGCTCTGGTGCAAAAGTCGGGATTCCTTCAAACGCAAATTTTTTTCCAGGTGCGCAGATGGTATCTCCGATGGAAAAGATACCCGGATCAAACACACCGATAATATCTCCTGCATAAGCCTCATCTACAACGTGGCGGGATTCTGCCATCATCTGCTGCGGCTGGAGAAGACGCATCTTCTTGTCGCCCTGCACATGATAAACTTCCCTGGTGGCATCGAATTTTCCGGAACAGATACGCATAAATGCAATACGGTCTCTGTGAGCTTTGTTCATGTTTGCCTGGATCTTAAATACAAATGCTGAAAAATCATCACTCATCGGATCGATTGGTCCGCAGTCTGCTGTTCTCGGAAGCGGTGATGTGGTCATCTTAAGGAAATGCTCCAGGAATGTCTCCACACCAAAGTTTGTAAGAGCTGAACCGAAGAATACAGGTGTCAGCTGTCCTTTGCTGACTTCTTCCTGTGAAAACTCGGCACTTGCACCATCCAGAAGTTCGATCTCCTCCATCAGCTGTTCTTTCTGCTCAGGATCCATAACCTCATCTGCATGAGGATCATCAATATCGATCTCCTCGATCACTCCTTCTTTAGTACCTTTCTGTGTATCTGAGAAAGTGAGGATCTTTCTTGTATTACGGTCAAAAACACCTCGGAACTTCTTACCGGAACCGATAGGCCAGTTGATCGGACATGTCGCAATGCCAAGCTCTTTCTCGATCTCATCCAGAAGATCAAAAGTATCGTTGGCATCTCTGTCCATTTTGTTAATAAAAGTAAATATCGGGATATGTCTCATTACACAGACCTTGAAAAGCTTTCGGGTCTGTGCCTCGACACCTTTTGATCCGTCGATAACCATAACTGCAGAATCTGCTGCCATCAGGGTTCGGTAGGTATCCTCGGAGAAATCCTGATGTCCCGGTGTGTCCAGAATGTTGATGCAATATCCGTCATAGTGAAACTGAAGTACAGATGAGGTAACGGAAATACCTCTCTCCTTCTCGATCTCCATCCAGTCGGACACTGCATGGCGGGCCGTAGCCTTACCCTTAACGCTTCCGGCCAGGTTGATGGCCCCTCCATACAGCAGGAATTTTTCTGTTAATGTTGTCTTACCGGCATCCGGATGGGAGATGATGGCAAAAGTTCTTCTTTTTTCTATTTCTTTCGTATACTTCGACACGTGAGCCTCCTGTATATTCTCTTATAACTCTTATTTTTATATAACCTTTCCTATTCTAGTATAGACAAGGCTTTGCTGTCAAGGCAATTCAATCGTAAATTCCCTCTGTATCAATGGTGGAACCATCCTGCACGTCAGCTGATGTCTCAGTGTCTTCTGCTGGTGTGGTATCGCTTTCTGCTGACGCAGCTGATGTATCTGAAGCATCAGATGCCGTCGTAGCTGCAGTATCTTCTGTATTTTTGCTCTGACTTAATGGTGTGATCACAATACTCTCTGCTGCCACACCTGTTTTCCTCTTCACAATGTCCTCGATCTGGGCACGACTGGCATCCTCAAGATCAGCATCGGGCACTACCACATCTGCGGTTTCTCCTGTAAGGTTCACGATCACATTCTCGAAACCTTTTGCTTCCAGAAGAAGTTCTGCTGCAGCTTCCTTTTCTGTAAGTTCTGTCATGGACACCATGGTATTGATCGCATTCTGTTTTTCCTCATCACTGATATCTTTGTTGCTGATGATGGACTGCAGGTCCGTTTTGTTCTGTGAGCGTACCTGTTCCCTGCTCACTTTCGCCTGTGCTGCAAAATCCGATGCACCCGTAAGTACGGCCTCACCTGGAGATGCAGTATCCATCACCTCCGACTGGGATGTGCCATCTGCCCCGTTCTCATCCAGAAGGGCTGTTTCATCTGTCAGATCATAGTTTACATCGTCCAGGATACTGCTGCTGTCCGTGCTTGCCTCCTTATCCTTAAATCCCAGATTTACGTCTGCGAAATTCAGATATCCGGCCACTGCAATGAGAATGGCCAGAGAGGTGATGATTACCTGGTTTTTCTTCATGATCTTTTTCACTTCTACTCTCCTCATTTCATCTTCATCACTCTAATTTTATTAGCTTCAATTTGAAATAATGCCATAATTGCCTGCTGAATATCCTGAACAACCACAGCACTGCCTGCTCCTTCTGCCGAAACCAGTACTCCGGTTACAGATATCTGACCATTCATGGAAAAACTGTTGTCATTTCCTTCATCACCGGTCACGATGATCACTTCCACTTTTCCCACTCCTTCCACACCGGAAAGAAGCTCCTCCAGGCGGCTTTCCAGTCTGGTTTTTTCTGTACTTTGTGTCTGGATGGTTTTATTTGTTTTCCGGGATACCGGAAGTCCCGCCACCAGAAGAAGAATTCCCAGAAGCAACAGGATTCCCCACTCCTTCCATCCCATTGCCAGAATCCAGGATCTGATACTGGGTTTCTTCCAGTCCGCAGATTCTTTCGAGTCCATTTTTTACCGCCTCCTTCTGGGATTCTGTAATTGCTGCCTTAAGATTTATTTTTACCAGGAGCTTTTTTTCTGCTGTGATCTCTGCTGCCACACCTGATATTTCTTCTGAAAAAATCCCTGCATCGGAAAGGAGCCTGCGGATCTGTTTTTCCAGTTCTTTTTTATATGCTTCTCTGAGAAATGTTTTCCGGATCCCTTCTGCCTCATTTTCCATCCTTGCTTGTTCCTCTTCCCCGTAATACTTCTGAAACCCGTTCAGAAGCTCACTGCTTTTTCCCACAAGTGCAAAAACAGGCGTACAGATCATAAGTGCCAGAAGAAGTCCCATAAACAGCCGGATATATTGCTCGTACCTTTTATCCGGCAGAATATGAAGAACTGCCGTTGTCAACACGTGAAAAAAAGCCAGATTTTTCATCCACTGATAAATCTCTGTCCTCATTTTCATCCCCCTCCTGCCATAAGGATCAGAAACGTCAGCATACAAAGCACTTCCGCAGTAAACAGTATCCTCATCAGAAGTGCACAGCCCTCTCCCATAGTACTGAATGCCTCTACCAGCCTTTTGTCAGATATCGGCTGCGACACTGCCGCAAGGAAACGATAGATAACAGAAAGAAGTCCGTAGTGGATCACAGGTCCGGCTCCCACAGCCACGATCACAAGAAGCAGAGCCACCCCAAGACTGTTCCTTACCAGCACTGCTGTTGTCATAACCAGCTCTGTCACCGCATTAACTGCATTTCCGACACCAGGGAGGGCTCCTGCTGTTTTTCCGATGGCACTTCTTTTGAGGGAATCCATCACCGGTGTTACCAGTCCCCTCACAATCTGCAGGCCTGCCACCATTCCCAGCAGCGTACGAAGCCCCCAGGAGATCAACGTCTCAATAAGCTCTGCCATTTTTCCCAGCATCTCTTCCCTTGAAAGATGATTCACAAATTTCAGAAGAATGTAGAGACTGACCCCAGGAAGCAGCACACTCTCCAAAAGCCACTGGATCAGCCACACCAGAAGCAATACTCCCTGATAAAAAACGGCTGCGGTAGATGCGCCGGAAGCTGCTGCCACAGCCATAAAGTACACTGGCGAAAGTTCTTTCATAAACTCTGTGATCCATCCAAGCACCTGCATCAGAGATTCGCTCTGACTGGAAAAACGGTTCATCAGAAGGGTGAATGCAAGAAGATACACCACATAAAAACTGATCTCACCGATCTGCCCATTGTCAAATACCCCCGCAAATCCGGAGAAAACTGCTGCGAACAGCAAAAGGAGGAGAATTTTCACAAGAAGACCTTTTTCCTGTTCCAGTCCGGAAAAAAAGAGACTGTGCAGAAATTCCCGCACACTCTCCTCTGAAAGCACGTCCTCTCCTGACAGCAGCCTGTGAAAAGCATCTGTAACAGAAAAACTGTTCTCACCCAGCATAGCATCCACCATATCCTGCAGCCTGGTAAGTTCCAGCTGATCAGTGATCTGGATTTCTGCTGCACTGGCATCACCTGATGAAACAGCTTCTGATATATCGGCTGCCTGTATTGTCTCTGCACGAACTGCCTGCGCAGACTCTCCACATGCACTGATCCCCCAAAGAAACAGGATCACCCAGACACAGATCATACTCTTTCTTGTCCTCATGCAAGAAAGCCCTGTATGGTATCCAACAAAGCCAGGAGAACTGGCATACAAAGAACCATCACAGACAATCTGCAGAACAGCTCTATCTGTGCCCCTGTAGAAGCATATCCGGCATCCTTGCATATTCCAGATGAAAATTGTCCAATATATGTGATTCCGATCATTTTCAGAAGAGTAGTAATATAGCTTCCGTCTACCGGCAAGTTCTCCCTTAACCGCTCCAGCGAATCAAAAAGATAACCAATCTTTCCCACTGCAAGCCCCAGGATCACAAGACCGATTCCCATGGTGATCAGACTCACATATTCCGGTGCTCTGTCTTTCAGAAAAATTCCGAGAAGCACGCCTCCTACTCCCAGAACAGAGATTCTTAAAATATCCATGGTCTTCCCTTTCCCCTACAGAACAAAAAGCCTCTGAATATTCTCAAAAAGCTGATAAATATACGGCACGATCCAAAACAGCACGATCAAAAGCCCCGAAAGGCTTACCAGAAACGCCTGTTCCTCCCTTCCGCTGTGCTTCAGGATCTGGGAAAGAACAGAGACCAGGATTCCCACTGCTCCGATCTTAAATATGATACTGACCTCCAAACGACCCCTCCCTCACACAAGCAATACCGCCAGAAGCAATCCGCCAAAAACCCCTAATCCCCGGTACAATTTCTTTTTTCCTGAAGCCTCCTTTTTCAGATTTCCGATCTCCACTTCCAGATTTTTCTCATACAGGGAAAGCTGACGCAGCTGCATCTCCCGGTCCAGATATCCCAGATATTTTCCGATAGAAAAAAAAGCGTCCTTTTCCCCATGGGTAAGGCAGCTTTTTTTCAGGGATGCTTCTGCGCATTCCCTGCATATCTGTGAGAGTTTTTCTCCGTTTCCCGCTTTCATCCTGTTTGCGGCATTTATGAGAAATTCTCTGTATTTTCCATTCATTCTTCCGGCTGTGCCGCAAAAAGCATCCGGCAAGGAGGCATTCCCACTGCTGATCTCCCCTTTCAGGCAGATCACCATTTGAAGAAGCATCTCCAATGTGCATATCCTCTCTGAAAGTCGCAGGCTTTCTGAAAATCCCAGGCCCGTTCCTGCAGCTATGATCAGAAGACACCCTACAATTCTGAACATAGGCAATTTCCGTCCCCATCATAAATTCCTTCCACAACTCCCGCACGGTCACGTTTCCCCAGAAAAATATATCTCTGAAATACCCGCGCGTCCCACAGTTTCCGGAAAAACGGCTGGCTTAAAGTCTCTTCCATGGAATCTCCATGGGCTGTGGCGATCAGTCGGCAGCCGCAGTGGATCACAGACTCCACAGCTTTGAAATCCTCTTCTTTTCCAAGCTCATCTACAGCCACCACTACCGGCGACATAGAACGGATCAGCATCTGCATGCCTTCTGCTTTCGGACATCCATCCAGGATATCAGTGCGCATTCCCAGATCATTCTGGGGAATTCCCTGGTAGCAGCCTGCAAGCTCACTGCGCTCGTCCACTACGCCTACTGTAACCCCGGAAATATTTCCCCAGCCATTACTCATCTGCCGGATGATATCCCGAAGAAGGGTAGTCTTTCCGCATCTTGGCGGTGAAACGATCAATGTGTGCATGATCTGTTCTTTTGTCTGGATATAAGGCATTACTTTCTCTGCGCAACCCCGGATCTCATGAGCCAGACGCACATTAATGCAGGAAATATACTTCATTCCTCTGATCCTGTTTCCATCCAGGATCACTTTACCGGTAACTCCTACGCGATGTCCTCCCTGAACGCTTAAAAAACCCTGCCGGATTTCATCTTCATAGGCATACAGAGAATATCCGCTGACATATTCCAGCGTCTCCTTCAGATCTTCCCTTGTCACCAGATATGGTTCTGTATCTTTCTGTCTGAGAAAACACTCCCCGCCGTCATAAGTCAGAAACAATGGCCTTCCCACCCGAAGACGTATCTCATATAATTTATCATAATCAAGGTCTGCATCCACCAGAAGCTGACGAACATTACTGGCAAACAGGTTCTGAATCTGGTTTGCTTCCATTTTTTCACCTCTTACACTTAAATATATTGCAGACGACCCTGATTTAGTACCCCTTGTCTCAGGTAATGCTTTTTTGTTTTTTCCCTTATTCCGACAGAGAAAACAGGCTGTCACTTTCTTCTTCATACGCTTCCATTTTGGGAAGGCTCAGTTTCAGTACTCTATCTACAATATTCACGGAAGACACACGGTATGCATAAGCGCAGGACTCAAACATCACATAAAGGTTATCACCTTCCACTACGATCTGCTCCAGCCGTTCCGGAAAACGGTAAGTCCTGGCTGAATTTTCATTTACATACAAACGTTTATCTGACTGCTCATACACTACCAGTCTGGATGGCAGGATACCAAAAGAATGGGATATCAGAAGCTTGTCATTATAAAAGGCAATTCCCTGAACCTGTTCCGATATAGTGGAATAATCAAGCGGCACTGCCATCTCAAAATTCATGCCCAGTTCTTTATCCATGGTATCGATCAGATTTCCTTCTGCGTCAATTCCGTATCGTGCAATTACACTTTCGTTATATTTTTCAAAACAGCCTACATACAGACACCCCTCATAGAAGGTCATAAAGGAGTCTCTTACGATTCCGTAAAGGCTGACTGTCTGCTGGCTATCCACAGGCAGATGGCTCTCATCATAATCGTAGGCTTCTATTGTATCCATCTTTACGCTGACTGCCTGTGCGATTCCGTTAATATTGGAAGAATACCAAAGGAGCTTATGATCCGGATCATAGGCAAGGCCACCTACATGAGGCTGTCCAGGCAGTATCACTTCTTTAATGAAGTTATGTGTTTCCTTGTCGATCACGTAGATCACCGAATTGTGCTTCTGCGTGCTGCAATACGCACTGACCATCACATAATCTTCCGTAACAGCCAGTCCCTGAGGTGTCATGGATGTACACATAGCCTGTGTGGCACCTTTCTCTGTAAGCAGCGTCCGGGTATTCTTCAATCCCGGAATCACATAAGTTCCGTATTCTTTCTCTTTCTCGCGCCCGTCAAATGCAAAATAGGAAAATGCTTCCTTCTGGGAAAGCATCTGCATCTGTCCCCGTAATGTATACACTGCGGAAGCTCTGTTCGTTACCACTGCCTTTGTAGGCAGTTCTGTCCTGGCTCTGTAGACAAACGCATATAAAAAATAACACATAGTCAGCACAAAAACAACTGCCAGAATCTTCAATATGAAGATCCTGAAGCTGCGTTTCATCTCATTGTTCATTTCTTTTGTTTCTCTGTTCGCTATTTCAGTATGATGTCTTCATATTCAAAACGCAATTCCAGATTATCTCTGGACCAGATTGCTCCGCTGTATCCGGGCTCCATCTCCAGCATCATATAATTACCCTTGTCCATTGGAATTGTCCTTAAATCCCTGGAAAGTCCCTCACCGGTCCATTTGATATAAGCTTCTCTTAATACCCACTGGGCAAAAAAAGCTTTCTCCATATCATCAGCTTCCAGGATCTCCCGTACCATATCTGCCGGCACCATCCGTTCAAGAACTCTCTCATAATTCACTTTCCTGTGGATCTGCACGTCAATTCCTACTTCTTCTCCCGCAAACAGACACATCACATATCTTCCGGAGTGGGAGATATTATAATGCACTCTTGGAAGCAGGGTAAAAAAAGGCTTCCCGTGCTCTCCTTTTGAACGTGGCTCGTATTTAAGCTTCCTTCCAAACTCTTTCTCAAGTCCGATCTCCAGAAGCTTCTCTCCGATCATATGCTCCATGTTCTTGTTGTAATACTCATCTTTTATTTTTGTATAATATATGATTCCATTCATAATCCGGCCTCCTCAAGGAACCGGGACGGCTCCCGTTCCTTCTCATACTGCTGCCTCACATAACACAGACAAAGCTGCTTTTTTGCCCGTGTCATTCCAACGTAGAAAAGCCTCCGTTCTTCCTCAAGATGAGCCTCCAGAACAGCTTTCCGGTAGGGCATGCTGCCCTCATTGACATTCAGTATATAGACCCTGTCATATTCAAGGCCTTTTACTGCATGGAGGGTAGAAATCACTGCACCTTCCCTCTTCACATCCTGTTTCTTCGCCTGTTCTTCAATCTTTCTGGTGTATTCATCCATATAAGCCAACCATTCTTCCAGGGATTTCATTCCCCTTGCACTTTCATGGATCCGGTTCAGGGTTTCCCAGAGCTCTTCTGGTTTTATTTTACGATACCTTGCGTATTCCTGCAAGTACTCTTCATATCCCATTCCATTTCGGATGAAATTAACAGCAGCATAAGGAGCCATGGTTTTTAAGATACGAAGATGTGTCTCCATGGTTGTAATACGGTCGCACATCCAGTCTTTATCCTTATAAAACTCTTCAAGAGCACGAAAATCCACTGTTTTTTCTGTAAGGGCATCTCTGGCTATATATCGGTTAGGACGGTTCATAACCTCCAGAAAAGTACTTCTGCTCCTGTCACCCTGAGCCATTTTCAGATATGCGATCATATTCCTGCAGATCCAATGTCGGAACAGATTGGGCAGTTTCTCTTTCATGGTAAAAGGAACTCCGTATTCCATCAAAGCTGCCACAAGTCCCTCTGCTTCCTGATTAGTACGGAAAAGAAAAGCGGTATCCTCAATATTCTCCCCGTCTTCCATGCGTTTTTTCAGTGTACCGGCTACTGCCATATACTCTTCTCTGGGATTTGGAAATTCCAGCACTCTTACAGGATCTCCCACCTCATTGGGAGTGGAAAGTTTTTTTGCATAGCGGTTCTCGTTGTTATCGATCACCTTTATAGCTGTATTCAGAATATTTCCGCTGCACCGGTAATTGATATTCAAAAGTACAGTTTCCGCATTCCTGAAATCTTCCGGAAAATTCAGCATAAGCTCCGGCCGGGCACCGCGAAAATGGTAGATGGACTGGTCATCATCCCCCACTACAAACAGATTGTTCTCCGGTGCTGCAAGCATCTTCACAATATCGTACTGAAGATAGTTGATGTCCTGAAACTCATCCACAAGAATATAACGAAATTTCCTCTGCCAGGCTTCCAGGATATCTTTTCTTTTTCTGAGAAGTTCGTAGCAGCTTAAAAGCATATCATCAAAATCAAGTTTTCTGCGCTCATTAAGAACCTTACGGTATCCTTTAAAAATCTGACGGAACACTTCATCCGGACAGCAGGAGGAATAGTAATGCTCCAGAGCAATTCTGCCGCCTTTTACAACACTGATCTCTTTGGCCACATCCTCTACAAAATCACCTTCCTGGGACTGTTCAGAAGCACAATTTACCACAATTTCCCGAAGGATTGCATATTTCTCCTCTTCAGACAGGATATTTCCCCCATCCAGGCCATATGCTTGTTTCAGAATCCCGTAAAATACTCCATGGAATGTCCCAAATGTGACCGCAGTCCGACTGACACCTGTGAATTTCAGAAAACGTTCTTTCATTTCTACTGCCGCTGCCCTGGAAAAAGTCACAACAAGAATAGAGGAAGCTGGTATCTTCCCATCCTGGATCATATGTGCTGTTCTCTCTACAATGACGGAAGTTTTCCCCGAACCGGGGCCTGCCAGAACCATCATAGGTCCTGACAGGTGGGCGATCGCCCTTTTCTGAGATGGATTTCGTTTCATAACTGGATTATCGATCACACTCTTATTTATTTTCAAGCTTTTCGATTGCTGCATGTACACGTTTCAGTGTCTCTTCCTTGCCAATGATCTCCATGATCTCTGTTGCACCGGCCGGTGTCATCTGCTTGCCGGATACTGCTGTACGAAGCGGCCACATAACATAACCATTCTTATATCCGTGCTCCTTTACAAAAGCGCTTAAAGATGCATACAGCGGATCATTGGTATAATCCTCCTGTGCTTCCAGTACCGGAAGCACTTCCTTGAGAACTGCAAGAGAAGTCTCCTCTGTTGTTTTCATCTTTTTGTGGCGGTACATCGCACTGTCATACTCCGGAACTGCCTCAAAGAAATCTACAAGCTCCGGAATATCCGGGAATACTTCAATTCTGGTCTGAACCATTCCTGCGATCTTCTTAAGATCAAAGTCTTTTTTCAGAACTTCTTTCAGATACGGAAGTGCTCTCTCATAGAATGCCTCCGGATCCATCTTCTTGATATACTCACCATTCATCCATTTCAGCTTGGCAATGTCAAAAACTGCCGGTGATTTGTTGATATGATGATAATCAAATGCCTCCACAAGCTCCGGAAGAGAAAAGATCTCACGGTTGTCTGCCGGGCTCCATCCAAGGAGTGCAACATAGTTGATCACTGCCTCTGTCACAAATCCCTGATCGATCAGATCTTCATAGGAAGAATGTCCACATCTCTTGGAAAGCTTTTGATGTGTCTCGTCTGTGATCAGCGGACAGTGAACATAGGTCGGGATTTCCCATCCGAATGCCTCATAAATACGATTATACTTCGGTGAAGAGGAAAGGTATTCGTTACCTCTTACAACATGTGTGATTCCCATAAGGTGATCATCAATTACATTTGCGAAGTTGTAGGTCGGATAACCGTCAGATTTGATCAGGATCAAATCCTCCATCTCCTCATTGTTAACGGTGATATCTCCGTAAATAACATCATGGAATGTAGTGGTTCCCTCTGTTGGCATATTAAAGCGGATAACATGCGGCTCACCTGCATCCAGACGGCGCTGAACCTCTTCCTTGGAAAGATGGAGACATCTCTTGTCATAAATAGAGATCTCCTTACCTGCAACAGTACGTTTCATGCTTTCCAGTTCTTCCTTGCCGCAGAAGCAGTAATATGCATCTCCCTGCTCAATAAGCTGTTTGGCATATTTCAGATACATGCCTGTTGCCTGACGCTCGCTCTGTACATACGGGCCAAATCCGCCATCCTTGTCCGGTCCCTCATCATGGAGAAGTCCTGTTTTCTCAAGAGTACGGTAGATGATATCTACAGCTCCCTCCACATAACGTTCCTGGTCTGTATCTTCAATACGGAGGATAAAATCTCCGCCTTCATGTTTTGTGATCAAATAAGCATAAAGAGCTGTTCTTAAATTACCCACATGCATTCTTCCTGTAGGGCTCGGTGCAAATCTTGTTCTGATCTTTGTCATTTCTTTTCTCCTCGTTTTTTGTTTCTCATTATAGGTGATATTATATACCTAAATCCTTCAAAATGTCCATAGCTTTTCCGACGGAATACCCCTGGTTTCCCCGGCAGACAGAAAAATCCCCTGGAACACCATTGTTCCAGAGGATCCTTATTCCTGCATTTACCTTCAGCAGATCTTATGCTTCTACACCTTTGTTCTTGAGGTACTCGATTACATCTCCGACAGTGTTCAGATCTGTAAGCTCCTCTGCCGGGATCTCCACATTGTACTCATCCTCAAGAGCCATAACCAGCTCAAACAGGTCAAGGGAATCTGCTCCAAGATCATCCTTGAAAGATGTCTCCGGTGTAATTGTAGATGCTTCACAATTTAACTGCTCTGCAAGCATTTCGCTCATTTTTTCTAACATGTCTTATTTTCTCCTTTAATCATTACAGATCGAATCTGTTTCCTCTTTTTGAGCAAAGTATATAGTCTGTAAATACAGTTGTCAAGAGGATTTTCCCAAAAAATGTCCATCTGGCGAAAATATTTTGATTTTAAAACTATTTTATTCTTGAAATTTTATCTGACGGGCCACACTGAGGGCCAGTGCCATCTCCGACATCAGGAACACAATAGACGTTCCGCCATAGCTGATAAATGGCAAAGTGACACCCGTATTGGGCATCAGATTCAGCACAACTGCAATATTTAATATTACCTGTAGTGCAATATGTATAAAAATTCCCGTAACAAGCAGTGATCCGAACAGATCCGGTGCATTCTGTGCAATAAAGAACAGTCTGTACAGAAGATATCCGAACAGAATCAGCACAAAAATCCCTCCGAAGATCCCAAGCTCTTCGCAGATGATGGAAAAGATCATATCGTTCTGTGCCTCAGGAACACTGCCAAGTTTCTGGATACTGTTTCCCAGCCCCCGGCCAAAAAGTCCTCCGGAACCAATGGCATAAAGTGCCTGCAGAGTCTGATATCCTCCCTCATCGGAATATTTCTCAGGCTGGAGCCACACAAGAACTCTCATAATACGGAAACTGTCGCTGCTCTTGGTCGTCGCAACCAGAAAAAGTACACCGATCACGATCAGTACCAGACCTATCACACCAATAATAATAAACGGCCGCATATCCGGATGTGCAACAAAAACCATTCCCACTGTAATACCAAGAATGATCAAAGCTGTACTCAGATTATCCGTCAGTATATACGCAGCAAACGCAAGACCAGCACCCGGAAGTCCCAGGATCATACAGCTCTTCAAAGTCTTAACCTTACGTCCCATCTTACAGATCATATATGCCATCATAATGATGACTGCGATCTTGGCTATCTCAGCCGGCTGAAAGTTGATCGGTCCAATATACAGCCATCTGGTAGCACCATGGGATGAATGTCCAAGGGGTGTACGTACCAGCCCCATGAGGATCAGGGAAAGTACATACAAAGATGTTGTAAACGGCACCAGGATATGATAATCCAATATTTTTGAAACAACCAGTGCCACGATCAGACAGGCTGCACTGATCAGTGCCTGCTTTTTAAAATAAAACATGTCGCTGCCGTAATTTACTTCCGCCATATAGGAACTGGTGCTGTAAAGCATGACCAGACCGAAGCATACCAGAAGTACAATGACAGCAACCAGGCTGTAATCATAATAATCTGATTTTTTTTTATATTTTTTTTTGCTGTTCAGAGATTTTCCCATTCTATCACCAACGCTTTCTTAACTTGCGAAGAATTATCTGACAAGGTAAAAAAAATTCCCGGAAAGCCGCATAAATGCTGTCTTTCCGGGACGTTCCATAAATGGACCTGAGGGGAATCGAACCCCTGTCCGAAAGCCTATCCCTTAAGGCATCTCCCATCACAGTCGCTGATTTAACATTCCCTCAGCAGTACGCCCACCGACAGGCTTACTGCTTCAGTAGCTTCATGATACATCTACCGGGGCAAAGCTTACCCGGCAAGGTTTCTCACATGGTCGACGCCAGATTCCCGATGTGTGAGTGCAACGGGGCTGACGAGCAGCTTAGGCTGCTAACGCTAACTTTTCGTCTGCGTTTATATTTAGTTCCCGGTTGGTACGCAGTCCAGGAGTCTGCGGATGGCTTCCCTAACTTCAAAGCCCCCGTCGAAACCAGTACAAGCCCTTGTATAAAAAAGACTTCTGATGACTTCATTCTCTTCAAGTCATCTCTGGTGGACAGACGAACTCTAAGCCAGTTGTTTTTTGACTGGATTTAATTATACCAGAATGTTTTTTCGTGTCAAGGATATTTGCAAAAAAGGTTCCGGGCTGTGCACGGTTTTTCTTACCCTCACAGCCTGGAACCCAAGTCTGAAACTGTCAGCCTTATATGCTCTGCATCATATTCATTCGCCGTCTTTTACTTTCAGACAGATGATATGCTTCTCTTTGTCATATCCGTTAATACGGACCTTCATTCCCTCTTTTGTCTCTTCGCACTGTACATTAAGCGTTGAGTCCAGTGTCTCTGCACTTCCTTTTACGCCCGGAATCAGCACTGTATTCTCTTCCTTGGAAAGTCCCTCTATAAATACATAAAGATCTTTTTCTTTTGCTGTAAAGAACAGCTGTACACCATCTCCTGCTGTTTCCGGAAGATGTGCGGAACAACTGGTATCATAAATACCTTCTCCGTTAATCTCCAGCCATTTTCCAAGCGCAAGAAGACGTTTTTCCTGCTCAGCCGGAATAGTTCCGTCTGGTTTCGGACCGATATTGAGAAGCAGGTTTCCGTTATCAGATACTGTTGCAACCAAAAGATGAATCAGATCCGGAACACTGATCAGCTGATCGTCTCCTTCATTTTCATTGTATCCGAAAGAAAGTCCCATACCTCGGCACATTTCCCACTTTTCCTTGCGATTAGCTTCGCCCTGTTTGTATTCTTTTGTGCTGAAGTCATGATACAGTCCATTAAACCGGTCATTGACTACGCCTTCCTCCACCACATTGTAATAATGTGCCAGGAAATACGGCATCATATGCTCACTCTGCTTTGGCCATCCAATATCATTCCAGAATACGGACGGATGATATTTGTCTACCAGCTCTTTCATCTGGTTATAAGAATAGTCTGCATACTCAAAAGTCGGGCAGGCATTTCCGAAATTGTCCTCTTCCTTGAAAATCGGATCATTGGCAAACTGCCAGTCGATCAGCCCTGAATAATAAAGTCCCATTTTCAGTCCTTCACTGCGCACAGCATCTGTCAGCTCTCCTGTGATATCTCTCTTCGGACCAAGCTCTTCACAGTTGAAATCTGTATATTCACTGGGATACAGGCAGAAACCATCATGATGCTTCGTTGTCAGCACAACATATTTTGCCCCTGCTTTGCGGAAAAGTTCTGCCCACTTCTGTGGCTGCCAGTTCTCAGCCTTCCACATTGGCAGGAAATCTTCATAGGAAAAATCCTTGCCGTATTTCTCAATGTGATGTTCATAAGAAGGTCCTTTTCCAACATTTATGGAATTATAATACCACTCCGCATAAGGATTGTTGCAGAACCATTCTTCATTGGTCTCCACTGCGCCAAGCTCCCATGTTCTTGGTGCGAAAGCAGGAACTGAATAGATTCCCCAGTGGATAAAGATTCCGAATTTACAGCCGTCATACCATTTCGGTACCTCATGCTCATTTACAGAATTCCATGTTCCTGTATATTTTTTTGACATTCTTCATATCCTCCTTGATATTATCAGGATCAGCCCTTTACAGCACCGGCTGTCATACCTGCGATCACCCATTTCTGTGCAAAAATGTATACCAGGATTACCGGCAAAGAAACCAGCACAACGTCTGCACATACAAGGTTCCAGCTTCTGCTGAACTGTCCGTAGAAATTGTATACAGAAAGCGGCAGCGTCCACTTGGACGAAGAGTTCAGAAGATACATCGGAATCTGAAGCTCATTCCATACCCACATAAAATTCAGAACGCCTGTTGTTGCAAGAACCGGCTTCAAAAGCGGCATGATCACTGTGCAGAACAGTCTTCCGCCTACTGCACCGTCCATAACTGCTGCCTCATCCAGTTCTTTCGGGATTCCTTTAATAAATCCACTGAACATCATTGTTGTAAACGGCATGTACAGAGAAGAATATACAAGACAGAGACCTATCCTTGATCCATAAATCCCCATTTTCTGCATCAGCTGGATCGTTGGAAGCGCAGCAAAAGGTGCAATGATTCCAAGAGTGATGATCTTATACCCGATCCTGCATCCTTTTGTATCTCTTCGCACAATGATAAAGCTTAAGAATGCAGAAAGAGAAACGATCAGTGCCACTGATATAAAGGTGATAAACACACTGTTCCCGAGAGAACGTATAAAATCTTTTTCCAGAACTGTTATATAGTTTTCCGGATGCCACTCACTTGGCAGGCTGACATTCATATAAGCAGCTTCGCCTTTGTTTTTAAAGGAAGTGAGAAGTACCATCAGCATCGGATAGATCGTCACGATGCTCACAAGCCAGAGAATGATCTCCAGTATCAGATTGATCCTAGTTTTTTTCTTATTCATATTATAACACCGTCTCCCATCTTGATGAAAACTTCTGATATACAACTGAAACAATGACCAGAAGCACTGTGAATACAAGGTTGACAGCTACAGATTGCGAATAACGTCCTGCAGACATTTCATTCATCATCAGCGTTCCGAAACTCTCAGTCGCATTTCCGGGGCCGCCGCCTGTCATAACGTAAATCAGATCGAACATTTTCAATCCATAAATCAGGCTGAACAGAATATTAACGTTTACAGTAGGCATGATCAGCGGAAGTGTGATATGGCGGAAAAGCTGCCATTCAGATGCACCGTCAAGTTTACCTGCCTCCAGATAATCAGAAGAAACTGACTGCAGACCCGCAAGTGTGATGATGATCGCATATCCCACATTTCTCCATACCTCAGCTACGCAGATAGCAAAAACTGCTGTGCCTCGTTTTCCCAGCCACTGTATATTTGCAATTCCCATAAGGTTCAGGATATTATTGATCGTACCGTGGCGTGTCTGGAATACAGCACTGAAGATAAGGCCTACAACAAGGCAGGAAAAGATAGACGGGATAAAATAAACCGTTCTCAGAGCAGTCCGTGTTTTGATTTCACGGTTCAGGATATAGGCAAATACAAAGCCCAGAAGTGTTACGGTAATGGTTTTTACGCCTGCGTAGATCAGGGTATTTACAAAGGCTACCGGCACTTTCGTACTCGTAAGAACTGACATGATATTTTCAAATCCTACAAATTTCAGATTGGTTGTTCTGGCTGCACTCCAGTTGGTAAATGCATAATAATAACCCACAGTGGACGGTACAATAAAGAAGATAAAAAATACCACAGCAGGGATCAGTGCCAGATACAACGGATATATTTTTTTTCGATTCATGAATTTCCTCCTTAAACAATTTCAGGTTTGAAGTTTTACCCTCAAACCTGAAACCATCTTTAAAACGGATGTTTATTTACTGGGCAAAAGACTCAAGTGTTGCAACTCTGTCATCATCGATCAGTTTTACACATTCTTCTACGCTGATGTCTCCGTTCATAAGCTGAAGCAGAGCCTTGCCACCTTCCTGCTGGTTGAAACCAACAATCTTCGGCTGTGCGGAAGATGCACGGATCAGTTTATCTACGCTATCTTTGTTTCCATCATACTGAGCAGAATTTACATTTGTTGTCTCCTGTTTAAATACTGCTGCTGTGGAAACACCATCAAATGCCTGGTTGTAATTCTCCGGATCTGCCATAAAGTTTACGAAATCGCTGGCAGCCTCTACATTATCACCATTTTTGTTTACAAGCATCAGGTTTACATTTCCACCTTCATAAGTTCCCTCGTCGCAGGTTCCCATAAATACCGGCATGATTCCGAAATCATCACCTACATAATCATAAGATTCACTGTCATAATCTGTATCAAACCAGGTATCCCAGCAGAAGAGCATTGCAGCTTCACCTGTTCCAAGAACCTCACTTGTGTAATCCCATGTATCAGATGCAAAGTTCTTTCCAAAGTATCCTTTATCTGCTGCTTCTTTAAACCAAGTACACATATCTGTGAATTCCGGGATATCTGCGTAGGACATTTCTCCTGCATTCAGTTTCTCGATATATTCCGGATGCTCCTCAAGTACAGGATCCAGTGCGAACTGATAAAGGATTGGCCATGCATCAGCTGCTGCAAGGTAGATCGGCTGTACTCCGTTCTCCAGAAGTGTATCGCAGGCTGCATTGAATTCTTCCTGTGTTGTAGGCTGCTCAATTCCCAGTTCTTCGAAGATCTTTGTGTTATAGAAACAGCCGGAGTTGGATGCTTCCCAGAACGGAAGTCCGATCACTTTGTCATTGTAGGTTGCCTGCGGAAGAACTGAGTCCTGAATATCGGACACCCAGTCAGCATCGGACCAGTCTACAAAATTCTCTTCCGGATTAAAGTTTTTCAGGTTGCTGTTTCCGAAATGAATGTAAAGATCCGGGATATCACCTGTTGTAAATTTTGTCAGTGCAATGGTCTCTGCATTATCTGTATCAAGGCCCTGCTGGTCAATCTTGTTTCCGGAAGACTCCTCCCACAGAGAAATGATCTTCTGCATGTACGGTTTTGCAAGGTCATCTGCATTTCCGTAGAGTGTCAGTGTTACTCCATCTGCTGCGCTGGCTGTTACCACGCTTCCGAATACTGATACTGTCATGCACGCTGCCATAAGTGCTGCAAACATTTTTTTCTTCATTGTAAAAATTCCTCCCTTTGTATGTTTTTTCGTTCTTAATATGGTCATATTATATAAAACCAGCTCTGAAAAATCCATGGACTTTTGTTTAATCCAACATGCACTTTTTTCCTTTTTTATATTTTTCCATCTATTTGTACAATTTTTCTTGTTTCTTTTTCGCTGTTCATATAAAATAGATACAAGAAATTTTCCGGAGGAACGATCATGAAATTCCATGAATTTTCTTTTCAAAAAAAGCTGTTCATTTCCTGCATCCTGCTAAATTCCCTTCTGCTTGTCGGTTTTTCGCTGTTTTTCTATTATTATTCGGCAAATTCCCTGCGGGAGAACATGCGCAGTACATTAAGCGGCAGTACATCCATGATACAGAACAATCTGGACACCCTTCTCAATGATGCAGATAATACGCTGAAAGAGCTGCAGCTAAACACCGCACTCCTTGATACTGCCAGAAATATCCCAGAGAGCGAAAACAACTACCTGCCCACCCATATCGCAGCCAGATCTGCTTTTCAGGACCGGTTCCGTACTACTTTGATATCTTCAGACCTGGATGTATCCCTTAATTATGTCAGCAAATATTACGACCATCTGGGAATTTCTTCCCCAAACGGTACCAGTTATACAAAAAAAGCTGTTCTGGAGAACAATCCCAATCTTACCGGCGTTATGGACAGCATTAATTATGTTTTATATGTTCCTCCTCACAAGGATTACTGGAAAAACAACCGAACTGTAATTTCTGTTGTACGTTCCATGCGGGATATTTATCATCAGTACGGGCTTCTTATTGCTGATTTTGATATGGATACCCTGACCAGACAACTTCTCTCCGGTTTTGATACTCCGGAAGATTATGATATTACCATTCTGGATGATGCTGATAATCTGGTTTACACAAGTGCATCCACACTGAACCGCCGGGCTTTTCTGGCCAGCTGGCGTTCCGCTTCCGAGATTTCTCCTGACAGTGGCAGCTTTTCCTATGGAAATCTTTCTGTTTCCAGCTATCACCTTTCCGATAAGACCGGATGGACGGTGATCCTCAGTGAGAATTCTTCCATATTTGCAGCCTCCATAAAACGGCTTCTCATAATCAGCACATTGCTTTTTGTAATCATGTTCATAATTATGTCCACCTTTCTTATGGTACTGACGCGAAACCTCACACAGCCACTTCGACAGCTGACAGATAAGCTGACAGTTCTTGAGCCCGGGGAAAATATTTCTGCTATACCCGGAAGCAGCGATAATGAGATCATCTTTCTCACCAATGCGATCCAGGGATATCTTTCTGAGATTTACGACCAGAACCAGCGTCTTACAGAACAACGGAAACGGACGCTGATTGCCCACTATGACGCCATGGAAGCACAGCTGAACCCGCATTTTCTGTACAATACTCTTTCTGTCATCGGAATGACAGGGCTGGCCTCCGGAAATATGGATGTTTCCAACATGTGCACAGAACTTTCCCAGCTTCTTCGCTACTCCCTCTCCTACACAGGACAGTCCGTTATTTTGTCCCAGGAGATCGACAATGCAAGGCATTACCTCTATATTATGAAAATACGCTACGAAGACGATCTGGAATACGAATGGCAGCTTGATGATTCCCTGAATTCCATTACTGTGCCAAAGCTGATTCTTCAGCCTCTTATTGAAAACTGTTTTCAGCATGGCTTCCACCAGGCAGGCGTGGAGATTTCTCCTCCCTGGAAGATTTCCATACGTTCCCACTGTGACGACACCCGGTGGTATCTGTCAATCTCCAACAACGGAGCGCCGTTTCCTGAAGAAAAGTTTGCAGCTCTTCACCAGAAACTCTCAGGCTTCACCTTTACCGGAAACCAGGATATGGATTACGAAAACACCTTTCGCCATCAGGGCTATGGTCTGGAAAATACCATTCTCCGTTTTCATATTTATTACCGCGGCGAAGAATATTTCCATGTTTCCAGAAATGATTCTGACAACCTTACGACCGTCACCATCGGCGGCCCGTTAAAGCCTGAAAAATTATTCAGCCGGAGCACTTCCTGACAGGGAAGCCTCCGGCTTTTTTCCTTAAACTTTATTTACTCCTGATCTGATAGATCGCATCTTTCTCTGTATCAAATACGTATCTTTCTTTTTCATCTCTGATCACAGAAACTTTTATTCCATCTTTTGAGATCTCCAGTTCCTCTCTGCATCTGAGAACTGCTTTTTCCCCATGTTTCGAAAAAAGCCACCCATGAGAAAATCTGCCTTTTTCCCAGGTCATATCCACCTCAAAACCGCCTTCTGCACAAATACCTGTGATGCTTCCCTCCTGCCAGTTTTTCGGAAGAGCCGGAAGCAGGAATATCTCATCCAGATGGCTCTGCAGCAGCATCTGGGCGATTCCGCACGTACCGCCGAAATTTCCATCGATCTGGAATACCCACGGAATACCTGAAATCCGCTCAAGCGGCGGATGCAGATCAAACATATTCGGTGCTGTCAGTTGGTTGAGAAGATAATCGATATATTCCTCTGCTTTATCTCCATTCCGAAGTCTTGCATACAGATTGATCAGCCATGCACAGCTCCAGCCTGTGTGGCCTCCACCAAATTCCATTCGTCTCTCCAGAGATTTCTCACATGCTTTTACCAGCTCCGGATTCTCATATTCATTAATCTGGTTTGCCGGAAACAGGGGATATAAATGAGAAAAATGTCTGTGCCCAAGTTCCCACTCCTCATAATCTTCTCTCCATTCCAACAGCTGACCGTATTTTCCAATCTTATACAAAGGGAGCTTATCAAGAGTTTCACGCACCCAGTCTTCCTGAGATGCTTTTTTCCCAAGGATCTTGTTTCCTTCCAGATAGGCATGAAAAATATCTCTCAGGATTCCGGTATCCATGGTACAGCCTGCGCAGGCACTTCCCGTTGTTCCATCTGCCTGATAATAGGTATTCTCCGGAGAAACAGACGGACAGACGATCATCTCTCCCTGATCCTCGATCATAAAATCTCTGAAAAACAGTACACATTCCTCCAGAACCGGCATCATACGATCAAGAAAAGCCTGATCCATCGTATAACGGTAATGTTTCCAGATATGTGCTGCCAGCCATGCGCCGCCCATTACCCAGTATGACGCTGCCAGTGCCAGATCCTGAGGTGCAGTATCTGCCCAGATATCTGTGTTATGATGTGCCACAAAACCTCTGCATCCATACATTTCCATGGCTGTTCTTCTGCCATTTTTCACCATACGTTCCAGAAGATCAAAAAGCGGCTCATGACACATGGAAAGATTACAGATTTCTGCAGGCCAGTAATTCATTTCTGTGTTGATATTGATGGTATATTTGGAATCCCAGGTAGGCTCCAGCTTCTCACACCAGATTCCCTGAAGATTAGCAGGAAGTCCTCCCGGGCGGCTGCTCGCCATAAGAAGATATCTTCCGTATCCATAATAAAGAGCTGCCAGCCCTTTGTCTTTTTTACCTTCCCGGAGTCGTTTCAGACGCTGATCTGTTGGAAGTCCGGACAGAACTTCATCCTCTTTCAGTTTCAGAACAGAACGGTCAAACACCTTGCTGTGTTGCTTCACATGTCCTGCCAGTATCCGTTCAAAATCCTCTGCTGTGTAAGAAGCCAGCTGTTCTTTGAGGTAACTGTATGGATCCTCGACCTTCTTTTTTCGGTAAGGGAAAGTAGTCACTCCATTTACATAAAAAATCACCCTGGAAACATTTTGGATCACCAGGTGTTCTCCGATCACCTGCACGTTTCCACCTTCTGACACTGCGCGGGCCTGAATGCAGAATTCACTTCCGCCCTTTCCCAGATCTCCATCAATATAAACACTGTCCTCGCCGGCTTTTCCTGCACAGTTGTAAAATCGTCCCCTTGTTATCAGAACAGACATTGTAAGACCTTCTTCTCTGTCTGTGGAAAACTCCGCTGCCATCAAATCTTCTTTTTCAGAGATCAGACATCGCATTCTGTACTGTGCTCCATTATGTACAAATGAAGTACTTGCAACACCTTTTTCCAGATCCAGCTCTCTTCTGTAATTCCGGATCTCTCCCTCTTCGTGATCTATGCTGTAATTCACATCACACATGGTCTGATATGGCCGTTCGCTCTGAGGTGTTCCAGATAATGCAAAAAGCTCCAGTTTCTGTGCTTCCCGGATCTTTCCTTCCAGCACCAGTTTCCGGATTTCCGGGAAATACTTCGCCGCGTCCGGATTGATGCGGTCAATCGGTCCTCCATAGACAATACTCTCCTCATTCATCTGGATCTGTCCGCAAAAAGGCTCTCCGGATATCATAGCCCCCAGCCTTCCATTACCAAGAGGCAATGCTTCGATCCAGCTTTTTGCAGCTTCTGTATACCATAAACAGTTCATATTCTTCCTCCCTGCTTTTTTCCTATCATATCACACCTTCTGTATATACAACATGAAAAAAAAGCAACTTTCGTATGGACTTTTTTCTTGTTTCCAGGTCTATTCATGCTATAATTAAAATATATGCAAAAAATTTCTTTCACATACAAAGGAGAAATCATGATACACGTACTTATCATTGAAGATGAACCAGCCATTGCCAGAGGTCTCTCGCTTCTCATCACCAAAAACTACCCTGATTTCCAGGTTCTTGGCATCTGCAAAAACGGTAGGGACGGCCTGCAGAAAATCCTGGAGCAGAAACCGGAGCTGGTATTTACTGATATCACCATGCCTGTGATGAACGGTCTCGATATGATCGAAGAAGTTCAGAAATCCCAGTTTCATACCCGCTTTGTTATTCTTACCGGATATGCGGATTTCGAATATGCCAGAAAGGCGATCCACCTTGGTGTTTCCGATTATCTTCTCAAACCGATTGACCTTAAAACTCTGGACGATATCCTTCTCTCCTGCCTGGAACTACAAAAATCCGAAACCCGGCTGCTTCAGAAAGAATATCTGCAATGTGCACTGCACAGCGATAATCTGACTGATCCTGCCCCTGTTTTTATGAACGAAGTTTCCTGCTCCTTTATCTTCGTTTTTCAGGGTCCATTACGTTCTAATATATACAGCGAGACTATCCCGGATTCCGTTTTCGCGCCGGTCTCTCCCGGATATCTGACTCAGTTGGAAAAAGAATATCAGGTTTCGCTTTTTCTTCTCCATGGAAAACATTTCAATGAGCAGGTATATGCAGTTATCTATCCTTCCTCCAGTCAGCCGGATACGGAAGAACTTGCCAGGAGAATCCACAGTATACTGGATATATCTGATCAGCAGCCTGACTCCTGGATTAACACGGTTCTGTCTCTGCAGTCTCCAGATGCCGGTTCTGTTTCCGACCTTATAAAAGATACCTATCTTTTTGCACTGTTCAAAAATAGATTTGGAGCCAGTTCTTTTCAGACATGTACCACATTATCAGATCAGAAGATCCGTGTTTCCCAGGATGTTCAGCAGCTCTGCGCAGGAATCTCTTCTCATTCTGATCAGGAAAGCCTGTACCATATGATTCATTCCCTGATTACCATACAGAACCAGCCGAATCTTTCCCAGTTTCAGATAACTGCAAACCTGAGATACTATATCTCCACTGTAATCCAGAACTGCCACAAAGACATCATTTATCCGGATGTCGCTGAAATCGTTTCCACCTGTCATTCCTACGAGGAACTGGAACGGGAACTGCAGTATGAAACTTCCAAGATCTGCGGTTTTCACAAAACCATACCTGGAGAAGAACTACCGTCTCTGGCCCGTCAGGTGCGCAATTACCTGGATAAGAATTTCACCCAGCAGATCACCACGAAATCTTTTCAGGATATTTTTGGCTATAATGAGAAATATATCTCCACACTTTTTAAATCAGAATTCGGGATTTCTCCCAGCAAATATATCAGTGAACTTCGCCTGAAAATGGCTAAAACATTAATGCAGAACAATCCGGATATCCTTACCAAAGATGTGGCTGAGATGGTAGGCTTCTCCGACGCTTTCTATTTCAGCCGGGTGTTTAAATCCCACGAAGGAATATCTCCCAGCCAGTTTCTGAAGCAGTTAAAAGACTGATAGTCAGATATAAAAAAACCCGCTTACGCGGGTTTTTTTAAATGTATCGCATTATACACGGGAGAGATACTCTCCTGTTCTTGTATCGATCTTCAGTTTGTCGCCCTGGTTTACGAACAGCGGAACCTGAACCTGTGCACCTGTCTCAACAGTTGCAGGTTTGGTAGCACCCTGTGCTGTATTTCCGGCGAATCCCGGCTCTGTCTCAATAACCTCAAGCTCTACAAAGAGTGGCGGCTCGATAGCAAATACCTCGCCGTTATGAGAGCAAACCTTAACCATCTCGTTATCCTTAACGAATTTCAAAGAATCGCCAACCTGCTCCTCTGTAAGACCTACCTGGTCATATGTCTCTGTGTTCATGAAGTAGTATAAACCACCATCCTGATACAGATACTGCATATCTACACGCT
>ERZ1673737.840-NODE-840-length-34301-cov-4.147433_pt1 | contig 34301 bp, 32 predicted proteins | sample MGYA00580211_ERZ1673737 | MGnify/ENA primary metagenome ERZ1673737 (study PRJEB41218, sample SAMN15661789) | gut metagenome | host: Homo sapiens | place: Canada: London | collected 2015-08-20/2019-03-30 | study: EMG produced TPA metagenomics assembly of... | reverse complement strand
ACCCCGTCGCGATGCGCCTCTTCCTGATCCCGATCTCGACGAGTCGGGTCCTCATCTACGCTCGACCACTGAAAAAAGACATGGCGAAAGAGCTTTCAGTCCTCGATCGAGTCACTACAAAGGCAGCTGAGACCTGGGCCAAGTGGGAGGAAGCTGAAAAAGGGTGGAAGAAGCACCTTGTGACCTGGGGCAACCGAGTCCAGCAACGGATACCATACGAAGAATGGGGTCTTAAAAGCATTCCCTCTTTCGAAACACAGAAGCGACTGGATAATAGCCACGGGGAGAACAAGATTGATGTGTTGTTTCCGGGGAACGCAGTGCGACAGGAGACAATCACCACTCTGCTGCGCACTATCGCTACGGAAAGACAGGAGCTTCACAAGAAGAAGATGATGTGGAGTCTCTTCCTTGCGCCCGTTACCGCACCCTTTGGACTGGTTCCAGTGTATGTGAAGGCAGATGGAACACAGACAGGAGATACTGACAGACAGCAGGATCCCCAACATTCCCTTTTTCTATGTGGCCTACCGGGGCTGGTCCCATTGGCGCGGTTGGTTGATCTTCGAGTCGATTTTGAGACGCGAAGCTAACAAGATGCAGCATTGAACGGCTCAAAACACCTCGAACACCTCGTTGAAAAGAATCTCCTCAACCCTATCTCTTTCCCCGCGTTAGAACAATTGTATGCCAAACGCGCATCCCGAGCGCTTGACAGTGCCAAGATCGATACACCACACTCCGAGGTCGTCGAAGAAATTGAACAGAGCGAGGATCGTATCTTGCTGAAGATGTCAGATGCCAAGAAGCTAGCCACGATCTTAGAGGCGCCAGAGCTCGCGTTGGAGGCCGAGCGAGCAATTATCCAGGTCAGGGAGCAGCTCGAGGCTGCAAAGGCCAAAAATGCCGAGCAAAACGACGAGAAGAAGAGCTCATAATGCGAAGGAATTAATCATGCAGTTCACTGAAGATCAATAGAGTTGCGTCTGGATAAGAATATCTAGAGCATTTCCCTACTCAACTCTGTCATACCCGGGGAGATCTTGTATCATAATACAATGAAAACAAAATAAATATTCGAACACGTGCTATACTTAGAAATATAGAAACAAGATATCATGCAGATTTACTGTACAGTAGTCAACACTGAAGACTGAAGTATAGCAATGACCTCAGAGCCCCTGGCGGAAGTAGGTAAATCCGGCTCTCCCCCCATTGTTGCCGCCTCACCCTCCACCCCGGTTATTCATCGGAGCTCCATTCACCATGTCTGCCAAAAAGATCGAGCAATGGGAGATTGAGCGCTATTGGGAAATCTTTGCCTCACTCTCAAATGGCCAGAAACACCTCAACAGCTCGCAAGCCGCCTCTGTGCTGAGGAACAGCCGGCTGCGCGATGACCAGCTCGAGAAGGTCTGGGACATTGCCGATGTCGACGGAGACGGAGAGCTGGACTTTGAGGAGTTCTGCGTTGCAATGCGCTTAGTATTCGACCTGGTCAACGGGGTATGTCGTGCCTCCCCTTTTAGCAATTGCCCGATTAATCTGACGCACCCATCTTATCGCCAAACAGGAACTACAAGAAGTGCCTAATGTCCTTCCAGATTGGCTCGTCCCAGAATCCAAGTCACATCTCGTCCATGCTACCCGCGCACTCAGCAGTGGACAAGAACAGTTCGAGCGGATAGAAGACGAAGATGATTCACTGGGCCTGAAGGACGGCTTCGACTGGTACATGAAGCCCAATGATAAGACAAAGTACACGGAGATCTACGACGCCAACCGGAACGGCCGCGGCCAAGTAGAATGTGAGCGAGCCCCCCATACAAACCCCAGCGAACCCACCGGGCTAACCTAACAAACCCAGTCCAACAACTACAACCGCTCTACGAATCCCTCGACGTCCCCGACACGGACGTCCGCTCCGCCTGGAACCTCGTTAACCCCTCCGCCTCTCCCGCAATCAACAAAGACGCCACGCTCGCCTTCCTGCACATCCTCAACTACCGCCACGAGGGCTTCCGCATCCCGCGCACCATCCCGGCGTCCCTGCGCGCCTCCTTCGAGCACAACCAGATCGACTATCAAGTCGATAAGGTCCGTCCCGCACAGCGCTACGGCGCAGATGGCGACACCGAGACACGTACTGGCCGCAAGGCCAAGTTCGGTGACACTTACCTCAGCCGGCTGGGGGTTGGTGGCAAGGGTACTTACCAGCCCAAGGGGACGGATTTCAGTGAAACCATCCAAGACGAGGAATGGGAGAAGGTGCGGCTGCGCCGGGAATTGGCGGAGCTGGAGAGTAAGCTTAGCTCTGCCAATAAGGCTTCGGAGTCGAGACGTAATGGGTCGCGGAATGACGGCCGGCCTAATTGGGTTCTTATTAAGAAGGAAGCGCTTCAGTTGTTGGAATATAAGGAGCGGGAATTGCGCGAGCTGCGTGAGGGTACTGGCCGTTCAAAGGATGGACAGGATCTCGAGCGGCTGAGGGAGGATGTTAAGACTGTTGGGGAGCAGGTTGAGGGGTTGAAGAGCCATATGTCTCAACGACATGATGTTCTTTCGGACTTGCGCAGCCAGATTGAGGATGAAAAGACTCGGCGGTGATCGGTTGCTTGGTTTGAGCTTGCGATGACGTCGGTCTAATGTTGTTTCTTTCCATGGATTTTTGGCTGCATATTGCCCTGCTTTCTTTGTTCTCCAACTCTCATGTACAGCCATTTCCTTGTTGAGGAGCTTCAGGCGCTGAATGGATCTTTATTATATTACTTTTGCATCTTGGTAATTGCAAAAATGTGCATTGGAATAATCTAAACATTGTATTGAACAGTATGCATACATGTAATGTACTCTTACAAATGCACTCTATCATGCACGAACAAACGCCATTCACAAATCAAGGCAAAAGTCTCCTCCCCATCCTACTCCTTAACAAATAGAAAACCCGCCACGCCACGATGTTGTACATTGCCAGAATAACTGGCCATCCCCGGCCACAAACGCCTAGGAGAGAATGCTTTCCCCAACGTCCCGCTTGGTCTCAACCGCAACGAACGCGGCTCCGTTACGGTCAAGACCCTGTTCAGCACGGGCGTAAGCCTCCTCAGATCGGTCAGTGAGAATCTCCAGATCCTCATTAGAGAGAATCGACTCGGGATCGTTGCCGACTTCGAACCGTTCGAACTCGTTCTCGCCGAGAACGCGGCGCAGCTCATCGACATCTTGCGAGGTAGCGGTGGGATCGAGAAGCGAGCGGAACTTGCCCTTTTGGATAACCAGGCGTTCCAGGCGACGCTTTGCATCTGCCTTCTCTAGGAGGGTTTGCTCAACAGTACCCTTGGTGGCCAAGCGGTAGATTATGACAGGCTTGGTTTGACCGATACGATGAGCTCGGTCCTGGGCCTGCAAGTCTTGCTGGGGGTTCCAATCCGAGTCAAAGAGAATAACGGTATCCGCGGCAGTGAGGTTAATTCCTTGGCCGCCCGCTCGAGTGCTCAGTAGGAAGATCTTGTGGTTATTCTTTGTGTTGAAATCTTGGATCTGGGCTCGGCGGTCTGCTTGGGCGATTGCACCGTCTATGCGGCAGCATTTCCAAGATCGGAGCTCCGTGGCCCATTCCTCAATGATATCTAACTGAGTCTTGAATTGCGAAAAAATAAGGATTTTGTGACCCTTCGCGAGGAGGCAGGGGATTAGGCGGTCGAGCAGGAGCATCTTGCCGGACGCTGATACAAGGGTCTCGTCCACCGTTGAGGACTCGTCCATCCAGGGCCAGTAGAAGTTGTGGGGCGAGTTACATGCAAGGCGAGCCTGCAGGACTGGGTTCTGCATCTTCTTTTGCCCGATCTCTTTCTCTGTAGGCGATATTAGCAATTGAACAGGCAAATGTTTGATAACGAAACTTACTGGCAAGCTTCAAGTTGCGAGCAAGCTCCTGCTCCTCGAGCTCAGTGTCACTCGGCTGAACCTCTTCGCGGGCTTCCTCAAGTCCCAACTCCATCTTCCGCAGCGTCTCGTCGAATTCACCGTCGGTGAGCTCTTTGTACTCGTGGCGCTTACCGCGACGGTGACGGCTTCGGCTGGAGATAGGGCCATCAGGAGCAGGCGTGGAAGCCTCGCTGGACTTCATGCTCTTCAATGGAGTGCTTTCTTCACTGCCACTTCTCTTGCGCTTCAGACTTTGAGAGCGCGTGGAGCTAGCGCTCTTGCTGGTCAAACGTTCCAGGGCCTTGTCTTCAAGGTACTTGCGCCCAGTTCCAGTAATGATCTCTCGGTAGAGATCCTTCTGCTCGGAGGTGAGAGGGGCGTACAGGATGTACTCCCGCTTCTTAGGTAGGGATGTCTCGACATCCGTCTTGAGACGCCGAAGTAAGAATGGCTTTAGAATTGCATGCATACTGGACACCAGTTTGCGCTTCCTTTTCTCGACAACATCGTCGGTCTCACCCTTCTTGTCCAAGACTGAAGAGAAGTCAAACCAAGTCTCGAAAGAGCGAAGGTCATTAAACAGTTCTGGCAGAAGGAAGTGAAGTAGGGACCACAATTCGGAAATATTGTTCTGCAGGGGGGTTCCTGTGATGAGCAGTCGGTTGGCAGAATTGTATGTCATGAGTTCCTGCATCAGTTTGCAGTCCATATTCTTGAGGCGGTGGCCCTCATCCTATAGATCAATTAGCATCTTGAAGGCGCGGGTCATTCGAACAAACATACAACAACAATGTACCGCCATTGGTACTGTGACAGGAACTTGCGATCATTGATACAGATATCGTATGATGTGCAAATAACAGGGAAGTTCATCGTTGCCTGATTCTTGACCTTCATTTGCTGTTCTCGAAGGACAGCTCGCTCTTCCTTGGTACCGTGGTAAAGAACCGTCTCAATGTCTGGAGTCCACCTTGCGAATTCATCAACCCAGTTGCTCAAGGTACTCAATGGCGCGGCGATCAGGAAAGGCCCTGAGACCTCCTTCTCTTTCAAGAAAGCAATCATGGAAATGGCCTGGACTGTCTTTCCAAGACCCATCTCATCAGCAAGGATGCCGCACAGTCCGTTCATCCATAACGACTTAAGCCACTCCAAACCTTCAAGTTGGTACTTGCGCATTGTGCCACCAGTCACAAGCTCAGGCTGCTGTGTAGCAACCAACTCTTGTTCACCCAGAGCAGTAGGCTTTGCTTCAAATTCATTCGCAGCTTTCTCGAGAGCCTGCTGGACAGAAGGATTGTCTTCAGTGACTTCTACATCGGCTTTCTTGAAGTAATTCGAGATCGAGCTGCCATTTGCAGCAGATGCCCGCTTGGGCCGACCACGTTTCGCCTCTGTCTTCTTTCCATTGGCTCCGTCGCTTGCGGGCTTTCCCTCAGGAGTGGAATCCTGGTTCGCACGGGTGCGTGTGGCTCGTCGCTGAGGCTCGGGGGCAGCCTTCGCCTTCTTTTTATCTTCTGTGGGTTGCTCACGCTGTTTGGTTGCAGCCAAGCGAGCCTCTTCCTGCTGCTTTTTCATCTTATCCGACATAATTGCGACGAAGACCTGCAGAAAAGACACGATGTTAGATTGGCTGCAATATGTCACGTCCAGGAGTGCGTCAGTGGACAACGTACTGAACTGGTCTTCAACAAGTGCATCAACGCCTTCGCCTTGCTATCCAGCTCCTCATCTTCGCCATCGGTCATTTCTTCCTTTTGATGGTCCTCCTCTTCTTTGGGAGGATTAATCTCGTCCGCGTCCGTCGCACTCGTCATGGGGGACGATGGGACGGTTGACTCGGGTTGCATTGTGCCCGCACGGGAATCGGTGGGGGTCATGGAGGTACTCATCGCAAACCGCAAAGACGGTATCGGACAAATATCATCGAGTAGAAATATCAATGGAGGATGGGCAGTGTAAGGTATCGCGATGGTTGTGAAAGTACGTCATGTACAGAGTACTGCGAAGGGGCAAAGCGGTTGCGAGGAAAGTGGTTCGCGTGGACGCGGAGAGAGCTAATAGAATCGAACACCCAATATCGCGATTCTTTTTTCCAAAACCCCGTCAGAAATCCTATACTTCAAACGATACAAACGAGCGTGCGGCGAAATGCAATGCATACTCAGCCGCCTTCAAACGCGGCATTTTCGCGTTTGACGCACGGACCAGGTTTATATTAAGGTTGACTATTGACTTGAGCAACTACAACTACATGCACTCGCAACTTGTAAACTTCTCTCTCTTTGAAAATCCATTTACTCATACACACAACTAATCTTACATGGGAAAAAGATTGTCCATATCATTCAAATCATTCCGCATCTGAATCCACCCTCTACTGCGAAGGGGAACATGAATCAGTGGGCACCATCATCATCTCATCAATGGAGGCCTCCGTATGAGAGCTCAAGCTCAGATCAGCCAAGCTAGGATCCTCCTCTTCCTCCTCCTCCTCGGGCATGATGATCGGATCACTGTAAACAAACTCGTCCATCGCGCCGCTTCCGTTACCCATGGCCCTGGCCCTCTGGTGCTCATACCAGAAAGCGTCATACTGATAGGTCTGCGGAATTGCCCGAGAAACCATTGCCTGGGCGTTTGCAATGTTCTGCACTGCTGCGTAGGGCTGTGTGCGTCGGTATGGACTGCCTCCAGCGCTAACGCCCGAAACGCGTGGTTTGGGTTGGAAGTCGTATTGCTGGGCTTGGGCCCGTCCCTGTCTTTCTGTCATGCTAAGATGTGCTTGCTGCATGCGTTGTTTGAATCTCGCTTGGCTTTCTGCATAGCCGAGGTCTCTGAAGAACCAGTTTCCTCCAAGGGATCTGCTAAAGGGACTGTTCTCTTGGACGGTAGGGATTCTGTGTCTGAAGGAAGTGGGAGGTTGAGGCGCGTATTGGGTACTGTGTTGCTGAGTACCCGGTGTATTGGGCCAGGGGCTGAACTGAGGTCCAAGAGGATTGTGACGCACCCTGGTTGGAGTTTCGATTTCCGCGGAAAGAGTGATGGGCGATGGCCTTGGCCCATACGCAGGCCACCCATAGGGTTTGGTGCCTGTTCTCTCGTATTGCTGGATCTGTGCCGCCCTCTGCCGACCGACCTTCAACTTGACGATTCCTGGGCGTCGAGGGTTTGTCCGACTCGAATCTAGGTCCATTCCCGTTGGGTCCGCTGGGTCTGGATAACAGTGGCCGGAGTATTTACCCCAGTCCTGGATAGGCTCTGGGTCAGCACTGTGTCGTGTCAGCGCCCTGGGGTCGATGATCCCACTCCCGCTCAGGCCAACATCGTGGATGAAGTCGGTTCTAGCCTGCACTGCTGGGTTAACGCGGCGCTTGTCAGTGTCGAAAGGCGGGGTCACTTTCAGTTCGTCTTTCCATTCGAATTGATCTGGGTCCTGGGAGTCGACTGCGGATTCTCGCAGCTCGATCATGCCATCGCCCCAGTCGCCGGCCCAGTTGCGAGGAAGTCCATGTTGATGCAGATACTGTCTGGCTGCCAAAACATCCCCAGATGTGCACAGCATCAGATCCGTGTACATGGTCCGATCCAATAATGTCTCTCGCGTGGCCTGTCGCATTATCCGTTGCAGCACTAGCTGAGGCGGTGGAGCGAATATCTTGATGTCGCTGTTGTCAATATTCATCAACGCCACGCGTTGTTTGTTCCGCATTTCCTCCAGCCGCTTGTTCTCTCGTTCGATTTGCTTGTTTCGGGTATCCATGTATTCTGCAAGTTTCTGGCGATCTTCCGGTCCCAGCTCGAGCTTGGTGCAGACTGTCCTCCAGGTCATGGTCTTCATCGCCCTGTCTACTATCTCCACCTGCAGTGCGTTGTTCAACTCGCTCCATTTTGGGTTCGGGATCTAACATCACCCCACTGACATCAGTCTCCGTCAATCTCACTATGAGCCGCAAACTTTTACCTTGCTGAGGAGTACCTGTGTGGGATCGGGTAAGTTCTCATTGTCGCTCATGGCAGTGTCCTCGTCCTCGTCGCTAGTATCAAACGGGTCCCTCAAGGCTGCACCAGCCATGATCGCCATGTTGCGCACATAAACCGGGTTCGAATCGTTGTTGCTGGCGACATGGTTTTCAAGGTTATCCATTGGGACCATATCCACCGTAGTGGGACACCATGTCACTCTCCGTTTCTGTTGAGGCGCAGCAGCAGGAGGAGGGAGGTCAGTACCACTGTGACGTCGTGGTTGAGGCATTTTGATGATGAGTCGACGGACTTGTGGGTTCGCATGGGGCCTGTCAAGTGAAGGAAACGCAGCAGGCGGCATGTTGGGGTCGAAGGGCTTTGTGGTTGAGTTGCGCTTCGTTTGTGGACGCGGTCTGCCCGAGTCACTCAGTTCCACGTTATCATCATTACCGTCGTCGAGTCCTATCCGCAGCAGGTTACGAGCCGTTGGGATCTCCGGGACTTCGCCATCGCCATAGCGAACTGGCGCGCGAATGCTGTCGCGCAGCTTCATCCCACTCATTTTGAAGTGAGCATGTGGTAACGTTTGGATTTCAGGTGAGAAAGTCAGGTTGGTCTGTATCAGATTTCACGAAAGCCTTTGCGCAACTTCGGATTGTCAGGCTTTCAATCGCAGAGATGATGTCAATCGCAAAGGTGGGAACTTACGATGGCACTGATGCGCCTCATGTCATATGCGAAAGCAACTGAGCATGAAGCCTGAAAGTGATGGGAGATAGGGCTATGCGTGGGAGAAAGTAGAAGTGCGTGGGGGAAAGGAGATGGCGCGTGGGGTGGAGACAAATGCGTAGGAAGTGTTTGCCTCGAGAGATTTGAAGGCAGCGCGAATTCCCGTCTGAAAGAGGAAATATATGGTAGGCAACGGTGGTTGATCTGAGGTCAAGTCCAGACGGGTGCTTGAACTGACCAACCTGCATATGCGTACCGTGATACTTGACTGACTTAGATATTGACCGCGTCTTTCGTCTTGGCCATAGATCGAGACACATACTGATATACAGGTTATATGGATGAGGATACAAACTCCTGTGGCTGATGGACACCATTTCAATGAAATTTTACCTGAAGACAATAGAATAACAATGGTTATTTGCAGCTGGGTATTTGCATGAAAGAGACATGAAGCAATAAAGCATAAATAAAGGTATAGCCAGACCATCTAAGCAATGTGGTTAATATACCTACGGCTCAGCTAGTCTTACATCGATAGAGGCCCCGAGCGCCTCTGTCCTCCTGGCTTAGAAACAAAGCAAAGACACCGTCATTCAACGCCCAGTAAACAATCAATGTCCTCGAGCACCCTAGGGCAACCCCTCACACAATGCGGTCTTGGAATGGAGCATTCGGCTTCCGCTCAGAAAACCAAGCATCCTCCCGATCAACATCCATCTCCCCATCCCCAAGAGCAAGGTCATCATCTCTATGATCCTGGAAACTCCTCTTCTTCGTAAGAACCAGCGGCGGAGACGGAGGCGCCAGAGTTGCAGCTCCACGCGGAGCAGCAACATGCCTAGACCGCTCGACATCACGCTTCGCAGATAAAATTGAGCCAAAGGCCTCCAGGATACGCTTCATCGGATCCTCGATGGAAGAACAGAACCGACGCTGCTGGATCATGTGGATAGCTTCGACAACGTCGACATTGAGCATGACCATGATGTAGGCGATGACAACACCGGCTGAACGTTCATTCCCCGATTCACAGAACACCAATACCTTCCTCTTATGATGGTCTTCTGAGGCCATGGAGTTAGGATCCGTATCTGTGCCAGCGAGGTGATCATTGATACGGCGGATAGCACGTGGAAAAGCAGAGATCAACTCTTGATTATCGAGCACGTCGATCGTATCCGCCATAATGCCTACCTCTGCAGCAGCCTTATCACCAGAAACAAGACGCGCCTGGGCCGAATGCTTATTCCGGATAGCGAGAAGTAACGTGAATCCCTGACTGCGTATGTAATCGCGGTCCCGTAAACACGAAGAAGGACCCAGAGATAAGAAAGGCAGAATGGACTGCGCCTGTCGGCGCATTTCGTAGCTCCATTGGAGGGAGTTGAAGCGGCGCGTGAACCCGCCTAGATTGACGCGGTTGAAGAAGTTCGTGCAGACGAACTCGCCTTCGGCGAATTCGTGCGTTGATCGGTCTAGCGACTTTGTGTCCACGATTACTGTGTCTGTTTCCCCCGCGCCGCTGGATCCGTAGAAGTTACTTAACGCGGGGGAGCTGGTGCTCGGATACCGCGGGGTAGATGTGTATTCTTGCGTGCGAATATAGTGGGATTGGTCCATTTGCGACATTGGGACTTCCCTATCTGAGTTGCTAGTAGGCATGGTGCCTTGTGAGATTCCGACCATGGAGCCGTGGTTGGCGCTGCGGCCTGTGAGGTGATGTAAAGGTTGGACCTCGTTTCACGTCTTGCCGTGTTGGTGGCTCAGCAGATGATGGAATATGCTCTGAGCTCACGAAGAGAGGTCTGAAACTGAAAGCAAGGGTTCCTTTGCCTTCACTCGGGCTATAACTTGTGAGGTGTTGAGTGTTGATGCCATATAGCGAGCGAGCTATGAAGTCTGGTGGTTGGTTGCGGATGTTGAGTTGAGGGCAACTGGCCATTGCCTGAGTCGTAGTGCGTCCAAATCCCCCACAGTCCCAAGCGGAAGCCCTTCAAACCCCTTTATTCAGAATTCCTTTGGTTGAAGCTACAAGGATTGTCTTCAAAGCAAACGAGAGGCTGGATCAACGTGATGATTAGGTAAGACATCTTATCGGATGCGGCCTCTCGGCTACACTTCCGCATACAGAGCTCTACACTGTCGACTCAGAGAATAGGATCTTTTCTTTGAAATCCCAAGGACAAAAGACAAACTCACATCTCATATCCATGACACCAACAAGCTAGTCATGTGACAGCGCGTTGATCAGCCTCACATCGAGTCAAGCATGCGACGACACAAGCGATAATGAGTCACAGCCTAGCGTTGTTTCCTTAGCGAAAGAGTCATGCTAGGCTGTAGTGCCACTGGCCGAGGGCATGACTATGACTGGATGTGGTGCCTCATGAGCCGCCGGGAGACCGCAAGCTCCGTGAACGACCGCCTAACAGCGGCCTTGTCTCCTAACGCCGGGCATCTAGATGCGGATGTGGATGTCAGTGGGGCTATATCTCACTCCGAGATGACCATGCACACGTCAAAGGCCCTCGTGAGGGCCTCGTGGGTATCCACGAGGTAAGGGGTCCGATGAGGTGGCTGAACGTTTGCCTGGAGATATACGATGGGCGCCTGGGCGCCTGAGGAATCGACTTCTTGTGCTACGTTATTGGCTGCCTTGTACTACGGTTGTTGGGCTGATATTCGATGCCTCGAAGTCGTTGATGTTCAGTTCATGTGTCATGTCGTATGACCCCCGGGTCCTGATACAGAGATGGAAGGCCTAGTAGAGTGGGGACAATTTTATTACAGGTGTTTACGGGAAACAATAGTGTAGCTAAGGAGATTGTATGAAAACACTAGGGTAAGCAATATGGGTAAAACATAAAACGAAAGAATAAAAGATACATTGAAACAAACACCCGGGTATATGAGGCGAGACAAAGCTGTAAACCACCTCTGAAGACAACACCGCCTGGCCCATATGAACTCGTCACTCAAGTTAAACGCCACAAGGAAAGGTCAGTTGACCCTTTGCAAACACTTCAATCTGGGAGAGCCAGATAAACCAAACCCAAATGCTACACATATCAAGAAAAACAGAAGAAGATTATTTTGAAGCCCGTTATTGCTTGCTTCAATAAACACCCACATGATGCAAATCGACCCGTAGACTGTCTGAACCGTAAGGAGCAAGCTTAGACAGGAGGGGCGGCCTGAGGAGTGGGCTGAGAAAGAGGCTGCAGGTCGGGCTCAGTCGGGGGCTGCTGGGGGATAGCCTGCTGAAGGCCGGCAACGATTCGCTCCAGCTCCTCCAGGCGGCGATCCTTCTCTTCGACCTCACGGCGCAGGCGCTTCACTTCATGGTGGAGCTCGGTGCCGTTCTCGTCCGTCTCGGGAAGATTACCGTCGTGAGAATCGTGTCGGCGCTTCATACCAGTCACAGGGAGAGATGGGGCACGGACACCCTCGACACCCTCGACGCCCTCCAGCTCAGTTGCGCGGTCCCAAGGCATGTCCACGACAAGCGGGGCGTTTTCGTCACTGTGCATGTGGCGGCGGCGAAGATGCTCGCGCAGGTTCTCCTGGCGTGTGAATCCATTGCCAGTGCTGCGGTTGCAATCGTTGTATGGGCACATCAAGGCCTTCTTGGCATCGGTGTTTTTCTTGTGCACCTCCCGCTGGTGACGTAGTAAGCCGCCGGAGTATGTGAAGCCTTGAATCTTGTCGCAGTTAGGCTCATAACATTTGTAGGGGCGATCGTGCTTGTCCATGTGTTTACTACAGCCGAGTTAGTATTTGACGCGCCAAGAGACGAAACTAGAGTTGTACTTACTTCCATTCACAAGGACGGCGGAACGTCGGGGGAGCGGCTTGACAATCGAGGTGGTCGCAAAAGATCTGACCCTCGGAGTTTTTGGGGGGATCGCGAGCGCGTCGGACAGAGAGACGTGGGCGCGTGGCGTCGAGGTAGCTCATGCCCCCTTCGTTGTGTACTTTGGCAATTGCGTAGTCGTTTGATCTGTGGTGGGTAGACATTCTGGCGGATGGAGGAGATTGTTCAGAGGCAGAGGCAAGGATGGAAGCAGCAAGAGCTCCGTTAGGACCCTCACTTCTTGGACTAGGATAGTCAGAGCCGTCGCCCATATCGCGAAGTTGACCCCACACCACTGAGAGAGATACCGGAAAGACGCGTCTTAATTCACAACCACAAAATCAGAGAGACTGAATGGTTGAGACAAGAAGAAAGTGCGAAGATTTGTTTATGAAAGGTCTGAAATAAATTGGTGGAAAGAGGGCGAGGGTATGGATGTATATCAGAGGATGGGGAGTTGCCAAAATTTTCAGGTAGCAAGGCATCCGTCAGGCTATTTATACGTTGGTCGGTTGCGTCAGGTGCTTTTGGACGCCACTGTGGCGCAGCCGATCTTGATTTTGTCTTTTTTTTTCCCTAGCGGAGATGCCGAACAGCTGAAGTACAAATCATCACTGGCCAGAGCTTATATATATATGCAGGATACTTGGATAATCTCTTTCTTTTAATCCCTTGTTCAGCCCTTGTCCGGAGATATCCCACGTCTACAGTGGCGCTTAGCAAGCAGTGACTCATAGTTACTACCAATCCTGTTGTCCGAGTCGGCGGATCCGGTTTAGGTATCAAGCCCAGGGCCTGTCAGGCAGCCATCCGGCTGTCAGGGATCGCCACGCACATCCGAACTCCCAAGGCTTTGGTGGAACATTCGAACATTGGAAAGCAATCGTGGCGCGTGGCGGTGAGTACACGTGACTCTTATATAAGCGGTCTGCATCGGGCAGTGCGCTGCAATGGATGTTCACTATGCCCGATGTTAGGCTGCAACAATCTAATAGTTAAAGGATCAATAGGCTCATTTTCAAGTACACGCAGCTAGCGTTTCTATAAAAAGGCACTTACATTGCAATGTTCAGGAAGCGATCCAGTGAGAGCCCGTTCGTGTCAACCCGGCTATGCAGACCTTGAGGACAATTGGAACAGAACATTCTGCGTTGTTCTGATGGCAAAAGAATAATGATTGCGTGGCTATCATGGCTATGCCAGAGTATCAACATATTGAATCTTGCAGCTCTGACACCAACACACTCAACGTTATCAAGTTCAGAAAAAAGACAGAGAAGACACCGGGAACCCCAATTAAAAGGAAGAAGCACCTATACAATGTAGAGCAAAGCAGCTCATCTTAAAATCGGACGCAAACTACTAACTCTGTTACAAAAACCCTTGCGGGGTCTATAGACCCTCTTGGCTAAGCGGGGGATGTGCGTCGTGAAGAATAGTACTGCCTAATAAACACTGCCTCTGTCTGGGCATCAAGATCTGCAAGTCAGCGCCTTGACCAGGCCCTATATTCATGCTTATCTATTTTGAGAATCTCTAGTTTCATGTACAATGTAGTAGGATATTCCTTTGCCAAGAAATTGCTTTGTACACTGCCCGGCATGACGAAGCATAAAACTCAGCCATCAAATATGTTCCATCATGAGACCGAGCCTGTTTGGCAAAAGAACCCACGCCAAGCGTACTAAATGCGTGAATGGCGCTGTTGGGTGAGATGGGATGGTAGTCTTCCCGCCCCACTCGATAGCCGTGCAAGGGTGAACTCACATTTTGTACTCTGTCTTCACTTTGTATAGTAACTCGCATGTCTTGATTCACCGATTGTAACATCATTAAGCTCCAGAGTTCAAATTCCACTCATACTGGGATACTTGTACGAGGAATGCCATATCTGATTATTTGAACGCGGCATTTATGCTACAGGCCCAGAACCAAGCTCCACCCTTTCCACCTAGCACGGCTTCATTCTGTCTCGACGAACTTCGTGTAAACCATTGCTTGAAGTGCATAGATCTCCGAAACTTCCGCAACATGAATCCAATACGCCACTCGCGCTTCACCGTACGCAGCCCCGGGGTTTGTTGGGCCGCTATACGCCCCTTCAGCAGCATCCATCCTACACGAGCTTGTCATAAAGAGCCTTCTTCAAATGTTCCGCAGGAAGGAAAGACCTGCAAAAGCCAGAGCCCTATTACAAACCCCTCATCAACCCCGCTGTCAACACTCCGTCTCCCATTCTGGACCTGCAAATCTACTTGGCGACGAGCAGGAATCAACACTCTCCGCTGTCTAGTAGGTTGCACAGCTGGCGATTTCTCTGCATTATGGATTCTTCAAACCTACTACCCAGAACTGGGCATGAGCAGCATCATGGCCATGTCGAGTGAGCCCCCTTCTCTTTATCCAGTTATTCCGCTTATAATGATGACCCCTGCTAACAATCGACTCAGTGGTGTCTGGTATCACGACTTCCATCATCCTCGAGACAGTCCTGCTCCATCGTGGGGCTGACCAGCTTCCTTGGGTAAGGGCTGCTCGTACTGCTATGGGTATGAGCATGGTCTCGATGTTGGCCATGGAGATTGCGGAAAATGCTGTCGATTATCATTTGACGGGTGGATTGGTTGCTTTTGGTGATCCGAAGTTCTGGTTGGCCGCCATTGTCTCGATGGGGGCTGGGTATTTGGCGCCTTTGCCTTATAACTATTTGCGTTTGAGGAAGTATGGAAAAGCGTGTCATTAGTTGTGGTGTGGCTGGGTATGTGCACTGTATGCTGTGTTGGACTATTTTCAAAAGCTTTGTATACTAGCTTCATAGCGTATTATTACTTCTTTTGGATATTTATTGCGGATGATATTTGATTCTCTATCTCTCTATCTCTCTATCATTTTAGGTTCATCTTCCTTTTTCGTTCATCTAGTAATCCTGTCCAAGACCTGGTACTTTTCTTGCCATGCGAATTCCTCTCTCATGGATTTTATGGAGTCACAGGAATCACCGATCCATGCCTCCCCGCAAAAAGCCTTTCCAAACTCTCACGATCGAAGCTAAGAAGCGGACCGCTCGTGATGTACTGAAACAAGCCACTGACCTCCCGCGTGTATTCACGAAGCATGTAACGACCCAACTTCGCCTTGGGAAAATGGAGGCATGAATAAAAGCAACAACAAACTCCACCCATGCCAAACAGTCATCTGCTCTTGTTATCCATGGCGCTATTCGGAACTCGATAGTCCGTTTGGCATTGCAGCGGCCTCCTCGAAAACTCAGGAGAGGACAAAATTTCCAGGCAGAGTATTTGAAACCGTTGTTCTTGACCTGAACGAGATTATCAGTGGTTTTACATCCACTGATGCAATCCCAACACTCAGTCAATGATTTTTCAAGAGATGCACTCACCCAGCTATTTCGTGGAGCAGCCGGGGTGTCTCGTCGAGCCATTGGGGGGAGGACATCAATAGCACATTCAAAATAGATTATGCAGATATCGAGAAAAAGGGAGTTCGTCACCTTGCCCAAGGCGGGGAAATTCATCAGCTGTGAGTAGGTTTTCGAACTCGATTCCTAGCTTATACCAAGTTTCCATCCTTGTTTTGGATGAGGAATAAACGATGCTGAACACCAAGGCTTGGTCAAAAGGCGAAAGGTAATTTTGACCAAGAAAAAGTCGAAGTAAATTATAAATTTTTGGCCTGAAGAGTAAGACTCACTAACTGAGTGATTTGCCTGACACCAAACATTGGTCTTGCTATACGCTTTCAATTTCCGTCGGCGTGTCCTCCCCTCGAATACCACGCCACCACTCACTTTGCCGGACAAGCTCTCCATCTTCTCCACCTAGCAGAGTCCAATACTTCTTCAAAAACCACACCTTAGCTTCCCAACTGCGGACATCCCACGGTGTACCTGTCGAAGCAAACCCAGTGGACTGATCTCGATCCCTCCTCCCCACGCCTGCACCTCCCCAGCATACCAAGCCAGCCAGAAGATCGAGAAAGAACTGATCCTCGTCAAATTCTTCTACATGTTGGTGCCTGATGAGGTTTTTCCTCAATGTCGGGAAGGGGAGAATGTCAATATATGGATGGTGCTCGACGGTAATCTGCTCACTGCTGGGTCTCAGATCCGGCTTCAGCGCCTTGAAGATTCCCTTCACCGTGCCAATGGTATTTGCATCAATGGGATGATCAGACTTCGCGCCGGAGCGGTAAAACGGCGAGCGACAATCTTCAGCACATATCATCTCCTGGGTAATACCAATATGCATCCCCAAATTGAACAATGCTGCGATTGTGCACACCGTTTCGAGCCGAAGGGTATTGACATATGGATCTGCTATACGTGCAGTTGGTGTGAAACTCAAAAGTCGGAAAGTTCTGAGGGTAAATGGATCCGGGCCTTGTGTTCGTATTTGGATGTGTGGAATAGAGCAGCCACAATCTATGTTCGTTGTCCAGTATGGGTCTGAGCTGTCATTGTGTTTTTCACACATCACAACTGAAGGATCGACGTGGGTTATGGCTATGGGATCCGACACTCCCGTTGTATATTGGGTGCCGAATGACCGTAAAAAGAGTGCTGTGGTGTCCCATGGACTTAGTGATGGTGGTGTATTGTTCTCTGATTGTAAGGTATGTGTTGCAGATCCCCATATACTTGGCACTGTTGAGGTGCCGTCGGACTGTGAAATAGTTGCCGTGGAGTCCCACGTACTCAATGCTGACCAGTTATCCTCGAGATGTGGGACAATGTGATGGAAATCCTGAGTCCCTGAGGTTAGACTGGGAGTGTATATGTCTGAAGTATGATAGATTGATGGGTCTTGTGTAGTGATATATGATCCCTCAGTTATAGTCGCTTGAGATGTAGCTGTGCTCACAGCTAGCGTTTCTTCAACAGAACCACGTTGCGAGGCTTCGAGTGCCTCGAGATGGCTTAGGCGCTCACGAAGCTTCTCCCCTAAGCAAATAATCAGTACTTGAATTCTCAGAGACTACCAAGTGTAAGCTCACGATATCTTTTCTGAGCCTTGATATTCTGTTGTCGTCTCTTCTCCGGATCGCGGCGGACGGGTTTTCGTTTCTCCTTTGCCACGCTTTCACTCTGTTGCATGTCCCCTTGAGTCAGGGATGACATCGTATCAAAGAGCTAAATTTGGTCGAGAAATATACTGGCGTAATGAGAAGCCCAAGTCCGGCTGATCGATCGAGGCGAGTAAAAGAAGATGAGATGTGGTCAGAATAAGCTCCAAGGCTGTGAAATGGGTACGTCAGCAACAGCCAAGTACAAGCACGTTGGAGATCAATTGTCGGCACGGACTTTGATTTAGGCTTGAGGATAACTCCTAATAGACTTCTCCCACGAATATACAAGATTTGGTACTTGGTATATATCTTTGAGTCGTCAGGTCTATGCTTTGTAGAATTCAACGCCAAATTCCCCACGATATCCACACTCAGTCGCCACTAGTCCTATTCTGGTAACTCAATACAAGAAACTACAAGTCTCGCTTACAGAGCGGATCGAAATCATCTCTTTGAATTGTCTAGGAATTTTGCCAAGACACTTGTCTACGCCCTTCATTTCCTCGGCAAATATATGTCTCACTTCACTCAACTTCCTCATTGCACCCCTGTGCACGCCAATTATCACCATGTCTCAACCAGATGTTTCCATAGAGAATGACTCGTCCTCGGACGACGACTCGTTCCACCACCCTTCTTGGCCTGAGCGCTGGACTCATCCGGAGTTTATGGTTCCTCACGATGAACGCCGAGCACGCTGGATTCAGCAACCCTGGTGGAAAGACGACGATCGGTGAACTTTATAGGCAACTTCAAGTGGCCCTGGGTTTTATTATTTATCGCACTGTCTATACCCCGGAATCAGATGAAGTGTGGATTAGAATCATTAGGGGTTGAAGTCGGGGATGACGTACCTCGGTTTACGGCATATCTCGTTATTGACAGAAAGTGCTTGCAATCGATTATGCGGGCTTACGATAACCCTGAGGATCAGAGGGGTGGGAGTACGATGGGCATGGTTAGTAGGATGGGGTTCGTGGGAATAATTGATCCTAGCTATTCGGAGAGTAATAGCTATTGCACCAACCTCTATCGGGGATTCATAAGAGTACAAATTGATAGTCTCTATGACCTGGCGGCTCGTCAACTCACTTGCTTCTCCATACATGAGATTTGTCCGTCAGTTGGTCTAGGGAAGGTTCCTGTTTACGATGGCGGCGGAGGATATGAAGATGATGAATGAGTTTCATTCCAGAACAAAATTATGAATATTACTCGGAAGAAACAATATATTGATTGCCTCTGTGATAGGCCTTGTGGTGTTCGTGCGCTTACATCAACAGAAAGAATATTAGTTGAGGGGATGAACGGGTTCACATCAGACCTCTGGAGGAAGGAAACACAACGTGATTTCGTTAGATGAAGAGAATTGCTCGATGTAAACTTTTCCTTACCCAGCGCAGACCTCCTTGGTAATAGGTATTAAAGACCCGGAACCCAAATCACGAGAAGACTACCCTTTGGGGGTGTTCGAATGCCGAGAGACGGACAATATTATGCGCTCCTTGAAGTTTGGATCTTGCACCAGGTAGGCACATGAACGCATTATCTGACGCACAAAATCAACTGAGAGGAAAGGTCGAGGTAGCCCTAGATAAAATTTAAAGCTTCTGAACATCTCTGCCCCGTAGCATATCAAGCACCCACCGAATCTCCTCAGCCACAACCTCAGGTCTGATAAGATGAACATTATGCCCACAGTCTGGCAAATAAACAAAATGAGTTCTCGAAGAAAGCCGCAACTGTTCCTCACTTAGCCTCCTTGCAGCTACCTCCCACCCATCCAACAATTTCCGAAACGTCCTCTGCTGCGTTGTCGTCCCATTACCCGCTTCGACGCCCTTCTCAAAGATCCGCTCATACTCCGTCACACTTTTGCAAAGTATCACGCTCAAAGGCTTATCGCCTAAAGCCTGTCGTTCAAACTGCTTCTTCTCGCCAAGAGTCTGGCAAACTTCCACAGCAGAATTTGCTTCTGCCTCTCCGGCAACAGCACCACGCGCCATCTCCATAGCCCTTTGCCGCCATTGATCTCGGGTTAGAACTGAGTCTGCTCGCAAGCCTGTGATCTGGGATAACTTGAGGTCACCTAGTACGGCGGCAATATTCGGATCCGGGACGTGGAAGAAATCGAGGTTGGTCTCGGTTGCGGTTTCGAAGAGAACCATTCCACAGACTCTTTCTGGGTGGAGATGTAGATATTCTCTTGCGACGAGACCACCGTAGGAATGGGCGGCTAAGATTATTGGACCTTGTTGTTGAGTTGCTTGGAGAAGGCTGTGTAATTCTACTGCGGATGAAACTGTCGTGATGCGATTCGGTCCGCTTTCGCTTTTTCCTAGACCTGAGCGGTCGTATAGGAGTATTTGGGCGAATTGGGATACTAGTGGTTCTAGAGCTGTGTAGCTGGAGGCGACATCGCCTGATCCTGGGATGATTACCACTAGAGGATCATCGGGGCCTCGCGGGGTACCAGTGATTGAGTAGGAGAGCCGGTGTGTGCCGATTGAAATCATCGAGGTCTCCATCTTGGCTGATCGGGCTGGCCGATTTGGGGATTCCAGGACTTGATGTTGAGGTATGAGGGGACTGAAGGGACCAAAGCGGGGCAACGGATTAGCCCTAAGAATGCCCAGTGAATTATATAGTCGATGAATCACTTGGTACTTCGATAAATAGAGGTAAAAATATTGGATTTCATATCTATGTATACGAATACGATTGGGATGATAATTGGCATTGATTGTTTTGAGCTAGATACCTGACAGTCTTAGCGATAGAGTTACTGTGGCAAGTATGAATCAAGGCCAAGGGGCAGGGAAACATTCGCAGAGTCACCCGGTAATTGCTACCGAGGCTATCTGAACTGAGCATCGAAAATCGACGGGTGAGATGCTTGTAAATTTCTTGAACAGAAAAGTACTGGACGATCATCGTCGTATCCGTCTGAAAGTCACGCTCTGTAGGAATACTGAGGTGGCAATGACGAGGGATCAGACCAAGGGCTGTCCTTCGACCGACGTAACGGTGCTCTTCTGGCAGTCAAGGGAAGCCAAGAATGAGCATCCGAAAAGTCCTGGTTTCACCGATCCAAAGTTCTGATCGGCATGGAAGAAACTGGCGGGCAGACTCTGTTGGAAAGAACCCTAGTAGCTATTGCGGACATTGTTTCTCCGAGTGGTAGGAGAATGAATCTGTTGGAGATTGCCCTGAGACGTATTGTATACGAGGGTGTTCACTCAGTCGTAGTTACCGCCGACTTGGCTGGCGAAAGCAGTGGAGACACTGCGAGCGTCATCGTCATCGTGAATGTTCTGGCCGGGTGCACCACGGGTCACGCGAATGCTGGCTGAACTACCTCCGAAGATGCTTCCATTGTCGGGAACTCCAGCTCTGTAAGGCTCGCGTCCACCAGACTCCACATAGCGCTTCAGACGGTCAGATTGGCTCAAACTGGGCTGCTTGTTCATGTCGTTGATGCTGAGGCCAGCGAGGCTGACACCGCCTTGGTCAACGCTACGTCCATCAACAATGCTGCTGGTGACGTCGGACTCAGTGGCAGCGACAGACTCTCCAGCCACACTTGGAGCCCCTTTCGCTCGGCCACCGTTTGCACGGCGACCACCAGAGACGGAAGGCCAGCCATCGCCGAAGTTTTGGAACATAGGCGGGTAACCAGAGGGAAGACCAACACCACCAAGAGCAGATGAGTGAACTGAAGACACATCGTCGGGGATATAGCCGACCACAGATCCAGAGTCATGATACTCATTGCGATGGCCGTTGCGCCCATTGACAGCGCTGTTGGGGGCATTGCTAGCCTGGCTGAAAGACATCTGGAAGCGCTGGGGGCCTCTGTAGGCCTGCTTGGGACGGCTGAATTGGATCAAAGACTCTTGGAGGTTGGACAAAGGTCCTTCGACGAGACAGTGTCGTTCCTTGAAGTGCTGCAGAAGGCAGTTCCAGAGGGGATGCTTGGAAAGAACCTTGGGGTTTCCGAGGATGACCAGACCGAAACGGGCACGAGTAAGGGCGACATTGAGACGACGAGGATCGCTCAGGAAACCGATACCCTGGTGGTCGTTGGAACGCACACAGGACAGAATGATGTAATCCTTCTCTCGGCCCTGGAAGGCATCGACAGATGCGACCTCAATCTCCTTGTAGTGCTCCTTCTTGAAGGTACCATTTGCCTGCATCGAGCTGACGATGTAGCTACGCTGTCCCTCGTAGGGCGTAATGATACCGATGTCCTTGGGCTGCACACCTGCCTTGAAGAAACGGGTAACAATTTTCTCAACATTGGTTGCTTCGGTACGGTTCAGGTACGAGGTTCCCGAGGCCGAGATTTCTTCGTTGCCCAGGTTGGACCAGAACATCATGGGGTCATCAATGATGGGCCAGGGGAAGTCCACATCACGGCGAACACGATCAGCAATAGTGATACCGTTCTGCAGAGAGCCCTCGTAGAACATGTTCGAGGGGAACTCCGAAAGACACGGGTGCATGCGGTACTGAACGTTCAAACGGATAGGAGAGCAGCCCAAAATAACGAGACGCTCGAACAGAGACTGGTTCAAGCCAGCCTTAGCGGCCTTCTTGTTCATGATAACAGGGCCAAGCTGCTGGTGATCACCAACCAGAACAACTTGCTTGCAACCAAGAACCAACGGGATCATGCACTCCGGCTCGGCGGATTGGGTAGACTCGTCAATCAGAACAGTACGGAACTTGCCCTTGGAGAGACGAGGATCGCCTGCACCCACACAAGTACAGCAGATGACATCCGCGTTGGTGAGAATTTCGCGCTCGGCAGACCGGGTAAGTTGCTTCAGGCGCTTTTCGTCCTGGCTAGACAACTCACCGAGTTCAGCCTTAAGCTGGTTGAGCTTTACCAGTTCAATGTTGCTGTCGTTCATGCGAACCTGCTCATGCAGTGAAAGGAAACCAACGGCAGACTCTACATCCTCACGGGATTTAGCAGTGACACGGACAGTCTTGAGACCTGTTCGGTGGATACGTTCGCAAAGCTGGTCAACCGCAACGTTGGATGGAGCGCAAACCAATACTTGACCTCCGTTGATCTTGGCAAGGTGATAAATGATGGTGGCCGAGGTGACGGTCTTACCAGTTCCAGGTGGACCCTGGATCAGACTGAGGGGGCGCTGCAGAACACTCTTCACTGCGTTAATCTGACTGCCGTTCAGATCAGGCAGACCAGGAACACTGAATTTCTTCGGGATCTGCGTCTTCATGGGAGCAGCCGCAACTTCATGACCAAGAAGGCGATGGAAGATGTAACCAGAGACACTCATCTCATCAACGGCAAATGTCTTCATGGCGCATTGCATGCGGTCGAAGGAAGTGGATTTCCAGACATAGTCTGCCATGAAGTTGTGAGTGCATTCGGTTGGAACTGACTTGTGATCACCCTTGGCGCGCAATTCAATGGTCACCTCATCAGATTGGTTGTTAGGAATTTTGATAACGTATCCAACTCCTTCCCACTTGGGACGCAGTTCACCGTTGTACTTGAGGCGCATCTCATCACCAACAGCCAGCTTCACATCTCCCAGCTCGAGCTTGGGCAGGACAAAGCTAGCAAGATGCTTGTTGTTAAGACCGAGATCCCAGCGCACGATCAATCCGTCTTGAGATTGGGATTCCTTCAACTTGCGGTCGTAATCAGCCTCGATCTTAACGAGTGGTCCAAATATGTTCTGGTACTGGAAGGCATCATCGTAGCGAAGTAGAACTGGGGCAGGCTCGTCATCTACTGCGGTGGCTTTCTCAAGATCCTCGAGGGTTGCATTGCTGTTCTCCTTCCACATTTCTTCCAATTTGGCAATAACCTGTGGGCTGAGGTGGCGGGCTCGGAGTTGCTCTTGATCCGTGGGTGCTCCCACCAACCAGGGGAGGAAAGAGCGGTCCTCGATAAGTGGCTGCCAGCGTGAAGTGTCCCAGTTCATGTCCTTGGAGGAAGGCATAGAGGCACAGGGCTGGCGACAAAGAAGCACAACCACTGTATCTGATTTGGCGGGGATGAATCCAAGCAAGAATACATTCTTGGTGCCACAGTTGTAGCATTCGAGGATGGTATCACCCAATGAGGATGCCGGGTGAAGCTGAACTTCTTTATGGCGAGCGCGGACAAGGTGATTGACAATATGGGACGAGGAGGTGTTTCCACGAGCACTGCAGAACCATTTGTTACATGAAAGACATTTGACGACGCTGCTGGGGTTATGGATGCCGCAGTATCTATTAGATCTTAGTAAAAACTCATATAAAGAAGAGAGGCGAGACTCACGCGCATGCATGGACAGGAAGCTCTATTTCTTCATCGCCATGTCCTTGGTTCTTCTGGTTCCCATTCACTGGCGCACCAACTGTGCTTTCCATATCGTCGTCTTCAAAGGTATCGGAGCCTTCATCTTCGTCGTCGTGAAGCCTCGGCCTTGCGCGGCCAAGTGCAGTCTGGTCATGCTCATCAATCTCCACTCCCGTTGAGGGATCTTCCGGCCGATAGCTCATTATGAATGCTGATCTGGGAAGTTGGTGGTGATAGGTTCGGAGTGAAAGAAGCGCGAAAGCAAAACAAAAACTGAAAAACTGAAAGCGCAAGCGAAAGCAAGAAAAGGAGTTGAAAGTCGTAAGCAATAAAAGAGCGTAGAGGACAATCCGGTCGTCCTTGGAGGGTTGCAGTCAGGGCCGGAGGGGCAGAGGAGCGGGGTGAGAACTAGACATGTAAGCATTAGCAATATATCATCAGAAAGTCTGTGTGATCTCATACATCGAGCTCTCTCGAACAAAAGAGAGGTGAGGTTGTCTAGATGAGAAGCCCTCCGCAACCCAGATTCTTTATCGGTGCGATCCCACTCCGGCTACGCAGTCGAGCCAAAGACGCAGCCCCGGAGTTAAGAAAAAAAAAGTTACCCGCCTCTCACTTCAACATTCTCCAACTCGACAAAATGCTGGTAAGTACTCATCGCATCGAAATTTGACATTATACTCATGGTCTACAGCGCCGTCAAACCCGCGAACGTCGCGATTATCTCTACCGGAGAGCTCTGCTGCTCCGCGATGCCTCCATTGCTGAGAAAAGAGCCCAGCTGAAAGCTTCATTGGCTTCTGGAAAGCCTTTGGATCCCACGATTGCAGACGATAAGGCTCTTCGAGCGGACTTCAAATATGACGAATCAAAAGACGACACTGAGATGGACATCGACGACGAATACGTTTTAACATCCGGAATTATCGATCCCCGTCCTCTGGTCACCACTTCTCGCTCCCCCTCTGCTCGCCTCGGTGCCTTCGCAAAGGAAATCCGTCTTCTTCTCCCCACTGCTATCCGTCTCAACCGTGGAACCCTCGTTCTGGGAGATATGGTCTCCAGCGCTACCTCCGCCGCCTTGACAGACATGCTCCTCCTCCACGAGCACCGTGGTACTCCCACCGCCCTCACCATTTCACATCTCCCCCACGGCCCGACTGCCAGCTTCTCCCTTCACAACGTCGTTCTGCGCGCAGATATCCCGAATTCTGCTCGTGGTACCGTGTCGGAGAGCTACCCGCACCTGGTCTTTGAGGGTTTCACCACTAAGCTGGGTGCCCGTGTTGTTCAGATCCTGAAGCATCTCTTCCCGCCCCGTGAGACCGGCAAGGTCGGCAACCGTGTTGTCAGCTTTGTGAACAAGGATGATAACATCGAGGTGCGTCACCATGTCTTTGTCAAGACTGGATACCGCGATGTAGAGCTGGCCGAGGTTGGCCCACGCATGACTATGCGCCTGTTCGAAATCCGTGGAGGCACCTTGGAGAAGGGCTCTAGCGGTGATGTTGAGTGGGCCCTTACTCAATACACAAGAACCAGTAAGAAGAAGGATTACCTGTAATCTTTCATATTCGCATCACTTCATTGTCTGTGGCGTGGGTGGTCAAAAAGACAGAACCTTATATCGTCAAATTGATGATCGACTGGCGTATCTGGTGTTAAAGGGCAATTAGAAGGGTTCTTTTCTTGTGTTATTGTCTTTATACCCTGTTTAAATGATGTGGATCATATATTTTGATCCCAAAATGGAATGCAACGCATCAAAACTACACCACAACGCTAATTGACGGTAAATTGACTGGCAAAACTAGCTACCTTGGACGGTTTAAGTTCCCAAGGGAGCCATGTCGACGTCACGTGCACGTATACATTGTAGCTCGACCTTGATAAGTTACACTTTTTGGCCGAGTTGCCCTTAGGCGTATAGGATGGTTTACTGGAATGTTAGTGATTGGAAAACACGACCCACAATGTTCTGGATCCAGGATTGGACTGCGGCATGGATTATTCGTTCTGATAAGAAGCCCAAACCTGTATTGTCTGAGTCTTGTTGGCTTGCTCGATTTTATTGTGCCATTCACTATCGCTTCTAGCACAGGCGTGCATATATACTATCACGACCTATATGCGTGGAATGGAGCTTTATCTTTTGGTTTGCAAATCATGGTTGACGCATTTTGCATGGTCAGGAGTATCTGGGCTATTCCTGATGAAGCTGAAACTGGGACAGTGCATGGATCTGTTTGCTAAGAGGGTCCGTCATGAGGAAGTGATGTCGGACTGACAGTTATACTCCGAAATTTGCTTGAAGTACATTCATAGGCCATAGGTCCTTTCAGCCCCACCTTTATACAGCCTACATGATGAACCCGAGGCACTCGAAAAAGGGCAAAAGAGAGTGACAAAAGAGAGGCCAATATAGGGTGAAAACTCTCTGTAAAACAGTATACTCGCTTCGAGAGTTTCATGTAGAGACCGTTCAATACTTCATGGCACGGATACACAATTATGACCCCTGTTGTACCTTGTTAACCCCAAAGGCTGTAAGCTAGTAATATCATTCTTCGTGGAGGCTATGTAAATACTTCATGAGTGGCACTATACCAGCACTTTAATCATGGCCTGGGTTTCGGCTCCATCGTCCTCCTGATCAGACTCCTTCGCGATGAAATATCCATCCCCAAGCTCCATTTCCTCGGACTTCTCACCACTGGCGCCACTATCTGCCTATTCTCCGTTGTCGTAGCGCTATTCCTCTTCCTCGCCCTCTAGATCGATCATGGCTTCCATTGAGGTATCGCTTTTTCCCTGCTCAGCCAAGGCATTGGTTCCAGTCTTGTCATCCGCTGCACGAGTATCCATGTTCTGCGAACCCATCATGAAGCTGCCGAGAATACTTCTGTGTTCCTCAAGGAAGAACCAACCAGCATGTTCCGGCAAAGGTTTTCCATCAGCATCCTTCTTGGGTGGTAGGATCTTTCCATCAGCCCGGTCTTCCCATTCCTTGCCAGTATGAATCTTGAAGTGCATTTTGAAGATGTTGACGGCGAGCTGGACGCTGTTTCTCGGTGGGGTCAGGACCTCGACGGAGGATTTGCCGGTACGACTGAATTTGATGTATGTTGAGTACATGTGTGGCTCAGAAAGTGATTCGTAGACCTTGAATTGATCAGTAATGGTTCGTTACTGCCAATGTAATGGTGGTTATCACTTACTGTCAGCTGGCACTTTTCTCTCGCCGTGGCTGATGGTTGAGCTCTGCGGAACATGGTGGCACTGTAGAGGGTTCCCGTGAAGCTGTCAAAGTATTCTTGACGCACCGCTGCAAGGTTCATATATACGTTAGCTTGATATTTGATATGATGGCGGAGCAGTACTTACCTCTTTTTTTGCCTTTGGGTTTGATGAATGGATCAACTATAATATATCAATATCAGTGCATTCGCCGACTGGATTTCAACAGAGTAAGAGTAAGAGCAAAAAATACCGATAGGACGCTTTGGGGCCTTTGGCTTAGCCTGAGACTTGGCAACCTTGTTGAGTGTCTTGGGTGCTTTTGCCTTCTTTGTCGCCGCCTTGACGATATTCTTCAAAAGGTAAAGTCCCTCACCCTTGGGCCGGCGAGTTAGGGATAAAAGCGAGTCATCAAGCCAATCGTAGCTGACGATCTTGATCCCGAGCTTGTTCGCATCCTTCACTGTATTCGGTTCTTAGCTCAATACTTCGACGGGGTTTCGCGATGACACAACATACCTGGCTCGACATTTTGCTTGAAGGCTTCTTCCGTTGTGATCAAATGAGTGACGCGAGGATTGACGTCCCGGCTGAACTCTCCCCCATTTGCTCGTATCCACTGCGGAATCTTCTCGCCGATGCCACCCTCAAACTTGCCTGTGATTGCGGCATGAATGCGCGCAAATGTCTTCCCCATTGTGGAGATCAGCCAAAGCTGGTGGATTGTTGGATATTTTCGTGAGCGTTCTGGGTCTCTGCTGCTTGAAGGACTGGTGCTGAGGGCGAAAAGTCTTCGAAAATGTATATTGAAGGCGAGGCCCAGATGTATTGCAAAGAGAACTTTTCAGCTTCTCCGAATAATTCCTGGGATCTGTATGCCTGGTTTATTGGAGGAAAGCAAATAATAAGTTCGCCAAGGGTGGAGGGAGAGAGAGTAAGTGGAATGCTGAAAGGCATCACCGATCGATCCTGATGGAAGGAAGAGTCAGAAAAGCCCCTTGGGGCAAATATCAGATCAAGTGAAAGTGAACGAAGGCGAAGAGGGACGCAGACAGCCTCAGTATTCTCCGAGAATATGGAGTCGATATGAAATACGCCTAGAAGAGGAGGCAATCCCAATAGGGACCGAGAAGACTGAGAAGACTGAGACGACTGTCTCCAGTCGCTGCTGGTCCGCCTGTGGTTTTAGTTGGTTGAGAATTTGCGATAGCGACGGTGGTTCGATGTACGAAGTAGAACGGCGAAGAAAGACTATGTTGGAAGGTACTAAGGGACATCTTGGTACAAGAACAATGAGAAATGGGGTTTCCACTGGTATATGATCAAACCAGTGCAAGTGAGGGTGGATTGAAAAGATATAAAAACCGAAATGGCTGATGGTGTATTCATCTAAAGCATAGATTCATGATGCATAGAAAATGAAGTAAGGAATTGAGGCCGAAAAAAAATATACCGAGAAATGAAAAGTATGGTTCCTTAATCATTGCCGAATGCTTTTGGCTGCCTTCACAAAGGCCCGGATTTTCTCCAAATCTTGGGAGCCGTTGGTCTCGACACCTGAGCTGACATCCAGAGCAACTACTTTCTGGCTAGACAGGCCCAGCTTCTTCACGGTCTCGACCACGTTGTCCGGATTCAAGCCGCCAGCCAGAATGACGCGCAGTCCGTCGTCACTATCGAGAGACTTTTTCACACCGGATTCTTCCAGCAGCTCACCGGAGCCTCCCGCACCGGAATCCAACAAAGGAAGAGTGTGGTATGCGCGGCGTGCGATGCCAATGTCGCCGGGAGCGAATTTGCGGATGACGGGGACTGGGATCAAGCTGGCCCATTCCAGTGGCTCAGAGCCATGCAGTTGCACAACGTCGAGTCCCAACTTTTGTTGTTGGGAAAGGACGTATGACAGCGGTTGGTCCATGAAAACACCCACAAGAAGTGCGCGGGAAGGGTGACGCAAGACATTAGTAGAGTGGTCGAACCATTCCAGTGGCGTAGCCTTTGTTGATTGCTGTGATGGGACATTGGCTGGACGGGATGTCGACTTGATAACCTGGGAAATGCGAAGGGCAACATCGTCTTGGACAAGACGCGAACGGCCTTGAACCATGATGATGCCAATGAGGTCTGCACCTGCTTGAATGGCGGCGACAGCTGCTTCTTCGGTACGAGTACCACAAATCTTGACCAATGGAGAGCTCGAGACGCCGCCAAGATCTTTGTCGGAACCACCGAGAAGCTCGGCGACGAAAGCAGAGGTATTTTGGGCCCGCATTAAAGCCTCGCCGACAAGAATTGCCTTGACGCCTTCTTTCTTATATGATTCCACATCCTTGGGTCCCAGGATTCCACTAAGAGCACACACAATTGTGCTCTCAGGGACATGGTCCATCAAGCGACTCGTGGTTCCGAGGTCAACTTCGAAGCTCGTCAGATCTCTGTTGTTGACGCCAATCACTTGGGAACCAAGATCAACGGCAATCTTCATTTCCTCGGGGGTATTCACTTCAACCAGAGGTTCCATGCCAAGACTGCGAGAGTAATGATACAGTCTGGCCAAGAGCTCGATGTCCAACATCTTCACAATAAGTAGAACAGTGTCAGCACCGGCCAGGCGTGCTTCCAAGATCTGATATTCGTCGAATACGAACTCCTTTCGGAGAACTGCCGGTCGGTTAGTAAGTCCTTCCAAGCTCTGACGGACAGCCCGCAAGTCATCAATGGTGCCCTTGAACCATTCTGGCTCTGTGAGGACAGAGATGACGCTAGCTCCAGCCTTGGCATACTCTCTTGCCTGGGCAGGAGCGCACACATCGGCCGAGATGATACCCTTTGAGGGTGATGCACGCTTGATCTCCGCCATCAGGGAGAGGGGATAGTCCGATTGCCTCAATCGTGCAGGGAATGAAATTTGAGGGGGTGCAATATTTAGGTCGTATGCAGCCTGCAGAGCCTCCGGGCGCAATGCAGGGACCTTCTTCTGCTCGGCAACAGCATTTCTGCGGTGGGCATAGATCTTGTCCAAAATAGAGAGTTTCTTGTCCACCGGTGCTGCTGGAGTTGCGGTCTGGGTTTTGCCCCAAGTACCAGAGGTGAGAGTGAGGAAGTTCCTGAACATAGTACGGCCATACTCTGTCAAAATACTCTCGGGGTGGAATTGAACGCCCTCCACGGTGAGCTCCTTGTGCCTCACGCCCATAATAACGTTCTTGCCGCTGCCATCCTCCAATTCAGCCCACGAGGTGACTTCCATGCACTCAGGGACGGTAGAGAGTGTTCCGGCGAGAGAGTGGTACCGAGTGACCGAGAGCGAAGTTGGCAATCCCTGGTAGACACCCTTGGCGTCATGCTTCAATACTGAGGTCTTTCCATGAAGGATTTCGCCGGTGACATCAACTTTGCCACCAAATGAAGTGATCATACACTGTTGACCCATGCAGACTCCAAAGATAGGGATTTTTCCACTAAAGTATTGGATTGCAGCATTGCTGATTCCTGCATCGGTCTCTGGGTGGCCGGGGCCGGGACTGATAACCAGTTGGGTAGGCTTCTTCGCGATCAAGTCTTCAACGGTAACTTGGTCATTGCGGTAAACGGTCACGGTAGCACCTTCGAGGACCAAGTACTGATAGACGTTCCAGGTGAATGAGTCGTAGTTATCGATCAGGATGACATTGGAGGCGCTGGCCAATTTGGCGGCGCTGGTGGGATGGTGGGGGGAGTGGTCGACAAGGTCCGCCATAGCCACGGATGCTGAGGGTTCGGGAGTTAGAAATATAGATTGGTCAAAGTGGTCTTCCGCAGAACCCTAGACTCCTTGCAAATCAGACCAGAAATGTTCCTGTCGCATGGACGTGACTCAGAAAGAATATCGGGTTGGATGCCGGCGCTCACCGCCTGGCATTAAGTCCAAATAGGCTACGGAGAACAATTGCGGCCATAAGTTATGAGCATCTCTTACTTCTATTGATGTTGCTTTGGGAATATGGGGATAAGAGCTCAAAAGTGAATAAGAATGTTAATATTTAGTTTGACAATTCATGAAGGGAAAATCTTGTATAAATCCTCGCAGTATCAACATTTACATATTATTGTCATAGTGGCCGCAACAGCCGCCCGTAGCCCCAGTCGGCACCTGATTGTTGACCCAGTCGCGGTGAATATTCTTTTGAAGCTCCCTCTCAAGTCAAGAGCTTCCCACGCTCCCCCTCCACCCTTTACTTTACCCTCTCGTGCCCTTCCGTGGTGTCGCCTCGCTCTTCCCTTTCTTTCTATCCTATGATGATCTAATTGCCCCAAATGGCTCCCGTCCCGGAGGCCTATTTCCCGTCCCTGGACAAGTGCTTCTCCGGGGACGTTCAACTCTTGTGCGTCTGCTTTGGTCCGACGATAATATACGCATATGCTAACACGCTGCAGATCCTGGAAAAGAGCTTTCCTTTACACCCTCGACCCTGAAGGCCATGCCGATGGAGGCGCTATCAACGCCTTTCTTTCACACCCCGACAGCATTCGCCTGCTTTCCGAGAGCTTGAAACCGTTTCCTTCCCCTTCAGCGAAATCCAAATCCGAATTTGATTCCAAAACTGCTGCTATTCACGTCGAGACCAATGGCCCAAGCTCCTTCAATCTTCAGGAAATCAAAGCCGACGCTTTGTGGTTGAGCGAAAAGGCTGGGATCGACGAGATCGCTGCTCTTCGGATCGCTGTGCTGGAATGGCAGGACCGCCCGGCGACGCGCCTCAACCTCGGCTTCTCTAGCGAGGAGGCGACGAGTCTACAAAGCGCGACTGGAACCGAGAGTTTTCGAGGCTCTTTGGCCGGCCCCCACCTGGCCGCTATCCTGAGCCAGACAGGCCGAGGCGAGGGCATCTCGTCATTTGACACAGAGGAGCAGAGACGTCTGCGGTTGCGTGAGTTGTATCTTTATGAGGCAACTCATGTATTGAAAACACTTCGCAAACTACTTACTCTATCCTTGCATGATTCTATTCCGGACAATGGCTCAACTTCATCAGCCAGCTCGAAGCGCAAGCTCGCTTTGCAAAAGCTGGGGGCCACTATTTTCCAGCCCAAATCGGCAGGTGCAGGATTGAACCAATTCGTCCAGGAATCCATCACCTCAATACGCAGTCGGTTGACGGCTTTGGGGCGTGATGGTGGTTGGCTGAGTGCAGCAGAGAGCAATGAGGAGATTGAAGGCATCTGGAGAACAAGCATTGTGGAAGAGGTTGTTCACATCTTGCAACTTGTGTTCCACCAGCTTTCGGCCTCGGTGGAAATCCCAACAGCAGACCTCCTGCTGTCCTGGCTTGAGCTCATGACCGAATATGGCTTCCTACAGACACAGCAAGTAGTAAGTGTCAGAATTATAATGTGTAAGCTTGCATACTAACACGCTTCTAGCCTTGTCAGCAACCAGAGGAAGTGCTGCTGCCCCTCCAAGCTTTCGCATCACTTACCACATTGGCCTTCCTTAAGATCCCCGAAGTCATTGAGTCGCTCACGAGTCGCAAGTATTCCGGATACTCGTCGCAACCGTACTTCTTATCCAAACAGAAGCTTTCCAAAATCAATGAAACGTTCCTCGGCGTGTGCGAGGATGTCGTCCTTGCAAATCCAGCAGTACTTTCATGGGGCTTAATTCTCCATACTATCGCAGAATTGGCAACCGAAGACAAGGAGACCAGAGAGCAGGTGCAGCTTAACACAGCCATCGATTCGTTCCAATCAAACATTCAACACGCAGGATCATCCCAAGGCCTAGAACACTCGCTTTGGGAAGACTTGTTGGACTGTGCCCGAACCCCCATACACACTGCCGAGGAATCGATCGTTATCTTAACATCAGATCCAGTCAAAGAATCTGTTTTCAATACCATCACTATCCTCTCTTCAAAGATCGGATCAATGTCAGCAGTCGACGATGGCCTGACAGCCCGGTGGATCCGCCTTTGCCTCATTGACTCCATCCGACTTGCAATTATGTATCTGGAGTATACAGATGTTGTGGAATCCGTACTGGCAATTCTGGATGACGATGACAGTGGCTTTTCAAGGGACTTGGATTCTTTAGGGCCCGCCAGTGATCCCAAGTGTGTATTTGCCAAAGACCGCTTTCTGATGGACAGCATCTTCAATGTCGCACGGTCACGTTTCCCTTATGAAACTTCACCTTTTCTGCGCCTTTGTCGGGTTCTTGTCAGTGGACACAGTTGGAATGAGGATGGCTTGCCAGAGATCCTAGACGAGGTGGAAAACATGCAGTCCTTCACGCAGATCATGGAGCCCCATTTCCAAGGCTATGCAACCATTCGAGAGGACGAGGACGCAAACTTCGTGGCTTTGCTTCAACCCCTCCCAATGTTCGAGGTCGCATCTCGCCATCAACATTCCGAGAGAGCATCAAGCAATGCTTTGGTTGTCAGTGGCTCTTCTCAACTTCCCACTCAAACAATTGGCCAGGTCATTTCCGATTCGAAACCAGCGGTCATCAAGTGGGTACATCAATACTCCTGCTTGAGTTTCTTGGGGAGCTGGCTTGAAGAATGGAGCGAAAATGGTGGGCAGTCGCCTGGATGGACCGATGACACAGGCACGGATATCATTGCGCTCTTGACAGAATTGATAGCCAATTCTAAAACTTCAAGTACCGAAGCGACCAGTGGCAAGCGAATTCTGGAATTGGCTAGCGATGGGCTGTCTAAGCAGGGCGACATCATATCCGTGGTCTTCGACATTTTCGAGCGCAACCTGCAGAATATTGGCTCTCGAGGAGACCCAACCAAATGTTCAAGTGCAGCCATGGCATGCTTAGGCTTCATCAAAGCCCTTATCAAGGTCCTTCCCAGCCGTGTATGGCCATTCCTCGGACGCAGCAGTTTCATTGGGTCCGACGGTAAAGGTGGCATGATGAGCGCAATTATCTCAGCGATGGAGGTTCCCTCTGGTGAATATCCGTTCCTGGTCAGCTGCGTCGATTTCGTCGAAGCAGTCGTCGATGATGCGGCATCCCGAGCAGTATTGCGGAAGAGCCCGAGCAGTGTGTCAAGTAAATCGTCAATTGCGTCTGATTGGAGTGCGGGTATTCCTTCTCATGTCATGAGAAACATTTTGTTGAATTTCACCCGTGTGATGGTCGAGATCTTCAACAGCAACGGAAGCTGGAGGTTC
>ERZ1673737.837-NODE-837-length-34331-cov-7.456413_pt1 | contig 34331 bp, 30 predicted proteins | sample MGYA00580211_ERZ1673737 | MGnify/ENA primary metagenome ERZ1673737 (study PRJEB41218, sample SAMN15661789) | gut metagenome | host: Homo sapiens | place: Canada: London | collected 2015-08-20/2019-03-30 | study: EMG produced TPA metagenomics assembly of... | reverse complement strand
TCGGCCTTTACTTTTGAATTTGGGATATCCTGCTTCATGATTAAAGAACTTCTTAAAGGATATATACAAATCTTGTATCTTCTGCTGCAATACCTGTGAATGACACTGCGTCAAAAGAAAACTGTTTTCTTTATCCTCTTTTAATCTCTTCAAATCATAATTAAATGAAAACTGATTTATCTTCTTTGGTTTTGCTACCAAAGATATATCTTCTCCAAAGCTTTGGGCTGAATCTATATCCTCAAGATATTCCTGATATTCTTCTTGTCTTTTTGCAAGTATCTGATTCCATACATACCTAGAAAAGCCTTAGAACTGTTTTAATTTTCTCTGCTGCTCTTCAGTAGCTCTGAGCCTGTATTTATATGCCTGTCGCCAGATTTGCTTCATTTAACTTATGCTGTTCCTGTGTTTTTTTATGACCTTAAGTATAGCTGTATATGGAAAAACAAATATTTTTCTCATAAGACTTTTTGGGAAAAGCTCTTCTCTCTCCATCTTATTTTGCTACTAGTTGTGGAGGTGCGCCTATTTCAATTATTAGGAGATATAGAACAGCAGAACATACCGGATTAAAAAAATGAAATTTTTCTAATCGACACACTACATCCTTAAACTTAAATACGAGGTTTTGTGTGCCTAAAATTTGATAAAAGAAATATTTTAAATAATTCTCTATCATTGCCCTAAATTCATATAGTTTTAGCCATTGATTTTTTTTGCTAAAATGGGGCTAAGGTGGATGGCATGCAACCAAAGATAAAGATTTTAAATATTTTTTCCTATAAGGAACAAGTTTCCCGCAGTAATAGCTGGGGACATCATTTTTTATTTTTAAATATTCTGCTATCTATTTTTATTGGTAGTGTTTATGTGTATGCAGCCCCGCATACAGATAGCTTTATTTCTTTTATTTATCTAATTATAACTTGGCTAGGTCAAATGAGTTTTTTAACTTTTTTGACTTATCTTATTATTCTTTTCCCCTTATCATTTATAGGCAATTACCATTTATATAAATGGCTATCTATCATCATTGCCATTATTGCTTTTACAATTTTATTAGTTGACGCTAAGCTTTTCTTATCTGCTCGCGTTCATATTTCATTTGTGGTTTTAGGTCTAATTTTTGGAGATTTAGATTTTAAAACTGGTCTTAACTACAATTTTCTCTGGATTGCCATACCAATTTTAATTGCCTTTGAAATCTTATTTGATAAGCTTTCTACTCGAGAAATCTATAGAAGCAGACTGCGCCATAATCATTTTCCTACGTTTATAGCAGTTTTTCTTACTCTTACTTTTATTACCTCACATAGCATCCATATTTGGGCCGATGCTACTCGCCATGAAGCTATAAATATTTTACGACCAGTGTTTCCTGCTCATTATCCTATGACCGCAAAGTCATTTTTATCTAATCATGGCTGGTTAAAAAACGATAATCTTCCGGGAAGTGACACTGTAGATATTGCTCTCAAATATCCTTTAGAACCTATAGATATTGATGAATCGTTTCCTAAACGCAGTGTTGTAATCATTTATATAAACGGCATTTCTTATGCTGATTTAAATGAGAACAATATGCCTAATATCTACAAGCTCAAAGAAAACGCCCAAAGCTTCGAAAATTATTATCTACCTTACAATAACTTAGCAGATAATACTTTTGCTTTAAGTTATGGAATTCCTGTTCAATATCGTACTGCTACACTCTCAAAACGCATAGCTCCGATAATTGTTGATGAAATGCATCGTCAAGAATATCTAGTTCGTTTAATCTCAGACAATAAGCCCTCAAATTCCTCAATATTTAATGGCTTTAGAAATAACAATATTGATAGTCTTGAAAACGCAGATGAGGTAATCACCAAAGCTAGTGAATACATAAAAACTATTCACAAAGATCGTCGCTTCTCCTTAAGAATAAGTCTCAATAACTTAAATAATGAGCAACTTACCGCTAAAGAAAGACAAAAGACTCTCAAAAATATCGATAACCTCTTACCTAACTTTATAAAAACTTTAGAAGATAATAAGAGATTAGATGATACGTTAATCATTCTGACTTCTTCTATAGGTAATCCTAAACTAAGAGATAGTGATAATATTTACAATCACCAGGCTTTACATGTGCCACTAATAATTTGTTGGCCAAATGGAGCTTTTAAAGGTGATAAAGTGGAAATGTTAACCTCAGCATTTGATATACCGGCAACTATTGGTCGTAAAGTATTAGGTATTAACAATCAAAGTGCCACTTATTCATTAGGGGTTAGTGTCGACGAAAGTCATCAATCACGTGACTTTTTTGTTACCACTAAAGGAGATAAATTACTTCTTGTCTCAAAAGATGCAGTAACAGTGTACGATAATAATGGTTCAGCCTTTATTGAATATGACAATCATCGTTTAGAAATAAGACCCAATTTAAAAAATCTGATCCGCGCTATGCAGGATCTCAATCGCTTTAAGGATTAAAAAATGCTCCTTGATGAAAATAATGTCCAAGACCTATTAGTCAAAGCTTCTGAAAATAAAGCTGTTTTTGTTTACTTCTTTGTCAATGCTCCTGAATGCCAGGTTGCTACTGCGGCAGTAAAAGCCAATGTCCATGAGAACAATGACTATATTTCATTAGCTGAGGTTGATGTTTCATCTGAAGTTGGCCAAGCTATCGCTATGCAATTAGGTCTACGTTCAGTTCCAACCTTAGTTGTACTCAAAAAATCTCAACCAGTAGATGCCCTACAGGGAGATGATATTGCTACTAAAATTACAGAACTGACAGCAAAATATCTTCCTTCTAAAGCTGATGATCTTATGCGTGAAGCCTTAGAAGCTGAAGCTCAAAATAATCTTGCTGAGGCCATTCTCAAAGCAAATGAAGCCTTTACTGAAGCTCCACAAAGACTTGACCTTAAATTTATCCTCGCAAGATTATGCATTAAAACAAAAGATCTCAAGCGTGCTCATGAACTTTTAGATGATGCAGGCAGAGAGGAACAATCTTCCCAAGAATATAAAGATCTAATCTCCTCTTTAACTTTAGCCGAACAAGCTGCAGATTCACCACAAATTAGAGATTTACAAAAAGCTTATGCAGAAAACCCCGATGATATGGAGATTTTAAAACAATTAGCTATTTCTTTATCTGAAGGAGGTCGCCATGAGGAGGCCTTAACTATGCTATTTGACGTCCTCAAAAAAGATCTCAACAATACTGAGATTAAAAAGACTTTCTTAGATATTTTAAGTACCTTAAATGGCAATGCCTTACAAAAAACTTTCAGACGTAAGCTTTATACTTTAATGTATTAAAAAAATACGCCTAATAAATTAGTCAAATCAATCATATAGAAAAAGGCCAAATTTAAAAATTTGGCCTTTTTCAATTTTATGCTCTAATAAATTTTAATTTAAGTCCTGACTACTTTTATTTTTCCTCTTCCGGAAATACATTATCTTGCTCATAATTACCTAAAGCTTTTCTTTGAGGATCTTTATCGGCATTAGGCCAATGAACAATCAAAGTACTTATAAAAGTGGCCAAAGGAATTGATAAGAACACTCCCCAAAATCCCCATAAACCACCAAATATCATAATCGCAGCTAAAATTGAGAAAGCATCAAGATTCATAGCCTTGGAAAATAAGAATGGAGTTAAAACATTACTATCCAAAAGCTGAATTACTATATATACCGCCATCAGATAGAAGAAAGTTGAACTAAAACCAAACTGAACTAAACCTATAAGAACAATCGGAACAGTAATAATGGCTGCTCCTACATAGGGGATTACTACTGATAAACCTACACCAAAACCCAAAAGGAAGGAGAAATTTAAATCAAAAGCTAAAAAAGCCAAAGTATTAACAATAGTAATTACGAAAATATGAATAAGCTTGCCGCGAATATAACCTTCAATTTGTGCGTTAATACGAGGCCAGAATACAGAAATTAACTCTTGATTATTTGGCAAAACATAAGTTCTAAGTCGCCTTTGCAATATAGGTTTGTTAGCTAGCATCAAAAACATAAAAATAGGCACCACAATCATATACATAAGCCATGTAGCGACATTCATAACTGATGGCATAATCTGTGTTTTTATAATTACCGTTAAGTTTTTCATGATAGAGGCTCGAGCATCATTTACGGCAATCTCAATTTCCTCTCGAGTTACCATACTGCTTAAAGGCTCAGGCATCCTTTCTATAAGCTCATATATGCTTGTAGCAACTACCTCATCAATATTTTCATCAGTGACATCTGCGCTCTCTGAAGCATTTTGGCTAAACTCCTGAGCTTTTTGATAAAACTGACTGCCCTGTTGCAAAATCTTAGGTGCTACGAATAACAATAATCCCACGCATAATCCTACAAATAAGGTCATAACTATACTAGAGGCACAAAAACGTGAAATCTTAAAACGACGAATCCCCCATCTAACTGCCCAATCTAAACAATAAGATAGACATAGCGCAACAACAATAGGGCCTACCAACCACATAAAATAATAAACAATTAAAAAAGCGCCAAATAAAACCAAGGCAAATTCAATTGTTCCTGGTTGAGAAAAATGACGCCAATACCAGCGCTTTAATAAAACAAACATTTACACTTTTCCAAAATTTTTTATGCTTAGTCTTTATTTATAACTATAATCCTTGAAAAGAAGTATATACAAAATTACTCTAATCTTTAATTTATAAAAAATGTTTTTTTGTGCACTTAATCAAGGATATAGATGTTAATAAAATCTCTCAAAGCTACTATGGTATCAGCTTTAATGCTTATAAGTGCCAGTACTTGTGCTCAAAATTTCGATCTTCCTGACTTTGGTTTTTCAGGATCACGTGGTATTACCATTCAAAGAGAAAAAATGGTCGGCGAATATTTCATGAGATTAGCTCGCTCAAATCTTAATATCGCCAATGATCCGGTTTTAAATGAATATCTAAACTATGTAGGCAATAAACTTGTCATGCAAGCAAACGATGTTTATTTCCCTTTTGAATTTTTTATTGTCAGCAATAACGAACTAAATGCTTCCGCCTTCTTAGGAGGAAAAGTTCAGGTATATACAGGCTTATTCCACTATTCTGACACTGAAGATGAGTTTGCCTCAGTTTTAGCCCATGAAATTTCTCATGTAACGCAAAGACATATCGCCCGTTTTATCGAAAATCAAATTGATAGACAGCCTTTAACTATTGCCTCCATGATTGGTGCTGTAGCCATGTCTCTCTTAAATCCTATGATTGGAATGGCAGCCTTATCAACAACAATTGGCGCAAGCTCCCAAGCTGCCATCAACTTTACTCGTGATAATGAATATGAAGCCGATCGCCTAGGTATCGAATTATTATATAAAGCTGGCTATAACCCCTATGGGATGAGCGATCTATTTAAAAAACTTATGGCTAAACAAGGTAATATCAACCCGGTATTCTCCATGCTCATAGATCATCCTCTTTCAGAGATTCGTACTTCAGAGGCTATAAATCGCGCACGTAATTATCCCAAACGATCTAACTCTAAAAATCAAGATTTTATGCTCGCTAAAGCTCGAGTTGATGTTCGTTACATGAATTATGATCTCAAGGCTCTACAAGAACGTTTAAATGTAGAACCTGAAAAGATAAATCGCATTTACAGACTTTATGCTCAAGCTTTAATTGCCTATGAACTTAATGACTATGCCAAAGCTTCTGATTATTTAAAACAATTAAATCTACCTAATAATATTTTTATTATTGATCTAAAAACAGATATAGATTTAAAGATGCATAATTATGATCTAGCCATCAATCGTTTAAATGCAATATATAAAAAACGACCAAAAAACGAAGCAGTAGTGGCAAATTTAGCTAATGCTCTCAATGAAAGTCATCAAGCTAAAAAAGCTATACCTATTCTGACTAACTTTTTACAAGATAATCCTGATAATTATCTTATAAATAGCCTGCTTACTGATTCATACAGATTAGCAAATCAAAAATGTCAAACTCTACAAAGTGGAGCTAAAGTCTTTGGCTTACAGTCTAATTACAGTCGAGCTCTAGGCATGTATAGCGAAGCTTTAAATGTATGTTCAGGAAATGAACGAGAAATCATTAGAGCTAAAATGGCAAAACTTAGTGATCAGCGAGCCTTTGACGAAAATATTAGCTCACAAGGACGTTAAATATCCTTATGACTTAATTACATTTTCAAGACTTTCTTTACAAAAGGAATTGTTAATTGATGGCGTTGTGAAAATTGAGCTCTATCCAAAATATCTAAAAGCTTAACTAGATTATTCATATCGCGATTGAAATGTCTAACTAAGAAAGCTGCAGTTGCATCTGGCATTGAAAAAGCTCTACCATTAGCACGTTTTTTTAATGCCTCAACACATTGATTTTCATCAAGATAATTTAAAGGTAAAGAGACCCCTGACCCTAAACGAGTATTTAAATCTGCTCTTTCATAAGAGATTTTGTCATAAGAGCTTGAGCCACTCATAATCAAAGTCCCCTCGCGCTTATCATACCAGCGATTAAATAAATCAAATAACGCTAGCTCCCAATCACTATCACCAGCAACAGCATCCGCATTATCTATAATTATAAATTGTGGCAATTTAATATCTAAAAGCTGTGGACTTAACATCATGCCTAAATGCAGATCTAGATAAAAACACTGTAAAGCAGGATTTCTAAGGCTACGATAAAGAGCATTTAAAAGATGTGTTTTACCACAACCATGAGGTCCAAACACATAGTAAAACTCATGAGTTGTGTTCTCTAAAGCCTGTTTGAGCACTCTTACTGCCGCTTCATTAGAACCGACAACATAAGTATTAAAATCACCCCTATCAAAAAGTTGAAATGGCAATGTTTCCTGATAGGATTCGTGAATATTGCTCACAGGCTCTCCTTATTATTGCTCAATATTGCCTACCACAGGCTCTTTGACTTCAATGGTAGAACGAATTAAATCAGTACTGCCCTTGCCAATACCACTACGTCCTGCACTAACTGCACCTGATGATTTATTAAAGGTATAAGTCCAAGAGGCTGTCTTGGTGAAATCACCACTATGAGCTAAGGTTCCATCTAAAATATCTACACTAGCACCTGTCTGTATTTCTACAATAATGCCCTCAGCCGTACGCGCAACAATCGGACTATTTGCTGGATACCCATATGTAACTAAAATATCAATAATTTTGTCATAATCAGCTACATTTTGAACATTTGTAATTAAAATTCTCACAAAATCAACTCCTGCTCCTAAGGTAAAATAATCCTTAGCATCTGCGGCATCTGTATTTTGTGTATTCTTCATAAGGGTATCGGCAATACCAGCGGCCATATCCTTTGAAATATTCTCTCCATTTGAGATATTACTATCTAAAGATTTAGCCTTATTATCTAAAACTTCCCATTTAACCTCTTGTAAGCCAGACTCACTCTGATTTAAAAGACCTACAATAAAAAAACTACTACCATAACGAGACGAAGCTTTAGCTAAGCTGTTAATATCATGATTTAAAATAGTTTCAACAGATACGGATTGAATATCATCTAAATCCATCAAAGGAAGCATGATTTTATAGCGTTCTTGACTAGCATTGTTTAAAAGATCTTTTACAAAGGCATTATCATCATTATCTGCACTAAATATTGATTTACCGTCACATAACCACATTAAAACAGGCTCAGACATACCTTCCCAAGAAGAAATGCCCATAGAATTTAAAGTCTGTTTTATTTTGATCTCATCAAACATAACTTCTAACTTATCATTATCAATACTAAGGTTTTGACAAGTTGCATACATATCTTCAAGACTTATATCGAGTTTTTCTCCAGGAGCTAATGTTGCTGTTGCCTTATCAAAGGCATTTTTAAAAGCAACATCAATTCCTACACTTAAATCTTCTTGAAAAACTAAGGGAGTATTAGCAAATGCAACAGAAGCACCTAAACTCCAGGTTAATAACATGGTTAAAATTATCTTGCTTTTCATAATCGGCCTTATAGTTTCAACTGCCAAAATTGTTTTTTCTAAATTTTCTGAGAATCACATATTTCTATTTTTAATCTAATTTTACCACACTCATAGCACCTAAAATTTCCTGAAATTAAGTTCGAAATCGCATAAAAATAAAAACACACTTCTTATATTTTCTTTATAGTTTTTTATTTTCTAAAACCTTTTTTAGTGATTTTTCAAAAGGGCTTTCTAAACTAAAAATATACTCAAAGCTAAAGAAATATAAATTTCAACATCAAAGCTTATTTTTAAGTTATAAGACAAAATTTGAAAACTGATAAACATATTCTTTGATAAAAAGATGGGCTTTTAAACGCAGATCTTTTTTTGATAAATTTATGGAACTAAAGCGCACAATCTTGTAGAATTATGAACATATTTTTTTCTGGAGACAGTCATGGCCAATTTAACCTATAAAGATGCCGGTGTAGATATTGATGCCGGTGAAGAACTTGTAGAACGCATCAAAGCTCCGGTAAAACGCACTAACCGCCCAGAAGTTATTGGTGGCTTAGGCGGCTTTGGCGCCCTTACTAGAATTCCTGCAGGTTATGAACACCCTGTTTTAGTTACTGGTACCGACGGTGTCGGCACTAAATTGCGTTTGGCCATTGACCTCAATCGTCATGACACTGTAGGTCAAGACTTAGTTGCCATGTGCGTTAACGATTTAATCGTTCAAGGTGCAGAGCCTTTATTATTCTTAGATTACTATGGCACTGGTAAACTCAATGTTGATGTTGCCGCTAAGGTTGTATCAGGTATCGCTTATGGTTGCGAGTTAGCTGGTTGTGCCTTAGTTGGTGGTGAGACCGCCGAAATGCCTGGTATGTATGAGGTTGGTGATTACGATTTAGCAGGCTTTAGCGTTGGCGTAGTTGATGAACCGAAAATCATTGATGGTTCTGCTGTAAAAGTAGGTGATGCTATCGTAGCTATCGGTTCTTCCGGTCCTCACTCTAACGGTTATTCTTTAATCCGTCGTATTTTAAAGGAAGTTGAAGCTAAGCCTTTATCCGATATTTTACCTTCCGGAACCTTATTAGCAGATGCCTTATTACAACCGACTAAGATCTATGTAAAGAGTATCTTAAAGCTTATCAAGGAAGTAAATGTTCACGCTTTAGCTCACATCACCGGTGGTGGCTTCTGGGAAAACATCCCGCGCGTATTACCTAAGGGCACTTGTGCTGCCTGTGATGGTTCTTCTTGGGAATGGCCTGAGGTCTTCTCTTGGTTACAATACAATGGTGGCGTTTCTCGTCACGAAATGTATCGAACCTTCAACTGCGGTGTTGGTATGATTGCTGTAATCGCTAAAGAAGATGTTCAAAAGACCATAGATACTTTACAAGCTTGTGGTGAAAAAGCTTGGTTATTAGGTGAAATTAAAGAAGTTGGTGCTGACGGTGCTCAGGTAACCATTTCTGAATAAATTTTTGCTTAAATAAAAAGAGTCCTTTGTGACCTGACCCCAGTAAGTTAAATAAACCTACTGGGGTTTATTATATAAAAAAACTACTTATAAAAAGGTTCTTCCGTAAATTCTCGGAAGAACCGAAAAATATGTTAAGACATTAACATATCAACAAATAATTTAAAGATATCTTTAATGAAGAGTTATTATTTATGATCTAAATGCATTCACAAAAACAATATATAGCTATAGATTTAAAATCATTTTATGCATCTGTTGAATGTGTAGAACGAGGCTTAGATCCCCTAGACACACATTTAGTAGTTGCAGATGCGTCTCGTACAACAAAAACCATTTGCCTTGCTGTAAGTCCCTCTCTAAAAGCACTGGGCATCAGTGGTCGAGCTCGTTTATTTGAAGTTGTAAAAGCAGTAAAAAACTTAAATCAATATCGATCCCATCAAGATTCTCTTAGACTCAATCAAACAAGTATTGTTGATAGTATCTTAAAAATACATCCTGAATATGCCATAGACTATATTATAGCTCCACCAAGGATGGCTCTATATCTTGACTATAGTTCTCGAATTTATAAAATTTATCTCAAATATATTGCCCCAGAAGATATAGTTATCTACTCTATAGATGAAGTTTTTATTGATGCTACAACCTATCTTAAAAACTATAAAATTAAAGCTTGGGATCTAGCCTCAAAAATACTAAATGAAATCCTAGAAAAAACTGGTATTACAGCCACGGCAGGGATCGGCACTAATCTTTATTTAGCCAAGATTGCAATGGATATTGTAGCTAAACATACCAAAGCAGATCGTAATGGTTTAAGGTTAGCTGCTCTTGATGAATATAGTTATCGTAAATATTTATGGGATTATCAACCCATTACAGATTTTTGGCGAGTTGGAAAAGGTTATGCCAAGCGCCTAGCTACAGAAAATATCTTCACTATGGGAGATATTGCCAGATGTTCTTTAGGTAAAGAGCACGATTATTACAATCAAGCCTTACTTTATAAAATTTTTGGCGTTAATGCAGAATTGCTCATAGATCATGCTTGGGGTTATGAAAGTACGACAATAGCAGATATTAAAGCCATCCGCCCCGAACGCAAAAGTCTCAGTGAAGGTCAGGTTTTACATTGTCCTTATACTTATATACAAACTAAAATTATCCTGCAGGAAATGTCTGAACAATTAGCATTAAATCTTACCAAAAAACATTTATTGTCAGAAAAATTAGTTTTAACTATAGGCTATGATAGCGACAATCTAAAAAAAACACACTTAAAACAAAAATATCAAGGTGAGATTGTTATTGATAATTATGGTCGTCAAGTACCTAAAAGTGCACATGGGACTAAGTCCATGCCTAAAGCTAATAACTCTCAAAACATCATTAGAGAATATACATTAAAGCTTTTTGACGACATCATAAATAAAAATCTACTAATAAGGCGCATTAACTTAACGGCAATTATGCTAAAAAAAGAATCTTTATCAGAGAATAAAACTCAAGAACCTAGACAACTTGATCTTTTTGCTGATTTTGAAGAAATTCAACTCCCCAAAACATCACCAACTTTAGATCTAAAAAAAGAGCATAAACTTCAAGAAGCGCTGTTAAAGCTCAAACATAAATATGGAAATAATGTGATTTTTAAAGCAGCCGATCTTCAAGAAGAAGCTACTGCTATTCAAAGAAATTCTCAAATTGGTGGGCATAAGGCATGAGTAAATATGATGATATTATCAATATTAACTATCCATTCCCTGGAATAGTTCACAAACTCACCGCTAAAGAACGAGCTGCACAATTTCTCCCTTTCGATGCTCTTGCAGGTTACGATGAAGCTATAGAAGAAAGCACCTTACCTTTGCCGGAGCTTAATAGCTTAGATGATGATCAAAAATCAGAATTAGATCGTAAGTTACAATTTCTACTCCATAACTTAAATCTATGCGCCCAAGTTATGATCACTTATCTTGAAGAAAATCAACATCATCAAATGCAGAAAAATATAATTTATGGTTATATTCAAAAATTTGACCCGCAATATCAAACTATTACTTTAAATTCAGGGAAACACTTAAACTTAAAATGTATTCAATCTATTGAAGGTCAAATCTTTAATACTCTTTAATCACGAGGAGGTAATTTATCCCAAATACGACACTTTAAAAACAGATCTTGATCGCCGTTATAAAAGGAAGTATTCACATCTAAAATACCTAATAAACTATGGAAGAAATTGTCTTGACTAAAACTTAGCTTAGCTTCATTGGCTAAACAATTCATATCCATTTTATGATCCTCAACAAAAGAATTTGAAAAATAAGTCATCATTGGTACGAATTTCTGCTCATCTGGTGCTAAAGCATATGGGGCTCCATGTAAATACAGACCCATTTCGCCTAAAGACTCTCCATGATCTGATATATAGAACACACCGGTACCAAAGTTTTGTTGATAAGGTTCTAAACTCTTAATGACCTCAGAGAGAATGTAATCTGTATAAACTAAGGTATTGTCATAAGCATTGACGATTTCCTCTCGCGAGCAATTTTCAATATCTCCACGCTCACAAGTCGGGAAAAATACTTTTTTATCCTCAGGAACACGTGCAAAATAAGTCGGTCCATGACTACCAATAATATGTAGGAATATTACCGAACTTTTTTTGTTCTGAGTTTGTAACTGTAAACGCTCTTTTAATAAAGGTAATAAAACTTCGTCGTAACAACCATCAGCGCCACATTTTCCCTTTAATTTAGGATCACTATTTGAAATTAAAACATTATTGATACGCTTACAAACACCCTTACAGCCACTATCATTGTCATACCAATAAACATCATAACCTGCATATTTAAGCAAATCTGTAAGATTACTTGAATTTTGAGCTTTTACCTCATCATACTCTTCTCGATTTTGTCGTGAAAACATACAGGGAACAGAAACTGCGGTAGCAGTACCACAACTTTGAACTGGTGCAAATTTAATCAAATTTTCAAACTTATCTGTATAAGGAGTAGTGTTACGCTCATAACCATTATGTTTGAAATTTTGTGCTCTGGCAGTCTCACCTACAACTACGACAAACAATTCAGGACGTTCCCAAGAGTTATCAATAAAAGATTTCTTTCCAAACTCATCAAACTTAACCACAGTCGGGAAATACATTTGTTTTAAAGCTTTATATCCATAATAAACATAATTGTAAGGAGAAATTTCTTTGCGTAAGATACTATTATTGCGACCAATGGAAGCATAATTTTGATAATAAGGAATTGCAATTGCAACTAAAGTAATTGCAGCTATTACAAAAACTAATAATCTTTGCCATATAGCCTTAAAAAGGCTTTGTGGCCATTTTATTTTTATATAACAAAGAAAAATTGCAGGTAAAACGCCATAAATAAAAGCAGCTAGAATTGATTCTAAAGATATATAACCTCGGGCTTCGGCAAAATTAGTCGAAAAGATATTAACCATCATGTCATAATCGAAAATAATGCCGTATTTAGTCGCAAAATATCCTACTTGAGCTCCTGTTACGATTAGAAAAATCATAGCTCCTTTAAAAATATATTTAGAACTAAAAAATAGAAAGACTATGCTTAGAGCTGAAAATAAAACTAAGGGAGGAGTTAATGAGAATAAAGAGCCTACTCCTTCAGAATGAGACAAGATGGTATAAAAATGCGTTAAAATCTGTTGATTCAATACGGTCGAAAAATAAAGAACCACCGCATAAAAAACCACATACCAAGGAGCACTTATTCTTTTCATGATCTTTCCTAAAATGATTTACATAAGAAATCTAAAAAACTTTTCCTTTAATCAAAGTTTTAAAAAACATTTAACATCGAGTTAATTAGACTGTAAAAAACGTGAAACGTTTAACAATTATCAATACAATTGTTAAATTTTTATTAGATTGCTCTAGGAAAGGAATTTTTAAGTACTAAAAAAATATTTTATTTTTTATTAAATCAAAATGTTAATTTGCTTACTTATACATAATTTAAAAATATGTTCAAACGAAAAAAAGGCCTTTAAAGGCCCTTTTTTAGATAAAAAATGATTAAGCTTTAGCCATTAATTCTTCAATACCACGGATCATGATATGAATAATCATTGTATGAACTTCTTGAATGCGATCTGCATAACCGTGATGAGGAACAATAATATTTACATCGCCATACTCTTTGAGTTTGCCACCATCCTTACCTAAAAGTAAGACTGTTTTAATTCCTTTTTGACGACAAACTTTACAGGTTTCAATAATATTTTTAGAATTACCTGAAGTTGAAATACCTAAAAAAACATCGCCTTTCTTGCCTAAGCCCTCAACAAAACGAGAAAATATATAATCAAATCCATAATCATTGCCAACACAAGTCAAATGACTAGGATCACAGATAGCTATTGCGGCGTAAGCAGGTCTATCATCGCGGAATCTTCCACTTAATTCCTCAGCAAAATGCTGAGCATCACACATACTGCCACCGTTACCCGCACTTATAATCTTGCCATCGGATTTAAGCGCTGTAGCCATAAGCTCTATCGCTTTTTCAATCAGCTCGCGGGTATCATTTTTGGCAATAAAATTACCTAAAACTTCATATTCTTGACGTAAGTCGTCTAAAACATTAAATGACAGCATTATCTCTCCTCATCTTTTTTGACCCGGCCCATAACCCGATCTTCCCATTCCATATATTGCTTATGGTCTTCTTTTAGATATTCTTCATATAATTTTTGTTGCTCATCACTCAAAAGTTTAGTCATCATTTCCTCTTTTTGAGCTTTAAGCCGTGATTTATATTCTTTTTTACTTTCTTCTTCGCCTTTTTTTAAAAAGGGTACATCAAAATCATCGCTCCAGGTGCTACCTGCAAAACTTATACCATCAACCTCTTTTAAAGGTCTACTTTGTGCTAACTCAATCAGATTTACAGTATGAACTACTGCTCTTTGCGGTTCTACAGGCATAAGCGGTAACTTAACTCCTGAAGGTCTTTGCCAGCGTTTAATATCCACAGTAGAGAGGCCGTCACCAAAGTTAAATGACCTTTGGCCACCTGTCATAGCCAAATAAACCTCAGCTAAGATTTGCGCGTCTAACAAAGCTCCGTGCATAGTACGAGCTGAACGGTCAACATCATAAATATTACATAGATTGTCTAAGTTTACCTGATGTCCTGGGCACAATTTCATCGCCAAAGACACGGTATCTATGACCGTTGCTAGATCGGTAGTTCTTTCAGATGAACCTAATAACATCCATTCTTTATCTAAGAATCCAACGTCGAACTTAGCATTATGAATGAGGAGTTCTGAACCGCGAATAAAATCCATAAGCTCAGAAGCTACATCTTTAAATTTAGGTTTATCCTTTAAAAAATCATCGGATATACCATGAACTGCAAAAGCTTCTTCATCTACTAAACGTTCAGGATTAACATATAGCTGTAACTGTCTACCGGTGAGCTTACGATCGATAATCTCAACACAGCCAATTTCAATAATGCGGTGATCTCCTGGAGTACCGTCATCAGACTTTCCTGTAGTTTCTGTATCTAAAGCTACCTGTCGCTTCATAAGTCCTATCCCAAAAGCCAATATTGTTAAAAACTAGCTATATAAAAAATAATAGTTTAATTTATTTTAGAATTTAAGTATTTTAGCAAAATCTTTTAAAACCACCTATCTTGATGCTATACAAAAACTCAACGCTAAAGATTAACTTTAAATGTCTTTCCTCCAAAAGAAATTAGGGAGGGTAAATATGCAGATTATAAATACAATGTCTGCCGTGAAAAACCTCTGTTTTTTTCCATATACAGCTATACTAAAGTCATAAAAAAACAGGAACAATCTTACTTAAATGAAGCAAATCTGACGACAGACAAAAATTTCAAGATCTTTCTGTGGATATACAGCCAATGCGGATGAAAACGCAACGGAAAATATCCTTATGGTAGGGATCTCCTAGCTAGATCAGGAAGTGAACACTAAAAAGAGTCAGTACTACAAAATCACTGAAGCTAGAAAGAAATGTCCGTAATAGGAATTCTCTTGCTTTATGAGAAAGGAGAGAAAGTCAAAAAAAACTAGGCTGACAAGCTATATTTTTTATAACGTATTGATTTTTATATAAAATTATTTTAGTTGTTTTGTGTTATAATTTTTTTGAATTATTCGATGCTCACAAGGGAGGTGCCATATAAAGGCGTAGCCTCTATTGTAAAATTGATAATGGCGTTTTATGAAAAAAGTTTCCCTATTTACTGATGGCTCTTGTCTTAAAAATCCTGGACCTGGTGGTTTTGCTGCGATTTTGCGCTATGGTAATGCACAAAAAGAAATTTCTTTAGGCTACACCTTAACTACCAATAATCGTATGGAATTGATGGCCGTAATCAAAGGACTTAATGCTTTAAAAGAACCTTGCGAGGTAACCATAACTACTGATAGCCAATATGTGAAAAATGGTATGACCAAATGGCTTGAGGGCTGGAAAAAAAATGGTTGGCGCACTAGTAATAAAACACCAGTTAAAAACCAAGATTTATGGCAACTATTAGATACAGAATGTCAACGCCATAAATTACATTGGGAATGGGTTAAAGGTCATGATGGTCATCCTGAAAATGAACGTTGCGACCAATTAGCTCGCTCTTGTGCAAGCAACGAAGCCTTAGCTGATGATATCGGCTTTAAACCTTAAGAATTAAGGAAAGAGCAGGATTTATAATGATTACAAAAAAATTTTTAAATCTATTAGGCTCCCTATCCCTTACCCTGTTAGCCTTAAATGCCTGCAGCAGTAATCAAGATAGCTTGACTTTTAATAAAACAAATTCAAAATCAGCTAACGAACAAATGCTGATAGAAGCTGAAATTCAAAAAAATATCTGGGATAGCGCTTTAGCTGATAAATCTAGATTTAAACTAAATATTAACCCCAATGCTGAAGAACGAGCTTTAGCAGCTTACTGTGCTAAAACTGTTACAAATAATCTCAAAAGATCTGAAGTTTTTGTCCATTTTTTACTAAGCGAACTTAAAAATAACGACCTTCCTATTGAACTTGTTGCCATTCCTCTCATCGAAAGTGGGATTAATCCTAATGTCCGTGCCAATAATGGAGCTCATGGTGCTTGGCAATATATTCGTTCTACCGGAAAAGCTGTAGGCCTCAATCGTAGCCATAATTATGATGAACTCTATGATTTTGTTAAATCCACCCAAGCTTCAGTCAAATATCTTAAAAAAATGTATAAAGATTTAGCTAATTGGGAGTTAGTAGTTGCAGCCTATAATCAAGGCGAATATGGAATCAAAAAAGCTCGTGATGCTGCACTAGCAAAAGGCATTAAAATAAAATCTGCTGATGATATACGTCTAAGTCGCGGTGCTCGTAATTATGTAAAGCGTTTTCGTGCTTATGCGGATATTCTAAAAAATCCCCAAAAATATAATGTAAGCTTACCTACCATCAAAAATCGTCCCGCTTTCAAACGCGTAAAGGTAGCTGATCATATAAAATCTTTAACAGAGGTAGCTAATCTTTCGGGAGCTCGCATTGAAACTTTAAGACGCCTCAATGCAGGTTATTTATCAGATAAAATCGACAATCATCACGGCCTGCTTATAACTGTTGAACATGCTGAGAATCTTAAAAAAGCTTCAAATAAAGAGCATAAAGCTACTAATGCCACTAACTACAAATACAATGCAATTACGATTGATAATGACGAAAAAAAGCTTTAAAAAATAACCTCTGTAGGCTAAAAGTCTACAGAGGAATTTAGAGCTAATTGCTAGTCTTTCTTTCAATGTCAGCAAGCCACGGCAAAAGCTCCTCTTCAAAGATAATTCTCACCCCTAAACTTTGAGCCTTAGTAAATTTTGACCCTGGATCTGCTCCACAGATTACCGCTGTTGTTTTTTTAGAAACAGATCCTGCAACCTTAGCCCCTAAATTCAATAAGCGATTTTTACAACTATTGCGATCCATAGAATCTAAAGTACCTGTAATCACATAAGTTTGATTGACAAGAGGTAATGAAAAGATTTCATTTTGTTGTTTTAAAGCCGTGATATTTAAGCCACAAGCTTTATCCATACTTCCCAATGGAGCAATAAGTCTTTGAATGATTTCAATATTATGCTTTTCTAAGAAGAAATCACGAATATGATTAGCTACAACCTCACCAATATCCGGCAGATTTATCAAAGTATTAAAATCAGATTTCATCAAATCTTCAAGACTTGCAAAATTTGTTGCTAAAGTTCTCGCTGTAGAAACTCCTACCTCTCGAATGCCTAAAGCATAAATAAAACGATTTAAAGGCACATTTTTTGAATTCTCAATTGCTTTAATCAACTTTTTAGCAATAACATGGCCTAAAAGGCGCTTTGATTTAAGCTCGTCACCTTGATCTAAAACCAAGGTTGCCAATTCACTTTCATCTAAAATATAGATATCTGCAATGGATCGCACTTTTTGAGAGGCAACTAACTCCTCCACAATCCGATCACCAAACCCCTCTATATCCATAGCCTCTCGCGAGACAAAATGTAAGATAGCTTCACGCAGCTGTGCAGGGCAAACCAATTCGCCTGTACATCTAGCTACAGCCTCTCCTGGGATACGCTCAATACGACTTCCACACTCTGGGCAAAATTGCGGGAACACGATTTCCTGACTATCATCAGGCCTGCGATCTAAAACAACTCCTGAAATCTGCGGGATCACATCACCAGCTCTTCTAACTATAACAATATCACCAATGTGCACTCCTAAGCGTTTAATTTCATCAGCATTATGCAAAGTTGCATTAGAAACAGTCGCACCACCTACATATACAGGATCTAATTTAGCTACTGGCGTTATCGCACCGGTACGCCCTACCTGAAACTCAACATTTAAAAGCTTAGTAAGCATTTCCTCTGGCGGAAATTTATATGCTACTGCCCAACGAGGACTTTTAGATGTAAAACCTAAACTCTCCTGCATTTCTAAGGAATTTACCTTAAGAACCACACCATCAATATCGTAGTTTAAGGTAGGACGTTTTTCTAAAATATCTTTATAAAAATTTCTTAAACCTTGAACACCACTAGTTTTCAAAATTAAAGGATTAACTGGTAAGCCCCATTGCTTTAAAGCTAATAAACGCTCGTATTGAGTATTAGGTAAAACAATCCCCTCACAAGCTCCTACATAATAAGCATTAAAAGTTAAAGGTCTTTTAGCTGTAACTTTAGAATCTAGTTGCTTTAAACTACCGGCTGCGGCATTACGCGGATTAGCAAAGACCTTGCCTCCTGTTTGCCTAGCTCTTTCATTCCATTTTTCAAAGCCATCACGAGGCATAAAAACTTCTCCTCTGACATCTAAATATGAGGGAAATTTATCTCCACTTAAATGCAAAGGAATAGCTTTAATAGTTTTTACGTTAGCGGTAATATCTTCACCAATACGACCATCACCTCTAGTTGCAGCCTGAACTAAAAGACCATTCTTATAGATTAAAGATACAGCTAAACCATCCAGTTTAGGCTCAACACAATACTCAATATTATTGATAGCAAAAAAATCACGCATGCGCTTGTCAAAATCTACAAGTTCATCTTCATTAAAAATATCGCCTATAGATAATAATGGAACTTGATGCTCTACACTGGAAAATTCCTTTAAAGCCGTGCCTCCGACTCGTTTGGTTGGAGAATAAGAGACCTCATCATCAGGATGTAAACTCTCATATTGCTCAAGCTCTAAATAAAGACGATCATATTCAGCATCTGGAACTTTAGGAGCATCTTCAACATAATAAGCTTTGGCATAAGAATTTAATAATTCAACTAACTTTAAATAATCTTGACGTGAAGAAATTGCCATAATTAAATATTAACCTCAGGATTATCATAAAGATTCATTTGCTCTTCAAGATTATTCAAATCTTCTTCACTTAAAACCTTTTCATAATTATCTCGTAGGGTTCCACCTAATTGAGTTTGAATAATTAAGGCAGCCATTCTTAAGGCTTTGAAATAAGACAAAGCCTTACCTTTAGAAGGCACACTCATATATAAAGCTAATTCCTGAGTCTTATAGTCAGTCATATCCAGAGGGAAATTATAAGGAGCTTCTAAAGAACAAATTCTAAATACTACTATAGGTTCAGCTTCACTAGGATTTTCATAAACATAAAAAATATTATATGGGCCACGAATAAAACCATATTTATTACAAAGTTCTTGAATATCTAATCCCCTAAACGGTCTGTCTTGATCACAAATGATATTGATTTCAATAGAACCATTTTGCTTTATCTCAAAAGCTCTATTTTCATTTACAATCTTAATTTCTGAATCATCTTTTTGAGCATTATTATCTGTAATCTCTAAATTGGTTTTAGCATTGCTCTTTGGCATCTGTCCATAGGTTTCAAGCTTAATCTCAGAATTTTGCGACGGCTCCTTAGCAGTAACAATCCGAACCTTTCCTACACCCTCGGACTTAACGATTTCTTGATCTTCTTTATTTCCTTTTACAAGCTTGCGATTGATACTACGTCCTGAAAACCATAAACCATGAATCACGAAAGCTAAAACAGCTAAAGCACCGACGATCAAAATCACAGCGCTAGAATCGTTAAGTGACATCTATTCTCTCCAATGAACAAAACCGATAGGTTATTTATTGATGTATTATATAAAGGGTCAAACCTAAAAAAAATCATATATATAAAAAAAGGAGAGCCTTTGTATGATCGCCTCTGCCCATAATGAAATTACTGTCGTTGACGCATTTAATTATCTAGTCCGCGGAGTTAAACTTGCACTATCAAAAGAATGCCGTCTTTATATTATTATTCCTGTCACTATAAATCTGATTTTAATGAGCCTGGTAGGATACTTTCTCTTTACTAATATCAAAGATTGGGTATTTCAAATGGTGGAGTTACTACCTGATTTTCTAGTTTTTTTGGCTTATATACTCTCTGCCATCCTTGCGACTCTTATTGTTTTTGTTAGTTGTTATTTTTTCTCAACCGTAGCCACAATCATAGCCTCTCCTTTTTACGGACTGCTTGCTGATAAAATTGAAATGAAACTTAATGGTACAGCTTCTGAAGATATGGGCTTTGTGGGCATTATCAAAGACGTTCCGCGCATTTTAAAACGTGAAATTCAAAAACAAGTTTTCTTCCTGCCCTTGGCTTTTATTTGTGTTATTTTAACCCTCGTCCCTGTTATCAACTTAATTGCTCCAGTATTATGGTTTTTACTTACATCCTGGATGGGATGTTTACAATATTGTGATTATGCTTACGATAATCACAAGATCTCTTTTGCCTTAATGAAAAAAGATCTTAAAGCCAACTCTATTCCAACTTTTACTTTTGGTGCGATTGTGGCTGTAGCTTTATCCATACCAATTTTCAATATTTTGGTACCGCCCGCAGCAGTATGCGCCGGAACTTGCTATTATTTAGAAATGCAAAAACGTTACAATCTGTCAAAAGGATAAAAAATGTATACTTTGTCGGGTGTCTCTATTGCCGCAGGAGTTGGTTTTGCTCCTGCTGTTTCTGTATCCAGACCGGGAAATTTTAACCAAGAGGTTAATATTTACGCTCTCGATCCCCAAGAAGAAATAGACAAATTTCAAAAGAAAAGTACAGAATTTGCCAATCGCTTAAGACAAATTGTAAATCCTGGACAAGATCGAGTCCGCGACCTCTTTGGCGCTGCGGCAGGATATTTAACTGATAAAAGCAATAAACACGATATCATTGATCTTATAAATCAAGGTTGTTCTGCTGTCACCGCTAGCAAAAGTGTGCTACTAGGAAAATTGTCAAACTTCAATCACAGCAAAGATCCCGAACTTTTAAACGATAATAAAGAGTTAAGTTCTTTATTACTTGAATTTATCAACACCCTTCACAACCGAGATGACTCTACTGTAGTTCTTCCTAATTTAAAAGAAAACGCTATTATAGTTGCAGAAAATCTTTCTCCTGCACTTTTTCTATCTTTAGATATCGAAAAAGTTCAAGCCGTAATTTTAGAGTTTGGTAGAGATTCAGGCCACCTCGGTGTTGTTTTACGTGAACTCGGAATTCCTGCAATTTTCGGTGTACAAGGTGCTACCTCTATTGAAAATGGTACTAAACTCTTAGTCGATGGGAATAATGGAGTTTTAGTTGTTGATCCTGAGGAAAATACCGCTCAGGCTATGCTTGAAAAACAAGATCTTTTCAATGATGAAGCTAATGATGACTCTCTTATAAATGTCACTATTGCCGGTGCTGTTGGCGCAATTAGACAACTTAATGGAAATTCTCTCTATACCACTCACGGTTTAGGCTTATTACGCTCAGAATTTTTATTCTTAGGTTACGATCATGAGCCTACCGAAGAAGAAATGACCAAAGCTTTTTTAAAACTCTTTAACCCAATTTCTAAAACAGCGCCAATCACAGCTAGAACTTTTGACTTTGCCGATGATAAAAAACCTCTATTTAGGGTACATCTTGACGATCAAGGACCTCTCAAAGGTTATGGCGCTGAAGTAGGTTCACGTTTACTAAAAAAAGAAATAAGAGCTTTATTGTTAGCCTCAAAAGGTCGTAATATTAAAATTATCTTTCCTTTAATCACAAGACTTAATGAAACTATCTATCTTAAGAATCTCGCTATCGAATGTTGCCATGAATTAGATGAACTTGGAAAAGAACACGGAACTTACGAGATTGGTTTTATGAGTGAAACCCCCTCCTCGGTTTTATGTGCCCAAGGATTTTCTGTTGACTGCTCACTTATGATTATTGGAACTAGTTCTCTAGCTGAATATGCTTCAGCACCAAGACCTGCTGATAAAGCTTTTACTCCTGCCTTAGCTAAAATGATTGTTATGGCTGCTAGAGCTGCACATGAATTACATATTCCCGTAGGTGTTGCTGGACGTTATGCCCCACGAGTTGAACTTTTAAAGTTCTTCTATAAACTAGGTGTAACCTACTATGCTGTCGATGGTTATCAAATAACCCGTATGCGTAATGCGGTAGAACAATTAAATATCGATTCTCAATGCGAGCCTGCTTTTGATATCAATCTCTATAATGAGGTAATGAATATTTTTACAGGCAAAGAGTTATCTGCGCTTATAAATCGGCTTAACCTGCATTGATCAATGCATATTTTATATAAATACTTATTTAGGATTATTTGAGGATAATTATGGGAATTTTATCCATGCTTTTTGGAAAGCGTGATGCTGTATCAGTTGCTAGAGAAGATGCAGATTTAGAGCTCATTGCGCCTGTAAGCGGCTCATTATTACCCCTATCTGATGTTCCTGATCTGGTAATTTCTGAATGTATTGTAGGAGATGGAATTGCCATCATTCCTGAAAATCAAGAAATATTAGCTCCTTGTGACGGCATCATCTCAAGATTACTTTCATCTCAAAATGCCTTTGCCATTAGAGCAGATTGTGGAGTTGAGATCTATGTAACTTGTGGAGTTGGAACTCGTCGCTTTAGTGGTGAGGGCTTTGAAGCTCAAATAAAAAATGGAGACAAGGTCAAAAAAGGAGAGGTTATTATTAAATTTGATATGAACAGAGCTTCATCAAATTTAAAATCAACTGTAACCTCAATAATTGTAGTCAAATCATCTGCAGATATTGCCAAAGTAGCTGTAGCATCAGGTAAGGTTACCGCGGGAGAAACTCCTTGCGCTTGGATTGCTTTAAATCATTAAAGTTAAAAAAAAAATAATGTTAACCACAAAAAAGCCATCATAAAATATGATGGCTTTTTGTTATTTAAGTTTTGACTTAAAAAGTCTAGTCGAGATTGCTTACGATCTCTTCAACAGTCTTCTTGGCATCGCCGAAGCACATATAAGAGTTATCCTTGAAGAATAACGGGTTCTGAACGCCAGCGTAACCAGTATTCATAGAACGCTTGAAGACGATAACATTGCGAGCTTTCCAAACTTCCAATACCGGCATACCAGCAATAGGAGAGGTCGGATCTTCTGCAGCAGCCGGGTTAACAGTATCGTTAGCACCGATTACTAATACAGTATCAGTCTCTTCAAAATCATCGTTAATCTCGTCCATTTCGAAGACGATATCATAAGGGACCTTAGCCTCAGCTAAGAGAACGTTCATATGGCCTGGCAGACGACCTGCTACTGGGTGAATAGCAAAACGAACATTAACACCGCGAGCCTTCAACTTCTCAGTCATAGAGGCAACAGCGTTTTGAGCTTGAGCTACAGCCATACCATAGCCCGGGGTGATGATTACGGAAGAAGAGTTCTTCAATAAATCAGCAACCTCATTAGCTTTCATCTCGTGATACTCACCAACTTCCTCATCCTTCTTAGCTACAGGGGCATTACCAAAACCACCGGCAATTACGGAGATGAAGGAGCGGTTCATAGCCTTACACATAATGTAGGACAGAATAGCACCTGAAGAACCTACTAAAGCACCGGTAACAATCAAAAGATCGTTACTGAGCATGAAGCCTGAAGCAGCAGCTGCCCAACCGGAATAGGAGTTCAACATAGAAATTACTACCGGCATGTCAGCGCCACCAATAGCAGCAACTAAGTTGATACCGAAAGCAAAAGCGATGAGGGTCATCAATACTAACGGAGTGGTAGGAGCCTCTTCTGCAGACATGAACCAAACCATCAATAAAATAGAAACTACAATAGCAGCTAAATTCAAGAAATGACCGCCAGGTAACTGTAACGGAGCAGACTTGAAGATACGCAATTTGTAAGTACCATTGAGTTTACCATAGGCAACAATAGAACCTGTAAAGGTTACAGCACCAATGAATACACCCAAGAATACCTCTGCTAAATGAGTATTGTCAGCATGCGGAGTTTCGATAAAGCTGTTATAGCCAACTAAAACAGCGGCCAAACCTACGAAGCTATGCAAACAGGCAATCAACTCAGGCATTTGAGTCATCTGTACTCTCATAGCTACAAAGATACCGATGCAAGCACCGATTACCATAGCTAAGATGATGAGTACAACACCAATAACACTGTTTACAGAGAAGAAAGTAGTAAACAGAGCTAAAGCCATACCAACCATGCCAGAAAGACAGCCATACTTAGCAGTTTCCTGTTTGGAAAGACCAGCTAACGCCATGATGAATAAAAGCGCAGCTAGAATATAGGCAATAGTACCTAATGAAGTCATTTTTATTTTTCTCCCTAGCCTTATTTCTGCTTTCTAAACATTGCTAGCATACGGCGAGTTACAGCGAAACCACCGAAAATATTGATGGAAGCAATCAATACACCGATAAATGCAAAAATACCGGTTAATACGCCACCTGTAAACTGCAACATGGCACCAACCACGATAATGCCAGAAATAGCATTAGTTACAGACATCAACGGAGTATGAAGCGAATGGGTAACGTTCCAAACAACATAATAACCGACTACGCAGGCTAAAACGAAGACGGTAAAGTGCGGTAAGAACTCAGTCGGAGCAAATAAGCCTATGAGCAAGAAGCAGGCTAAAAGCACTGCTAAGCATCCGTATTTTAATACTGGAGAAGCTTTCTTCTGCTCAATCTTAGCCGGAGCTGCGGCAGGCTTAGCCTGAGGAGCTGCAGATACACTGATCTTTGGCGGCGGGAAGGTAATCTCACCATCGCGAGATACAGTCATGTTACGTAAGACTACATCTTCAAAGTCGATAACAGCATTACCATCTTTAGCCTTGCATAAGAGCTTACTTAAATTTACTAAGTTAGTAGCATAAAGCTGTGATGACTGAGCCGGTAAACGAGAAGCTAGATCGGTATAACCGATGATCTTAACGCCATTATCAGTTGTAATAACTTTACCTGCAACAGTGCACTCGCAGTTACCACCGCCAGCTGCAGCCAAGTCAACAATAACAGAGCCTGCCTTCATGCTTTCTACCATTTCCTTGGTAATTAAGCGAGGAGCTGTCTTACCTGGAATAGCGGCAGTAGTAATGATGATATCAACATCCTTAGCCTGCTGAGCAAATAACTCCATTTCGGCCTTGATGAATTCATCACTCATGGTCTTAGCATAACCATCTGAAGAACCACCATCCTCATTCTTAAAGTCTAACTTTAAGAATTCACCGCCCATAGACTTAATCTGATCGGCTACCTCTAAACGAGTATCAAAAGCACGAACAATAGCTCCTAGGGAGTGAGCAGTACCAATAGCAGCTAAACCTGCAACACCAGCACCAATTACTAAAACTTTTGCCGGAGGAACTTTACCTGCAGCTGTTACCTGACCTGTAAAGAAGCGACCAAACTCATGAGCAGCTTCAACTACAGCGCGATAGCCACTGATATTGGCAGTAGAAGACAAAGCATCTAAGGACTGGGCACGAGAAATACGTGGCACCATATCCATAGCCATTACAGTAACTTTCTTAGCGTTTAACTTATCAACAAGTTCTTTATTTTGAGCAGGACGAATGAAGCTAACCAGAATCTGGCCTTCCTTCATCAGCTTAATTTCATCATCGTTAGGAGCATTGACCTTGAAAATGATGTCGCTGTTCCAGACGTCCTTCTTTACAATTTTAGCACCGGCAGCCATATAAGCATCATCGGTGAAACTGGCTAAAGCACCAGCAGTACTTTGAACTGCTACTTCAAAGCCAAGCTTTAAGAGTTTTCCGACGGTATCAGGAGTTGCAGCAACTCGTGTTTCGCCCTGAAGACTCTCTTTTGGAATACCAATCAGCATTGCATTTTCCTGTATTTAACAATCCTAAAAAGGATCAATATTATTGTTAACGGACAGATTATTCTGACACTGTTACATTATATATTTACAAAGGATATCTTATATATGAAGATACAAGCCTTTAGCTAAAACGACGTATAGATCACAAAGTAAAGACTAATTTCTTCACCCTCTCATTATATGATATGGTACGTAAATTTAACTGCTAAATATGGCTAACATACCAAGGTATATTTTGCACCATTACAAGGCAATATCTAAATCAATATTTTCAAGATGCATTGTAAAGGCATCCTCTGCAGGCTCACCTCCACTAGAGGAATAATATTCTCGTCTTACTCCTGTAATCTTAAAACCAAATTTTTTATACAAATTCTGAGCCACAAGATTAGATCGCCTTACTTCAAGAAAACATTCTTTAACCTCACAATTTAAAGCTTCTTGTAAAGTTGCCTTTAAAAGCATAGAGCCTAATTTTCGTCCTTGATAATCAGGATCAATTCCTATAGATAATAGATCTGTACAAAATTTTGTATTATAAATTACTGAAAAACCTATTAAATTATTTCCTGCAAACAAACCTATAATCTTATAAATATCACTAAAACATTCACATAAAGATTGCAAAGTCCAAGCATTTTTTTGAGTACGTACCTCGATAATTTCCATTATTGAGACTAAATGCTTATCTTCTGGGCCTAAGACTCTTGTTGTAAAAAACTTCAGATTTTTATTTTTTTCCATGAATAAGTTTCTCCGGGATATGTTTTTGTAGAAACTCCCAAACCTCTCTTTTACCCTGTTGTAAATAAACCACAAGCCCTTGTTCCGGTCTTTCTTTGTCATCTAAAATCAAAATATCGCTTGGTAAATAGTGATATTTAGAATCGTAATTCTTGATATCAAGCCCGCATCTATCTAAATATTGAATAAATTGCTCTAAATAATCTACTTTACTATCAAGACTTAAAAAAATATCTGCTCTTTTAGGACGTAAACGCCAATAAGATTCATTAACTCTTTGATTTTCAATATTTCCTTCAACAATAAAATGTTCAAGGTTTGGACTCACTAAAACACCATCAACCATAGGCATGTTGCCAACTTGATTTTGCAAACTTACATTTAAGATTGAAGGATCATCTATATGATTTATTGTTTTTTCATGAGCATTTGTAGCATTTATATACTCATTTTTAGATAAATCAGAAATATTTTCTTGAAGATTTTGAATCTCAACTTGATTTTCTAAAGGAGAACTATCGTTTAAGAGATCTGAAGAATTTTCATCTAAAAAAGGTTGTGGATTAATTTTAAGTTTGTCTTTGGCTCTAAGGTGCCATTCTATAAATTCTTCATTAAAAATCATTATATTCCTCAATTGCTTTTTAGCTTTTAACTATTATATTTTCATCGGTACTTTTTTATCATTACTTATTTTTATAATTTAAACACAATCTCTCTTTTTAAATATTACTTTAGATCTAAGCTAAAAAAGACATATTTAATAAAGGAAAAAAATTATGCCTTTAACTTATTTATCACACCCTCTTTTGCAATACAAAATTAGTAAACTTCGCGACGCTAATATAAATTGTCACAGCTTTAGACAAATTACCGAACAAATTGCTGAAATAATGACAATTGAGGCTTTACAAGATATTCCTACAGAAACTATAAGCGTTTCTACCTGGTCCGGATCCACTCCTGGAGTAAAAATTGATGAACAAAAGTTAACTATTGTCCCTATCTTAAGAGCTGGCGTAGGCATGCTAAATGGCGTTCTTCATTATCTAAACGATGCCTCTGTAAGCGTTTTGGGCATGTATCGTAATGAAGATACCCTAACTCCCACACCCTATTATGAGAAATGCGTTAAAAATATTGCTGAATGTACAGCCTTAGTAATCGATCCAATGTTAGCTACTGGAGGATCCTTATCAGACGCTATAACTCTCTTAAAATCTCGTGGCTGTAAAAAAATTAAGGCTATGGTAATTGTTGCTGCACCAGAAGGTATAAAAAAAATCAATACAGATCATCCAGATATTGAACTCTATGTAGGTGCTTTAGATGATCATCTCAATGAAAATGGTTATATTATTCCTGGTCTTGGCGATGCAGGGGATAAGATTTTCGGAACAATCTAGCAATTAAAAGTAATCTTAATGCATTTGATCCTAATGTACTAAAGCAAAATAACTTCTATCGGTTCAAATAGGACCGATATTTTAAGATTGCTTAAATACAAACAGTTATGACTATTGTATGCTAAAAATTGACTTGAGAGGGGATTTAAGAATTCTGCTTGAGATGGCAGGGGCAGAAAGACTCGAACTCTCAACCGTCGGTTTTGGAGACCGCTGTTCTACCATTAGAACTATGCCCCTGCAAAATGTTGTGTCATTATGTCATAGAAAATAAAATTGTCAAGTTTTTTTTATTTTTTTGTAGAATTTTCTAGAAAATATAATTTATTAGTTTTATAGATTACAAAAAAAATTAAAATTCAACAAATCTATAATAAATATTCTTTATATATCAATATATTATAAAAATAAATGTCAATTTTTTTTTATTAGTGTATAATTTAATTTTCAGGAACAGCGTAAAAACGCAAACGCTCCTGAAAAAAGCGTAGCGTCCCGTTCCAACTGTTAAACTTTCAGTGACAAGGGACAACATATGACAAATCCTCTCTTCCAGAAAGATATCATCTCTATTTCTGAATTCACAAAAGACCATATTGAACTGGTACTCAAAACAGCTCGTGAACTCAAAGCAAATCCGAGAAACGATTTATTAAAAGGCAAACTTGTCGGTGTTACCTTCTTTGAAGGATCAACCCGTACTAGATTATCTTTTGAAACCGCCATTCAACGTTTAGGTGGTCGTGTTATCGGTTTCTCTGATGCCACAAATACCTCTTTAGGTAAAAAAGGTGAAACCTTTGTGGACTCCATGCGCATCATTACCTCATATACTGATGCCCTAGTCATTCGTCATCACCGTGAAGGTGCTGCTCGTTTAGCTGCAGACATCTCGCCGGTACCGGTTATCAATGCTGGCGATGGCGCTAATCAACACCCGTCTCAGACCATGCTGGATTTATTCAGTATTTATGAGACTCAAGGTCGTTTAGAAGAAATTAGCATTGCCTTCGTAGGCGACTTAAAATATGGCCGTACCGTTCATTCTTTAGCCGAAGCCTTATCTTTATACAATGCCAGAATTTACTTTGTATCTCCTGAATCTCTGGCAATGCCTGAATATATTTTAAAAGATCTTGATGCCCATGGAATCAAGTATTCTATTCACGAGACCCTTGAAGAAGTAATGCCTAAGGTTGATATTCTCTATATGACCCGCGTGCAAAAAGAACGCTTTGATGAAGCCGAATATCAGCACTTAAAGTCTAAATTCATCCTTACCCCTGAAAGCTTAGTTGATGCTCGAGAGAACATGAAGATCTTACATCCGTTACCACGTATTGATGAGATCGTATCAAGTGTTGATGCTAGCCCGCATGCTTACTACTTCAAGCAAGCAGCTAACGGTGTTTATGCTCGTGAAGCCCTTTTAGCCTTAGTTTTAAATAAGGAGATCTAATATGTCTGTATCTACCGAAAACAAAGACAAGCTCATGGTTGAAGCAATTGCTGACGGTACTGTAATCGATCATATTGCTCCAGGTCAGGCAATCAACATCTTACGTATGTTCAAGTTCTTAAGCCGCAACAATCAGTTAACTGTAGGCTTCAACTTACGTTCAGGTGATATGGGCAAAAAAGATATCATTAAAATTGCCAATGTTGTCTTCTCTCCAGCTGAGACTGAACAACTCTCTATCTTAGCTCCAAATGCTACTATCAATCAGATTGAAAACTACAAAGTAGTCGATAAATATAAGTTACGTTTACCGCGCGAAACTGTAGGTGTATTTGCCTGTCCAAATAGCAACTGCATAACTAATGTTGAAAAAGATGCTACTCCGCGCTTTAAGATTTCTAAGGAAGGTGATGTGGTTATGATGCGTTGCCACTACTGCGAAAAAGTCTTTGAGCGTGACATTATCTTAAAACATAACGGATTAGAGTCTTAAAAAAATTTTGTAATTTAACTTATATTTTTAAACTAAATTCTCCGATAAAAAGGCATCTTTGATGCCTTTTTTAATCATAAGTTATAAATTAATTTTTAATTGACAAAGATATTATTTAATTTTATTTTTTTCTTAAAAACACTAGAGTTTCAATATGATTAGTATACGGAAACATATCAAAGCCTTTAACTGCTACTAATTCAAAACCTAAGTCTAATAATTTTTTTAAATCTCTTTTGAGTGCTGTTAAAGCGCAGAATATCAAACTCAAACAAGCCCCTCTAGGCAATTTAGCTAAACTTTCACAAGTTTCATCTCCTAAGCCCACTCGAGCAGGATCAGCTATCACGGCACAAACCTCAGAACTTATACAAGAGGCAATCTTTTCTTTTAGATCTCCTGCGATAAAGCTAACATTGTCAACTTGATTACAAAGAGCATTGTCTTTAGCTGCATTAACCGAAGCCTCAACAATTTCAATACCGGTTACATGTTTAAAATGACGGCTTAAACCTAATGTCATAGTACCTACACCGCAACATAGATCTAAAGCCTGATTATGTTGCTTAGCCTTAAGACAAAAATCTACAGCTTCATTATAAATTTGCTGAGCAATAGCATGATTTACTTGTAAAAAAGTAGAAGGACCGACTTTAAATTTGTAATCAAAAAAAGTCTCTTCTATATATTGAATTTCCCCTATTGAAAGAATCTCTCCTTTTATAACAGAATTGCCTTCATAGGGATTTATACAGATAAATAAAGCTTTAACATTAAATTGTGTAGCTGTTACTTTAAATTTTTCAATTAAATCAGAATTTGGAGAGCTAGCAACAATCAACATCGCAAGTCGCTCTCCACAATCTCTAAGTAAAAGGCTTTTTAAAATGCCGCTTTTTAAAGTTTCATCATAAACATCGACCTTCTCTAAAGCCTCACAAAGCTTTAAAGAAAAGTCTGTAAACCATTGTGGCTCTAAAACACAAGATCTTATCTCCTCAACTTCATGCGTACGCTGTTTATAAAAACCGTTTATAAGTTTTCCTGAAGACTTAGCAAAATAACGTATAGTTTTGTTTCTAACAATCTGAGAAAAATCGCTTGCCACAACCTCAGGAACAGGATATTTAAGGTTAATATCAGCTAAAGCTTTAGAAATCAAATCCCGTTTGTAATTTAAAGTCCATTCATATTTAAAAGATCCTAAAACACAAGCTCCACCTAAAGATTTAACTTGTGTAGAATCAGCACGATTTGGATTGGGCTTTACAATATTTATAAGTTTACCTGGACATCTTTTAGAACCTTTAACAAAAGGCTCGCCAATGACTATTTCTACCTCCTCTAAAGGTAAAGCACCCTTAACATATATTTCTTTATCCTCAAGAAAAACAATGCCTTCACCCTTTGGTGATAAAGAATGTACCTTACATATGCAAGTTTGCTCTTTCATAACTATAATAACCTTACTGAGGAGAAAAAATTTCCATATTATTATATGGGATAGTTAAAAAGGATATAGTCCATGAAAGCAAATTCTTTATTAAAAGTTACCGTCATTGGCTTAGCTCTTGGTACCTTGGTAGCCTGTACTAATGCTCCTACACGCGTTGGTAATGTGTCTACCTACTATGAGGGAACGATCACCTCTCTTGAGCTCATAGATGTCGATACTAATAAATACAACAGCTCTAATAATGCTATGTTAGGAGCCATAGGTGGCGCTCTTTTTGGAGGTTTAGTTTCCGACCATTCCACTGGAGCCTTAATCGGTGGTGCTCTTGGAGGTTTAGCTGGTGCAGGCGGTTCATATCTTGGTAACCGTAACGAAGGTGTACGCATGACAGTTAATACAAGCAATGGACCAACTATCGTAGACACCTACTTCAACTGTAAGTTAAAGATAGGAAGCAAGATACGTCTACTCTCAGGCAGTAATAATGGCGAGGTACAGGTTTACTATAATGGCGCTTATAGAACTGTTACAGAACAAACTCAAGCTGACTGCCCTACCACCTATAACCGCTTAAAAAATAGCTCAAGTCGTAATGATTAACTGTCTTTTCTAGCTTAATTATTAAATTTAATAGCCACTAATTTTTTTAGTGGCTTTTTTATTAAAAATAAATTTATATTTTTCAAAGAAATAACTTTATTTGATAAAAATTACACATATTTAACAAATTAAGAATTTGTTTTTTACCTTCAGTCTTTAAATTATGCCTTGTAAATGAACTGGGAAATAAAAAACTGGAGTTTTTATGAAAAAAATTGCTTTTTCTGCAATCGTATTAGGTATGGCCATTGCCACCTGTGCTTCTGCTTCCACTGATGTTAGCGTTTATAATCGTGCAGTTGCTGGTGACATCACTGTTCAAGGTGGTGCTCGTCGTATTCACGGCAACATGGCAGAAATGTATCAATCTGAAATCGAATTGGCTCAAAAGCAACATGCTAAAAATGTTATCCTTTTAATCGGCGACGGTATGGGTGATAGCGAAATCACCGCTGCTCGTAACTTTGCTTTAGGTGCTGGTGGTTCTTTCAAGGGCTTAGATGCATTACCTTTCTCCGGTCAATACACTCACTACTCCTTAGATAAAAAGACTCACAAGCCTGACTACGTAACCGATTCTGCAGCTTCAGCAACCGCTTGGTCTACTGGTGTTAAATCCTACAATAAAGCTATTGGCGTTGATGTAAATGGTAAGAGTGTTCAGACCATTATTGAATTAGCCAAGAAGAATGGCTTAGCTACTGGCGATATCTCTACAGCTGAAATCCAGGACGCTACCCCGGCTGCTATGTTAGCTCACGTCTCTCACAGAAAGTGCTATGCTCCGTCTTCTACCACTAAACTCTGCCCTGAAGAGACCTTAGATAAAGGCGGTTTAGGTTCTATCTCTGAGCAAATCTTAAATACTCGTGCTGATGTTACTATGGGCGGTGGTGCAGCTTCTTTTAATGAGCAAGCTACTGCTGGTGAGTATAAGGGCAAGACCCTCTTAGATCAGGCTAAAGAGCGTGGCTATGTTGTTGTAAATAATTTAGATGAGATGCTTGCTGTTAAGGCCGCAAATCAAGACGCCCCTGTATTAGGTTTATTTGCTGATGGCAATATGCCAATTAGATTAAAGGGACCGCAAGCTACCTTACATGGTAATTTAGAGAAGCCTGCTGTTAAGTGTGAATTAAACGACAAGCGTGATGGTTCTGTTCCTACCTTAGCTCAGATGACTCAAAAGAGTATTGAGTTATTAAGCCAAAATGATAAGGGTTTCTTCTTACAGGTTGAAGGTGCTTCTATCGATAAACAAGCTCATGCAAACAATCCTTGTGGTCAGTTTGGTGAGACTATGGACTTAGATGAGGCTGTACAGGTAGCTTTAGACTTCGCTAAGAAAGATGGCAATACCTTAGTTATCGTTACTGCCGATCACGCCCATGCAACACAGATTGTTTACCCTAATGCCAAGGCTCCAGGATTTACTCAAGCTGTTATCACCGCTGATGGTGCCCCTATGAGCATAAGCTATGGTAACTCTGAGGACGTAAATGATGCAGGTCATACCGGTGCTCAGTTACGTATCGCAGGTTACGGTCCAGGTGCTCTCAATGTAATGGGTTTAACCGATCAAACCGATTTATTCTTCACCATTAAAGATACTTTAGGTTTGAAGTAATAAAAAAATAAAGCCCCCTTTAAGTATGTAGGGAACATACAATTAACTCCTTAGACTAAATCTAAGGAGTTTTTTTTTCTAAATGAAAACGGTAAATATACCTACGTTATGACTGACAAAAGTCAGTGGTTCTTCCGAGGATCTGTGGGAGCTCTGAAAATAATATAACAATATTCACATTCAGAGCTTTTTGTTATGTTGCAGCTTTCCCTTTAAAAGCACTTTTAATTCTTAAAAAGAAATATTTATTATCCCTAAA
>ERZ1673737.835-NODE-835-length-34395-cov-4.211939_pt1 | contig 34395 bp, 44 predicted proteins | sample MGYA00580211_ERZ1673737 | MGnify/ENA primary metagenome ERZ1673737 (study PRJEB41218, sample SAMN15661789) | gut metagenome | host: Homo sapiens | place: Canada: London | collected 2015-08-20/2019-03-30 | study: EMG produced TPA metagenomics assembly of... | reverse complement strand
TGCCAGAACTTTCTGTAAAATATGTTAGAAAAAGGCCATCTCACTGATGTATAATTGATCAAGCTCACCCCCAAAAATCGCGCAATGTAAACGCATCACCCATTCTCCCCCAGGCTGGCGGCCAGTCGGAAGCAGAGTCAAATCCAATACCCACAAAAATGATTGATAAAACTCGGTATGCCATATCACCAATCAACCGATTCACTATAAACCAGATTGACAGATGTGTGCCGATCCGTTCTACCCATTGGCCCGCCGGCACAGTCCATTCAATTGCTGACGACACTGGCACTTGGGGGTTATTTCCCATGACCTGCTGCTGTGCTATAGTCTGAACAATATCAAGAACGAGATATTGCCATGCTGCAATTGTAAACTGCCGCAGAAGAAATCGCCCTCTTCGTGGGACCGCCATACCCCGTCGGGTGTAATACTGCGGATGAGAAGGCACATTTTTGACCTGCCACGGTGTATTGACGGCGCGAGTCTGACAAAGCAAGCGAAGTGCCGTAGTTAATTGAGATCCACAAGTTTGAATACCCTTCGCACCGCGCGAAATCTCTTTGCTGTCCATGGAATTGATCAGCAAAAAGTTCAGGGCTTGGATAGTCACAATAATGAGCTGAGTTATTGCCTGACACCATTCTGGACTACCGGACGCGCCGAAGGGTCTGATAAAGCGACTGGCTACCCATACCATGCATGGTACGCAAAGATAGCGTAAGGGGGACCCTTTGCGCGTGGTGATGAGGACGACGGCGGGGACTGTTATCTGAATCACGTAGAAGCATCCGAATACCAGAATGTTCGCGACTGTAGAGCCGTAGAATCCGTACATTTTGGCATTGATCTCGACAATTTGGTGTTGGTGTCTGGGTGAAATCGGAAAAATCGATGCTTTTGCTGCGATTACTTTTGAACCCCACCGCGCGTACCACCGAACATTCCATCGAGAAATAATGCACCACTTCCGACTCTATATCACCATTTTTTTTAGGATTTTATGCAGAGACCATATGTGAAACAGCCAAAAAAAAGAAAAAGAAAAACATCGTGAAAAGGAAATTCATAAGCCACCTATAGAGCGCACACTCAATGCCCGACTGCCACTAATATCCTTCATCGTCCAAGAATCTGATCACGGTGCTTAAACCGCCCATCACGCTTAATTTGCTCATAGAAATCCGTCGCAAACTGCAAATGATATGGATCACCCAGCTCCGTAAACAATTTCACGGACAACTCCTGATCCGCCAAGTTTTCCGAATGATTGAAGGGCGAATAGATGTATCGCCGTTGAATACTAGGCATGTTCTTATCCCAGCCTTCTCCGACAGCCACTCGAGCAACAGTGACAGCTTTAGAGTCTGTAGCGTATGCCTGTGGCTTATCCCGAAAGATGTTTCGGGGTACTTGATCAAGCAGCAATATCAAAGCCAAGGCGCCTTCGCCCTCGCCAGCTCGTGTCCATGAGCCCAGTTCGCCACTTCTTGCGGCCTCGTAGGATGTTCCTAGGTTCTTGCGGACGTAGGCGTCGTCTGCTGGGCTGCCGTACCAGAATGACTTTTGCTTGAGATAGTCACGGGATGATTTAGAGCCGAACCAAAAGGAAAGGACGTTTTCATATGTTTTTGTAGTCATCATTCGATTCATAATCGACATCCAACTTTCGAGTGTTGAGGGTTGCTTTGGTTAGGTGATGGTCGCTGGACAGGGGAATGGGATGCCTTCGGTGATGACGTCATATGCAGCCATCTCGGGGAAGAGAATGGACAAGAAAGTACTTATCATTCATCATTCAAATCTATGTGAAAGGGCCTTTGGTGAGTTGTAAGAGCTGTAAATATGACTAACGTATAAATGTTTCAAATCAGACGGACTCGAAACAGACTTGTACTGATCTCTCATCGCTGATTATGCTAGGTGACTTTCAAGCTCGCTATGAATAAAATGAAAACGCTTGCCTTGAAAACATAATATATGGCTTGTGCTGTATGTATTCTACCGGCGTGGAACTATCCCACGAGTAGGCCTCGTAATTTCCCAAGGCACTACGAACAATCTAAACTTGCACACATCAACCATCAATTCCCAATTTGATTTCCACATCTGACAATGGCATCATCTACACAACCAAGGGTTTCCCATCAGGCCTAACTCGTCCTGCGTTTCCATGCAGATTTCTAGAATCCTGCACGGCCTTTCTGCCTCTCTGGGCCATCTCCTTATTATAACCAGCAATTATCTCCCCGACAGCCGCAGGATCCTTGAATTTGGCACCGGTATTCATTCATATCTCCGAAGATATTACCAACTAAGTTAGACTAAAATACGAATCCGTACCTAGCCTAGTGGGGCGATTACGCGGGAAATCACATGAAACCCTGCGCTTAGCTCTGGAATCCCCTGCGCTCACCTGTCTTCACCATGTCTGGGGAGTCAAGTTGTAGTTGATTTCCTCCTTTCCGTTCTTGTGCTTGGCTCCACTTGAAACCCTGATACTAGCATCATACATGTCGTAGTATTATAGAGAATTGTCTTGACCTGGTGTTCTTGTGTTTTTCCACCTGACAACTTCCCACCTCCACAACTTCATATGACTCCAGAATGCGTCAATTCTCACCCTTCGTTAGATATTCTGCGGCAGACAGACCGTACGATGCTCCCTGACTAGCTACCTAACAAAGAACCAAGTACTAAGCCAAACAGATCTGGATCTCCCCGCCTCACTCTTACTTTCGAAGCGAAACCGGATCTAGATGTCGACGTTGAGGCGCGGTACCTTATCACTATCACAATCACGCGGGATGCAGATGATCCTGAAAGCCAAGCATGCATCATCCACTGGGACCCTATCGAGGATGGATTTGGCCAGCCGGGTATAATGCTAATCCGTGTTGATCCATACACGGACAAACTGCAACCCCTTCAAGTCGACCCGCGGCAGTTACGGGCAAAATCCCTTCACCCACGAGAAGTGAACACGTCAGACCCATGCTTCAAACAACTGAGCCCAGGCGTCAGCGTTTCCTGGGAGGTGGCCTTACCATCTGTCTACTTCGATTCCTTCCAAGCAGGACAGTTTTACAGTATCTTCTGGCCAGGCGGGCAAATTCCTTTGTGGGACTGGGGCACACTAGCGGAGCACAGTAACCGCAAACTCGACCCTAAGTCCCCTAAAGTGGTACTGCCCGGCTGGCCCCAACAGGCACTGGCCATTGCCGCCGAGGAAAGCGATATAGACGATGTGGGCCCATTGTCGCCTTCACCCGAACCTATTTTGCCACCTGCTAGGATGAGTGGCGTCCCGGTCTTTAGCCTTAGCGTTGGTGGACCAGCTACTCTATCGGTGAAAAATCGCACTTCAGCAGGCAGACTGCGTTATCCTGTCACAGCCACACTCTCGTATGATACAGCTCCGGATGCCTTTGACGGAAAGCCGGTTACATTTCATACTTTCAAATTCAAAGATGACGATCGCCGCCAGGACGGATTCAGGCTCTACTTTCGAGAAAAGGACAAGGACGAGTGGAGTCCACATGAGCTTGGGGGCCTATTTACGCACCACTTATACAGATTTTCTACTAACACTGCGGTAAATGTTGGCCGTAACGACCGGAATCGTTTCGTGGCCCTAATGCCTGGTGAGTCGTGGTCATTTACGCGGGAGGTGAGTGATTTCCCGCAAAATGTAGCGCCCGGTGATGAGTTCCGGTACGGGTTCAAGGGAGCTTCAATTGACTGGTGGGATTGGGGACATTATAACGATCATCAAGATACTGTGGTGTGGATTGATGGCAGGGTTCATAATCCGCAAGATAATGGAGGGCGGCCTAAATTTGTGGTGCCGGCTAGTAACTGGGTCGAGTTTACACTGGTTGAATGATATATTTGTTAATAAGAAAGCATAGCGACACAAATACATTGTGATCTTAAAGAAACTAATGATAACTAGACTTTTATTCCTGTGCCAGATGCCCTAAGAGCGGCTGTGTCTCGCTTCCTCGTTGTATGTTGGCTTTGCTTGAAGACGAGTGATGCAAGACCAATAACAGTAGCACTGCCTGGCCAAGGGCGAACACAAAGCTGTCAACGATGATCCAACCGATAGCCCCGTACCAAACAGACAATCGCCCAATTAAAATCCCATCGACCATCCAATTTCTCATATGGGAATGGAAGACTCAATATCCACGTTACTGGGACTAGCGTGAAGACGATAGCTTGCATAGCCAGACCCTGCAAGCTCAGCGCATTTGGGAAAGGTACAACAAAAATCTCACAAGCTTGACGGTAGATACCCCAAACGCGCAAAGCCGTAAGAATCGGGTAAATCAGCATAGAGTGTAGGGCGTAAAACACTGCCGACCAGAATCTCCGACCTTCATCGTCGATCGATAAGATAGCATCGCAAATCAGAGGAATGATTGAGACGAGGAGGAAGCTGGTGTATCTAGAGACTAAGGAGGCCCTGCTGCTGCTGTCGTTATGGAGAAGAACTTGCGTGGATCTAGGGGAAAAAAGATAAGTTTCTGTACAGGTTGGTTCTGGAAATTATAACATGGTCTCACAGTGTCAGGAAAAGAATTGTGACCACGGCACAGTGCCATAGGCTAAATCGGTCCCCTGCGCTTGGGGGAGAATGCAGAAACATGCTGCCATCGGGTTCGCCTTCAGTAAATATTGCGTATATATAGATAGTGAACTGCTCAGTGGCCTGAATCAAATTCCACAAGACGTATAGCGACGAGACTCCATTGGTGGTCTGTTTCGTCTGGAAACGCAATATTTGGGGAAGAAATGAACCGACGGTGAGGATCAGCAGGATGCTGATTAAGTCAGTAAAGTATTGTGGAGAAGTTTTATTGAAGTATGCGTACACACGACACCATAGAGGTGGCTGTGGAAGTGACATGTTGCGTATTGTGAGAGGAGAGGATTTGAGAAGCGATGCAAAACGTAGAGGCCGAAGGGCTACAATTGTCTGGGTCCGCTAACAGGAAACAGGAAGAGCTCAGTATACAGTATTTAGAAGAAATTTCGGCTGTAACTAAAGGTTGGTATCAGTCTAGTTGTGAACGCCGAAAGAGAGGAAAAGAAGAAACAGAAAAGAGAACCGAAAATCAAAAACGGGCACAATGTTAGGGTGCCAAGACTGGGCAATGCCTAAAATTCACGCTTGTTAGCCACGAATCCAAAGCAGTGTCTCGTCCCAAGGTAAATCAAAAACCGGACCCAGGACGACGAGGAACAAATGCCGTGTTGGTGGACATAATTACGGTGATCTGATTTATCAACATCCCGGGGACGATTCAGTGTCTATTGAAAAGAAAGTCTGCTCTGGTGACACGACAACAGGCCTCCAACGTCAGATAGGGGAATGGGCGAGTGCATCTTCTGCAAACCTGGCCACATTGACTATGGGAGGAAATGATCTTGGCTTCTCTGACATTGTTTGGTACTGCATGGCTGCAGAGGACAAAGCTCGTGCTTTGATGAATGATCAGGGTGAAAGTGGTTTGCGCTATAAGCCAGAATTAAAATTGCTTGGCCGATAGGATCTTCGATCGATTTTCCGTTTTGAGATTTAGCCAGAATTTAATTCCCGAGCCGATCACTAAGCACACCAGACTGAATAGACCAATTTTGCCCCTGAAGGAGCCTGGCTGCGAATAAGAGAAACTCCCTCGATTACCCCATCCCACCCACCGGCCATGATCTTCGTTGGGTGCGTGTCGATCAAGCCGCGATCAAGCAATGCCTGGACCGCCGCAAAGGCCTCCGCCCCAAATCGACGACGATATTCGGGCCGGGCCGAGCGCCCGTAATCGCCATCAAGGGCCACTTGGTGGCCGAATAGAGACAAAACCATCAGCAAAGACGGTTCCACTGTGGGGCGGATCTGGGTGACTGCAGTACCGAACGGCTCGAGGGAGACATAGCGACCGCCCGCCCGACCGATGGCTTTGTAGCATAGTTCTGTTGTGTCCGCCAAACTGACACAGTCAAGTGCGTAGGCTGACTGGCCCCCGGTGTAGGCGCAAATGTCCGAGGCGCAATCAGCAGAATGATAGTCAAAGACTTTATCTGCGCCGAATTTGAGCGCGAGCTCGAGATGTGCAGGTGAACAAGTCGCGCGATCGGTCGTAAACCGGCAGTGGAAAAGATCCCGGCGCTGTGGGAATGTAGAATGTCCATTTTCTTTGTGTTGAACGTTCGGTATCGGCGCACCGATCTATCAACCTTGGAATAGCGCCGACGGTGACAAATGTAATGGTCCGAATGTTTCGAGCGAGAGGCTGTGAGAGAGCCAAAGAATGAGAGACATTAGTGGCTCAAAACCCCCGTCGTTCCCCTTTCTATACCCTGTCAGCCGGTCCAATCTTTCCACCGACGGCGCAACTTCCATTCCCACTTTCGTATTAAATTTATGTCTTGTTTGCCTCTGTGATCTCTGGGCTTTCAAAGAACAACATTAAAATGGCAGCAATGGTTATGCGAGTATTCACGGCGTTCGGCCCTCCGAAAGTCGAAAAGAAGAACGATGCTATCCGTATTGGCATCCTGGGGGCGGCCCAGATTGCGTGAGCCGCATTCAATGCTTAATCGAGCTTCGCCGACATCTTCAGACCTCTCGCCTTGATCACACCAGCCCTCTCATATCCAGAGGTTATTGTACAAGCGATCGCCGCTAGGGACCATGCTCGTGCCTCAGCATTCGCCAAAAAGCACAACATCCCCGATGTTCGCACATCCTATGACGGTACGTTGGACTCGCTTACTAGAGAACCGCGACTCACTGTGAACAGAAATCCTCGAAGACGCCAAGATCGATGCAGTCTTTATCCCTTTGCCAAACAGTTTGCATTTCGAGTGGGCAATGCGCGCCATTCGCGCCGGCAAGCACGTCCTTCTAGAGAAGCCTTCGACCTCCAACGCCACGGAGGCCGAGATTCTCTTCAACCTTCCTGAACTGTCACAGCCAAATGCCCCCGAACTGCTCGAGGCCTTCCACAACCGGTTCCATCCTGCAGTGCAAAAGTTCCGCTCCTTCATCACCCCTGCTGATGTCGTCCACGTCCACACAGACTCCATGATTCCATGGATGTTGCTCGACAAGGACAACATCGGGTTCAACTACAAACTCGCCGGCGGCAGCATGATGATGCTGGGCACATACAACTTCGGCGTCATCCGCATGGTATTCGATGACGACCCCGTAGAGTGTCTAACCTGCGAACCTGGCATCTTCGGCGACGGCATCCACGACCAGTGCGACACCGACTTCAAAGCCAAATTCCGGTTCCCGAGCGGCGGTATTGCCGAAGCTTCCACCACCATGCGCGGCCCTATCTGGTGGAAACCGTCCGAGGCCCGCGTCACGCACAAGGAAGTCGTCGTCGGTGACAAGTCCCTCCCGGCGACACAGGAGAAGCTGCGCACCCGGGTAGTGACGTTGCACGGTTTCATCCACGCTTTTATCTGGCACCGTATCGATGTCAGGGATACTTTCGTTATTCGTAACGAAGGTGATCGCAGACCGCTCAAGACTTGGACCTAGTCTAAGTCGCACAAGGGCGGACGAGGGTCACCCGGTCTGGGTGCAATGGTCCAAGTTCTTCCAAACCAACGGATGGGTCAATCCCGTTGACAACGTAAAAAGCCCATGGTCATTCATTCATGGAACGGGGGACAAAACTGCCTGGGAGTATCTCGCACAGTTCCCCGAACGTTTCTAAGGCTTCAATGATGCTATGCAGGCGCAGACCAGCGCCACTGCCTGGACCGTGGCGTTGTATCCATTTGCTCAGGCTCTTGCGGAAGTCCCATCATCAGCTGATACGCCTTTGGTGGTCGATATTGGAGGAAGAAAGGGACTCGCTCTACAACGGATTCGGGAGCTGGTGGGCAAAGATGTCAGGTCGATTTATTCTTCAGGGCCTTCAGGTGGTGCTGGATGATGCCACAACTGAGGAAGTTGCGGGCCTCAAAGTCCAGGCAGTGGATTTCTTCCAGCCACAGCCAGTGAAAGGGTATGTTTTTGTGATTTTGATAGTTAGGGAAGCTTCCGCTAATTTCGACTTCACAGGAGCTACGGTTTACTATGTGTACGTCGAGTGCTACATGACTGGTCTGATGAGGTGTGTGTCAAGATCTTGCAGAACATCGCGACGGCCATTACCGATAAGGTCTCACAGCGAGCGGTCATTGCCGAGAACATCATCCCCAGCAAGAATAGAATACTGGGGTCGAGGCCGCTTGGCAGGATATGACTATGATGGCTCTCGGGGGAACTGAAAGGACTCTCAAGCAATGGGAGGCGATGCTGAGCCAGGCTGGATTCCAGCTTCATCGAACGTTTATTGCCCCAGGGACAAACTATGCTACCATGGAAGCTTTTTGATATAGACCAGATGGTCCGATTTAGAGTACCCTGCGTATCTAGGTGTTCGGAAGAGGAATGTGATTATTTAAGTCATAAAATGCGATGCCTTGGGTGTTCCTATTTTTATTGTGAGCGGCAAGCCTGAGAGAGGAAAAGGGTCTATTCGTTTGAAGACACTAAGCTAGAGAGGAAGGGAGAGAAGACAGACGCGAGCAAAACTACGACGTGCAACCCGTCCTGCTACCCCGCCTTCATGACTGCAAACAAGGCAAACAGGGCAAACTATTGTCGACGTCGGACCAATGGGAATCCTCGATGCCAAAGGCGGTCGGTACTTCTAGGTCACGTGCTGAATATTCTCCGGGGACGGCGGCCGTAGCCTAGCGGTAGTATCTAACGCCGTCCTCGCCAGGGTTCAATGCCCGGCACTCGCAGACCGAAAAGAACAATAATCTTTGGAACCCGGGAAGAACAGCTGCTCTCCACATTTTTTTTCCACTGTGCTTGTCTTTTCGACCTAAAGAGTGACCCTGCCCTTAACCTTGAGCCTCAAGTGGTATTCCACTCCCCACAGATGTGCCCGGGAGATCTCACTTCTATGCACCTGTTTGCTGCTTCATCGGAGTCTGGATTTATTAGAACATGCTAGCATTAACTTTAGTGACTCTGGCCGACGATCTTTTGTAGCTGAAACAAGTGTCCTAGTTCATACATGATGTACTCAAATAACTGAAAACGTGTACAAGACTAAGCAATCACGGCTAATGTTGTTCTTAGGCTTATATTGGTACTAACTCCTAGACTTTCAGATGTAACCTAAACGCAAATCTCTGTCAAACCTCACGGTGATGTTCATAGAATTTACAAACAAATAGACCGGTTGGCCGGGATATAGGATGAGGTACATATATATCGCGAAGCTTTCCTAGGGGATTTCAAAAAATTTCTCTATATTAACCGAAGTCAATGCCTAGCTACAAGGGTCGTCAAAAAAGACCCCTAAACGATGCCAATAGAACCATCGAGACACAAGAATGATATCTGGCCAATAACAACGCTGGAAATGATAAGGGGGCTTATAGTGGATCCAAATTGGTCAATCACAACACGTCTCTAATTGCCTTTATTGCAACCCCCCGGCTTCCTGCGCGTGATTGCTTTTTCGTGTCATCCTCGTTCTCTTCTTTGCCTCTTCCACTGCTGAATATCCCCGGATGGGTGTTCATCAGATCAACCTAAATGCCCGCAATGCACCAATCCTCCAATCTTCTTAGCGTCAATTAAACAAATGATGCCGGACATGCAATCAGATTTAGGTTCAGACTGCGGGACCCTTCGGGAGTCCGACCGCGATATCCGTTATCAAATCCCTGAATATCAGCCGCTCCTAGACGTCGTGCCCCAGTCAGATACGAAACGTGTCGACTCTCACGGAGTTCTCATTATTATATGCACTATTTGCTCATTATTCATTTGCTGCGCCCTGAACGGATTGCTCACGCTCAATATCGCGCAAATATCGTCAGAACTCAAATTAACCCCTGGTGTTGAATTATGGTGAGTCCCCACCCCCATGACTATTATCCAGAGTGGACATAGGCTACAATGAATATCTCAATCTAATCAAACTGTTAGGCCAATGTCCTTGTTCTTTCTTACGCAGGGCTGCACCTTCATTCTGGCGGGATCATTGACAGATATCCTAGGCAGCCGAAGGGTGTTCCTAACAGGTTGTTTTCTGCAGACTGTTTGTTGCCTGGCTACCGGGCTTGCTCAAAGCGGTGCGCAGCTCATTGCTTCTAGAATTGTGTCCGGCATGGCATACTCAATGTGCTTCCTTTCCTCCATGAGCATTCATAGAGAGAATCTGCCGGTTGGAAAGTTGCGTGATTTAGCTTTTTCGTCTACCACTGCATGCCAATATGTCGGCCACGGTGCGGGAATCATACTCGCTGGGCTCCTTTCAGTGACTACCGGCTGGCGATCAGGCTTCCATTGTGCTACAATCGTTAGCCTATGTTGTTTCCTTCTCTCGATATGGACCATTCCCAAACAAGCCGAAGAAACCAAGGGTATTCCGTGGAGAGAGTTATACGAAGATATTGACTGGCTTGGGACTTTGCTAGCCAGCTTTCTCATGACACTTTTGTTCTTTGCGTTGGCGTAGGTATACCCAGCTACCCCCATTGACTTTCAGAGACCACATTGTACTGACGGCTTGGACAGTGTCATTACAAACCATGTTGCGAATATCTGTAAATCAGGTCTTTTTATCCCTCTCGCTCTTGGGTGGCTTTTCCTAGTGGCGTTTCTGTTTTGGCATGACTGCTGGGAAAGAGACAGTACACAAGGCGTTCAAGATTCACTTTGGACGAATGGGCATTTCATATGCATCAGTCTGGTTGTTTTCTTCGTCTACTTCTCTTTTCACTCATCCTCACAACTTGTTGTCCTGGTATTTGAACGAGTACAGGGTCTCTCGGTTCTTCAATCTTCTGGGAGATTCCTGCCAATTCCAGTTGCTGGCGCACTTGGCAGTCTGATTACAGGGAAGTTCCTGCCGCACCTTCGCGGCAACAAAATCCTTGAGATTGCAATCATCATGTCGAGTCTCTCGCCATTTATTATGGCTATCTTCAACCCGACGTCGTCGTACTGGGGATATGAATTCTTTGCCGTTTCACTTGGTTCAATCGCGCCGGGCGCCATCATCCTTATTTCTAGCAGGATCATTGCTGAAGGTCTGCCTTTTGAGACTCAGGGTTTGGCGACAGGGGTCATTTGCACTGTTGCCATGGTCGGATCGTCTATTGGTATGTCGTTGGCTGGATTTATCTCATATGATGTGACCACATCTCAAAGTCTACTGCCTGGGGAAAGTGCGTCTTTCATAGAGCCCCCAGAGGGAATCATGAGCGGCTATCGAACAGCCTTTTGGTTTTTGTTTGTAATGAACTTAGTCGGTCTCGGTATCACCCTGTGTTGTCTGCGGAAGATTGGATACTTGGGACGCGCATTGAATTTAACATAGCTAGTCCATCCAACCTTGTTCAAATTCGGCTATCCAATGGCATCAATATTGCTCCGTTCTCGGACGTTCATCTCTCATACAGCCGGAGTAAACACATGCAGTTGACATGCGCTCTCCCACTTCACAAGAATGCTTCTAGACCCGGATACCGCCTTTACCAGCAATTAGCCATAAAATCACCCTTCAAACTGCTACCTTCCCCTCTCGAGCACATAGGAAATGAATGACAACCCTATATGTACCCAATGACATTTCGCCTGAGTAACCATCCATCGGCTAATATCCCCGCCTAGAGTACGACAACGCAATCTCATTAAGAAGCAATCAGAATAAATACTTTACAAGACGCCCATCATTTCTTAATCCCGGTCGATGGAAGTCCCACTTCTATCAACAGCCATGACGCCCGCAATCCAAACTATCCTATTCCTCACAAGTCCCGAACACGGGCAATCAAACGTGGGACTCGCAGTAGCAGAAGAGTTCCTCCAGCGCGGAGACTACGAAGTGCACATAGCCTCCTTCCATCCATTAGCAGCACGCGTCCAAGCAATCAACAACCAAGCTGATTTCGACCGAGTTGCGCGGTTTCATACAATCGCAGGTCCGTCCATGAGTGAGCTTGTCGCTCGCAAGACACCTAATATATGCCATAAGCCCGGGATTGCAGGTACATTGGATGGCTGTGAAAAGATTAATAAATCTGTTCTTGCCTGGAGTCCTGAAGAGTATCTGCGATCATACCGGAGTTGTCTTGAGATTTTGAAGGCTGTTCAACCAGTCGTCGTGGTTGTTGATCCGCTCTTGCATCTTGGTTTGGACGCTGCTCGTAGTGCACAGATGAAAATCGTCATTCTTTGGCCTGTGCCATTGAAAGATGTGGTTATTATGGTACAACCCAAGCTTGGGATTCTGTGGAAATATCCTCTGTGTGCCACCATGCCCTATTTCAATCAGTCAAGGATTAAGCTGACTTTTCTTGTTTAGCACGGGGTCAAGCTACCCTTTCCCACTCCCTTGGCACTTAATTCTCCCAAACATCTACATGGTCCTCTGCTTCGGTCTCATCGTCCGCCTCGGCAAACCAATGCGGGAGCTTTTGAAATGCCGCAAGAAAGCAGGGATCGTGACACCATTTCCTCATCTGCTGCCCTACTGCGCAGAGCATTTACATCTCTCGCCCTGCTTTCCAGCAATGGATTTCCCACTACATGTCCCCGATAATGTGATTAGCTGCGGACCAATCCTCCGACCTCATTCATCACTAGCAGCAAACGACCCCTCCCTAAACGCATGGTTGACAGTACCAACTATTCTGATATGTCTCGGGTCCCACGTCCAAGCCCTAGAAAACGATGCGATGCAAATGGTACGGGCTATCCAAACGGTCTTCAGTAAATACCCCGATATCCATGTCCTATGGAAGCTGCGATATGACTGGGAAACTTCACCCCGAGTTAAAGCCATTCTCGGACCACTGGTTTACTCTGATAAAGTGAGAGTGGTCTCGTGGATCCAGCCGGAGATTATATCGCTCTTGGAAAGCGGGCATATAGTTGCCTATGTGCACCACGGCGGTGCAAACTCGTTTTTTGAAGCGTGCAAGTAAGTTTTTGTTAGTTTCACAGTTGACCAAGAAAGTATAGCGCTGACTACCATTTTCTAGAGGAGGCATTCCACAGGTTGTTCTGCCACAGTGGTTCGATACGTATGATTGTCCGTCGCGGGTAGAGTGGCTCGGAATTGGCATGCATGGGAGTCGTAATGTGGCACCGAAGATAGGGGCGTCGGAACTCTCTTCGGCTTTATTGCGAGTCCTGAGAGATACGGGGATCCAGTCACGGGCTAGGGCCATTGGGGATCTTTGCAAGGCGACTGAAGGAAGAGTTGTTGCTCATGATCACATTGTACAGTATTCAAAGAAAGATATTGGAGCATTCGGGGGGTTCAATCGCGCGTTGAAATATGGGACCTCTGTATAATCGTTGCAGGACAGGGGATTCAGAAACGGAAATAATGACAAAGTTCCAGATTAACACCAACATAATAATAATAATATGACCAGCCAGAGAGAGCCATCTTTATCCATAAAGTCAGTCGTAGAGGTCATACAAGAAATGCAATCCCGAGCACAAAACACCTTTCCAGAGAACACGGTCACACAATCGATAACTCTCTCAGAACACGTCGGACATCCTCGCGAGCACGGGTCAACTCCTCATCCACTGTGCCATTGGCGTGCCGTGATTTGACTTCGTAATGTAACTCAACCAGCTCCTTTGCACGACGGAGATCATCTTTATCAGTTGACGCGCTGGAAGCCTCGGCAGATCCTGAGCTTGCGATATTTTTATGCACATTGACTAAGGCGAGTGCCTCATTGTGGCCCTGTAGGATGTTATTAGATTTGTCATTCTGTGTGGCTCCTTTCTCTGGGTTACAGCTTGCGCGCGTTTGTCGGCATTGGAGCCCCTCATCGAGGCTCTAACCCAGAAGAGTGGCGGGAACACTTACACAGACGCGGAGGGAATTTATGTCTGATAGGATTTCTGCTACTTGCATGATGATGTGGTTATTTGGCAAGTTGTTGACGAGGGTTGGTCGAGTTGCGATGGACTTGCCACCAAGATGGATGTTGTCTTGGCAGACGCAAGGTCTGTTGTATAGAGTGGTTTTTCAGGGTCAAGGGCCACAGCGATCGTTGTTTTTAAAAGTTTCAAATATGAGACCTGATTAACTAATTAACACTTAGAGTACTACTCCTATACTAAATTTACAAGATACACGTTCAGCTATGAATGTCCCAAACCGCGTCCCGGAGCGTGCCAGGTGGGTCCGGGTCACTCCGCAACTCATCGGCTTTTTGCTTGTCACTTCTTGCAGCGGAAGACGCGTTTAGGCTGAGATATAAGTTTATCGACCTGTCTGGAATCATCGCTCTCGATAAACTTACTTGATTCAAATATGGTTGCAAGCGCAAAGGCAATCCAAGCCCTGGGGAAGTTCGCGTCTTGCGACGTAAGCTCACCTCCCACTACACACCCCGGACGAACATGGTTATTAACCCACCTATGCAGATTGGAGATGCTCTCGTGAATCTGGGACTCCGTCATGGAGGCTATCTTTCCGGTCTCAAAATGTACAGCCCAGGCTCAAGCGGTACCGTCGCCAAGATCTTCGGACCAGCATACACAGTCCGGATGGTGCATGCATCGGACAAAACCTCACCAAACCCACCTCACCACTTCGTTGATGCAATCCCAAAGGGAAGTGTGGTGTTCATCTCCCAGCCAAAGGGTCTCATCAGCGCATGCTGGGGCGGTCTGATGAGCACGCGAGCAAAGAAGCTTGGCGCGGCCGGTGTTGTGATTGATGGTCGTTTCCGGGATATTGCTGAACATCGCGAAATGAATATTGGGCTTTTTGCTCGTGGTTTGAGCATTCTTGGTTCGAATACCTTTACCCGATCATCGGAGCTCGATGTGCCGGTTGAGTATGAGAATGTGGAGGTTGATGAGAAGGTTACTATTACCCCTGGCGACTATATACTTGGTGATCAGGATGGTGTTGTGGCTGTGCCTGTCAGCTACATTGAGGAGTGTGTTCGTCTCTGCCAGGAGCGATTGGAGATTGATGAGGAGACGAAGAAGTGTCTCGACGCTGGCGAGGAGATGGGCCCTACTATCAAGAAGCTGCGGAAATAGGAGTCTCTCTCCTCTATGAACTTTCTATAGTGTCGGAGAATGACGCACCACCCAGGAAGTTCAAGCTGCGAACTCGACAGTACACGTACTTCAGCTCGGCACGTCTTCCGATCTTCGGAGCACCAAGCCGACATAACGCTTGAGTCATTTGCGCCAGTAACACAGAGTATTTAGTCAGACGTTAGTCAGGCTGGCAGTAAGGTAGCAAATAATGGTTTTATCTATGTCAAATAAATAGTCTCAGATCAAGTCCATCCTAGAGGAGGCAACATTGTAGGAGTGTCGCTGTCGGCTCTAGTATCATTGCCTTTTTTAAATGAGCTCTAATTCAAACCCTAGCTTGGTGAATGAGTCTGAAAATAACCTCTTCATAAAAAAATACTACGAATAACCAAACTAATTCCACCGTGAGCGTTCTATAGAACTGGGTAAAGATACAAGCGGTCGGTGCGGAAGCCGATGACAGTTCTCCGCATTGCGCTCGGAGAACACCCGACGTCTAAAATTGACCTCCCTTCCTCTCCAGCTCCCCGACGGCTTCTCTCCTCCTCAATCGCAGTTCTGTCCCAGTCGCACAACCTCAATACCCTACACAATGGCTTCCATCCGCGCCAATTGCCGCAAGATCATGTGTATCGGCCGTAACTATGCGTGAGTGTCCCCGCGCCCAGTCTCGGAAGTTCCGACAGCAGCGCTGGGCGTCAGCACGCTGCCCTGGCAAAATACTGACATGTCTGGATTAATGCAGCGATCACATCGCCGAGCTGAACAGCGCAACCCCCAAGCAACCCTTCTTCTTCCTCAAGCCCTCGTCCTCCATCCTCCTCCCGGGCTCCGGACCCGTCCTCCGTCCCAAGGGCGTCAGCCTCCACTATGAAGTCGAACTGGGTCTGATCATTGGCAAGACCGTGCGGGATCTCGATCCGAATGATGAGCAGGGCGCACTGGACGCGATTCAGAGTGAGTACAACAGCAGCCTCTGAACGGCGTGCACGATAGCAATGACCGGGACACGAGCAGAGACATTGCGTTAGATCAGCAAATCGCTAACCGCTTCTTCACCCACAGGCTACATCCTCGCCATCGACATGACAGCCCGCAACGTCCAAGACGAAGCAAAGAAGAAGGGTCTCCCCTGGTCCATCGCCAAGGGCTTCGACACCTTCTGTCCGATTTCACAGGAAATCGCCAAGTCGCGCATTCCCAACCCGCACGACGCATTTCTGCGCCTGAAGGTTGGCCAGGTTGAGCGCCAGGCTGACTCGACTAGCCTGATGCTGCACCGTATCCCGACGCAGCTGGCTCAGATCTCGCGCGTGATGACCCTTGAGAAGGGTGATATTGTTCTGACTGGTACGCCGAAGGGTGTTGGACAGGTTCAGGCCGGTGATGTTATGAGGGCTTCTATTGAGGTTGGTGGGAAGGAGATTGAGGAGGGTCGTATTGGGGTTGAAGTGCAAGATCGTGAGGGGCGGTATGAGTTTAAGGAGACTTAGATTTGTTCTCTATGTTGATTTAAGTTGTATATACTGATTAGAATATAAAATTATCAGATGCGTTCATGTTTATATGGATGCTACTGTGATCACGCCGTTTCATACGCGATATGTGATCGACTGTTATGGTTTTAGACTCCAAACGCCTCCATCCCCGCCTCGGTCACTCCACGTCACCCACACCTAATATCTAAGACTCAGTCTGTGTCATTGTTCCGGTTTGGGACATGTTTGATATCCTTGCCGTCAAACACTATGACTTGGCCAAACCCTGAGTCATGACGTAGTTGACCTAATATCGTGAATTCAACATACCATCAGTTTCTAGAAATTGATTTAAAGGCCGTATCAACCACATTACAGAATTATCAACTGCCATCAACTAAATCATCATGCCATACCTCAAACTCCGCGATGGAGCCGAGCTCTTCTACAAGGATTGGGGCAACCGCAATGGCGCCATCATCACTTTTTCCCACGGCTGGCCCTTAAGCAGCGACAACTGGGAAAACCAAATGGTGTACTTGGCTGACCACGGCTACCGTGTCATCGCACACTATCGGCGTGGCCATGGACGATCCACTCAGACTTGGCACGGAAACAACATGGATACCTTCGTTGACGACCTTGAAGAGTTATTTGCGCATCTTAAGATCAAAGACGAAGTCATGATTGGACACTCCCATGGAGGAGGAGAAGTCACTCACTACCTCGGAAAGCATGGCACGAATCGCTTCAAAAAAGCCGTTCTTGTCGGTGCCGTACCTCCTCTTATGCTGGAGACTAGTGCCAACGCCGAGGGGCTCGACAAGTCGGTTTTCGATTCGTTCCGACAGGCCATGCACAAAGACCGTGCACAATTCTTCCTAGATGTCCCCAGTGGACCGTTCTTTGGATTTAACCGACCTGGTGTGCAGAAGAGCGAGGGACAGATCCGGAGTTGGTGGCAGCAGGGAATGAATACTAGTTTCAAGTCGGCTTATGACTCCATCAAGGATTTCTCGGAGACCGATTTCACGGAAGATCTTAAAAAAATCAATATCCCAGTTCTGGTTCTTCACGGCGATGACGATCAGATTGTTCCTATTGAGGCTGCTGGACTCAAGTCGGCAAAGCTTTTGCCTCAAAGCAAGCTCAAGATTTATAAGGGGGGATCTCACGCAATTCACAACATCAATGTTGATGAAGTTAACAAGGATTTGCTCGACTTTATCAAGTCATGAGTACTGAGTTAGGGCAATAAAATTCAACGTACATTCCAATGTTTACACGTAGAATATGAGGACCTGTGGAATTGACGCCGAAAATGACCGCTTTCTAAAAACGGCCGTCTTTCCATAGGTAACTTTGGACGTCGAGCCGCCGCTTAACCGCGCACAGCCCTGGAACACCACTGGCTGTGACCCGCGGGTCACCCTCACGACCCTCGGACCGACCCTCACTTTGGGCGGGTCCGGGTACAACCCAAAGTGGGGCTGGGTTGGGTTGGGTTCGGTCCGGGCCCAATTGGGTTTTGGAGAAGTTTAAATAAAGGATGGCCGGTGAGAAAAAAGACGACGCCTCTCGGCACAAGGTGGTGGAAGACGACATGATTACTAAGACTGCCCGAATTGATGACGTTCTGATTCTGTACTTTTGCATGTCCTGATATAAGGTCAAAAGCTTTCTCGTTTTTGACATTCTTTGTACCATGGTTGGCTGTCTAACATAGTGTGTCAGACTGTAGACAGAAGCCATGTATGGCTAGGAAATACAAATAGGCACGAGATAGGTAGCACGGGATCTTTCTGATAACAGATAGCGAAAATTTCCCTTTCCTCCGAACTCTAATATGCGAGAAACCAGATTTCTTCTTGTGATGTCGGAGAAAAGTCCTGCAGCAAAAGACACTTGACATTCATCGAAACCAACCGATGGAAAGACATATCGAAATTTAAGCAACAGAATAAACAGGTAACGTAAAGGTAACACCAAGATCTTGGTTTAACTGACTTTCCTCCTCCTCACTTTTATCAATGTGTCTGATGAGGGAACAGGGTGCTCGCCCCATACGTGATTCAGAGGACGTTCTTGGAGGGGTTGAATATCATAGTGTACGACGATATACGCCAAGACAAGCTTAAGATGGTGCGAGGCGAACCAACGACCTGGACTGCAAAAAGGTCAGCCAATTGGCTTCAGGTATTTTGGAACACAAATCCTGTCCACAATGGAGAGAGAATACGTAAGAAAACCTACCAAGAGTGACGCGCATATCCAAATGGAAGAAAAGTATCACTGGTCATAGTCAAAATGGCTCGTTTGCAATTCTCAGAATCCGTATCGTCCCCTTTTGCAATGTTTCGATCAACCAAGCTGCTCGGCACGAACCGGAAAGGTGTATAAACTTCCGGTTCATGATAGTAACGTTCATCGTTGTGGATTCCCGGAACAGGAACGCCGAGCCAAGCACCTTGCGGAAGGTGCTGCCCGTTTGGAAGAGTGATCCCGTCTTTTGGCATTACTTCCCTCCAGAGACCTCGCACAAGAATGGGGCTCCTCCTCAAGCTTTCTCGTATTGTACTGTCCATATGCCGCAATTGCAGCAGACCGTCTGGTTGCGCCCAGTGATCTGTTGTTGGGAAGACAGATTCGGCCTCCGAACGAAGGGTCCGATAGTAGTGTAGATTCGAATCAGAACTCAATATGTCAAGCAACATATTCGTAGCGGTCACGGCTGAGGATGAGATAGCACCTGATGTCTGCACCCTCGAAAATATGCTATTAGCTAGCTGATTCGAAGTAAAATGGAAGTAGCGATTGAAGAAAATTACCACAAGTGTAAACCGCTTTACCAGCGGTCTAGGGCTTTCAATGGTTGAATCTTTTATGTCAAGAGCCGCGCGGAACATCCAAGTAATGAGGTCATTTGGCGCATTATAATTGAATGCCGGGTCCACTCTGTTCCGCTTCATCTTTTCCAGTCGGTCGGCGAACACCGGCCAAAGGTATCTCGCGCATATAGTCTGGTAGTATGCCGTTGGGATAACAAACAGGCAGCCAACTAACCTGCGAAAGAGTCGGGGAGTGAGCTGACCCACACAAAGCATTCCTGCGCCAAATATATCCCCAAATCTTCGCATTGACCGCATAAACCTTTCATTACGGCAAAGAGGCTCTCCGAACAAGACAAAGCCGCTCGAATTGAACACGATCGTATTCATGGCTGTGAAGAGGTTAACTTCAGTCCAAGTCTGATCATCCACTCCGAACGTCGCATCAATAACGGAGCGAATTTCGCTGATTAGGTCCCCTTGAATATTTCCAAGATTGCGAGTCAGATGAAGACGGATGGCGGTGATAAGCGCTATATCTGTGGTGTAATCGAATCCTGGAAACAGATAACGGAGCCCCAGCTTCTCACCAGGGACCTGCCCATGGGATAGAATGTCTTCTGGCTGGTCGACCAGCCATTTGATATAATCCCTGGGCAGCATAATGTGCGGCTCAAAGCTTGTCGTAGGCATTACGAATGGCCGCCCTTTTTTCGAAAACTGTTATAAGAAGCTTAGTATATCGTTGGTTTTAGATTAGGCAAGGTAATTACGGGGCACCGAACCATTTTATAGCCTGATACAATAGTCTCCAGGTCCGATGTAAACTCGCGGAAGCAAGCTCTGACAGTTCCGAAAGCCTCATTTCGGAGTCCAGCCCATGCAATGGATGCAGGAATTCGTTGCAGCATGACCCATGATTGAATCGACACATACACCAGCGCGATGGCTGATAACGTCGCCACACAAGCCTCTGTAAGGAACATGATAGAGGCCGTAATGTTGAAATTCGTATCCCGAAATGACTTACAAGCACCGCCTTGAAGAATGTAAGATATAAGGGGCACCCCACGAAGGGATTTCGGGTTTATCGTGCATAGCCATAGGCCCGGAGACGATAATATATGGCAATATGTGGCAGAGCAATCTCGAAGGATTGGCACAACCGTATCATTTGGTTATATCCTTGATGTCACGTCGTGTACCGAAATACTGGCCCACGCGATGGAACCATACTGTCTCTGCCAGGAGCATTCACTTTCCATTAACCACAGCCACGCTGATGAACGAAAGTCCAAGATTTTGGAAGATGCATGACTCATTGAGTTTCCAAGATGTGGAAGCAGACAGGGCGCGGAGATGATCTCCGGAGTGGGGGTCAATAGTACTTCCTTGATCTACAGTGGTGTTGCATAAGTATTTGACCTCGAGTACTTCGGGATCCAACTTTCTGGCCTGGCCTGACCGCCCTTTATACCGCCTACTTATTAGTATGCCAGACCTCGCGTCTTTCAATGCGCTCGCATGTACACAGCCTTATATACCTACTAAATAGCAAACCTTCGCTAGATCTATTAGATACTAAATCTTATAGCGTGGCTGGTATCATTAGAGATAAAAGGGGGCATACTAGCTATTAAATTGGATTGAATTTCGGAGGTTTCTGCCTCGCAGTATTCAAGAAGTGGATCCTAGGCCGAAGTACTCGAGGTCAAATACTTTATGCAACACCACTGTAAGAAGAGTGTATTTATCAGCACGGTGCTTATTTCTCGGCTAGATATTGACATACCGTGAGCCCACCAACCATGAGCCTTCAATTGACTCCACAGGTATGTTACTGTGGGGCCTGTGGCGCAAGGTTTGTAAAAACTTTATAATTGAATCACCGAAGCTTAAAGCTTAAAGGTATCATTGCGAGTTGGCAGCTTACAAGCCTGCGAGCACTTGTGAGTTAGTTAGATAGTTTAATGTTTCCATATCTCGGATGCCCAATGGTCGATAGTGAAAGGTCTAGCCCGAAATCTTCTCCTCTGGTCGCTAAAGTTTCACCTATGATTAAGTCGTTATATTAATGACATTACCGGTTCTCACAAATGAGAGACGTTACTCAAGATATCAGGCTGATTACCTGCCTCTGCTAGTCGGCTCATTCCAAGGCCAGTCGTTAAGATGGCCGTTCAGACAAGTACCACCACAGATGAAAAGCACTCATGCAAGACCCCTGCCTTGTCTATTACTCCTTACTATAGGGATGAGTGGCTCGTCGACCAAGTCCGCTCTTCGCTCCAATTGGCCACCCGATACGCCTTTAACCGCAGGCACAATGATGGCCATTGGTGCGGCGAGCTCAAGTCCAATGCCACCATCACAGCTGAATATGTCATGATGCGACAGGCTCTGGGATTAGATATGTCCTTGGATCGAGATGAGCTGGTGGCGTGGTTTTTAGCGGATCAGCAGAAGGACGGCTCATGGGCTATTGCACCTGGATACCCCGGTGATGTTTCAACGACAACGGAGGCGTATTTCGCACTTAAGCTGTTGGGCGTCGAGTTAGACATGGCACCCTTGCGCCACGCCCGCGAATACATCTTGTCTGCAGGTGGGGTCGCCAAAGTCCGCATCTTCACCCGTATCTACTTGGCCACATTCGGCCTGTTCCCATGGAAAGCGGTGCCAGAGCTACCGGCAGAGCTCATATTGGTGCCCGCGATAGCGCCCATCAGTATTTACCGACTGTCCTCATGGGCCCGCAGTACAATTGTCCCGTTACTGATAGTGGGCCATCACCGTCCGATATATCCTCTTCCAAACGGGAAATCGGCAGCAAATGACTTCCTAGACGAAATATGGCAGGACGCCAGCAATAAACTTGTCCCATACTCCCCATCGCTATGGGGGTTGTGGAAAACAGATGCCGTTGCCTTCACGTTTACTGCACTTGACATTGCCCTTCATTGGATCGGTGGTCTACGATCATCCCCCAGCCGTGCATATGCCCGAAGAAAATGCGTTGAATGGATTCTGGAGCACCAAGAAGAGGAGGGGGACTGGGCAGGGATCTTCCCCCCGATGCATGTTGGCGTTCTCGCATTGTGTCTCGAGGGGTATAAGCATGACGACTTGCCGGTACGGTCCGCACTAGAGGCAATTGAGCGGTTCGCCTGGCTCGACGGCGGCAAGAAGAGAATACAAGCGTGCCTGTCGCCAGTATGGGACACCATATTAATGACCGTCGGGCTCTGTGAAGCAGGATACAAAGGCCGACTATCAACAGCGATAGATTGGATTACCAGTCGTCAGCTTCTAGGGACGGAGGGGGATTGGCGGATATACAAGCCCGATCTTCCGCCTGGTGGCTTCAGCTTTGAGTATTTCAACAGATGGTACCCGGATGTCGATGACACTGCCGCGGCCATTCTGGCGATGCTCAAACAAGATCCACAATCGAGGAACTCCTTGCCCGTAAGAAAGGCCGTGGTGTGGATCCTCGGCATGCAGAACTGCGATGGGGGATGGGGTGCATTCGACGTCAACAACGACAAGCTCTTTCTCAACAAGATTCCATTCAGCGATATGGAAAGTCTGTGTGACCCTTCAACAGCAGATGTCACCGGCCGTATTTTAGAGGCGTTCGGCCTCATCATGCAACTCTCCTTCGGCGATCCCAGCAATCATTCGCTTGACGATCTAATCGACCAAATGAACCTCGCTTGTTGCCGTGCCATTTCCTATCTTGCCCATCACCAGGAGTCTTCTGGGTCATGGTACGGCCGCTGGGGATCCAACTACATATACGGAACGAGCAACGTACTCTGTGGCTTAGCGTACTTCTCTGCTGGATGTACCAGTACAGCGCAAGGCGATGACGCCGTTAAGGAGCACATAGATTCCGCAGTCCACTGGTTGAAGTCGATTCAAAATCCCGATGGCGGCTGGGGCGAAACGCTCATGTCGTACAAAGACCCAAGACTCGCCGGTCACGGCCCTTCCACGGCATCACAGACTGCGTGGGCGCTCATGGGATTGCTTTCATCTCTTCCCCCCACGGAAAAGGTGGTGCAAGATGGAGTGAGGTATGTTTTGCGGACACAAACAAGAGTCGACAATGAAGGCGAGGCGTCCTGGCCCGAGGCTCTGCACACCGGGACGGGATTTCCCAACCACTTTTACCTGGGATATTCATTCTACCCCCACTACTTCCCGATGATGGCTCTCGGACGATATGTACAATTGACAAGGCGACCGGCTCCACAAGCTTGATGAATTGCACTCGAAAATTACATGAGACTTTTGCTGCGTTTATCGCGAAGATAGTAACTTTGAAAATCAATAACGTTTAGACAAAGTGTGTATACGGCGATCAGTTGATCAGTTGAGTAAACTGCGTGTGCCTTCAGAAGTTCAAAACAGCAAAGGTCTTGCCGGACTGACACCATAGTAAACTGTATGAGGTCGGCCGCGCTGAGGGGGGAAGGAGTGGATGGAGCAGCCGGCTTGAGTTGTTAGTCGGTGAATCGGAAGGCTGGCTGTCGTACGCGCCAGGTGCAGCGCTTGGCGGGTTGATTATTGATAGCACTGTGCCGCGACTCAACGTCCTCATTCTGGAAGACAACATTATCAACCAGAACCTGCTGGAAACGTTTATGAAACGGCTGAATGTGTGTTAGGAGTGTGCGGCGGACGGCGAAGAGGCAGTGCGTGGCGACAGGGCAGTCTTCACCCTGTGTTGATGGACATCCAGTTGCCGGTCATGGACAGGTTGGATGCTACTAAAGAAACTTGGCAGCTAGAGCGATTGAATGGTATTGACATCTTCTCCAAGACAGATTCCGGTGGCTCCAGTATCTCAAGCCCTAACACAAAGTCTCCATCGACAGAGCGACTACGATCTCAACGCTCCCCAGGTGAAGAGGACACTCTGGCTAATGTATCTTTGCTTCGTAACCCGGTGGTCGTAGTCTCCTTGACAGCCAGCAGCTTGCAAAGCGATCGTCGTGATGCACTAGTCACATATTCAAGGTCAGCTAAAATAAAAATGTATGACTTTCCCACCTTGCCCTTACGTTGCGCTGTAATATAGCCGCTACTAGGGGAGTTCTTGAACGAGTTCATAGAACATGCATATAGCTATGGATCCTACGCCAACTCCAGTAGACTCTGAGATGGGTCACGGTTGTGAGGAATCTCGTATTACACGGTGATCTCCAAGGCGGGCCGATTGTTCACCCGTTCTCCGGCTCTTGGGGCCTGCTTACCACCCATCATCCTCGGAAAATGAGAAGAGCAGAATTGATAGTTACCTGCCGAGGTTAAAGTCCACATGAAATATTTCTTGATATTTCTTGAATTGATAAGTACCATGCGATCAGGTGTTTGAACATATTGTTCTTGTTTTGACACCACTACTTGAATTTCCATTTCCTTTCCGATTCATCCCAAAGTATTTACTGTGTTGCTTGCCATTGAAATGCCAAATCCTACTCTGTTAACCGCCGCCGGATATGGCTCTTTACTTGTTGCTATAAAGCATGCTGTAAGTCCTCTTCAAAGACCCACACAGGGCGATGTAATTTAGGGAAATCGGCTAATTCCCTCAGGCTAATGGAAGACAATTCCAGCGACTTCCTCAGTATCAAGCCTTGCCAAATATTGCATACACATGTAGCACGGTTGGATGGTATCAGGGTAGCGGCTATTTGATTCTTACTGGTATCTCTCTTTCCCGCTCATGGAACATGAAGTCTCTTTTCTGACAAGCTCGGCTTTAGCCTTACTTAATTTTCACTGGGCTCAGAATCCAAAGCCTTTGGATGATCCACTCAATCGTGCTATGGCTGCTCTAGTTGCTATCATTGCTTGGGCTAGCTCTGCCTGGTACATCGCAAGGGGCTTAAAAGCGAGTGGAATCGTGACGGCGGGTGCTGGTATATTCCAGGCCTGGGCGACTCTCCGCTAGGATTTTCTTTTATGTAATTCCAGAGGATATAGCAGCTGACTGTCTCAAACCGGGGATATGTCTTCAACACTACCAATTAGGAGAGATCCGACCTGACCGGCAAAGAAGGCTGTTGCACGGGTACTAGTACCCACGATCAAGGTTATGATATCGCTATCTCAACAACTTTGCAAACTATTTTAGTCACTTAAATGTCTTTTATCGGCAGAAACGTCTTGCCTAGAGATATAAATGCGTCTTCCTGCGCCGGAGGTCTTGTGCATGTCTTCTGGCACAGGAGCTGCGCTAGTAATCTTCAGACTTTCGCTATTCAATTCCAATACGCCAACATCTTCTCAACCAGACAGTGTCCCCAGTGCACGCTTAGCTCGACTGGCTCAATTAGGCACTGAATTACACGCAAACAGCACGGGGACTGCTGTTTGGCTTGCACTAGAACAGACATCAGCCGACGTCTTCGGATATTCTTTATTCACTGTTCTTGCATTTTCGAAACAAGGGGCGTCAAAAGACAGACCTGCACCCGCTAGGGATAAGAAAGGAGTCTCCCGCTGCGGATTATGACAGAGACAACGTTGGAATTCCACCTTCACCACCCTGCCGCGCAGTATGGGTCCAGCAGGTCTTGGAGGGCAATATTTGGCGTGGCTACGTGCCCGAGGACCTAAAGGCAGCATTCGAAAACTGGGAGCAACTTTGGCAGGTAGGATTGGGGTCAGTGATGAGCGTTCCAGTCCGTCTGAATGTCTATCTTGTAGAAGCCGAACTTGTCAGCTACTGTGCAGCTACCTACCTTCGTTTGAAAAGCCTGGATTTAACCATCTTGATTGATATTAAAGCTAGGCTATGACATGCAAACTTTTTTGGTTTTGTTCAAGGTTGAATAACTTCAAGGACAGTCTTTCCTAATCCTCCTTTCCCTTTGTAAACTAATCCACATGCCTCCCTCACCTTTTCAATGTTCCTCATATCCACTTTAGTCCCAACGATGGGTACCACCTTCCCCTCTTCCACAAACTGCCGGAGTGTATCCAGAACCTTTCCATTCGGGTCTAGGAACCAGTACATATACGCCACATCCCAACGCCATGCTCGTAATCTACGCACTGCGTCGCCTGCATTGAGAAACACACGTCCCGCCAACGGGATGCGAGGGTTGTCGGGCCGCTGCATGACGCTCGAGGCTTGAAGAGTGGTAGCCGAGGGTTTTGTGGAAATGGAGACAATGAGTCCCGTTTTAGGGACCATTCGGGAGAGAAACACCATAGCCTCGCCTGTGGTATCAAACATGAAGTCGATAGAGCGCGGCGGAATGATATCTATGGGATCACTTTTGGTGTAGTCAATGACTGTCCAGTGAACGTCAGCGAATGTGAACAGACAAAAGCGTCTACGAAAAGTAAGAACGTACTTTCGTCAACAACACCTTCCCCAAGGAGTTTAGGGACTAGAGGAATCTTTGATGTCGAAACCGTGGTGATGACTTTGCCGGCATGGAACACATTCTTAACCAGTTGGCATGCAAATGCACCTGTACCACTCACTTAACGTGAAGTTGTTAGCTTAATCAATATACCGAGGAGTGGTAGATGTAACTTACATCCAGAGGGAATAAAGACTGTTTTACCCTCCAACGAGCCCTCGTATTTCTTCAATACCTGCAGCGCTGTAACACCCGCAAGTGGCAACGCGGCCGCATCATCAAAGGAGAGATTCTTGGGCTTCAGGGCAATGTAGCGCTCTGGGCATTTGGCATATTCACTCCATGCACCTGGGATCCATAAATCAGTAAGATATGAGTGTATCACTATTGTGCCTCACTATTTTACCTCGATTGGCCTCTGGTAACCTCGTATAGACCTCATCCCCAACTTTCAGGCTTTTCACCTCCTTCCCAACCGCCACAACTACTCCGGCTGCGTCATAGCCGATCATATATGGGAACCTACAATAGTCAAAATAAGCCCCAACATGCGAAGTCCTGGATTTACTTACGTCTCCTTTACCGCCATCTTAAAAACTCCTCCTGCTTTCTTCACATCCACAGGATTAACACTCGCTGCATGAACCCGTATAACAACATCCTTTTCTTCTGTGACGTGTGGACATAAGACTGTCGAGAGCTCGTATTTGGATGGGTCGGTATAGGCAGGTGCCGTGACTGACAGCATTTCCGTGGCCATTTTGGAGGCCAAAGCAATTTGAAGATAGGGAGAGAACAAAGAACTGCGTTTCCAAAAGCCGAAAAGGTACTTCTTGACTTTTAACAAGTCTCCAGAGTGTGCTGCGGCCAGGGTTTGCCGTTAGCCACCTCAATCGGGCCGACTACAGTTGCCGTCTTGTGAGCCAGCCAAACGCGGACTTGAATCCCGCAAGCGGAATTCGGGAACTCTAATCCCGGTTCCGAACAACGTAGATGATGCAGCTTTCATTACATATCATGGGGAATATATTGTGATTCATCTACGCTTAATGTAAAATGCCAAAGAAAATAAGATTGCAGTGAAAACACACATCAAAGAAAATCATGCATCACAACAACCCTAGGGGTCTGCGCATAAGAGATGGGTCCCAATCGTACTAAAATGGAGACCAATGCGATTTCTACAGGTGCTGTCCATCGAGGCCCCGGACGGAAAAGCTGTTCAATTCCCATCAGTAATTAGTGGCATGGCATGATTGCCCAGGGGATCAGGCCTGCTTTGTTTGCTTGCCCTAAGTTAGTCCATAGGACTAGGTAATCTGCTACTCTGCTATAGAGAATCACCATTCTCTTCTCCCCCTCTCTCCCCCGTAGAAGTCCTTTGCCCGCTAATCAAAAAATAAAACACATGTATCAACATTGTGGTCTTCAAGCATGAGGTGGCAATCTATACCTTGGTGCTAGGGTAGAGTGCTGGCACGTGACGTTCTCCCGCTGGACCATGCCCTAACATTTAAAAGTGATCGAAATTGTCAATATACCATTCGTTGACTGTATAATTCTCGTTATTGGTATAACAAGATAACGACTGCCATCTCTATATATGTTTCTATTGGGGAGAACTTGTTTTTGGGCCACAAGGTTAGAAATATATATTGGAAAGTTTCTATACTGATCTTATTTAAACTGGCGGGTCGGATATCTCAACAATTGTAGGCGAAGGTCCTTCGTACACCACGAAAAGTATGAATTCATAGGAAAGATGTGACCACTAAATGATTAGGAATTTGACCGCAAGAAAGTGCCTGATGATTTCAGTTCGGTAGATTCCTGAGTCCTATGAGCTCATCTTCTCATTCCTTCATTCCTGTCTGTTTGAGTAAAAAAGAGATTACAGGGAATAATAGATAATTATAGAAAGCTCGATACAGACAAGGAGTGAGCCTTGTATGAGAGTAAATGGGAAGAATATGGCTTCAGGAGGGCGTACAAGGTCCAATAAGGAGGAAGATCCTACACGGGATGGGTACAGAGTTCAGCTCTCAGGGTCCTCTCGTGTAACCACGGAAATTTGAAGGTTAAAAGGCAAGCTTACGGACTAGGAATTTAAGAGAAAAGAAAGGAAAGGTAAGTGAGCGTGTAAAGGTTGAATGAAGACAGAAGGGAAAAAAAGTCCTACAAAAGACCCAGCCGACGCCTGATAAAGAAAACAAAACAAAACAGTGAAGGTCGCTCAATGCACTGATAAAAGAACCCATTGAATCGTCAGATCATTACACCAACAAAATCTCCAGAGCGACCCTATTAGACCACGACGTCATCATCACTGGCGGTACCAAAGTGCTCGCGAAGACTATCCCAAGTCCAAGGCCCATCATGATAGAACATGCTCCGTTCATCTCCATCATCCAAGCCAGCAAAAAATACATCAACATGGCGTAGATCTGACCACCGGCTGTCTGGCCGCGTGACGGGCAAGGTGAACTGCCACAAGCGAAAATCATCGGCAGCCTCAAAGTATTCGCGAGTAGTGCGGCCATTTTGGTGCATGACCAAGCTCATGGCGAAAAGGTTTAGCTCGTCCATGCAGTCTCGCATCCTGTACACATCCTCACGTGCAGAGTCGATGCGTTTGTTGGCGCGTCTGAGATCTTTGGCCAGGACTTCATTTTGGCGTTGGAGTTCATGGGCCCAAAGCAGTATAGCGGCTGGGCTGAGTCCGTCTGTGTTGTCTGAGGCATTGGGAGTGGTGGTGGTGGCCACACCATTGGTAATGGGGGCAGTGAGAGGGTTAGGGTTAGGAGACGACATTTTGATGGTGGTCAATCTCGCCGTGATGGAATGAATATGGTTTCCTGATCAAGGGGAGATATGAGTGATGGAAAATGATAAGAGAGGACATAAGAGTTGGAGAGAACAACGTCGCGTCGAGGAGATAAACAAGAGGAGACGCGTGCAGGCATTGAGATCACGAGGGTGGAAGACCGCTGAGTAGTGGCAGTACATCCATACCGCTGATGGTGACCAGGCGATGAACATCTTAGACCGCTGGGGGTTGGCAGTATATAGCACGTGCGACACGTTGAGTATAGCATGCCCCAGGAGAATGGGAATATATAGAGACTAGGCGTGTGTAAGAAGTATAACGAGCGTCTATACTGAGCAGCATTATATAGCAAAGTCACCGCGATTGCTAGCAGTATCAGATAGCGAGAGAACATACAATTAGTACGGTGACTACATAGGTCTTTGGTACACATAAGTCATATCCAAGGACAACGCCCTGAGAAACAAGTCACATTTTGGCCCGATCTATTGATTAAGTACGATAAGAGCAGCATCCTTAACCAAGAAGAGCGGACTAGATACAGACGAGGAAAAGGAAACGTGGGAAAATGCAGGAAAGATAGAGAAAACCGTAGTAGCAAAAGGTAAACGCACACAAACATGTCACATCTCCGTTAGTGCAAGACATAGAAAACCATAGCAGCAGGTAAAGAAAACGCGCCAGGGCGTCGACAAAGGCCAACTCAATGCGCGGAGACACAGCCCTGGATCGCTCCTCCCAGCCTAACTGCGGGCGGAAATGCGAAAAACGCAGAAAGCCACTTTTAACGCAGATTCTGCGATCGTGATTCGCATCAAGCCGTCAAGGGGGTTAAGGAGTTTAGATGAGGTCAGCAACGTTCATGGGCATCTCCTCGACCTGGGTGCTGTAGAACTGCTCGATCTCACGGAGCATGCGAACATCGTCGGCGGTGACGAAGTTGATGGCAACACCCTTACGACCGAAACGACCACCACGACCGATACGGTGAATGTAGTTCTCGCGGTTGGCGGGAAGGTCGTAGTTGATGACCAGGGAAACCTGCTGGACATCGATACCACGGGCCAGAAGGTCAGTGGCGATCAGGACACGGGAGGAACCGGAACGGAACTCCTTCATGATAACATCACGCTGGCCCTGCTCCATGTCACCGTGCATGGCGGAGACAGTGAAGTCACGGGCAGTGAGCTTGTCGGTGAGCCAGTCGACCTTTCTGCGGGTGTTACAGAAGATAACGGCCTGGGTGATGGTGACGGTCTCGTAGAGATCGGACAGGGTGTCGAGCTTCCACTCCTCCTTCTCAACAGCGATGTAGAACTGCTTAATACCCTCAAGGGTGAGTTCCTGCTTCTTGACAAGGATACGGACGGGGTCGCGCATGAACTTGGTGGTGACCTCAAGGACATCCTGGGGCATGGTAGCGGAGAGCAGGGTGACCTGGGTGGACTGGGGAAGGAGCTGGAAGATGTCGTAGATCTGCTCGGTGAAACCACGCTGTAAAAAGAAAGTTAGACCTGGTTGAGATACGCGATATCAACTGTGTATCACTTACGGACAGCATCTCGTCAGCCTCGTCGAGGATGAAGAGCTTCATGGCGGTGGTGCTCAGAACACGGCGCTGGATCATGTCTTGGACACGGCCGGGGGTACCGACAACGACCTGGGGACCGGCGCGGAGGGCGTTCATGTCCTCACGGACGTTGGTACCACCGATACAGGCGTGGCAGTCGAGGGACATGAAGTCACCGATGGCGACAACGACCTTCTGGATCTGCTGAGCAAGCTCACGGGTGGGGGCGAGGATGAGGGCCTGGCAGGCCTTGACCTCGGGGTCGATCTTCTGGAGGGCGGAGATCGAGAAGGTAGCGGTCTTACCGGTACCGGACTGGGCCTGGGCGATAACATCGTTGCCTGACCTCGTTAGGCGCAAATTCCATAAATTTAGGAATAAAAGGTAACTCACCCTTGATGATGGGCATGATGGCACGCTGCTGGATAGCAGAGGGGCGCTCGAAACCGTAGGCGTAGACACCTGATCCACCGGTCAGTATTTTTCATCCACCCCACCAGATAAGAGTTTAGGGTGACATACCGCGAAGCAGCTCGGGCTTCAGGTCCATAGCGTCGAAGGAGTCAGTGACCTCATCGTAGTTAGACTCGATCTGTCCTGTGGCAGCGAAAAAAGCGAGGTTAGCCTCAATATTCTCCATGTCGTCTCTCTGTCTCTTGCCACGCCACCAGTCTGCCAACCAGTACCCCTGGCCGCAGACAGCGAAAAGCGAAGAAAAGCGATAAAGAGACCAGAAATGCGAAAATAGGCGTAGCACATACCCTCGGGAAGATCCTCAAGACCCTTGTCAGCCATGATTGCGGTTGTAGGAGGGGATCACAGGTATCGCTGTGATCTGTGGTGGGGGATTTTTTTTAAGCGAACTGTGGGGTGTTCGCTGAGCAGAAGGCTAGTACTACAGACTCCTTTTCCAAGAAGTCTTTAAATACTAGAAAAGAGAGAAAGTTGATGTATGTGAAGAAATCACAAGAATGGTGGGAAGAGAGAAGAGAGGGAAAGGGAAAAAAATCGGATGCCACCGTGCCGCCTCATTTGCTGCAATGCTTTTTTTTTTACGGGTCACGAGGGGCTCACCGCCTTCCTGTCAGGGCTTGGCGCAAGCGAGGAAGATATTCTCTACATTGTTGCTAATTGTTCTTGATGTACTTGATGTTCTTGATGTGGCGCATTTACTGGCTTTGATCACTTCTGGTTGTCTTCATTCGCTTACTCTGGGTCCCATTGGCTTGGTGACCTTCTTTCGTTGGGGACCGTGAAAATCTTGAAGCCCTAACAGTGCCACTCCAGATGCCTGACATCACATCCTTAGTGAGCCATCCACCTCAGGATGCAGAGGCTATACGCGAGGCTATCCCCTCCCATCCACTAGGAGTCAAGCCCAGTGGAAATGCCCTGTTGGCTACGTGGAGTCTACGCGACGCCATTGGCACTTTTCAACATCTGCCAGACGAGCTAATCCTGTCACTGTTGGAGACACTCGATGGGGCAAGTCTGTTGAGCATCGGACGGACATGCAAGGCCTTCTATGCGTTTACCCGGGCAGAAGAATTGTGGAAAGCGCTGTTTGTTCGGTAAGCCAAACCCCAGCCCCAGTTCCGTCTTAAATATGTAGACCGATACCGAATTTCGGTGTTTTGTCCCCTATGTCGATAGCATCAATATACATATTGTTCCAGATCCTTGTACTAAGTCTTGCTCCAGGGATCCAAAGGAGAACTTCACATGGCGGGGAACATGGCGAGGAACATATTTGAACCTCCCCGCCACCAAGGTGCCGATGATTGACTGCTCTCAGTTATTCTCTGATGCTCTCTACCGGCCCTTCAACTGTGCGCACATCTCACTAGACCAGTATGTGGCCAAGATCCCCGCGCGGAACCAGATCGCCCGCATGCCAGATCTGTCGCCAGAGGAATTCCACGCAAACTGGACAGACCGACCCTTCATCCTCACCGAGCCCGTGAAAGCCTGGCCAGCCTACAAGAACTGGTCAGTCGGGTCCCTACTCGCCCGACATGGCCAGAAAAAGTTCCGCGCCGAAGCTGTGGACTGGGCTATGCGCACCTACGGCGACTATATGGCAGACAACTCTGACGAGAGCCCGCTATACCTCTTCGACCGATCCTTCGTCTCGAAGATGGAACTTTCGGTTGGACAGCCAGAAACGACACCTGACGCAGCGTACTGGCCGCCATCCTGCTTCGTCGAAGATCTCTTCTGCGTGCTCGGTGATGACCGTCCAGATCACCAATGGTTGATTATCGGACCCGAGCGTTCCGGTAGCAAGTTCCACAAAGACCCGAATGCCACGAGTGCTTGGAATGCCGTGCTACGCGGTCCCAAGTACTGGATTATGTTCCCGTCTAGTGCAAAGCAGGCCCCACCGCCAGGCGTGTTTGTATCGGATGACCAGAGCGAGGTCACTTCTCCGCTGAGCATTGCCGAGTGGCTACTGGGCTTCCACGCTGAAGCACGCCGGACACCGGGATGTGTGGAAGGAATTTGTGGCGAGGGTGAAATCTTGCACGTTCCATCTGGGTGGTGGCACCTCGTGGTGAATCTGGAGCCGTCGATCGCCATTACGCAGAACTTCGTCCCTCGTGGCCATCTCCACGCTGCGTTGGATTTCTTGTCGAACAAGCCTGATCAGATCTCCGGGTTCAGGAAGAACGTGGCTAATCCGTATGAGCGGTTTGTGGCCGGCATGCGCGAGTCATACCCTGAGTTGCTGGAGCAGTCTTTGGAGGAGCTACAGAAGAAGACTGACGGCAAGAAGCGTAAGTGGGAAGACATTGTTCATGGAAAAACGGAGGATACCCCGGATGGAGATGACAACGGAGGAGGTTTCAGCTTTGGGTTTGGAGACGACGGAAGTGATGTTGAAGTCCCATGAGCCACTACTACAATTCGAGGTGGGCTGAGATTTTCAGCTCTACAAGCCAACGTCACATCCAACGAAAGGCATTCAAAATCAACAAGTGCAATGTGATACCCAGATTAAAGATTGGTTCAAGTCTCCTTATCCTCCAATACGCCCTGCGGGCCTGCAAGTTTATCAATGCTGGGATGCTTTAATGACACGCAATAGTCTTGGAAGCTGGAGTTCCCTCCGAGAAAGCCAGATATCCAACGAACGCGCCCACTGCGACAGCAATCATGACCGGGCCATTATACGTCATAAAC
>ERZ1673737.830-NODE-830-length-34514-cov-4.435358_pt1 | contig 34514 bp, 20 predicted proteins | sample MGYA00580211_ERZ1673737 | MGnify/ENA primary metagenome ERZ1673737 (study PRJEB41218, sample SAMN15661789) | gut metagenome | host: Homo sapiens | place: Canada: London | collected 2015-08-20/2019-03-30 | study: EMG produced TPA metagenomics assembly of... | reverse complement strand
TTAACACCATTAGACAGACCGTTTTTTAGACCGCTTCTTATATTTCTATCAAAATGGCCATTGTGATGGTTCCGATGGTGACTTTGAATATCAAACTAAATTCAATTGACAGGAAGCCGGAAAAGTCAAAAGACCTTAACGTTCCCCCCGAGCGACTAGAAAATCCTACGGAACACAGTCTAAAAGTTCTTTTATCCTGGAAAATGGCTTTGACCGTACTTACACGGAAGGGGCGGTGGGATCCGCGCGGACGGGCGTTTCAGCGCTCGACAGATCTGTCCCGGTCGCGATGTGCCGAGTCAAATGGGCTTGCCCCTACTGCAGACATGACACTAGACTAAATGTAGGCTAATGCTGTAAAGCTTCCGATCTGCATTGGCCTTCCGAGCCGTCTGGGTGGAGAGAGGGTCGTCCTCAATCCTTGTTAAGCGAAATTGGCTGAATGGTGAACAGGCCCCTTCAAAGACGTTGCACTAAAAGAAGCTAATTGGAAAGTGTTTGAGAGCCGCGGATACATGTGATACAATTCATTCTTATACATGAGATTCAAGAAGCAGCAAGTATCAAATATCTGCAAAAGTCCAGGGCTTTTGTTAGTGGGACTATAGACTGCCCGGTTTCCGTACATACTAAGTGGTCCGGTGGCTCTCGGAAGTTGCCCTACTGTACTTATTTCCCGATCAACAGCCTCTTTGGGAGATCCGAAACCAGAAATCTCAAGGGGTGTCTTCCGGAATAAATAGTGTTCTCGGCCATTTACGACCGTTGGGATCGGCGGCTGTCAAAACAACCCCTGAACGAATCACAAAATGTACCATTGGGAACGGAGAATGACATGCGGGATCAATGTGCACTATGTCGCGGCTTAACCTCGGGCTTTGGCGCATCACATTCTCTAAGGAGGAAGTAGTGGAGAGTACTTCCATGATATCTCCACTGCCAGAATCACAGTCCTAACCTGTCTCACTTGATCTATCACGGACGCATCACAGACTACGTTTATTAAATACAATCAAAAGCACCCTCCACGAAATACTGTATTCTATCTCTCCACATTCATTTCGCAAAGAACGTGTTCGACCGTTTATTAACGGCCACTCTGGCGCTGAGACCCAGCAGGCCCGCTCTTGTCCTGGCGTCTGCAGCCTCATTTAGTTCCGGCTTGCGCCCAGTGAGAAGTTGGTATTTCCATAGTGGAGAACGCCACAGCCTGCACTGCACCCGGCACCAGTGCCAAGGTACTTTTGTTTCTAAAGTAAACAAGGCATCCTCGTCATACGAGGCCCAACCTGTGCAAATAACCCGAAACGGATAATCCTTGTTTCACACGTTTCGCATTCGCAACATAAGACCCTCTCCGCGGCGGGGACAATCCAATCTCCCACGCTGATCACCGTAGTGCCGACTAAGGTGTGCCATTGCTACACCCAGTTTATACGGAGAATGCCGACTGCCGTGGCTCCGCAATGCCAACTCCTCCTTCTCTGACAGATGCAGGTTCTCCATCTGTTTATTCATAATTCAGACCATCCCTACTGCATCAGGAAAGTGTATCATCAGCCGCTATCCGCCGTATACGGAGTTCGGTAGCCTGGACACACGTGGAGAACCAGCCACGACGTCCCAGTTCCGAATTAGCAAGCGGAGTCGTAATCACATCCACACCGATGTCAATGCTTCAAGAACCGGAGACACTAAATTCAAGGGGGAGAATGGTAGGCTTTTCGGTGTGCGGTGTACTGCCGAGCACAGCTTCAACCATCAAACCCAGTTAGGTCTAGACTTGCATGATTCAAGGAAATGAACTGTTGTGGACATGGCTACCACGGCATAACCATCAGGCCAATGCCCTTGTGCCCCTTACAATGCAAGGCTCTTGAACGGGGTAGGGGATTTGGAGACTTGGAGATCTAATATTTTTTGGAGGGGTTGTTTCCTTTCTAAAGAAAGCCGTTTCCATCTGCTCTTCATGTTGGCTTGTCTTCTCTAAACCGCCATGGGTCTCGCAGAGTATATCCTGTCACTGGTGACAGTGACGAATGTCGTTTTGGGTCTGACTGCTTATGTTACTCTTAAGTTTGGCTATCAGATTATTTACTATCGTTTCTTCCACCCGCTCTCTAGATTCCCTGGTCCTTTCTGGGGTTCTGTGACTCGGCTTTGGATCGCATGGCATAATATGCAGGAAACAGAAGTACCGACTGTTTATGAATTGACAAAGGAACATGGTTGGTCTTGCTTTATTTAATTGAGTCTTGAGGCCTTGAGATTGATGTTCCCCAGGTCCTGTTGTTCGCATTACCCCGACATTGCTGCTGGTCAGCGATTATCGAAAGCTCCCGGAAGTCTACCACCGCAATGCAGACAAGACCGGTCATTACATCACTGGAAGTTTTGGAGAAAATGAATCTCTGTTCAACATGAGGTCTCACAACACCCACGCAGTGTTCAGAAAACATATAGCTGGACCGGTACGACATAAAGCATGCGCAGCAATACCCGAACTATAAAATTGACAGCATGCAGTACTCCTTCACCAACGTCAGGAAAATGGAACCACTTCTCGACATGCGCATTCAAGAATGGACCAACAAACTCGACGAAAAGTTCGTCAAAACCGGCAAAGCCTTCGACTTCTCCTGGTGGGCAGTGTAAGCAGCACCAGCACCAATTGAACAACACCCAAGGAAACCCCACTAACAAACCAAATAGCTACATGGCCTACGACATAATCAGCGAAATCGGCTTCGGCGAGCCCTTCGGCTTCATAGAAAAAGGCGAAGACATCGGCAGCCTAATCCAAGGCTTCCACGACGGCCTCCCAGCCTTCGGTCTCCTAGCCCGTCTGCACCCCTTCACATCATGGATAAAAACAACCTTCCTAAAGAAATACCTCGTCGCCAAGCCAGAAGACAACAGCGGAATTGGCGTCCTAATGCGCTTCCGCGACCGCCTCATCGACCAGCGCATCAAAGACATCGAAAGCGGCAAGAAAATCGACCGCACAGATCTCCTCCAAACCTTCCTCGAAGCCAAAACGGAAGAAGGCAAACCCCTCGACCTGGAATACATCCGCGCAGAAGTCTTACTCGTCCTCCTCGCCGGTGCAGACACAACTGGAACAGCTTTCCAGGCATTGATGACGTTCCTAATGGCGAACCCGGACGCATACGAGCGCATGATGGCTGAAATTGATAATGCGACAAGGAAAGGGTTGATCTCGGACATGCCGCAGTACAGTGAGGTTTTGGAACATTTACCGTTTTATGTCGGTTGTGTTAAGGAGACTATGCGGCTTTGTCCTTCTGCGCCGAATATTTTCCCGCGGTATGTTCCTGAGCCTGGGATTGAGCTTTATGGGCAGTTTGCGCCGGCTGGTACGGAAATTACTTGTAATCCTTATCTTGTGCAGCGGGATCCGAAGCTTTATGGGGATGATGCTGAGGAGTTCCGGCCGGAGAGGTGGTTGGATGTTGAGAAGGCGAAGTTGTTTAATAAGTGTAACTTTGCGTTTGGGTATGGGTCCCGGGTTTGTTTGGGGAAGGATATTGCTATGATGGAGTTGTTTAAGGGTCCTTTGCTGGTGAGTTTGCGTTTTTGATGTTTGTTTTAGGCAGGGATGGTTGCTAATCTACTTTTTTAGTTCTTTCGTCAGTATAAGCCCGAGGCTGTGCCCGGCAAACCCGAGGCTAAGTTCATGGTCAAGGGCGGTGTTGGGTACTGGAGGGATGTGTGGCTCACTATTTCGAAGAGGCCACAAGTCAAGGCCGAGTGAGCGTTTGTTTTGGTGATGGATTGGAAAGGAATACTTCTTGTTAATATTGAGTTTGAGTTGCCACTGTACTATAGGAGCGGGCAATAAATACCTCGGGATCAAAAGTGTGAGGTATGCAATACTTTGTTTATAGACGTGAGAAGAGACGGAAGTATTGAAATTATGTTATGGCGTCGAAGACTGATGATATATTTGACCAGAAGTATGTAAAGAGAATTGCACATACAACTAGGAGCATGCAACCAATCCGAAAAAATAAAAGCCAATGAAGAAAATCTTTTTTGATAGCTCTCCCGCCCGTATATGGCGAGACATGAAACACGATACCGATATAGATATGGTGCTTCAAATGCTTATGAAGACTCAGGAGTTTTCCCCATGACGGCATCCTAGAGAACACGTTAGTGCTAAATTATCAAGAGAGGAACATGAAGTTTCTTACCCTAGCCTCGTGATACAGAGGAGTGATACCGGTCCAGTGAACGAACTGGTGAACACCCTGTCCTACAAGAACCTCAAGTCCGGGGATGGTGCTCCAGCCAGCATCGGATGCAAGCTGCATCAGCGCAGTGACTGCAGGCTTGTAGGCCATCTCGAGGAGAACACGGGGGTTGTTGGACTCGGGAGTCTTGCCGATGAGGGCACCATCGACCTCCTGGGTGCGCTCGAACATATGGCAGAGCGTCTCACGGACTGTAGGATCAATGGGACGGTCGGCGGGGATAGTGCCGATGGCAACACGGGGCACGCTGTCCAGCTGGCTATGATTGTCTATAACGCGGATGTTGTAGTTGGTGGGGAATGTCGAGACCATACCCTCAAGCTTGCTGGCGCTGCGACCCACGACGTAGATTGGGGAGAAGCCCATGTGGTGCAGAGCGAAGATGGCAGCACGGGCAGTACCACCGCCGCCAACGACTACGGCACTCTCATCGCCTGCTGAGCCGTAGATGCTTGCGTTGCGCATGCATTGGACCATGCCCTGCCAGTCGGTGTTGTAGCCGACTAGACGAGGAGGCTTGTCGCCGTTGGCAACAGGGACGATGGTGTTGACCGCACCGATGATCTCGGCTTCCTGGGCGACTTCGTCGAGCAGGGGCATGATGTCCAGCTTGAGAGGGATAGTCACGGAGGCACCGCCGAAGTCGGAGGCGCGGATGAAGTCCTTGACGTCCTCAACATTTGTGGTCTCCAAGCGGCTGTACTCGTGGGGCAGACCCATGGTGCCGAAGAGGGCGTTGTGGAGAGCGGGCGATCGGGAGGCAGAGACAGGGGAGCCGAAGATGGCGAACTTCTTGGCCTTGATCTCACCCATCAGGGAGAGACCACGGCGAATCTCGGTTGCGGAGAGCTGACCGGGTGCGGCTTTGAAGGGGAGGCTGGAGTGCGACACCGGGGTCATGAAGCCGTTCAGAATGCGGCTGAGCTGGCCCTTGTCACCCATGTTGATAGCGATCAGTGGGGTTTCATGGGCTTCCTCGGCCCAGGTCTTGAACTTCCGCAAAGCGGTGTTGTCGTCCAGGCTGTTGGCGACACCAACGAGCTTGATCACATCACCGTACTCGAGAGCACGGTTGTAGGACTGCATCCAGGACATGTTGGCCCAAGAGAGTTCTCCCTTAGGATCGTGGTGCGAAGCAATGATCTTCGAGTGACCCTTCATATCAGTAACAGCACGGAGCATCTCGTCTGGGAAGGCAATCTCAAGGTCCACAAATTCGGATCCAGAACGGAATGCCAGGCGGTAGAGCTGCATCGCGGCATCGTGAGCATCATCGGGGAAGCGACCTCCTTGGCTCTTGGTGCGGATGGTGAAGATGAGAGGGAGAGTGGTACGGCGGCGTAGGAAAGACATCTGTTCGGCAACGTAGTCAACCGAGGGGATGTCGCCCTCCGATGACGGGTCCTTCAACAAGTCAACACGCAATTCCACAGCATCAGATCCGACGCAAGCTTCTGTGATGATATCAGCGGCTGGGCGGAGATCGGGTAGGGTCAATGAGACGAAGAAGCTGTGCTTCTTCTTCTTAATTTGACCGAGACTGTCAGTCTGGCCAGTCACCACCCGCATGAAGCGCGCGAAGTCTTCCGAGGCAAGAGCGAGCTCAGCAGAGCTCGAGTGCTGGCTGAAGTATTGAATGTTGCTGCACTCCTGGAACCAAGGCTTGCGGCGCAGCCACACACCCATCATGTCCTCGACGTAGGCAGGACGAGTCTTGTCGATCTGAAGGAAGTCCATGACCAGCTTGATATCACGCATGATGAGGAGAACATTGCCCTTGTTCTTGTGGTAGTCAGCAAGCATCTTGCGTGCCTCTGGGATCTCGACGACACCACCACCACAGGCAAAGACGTAGCCAGTGGGACGGTCCTTCATGGCACGCTGAAGACATGAAAACTCAGCGTCGCGGAATCCTTGCCAGCCGCGAGTCTTAATCATTTCAGGAATAGTGGTTCCCTCGGCGGTCTCAAGCTCGGTGTCGAGGTCAATGAATTGACGGCCAAGGACCTTGCCCACCCAGTTGCCAGCGGTGGTCTTTCCAGCGCCACGCATGCCAATGATAAAGACTGTAGCGTTGGTTCGCTCTTCTTGGCTTGAGGCAGCAAGCTCGTCTTCCTTGAGCTCCTTGCCGTCAAGCTTAACGCCGAACAGTTGCTTCAGGGTGTCCCACCAACCGGGCCAGGTCTTGCCAACACATTCCTTCTCCAGAATGAGAGTAGGCTGGGGAGTCACGAGAGAAAGAACACTGAAACTGAACGCGACACGGTGGTCATCGTAGCAGTAAACGCCACCAGAAGGCTGGCGAAGGGTAGATCGGTCGATACCGTCGATCTCAAGACCGTCATCATGCTCACGGCAGACAACTCCGAACTTGGCCAGTTCGTCCTTCATGGCCTTGATACGGTTGCATTCCTTGACACGCTGGTTGGCAATACCGTAAATGCGGGTTGTGTGGTTTGAGCCCTGGCCCCGAGCAACGGCCGCGAGAACAGAGGCAGTGAGGAATGCATCGGTCATGGGCTCCATATCAACATTAGGCAATGGCTGGAGGATACCGTCAGCAGGTCCAGTGACAGTAGTGGAAGTGTCAGACTGGGTGACTGAGCAGCCCATGGGTCTGAGAACGTCGACTGCAAAGCGAGCATCGCCCTGGAGGGACTTGGAGCCAATGTTGGGGACGGTGCAGGTGGTGCCAGTAACAGCGGCGATGGCCAAAGGATAGGTTGCAGAGCTTGCATCGCTCTCCACAACATACTCGGGAGGGTTCACGTAGCGAGCCTGGGGAATGTGGTAGGTGTGCTCCTCGGTGGTAGACTTCTTGACGTCAATACCGAAGGATCGCATCATGGCAGTGGTCATATCAATGTAAGGCTGCGAGATGGGCTTGCCACCAACGAGCTTCAAGGTGACTGGCTCCTTGGCGTAAGGAGCACACATGAGAAGCGAAGAGACGTACTGAGAGGAAACCTTGGCGGCCAAGTTGATCTTGCCCCCAGCGAAACCTCCGGAAGCGGCAATTTTAAGAGGGAGACTGCCCTTGCTCTCCATATACTCGACGTCAGCACCGTTAGCGGTGAGAGCGTCGACAAGGTCGCCAATGGGGCGTTGCTTCATACGGTTGTTGCCGGTCAGGACACTTGAGTCGACGGTGCTGGGGGTAGCGAGAGTTGCCACAGTAGTGAGGAATCTGGAGGCAGTTCCAGCGTTGCCCAGGTACAAGGGCGACGGGCTCGCAACGATGTTGCCGCCCTTGCCGTTGACAACAAGAACCTCACCTTCCTCCTCCCAGGAGAAAGTAGCTGCGCCAAGGCGCTCCAAGGCATTCAACATGACCTCAGTGTCGTCGGAGTGCAGAAGGTTCTTAATGCGACAGGTTCCAGAGCCAAGCGCAGCAAGCACCAGGGCTCGGTTGGAGATACTCTTGGATCCGGGGGGTGCGCAGGTGACATTAAGAGACTGGGCCACTCCTGGGTGAACCTCAACGCTGGGGGCAAGGACGACGCCGATGTCCGCGTTGGAAACAACGCTGGCCTTGGGCTCATGAGTACGGCCAATGGCCGACAGGAGAACAACCTTCTTCTTGGGGCCATCGTTCTTCTTATCCAGCGCCATGTTGAACAGCAATTGGTCCACAGAGCAGTGCTTACCGGCGGTCAGCTTACGGACCCGGGTATCCTTCATGGAAGTAGGCAAGCCGTAAGCGGAAATGCATTTGACGACACGAGCAACGGCAACGCCCTTCAGGATGCCCAGGTGGCGTGCAAGCTCTGCCTCCTTCACCATACCGATGGCGACACACTCGCCGTGAAGAATTTGAGGGGTCAGGATTGCCTCAATGGCATGTCCAATGGAGTGACCCCAGTTGAGAAGGTTGCGAAGACCGCCCTCGCGCTCATCAGCAGACACAACATAAGCTTTGTGGCGAGCAGATGCCAAGATCCTGGCCTTCAAGATGTCGCGAATTCCATCGAAGCGACCCTGGCCAGGCTTTGCTTCGCTGCGCGCGGCACCAAGAATTAGGTCTGCGTTGTCCTCGAGGGCGGTGAATTCTTCCTCGCTAGAGATGGCAGCGGTCTTGATGACCTCGGCCATGCCGTTGATGAACTCCCGGACGGGGAGCGTCTCAAGGAATTCAAGATCAATATAAATTCTCGACGGCTGCCAGATGGAGCCAATAAGGTTCTTGCCGAGAGGCGTATCAATGGCAGTCTTTCCTCCAATTGAGGAGTCCACCATGGCGAGGAGGGTGGTGGGGACCTGCACATACTGAACACCGCGCATGTAGGTTGCCGCAACAAATCCAGTCAGATCACCAATCACACCACCGCCCAATGCGATGACCACTGTATCTCTCCCACATGGTGGGTTTTGGCTCAGCATCCAATCTTCAATGTCGGCTTTTGTCTGCCGGGACTTGGAGCTCTCGCCGGGCGAGGCATGGTAAACGAGTAGTCGCGGGGCAGGAGAGATAGATGCGGTGGCAGCCTCGAAGGTCTTTTGGAAGGTAGGGGTATAGATCGACCCGAGGTTGGTGTCGGTGATGAGGACGTAGGTGGTGGAGGGCAAGGCACTGATCAGGTCCTTTGCGACGTAATTGCGCCACAGGCCGAAATCAGCAACAATGCTCTCCCGGCCCAGGATACTGATCTTGGTGGGTTCAGTCATAGTGATAGAGAGATCGTGGCAGGGGATTGATTATGATCTGCTCATCTCATTCTGGGTGGTGTTAGTACCCTTGACTCATAGTTTATTTAATTTTAGGTTTCTCCGCCAAACTAGTGGCGTAGGGCAACAGAACAATGGCAATGAAACCCTCAAAAAGGCAGAGAACGTAAGACATACCTGGACCGACAGCAGAGACACAATGAATGAAGATGAGGTTAAAAAAGCAAATCGATCGTGAATTCCCCGCCGATCTCGCGGCTTTCTTGACCGCCCGGTGAGTCCGAACCCGAACCCCTGAAATTGACGAACTACATCGACTAGTTTACTCCCCCTGCCAATGTGATCTTTTACTGATTTGTGATTTGTGATTTGTTATTTTCTGATCTTCAAGTCTCCAGCAAAGAACGAACCCCCTTTTTCATTCCATTCCCCTTTGTCTCAATCCCTCAATCTCTCCCATCTCAGCCTGTAGATCGATCTACCTACTAGGAGTAGTAGGTATCCTCGAATCAGCCGTGACTCATGGCTCCATCTTTACAGGCTCCACCTTCAGCTCCGAATCGTCCAGCTCCAATTTGATTGCCGAGTCCAGGAGTGCCTTTCGTGCCTCCAAGGGCTTCGATGTTTTGACCTTGATTTTCGCCTTAAGAACGCCACTCGTAGCTGGTTTACGCACTCTGCGTCTCTTGGCAGCCGTCTTGGATCTCTTGACTACTGTGTTATCAGTTCTGGTGTCTCCACTGCCGATCTGTGTGTGAGTGGTCTCGGGATGGGCGATCTCGGCATGGGCAGTTTCTGCATCAGCGGTCTTTGAATGAGCGGTTTCCATTGGGGTCTCTCTGCTGCACTGATTCATAATCCGAGCACATCGACTGGCCAGCTCATCAAGTGCCTGGCTCTGAATAACAATGCCTCCCATGCGGCTCTGTTCCATTTTGCAGGCATACTGGTCGACCAGTGCATTGATACCGGGTCTCTGGGCATCGCCACCACCATTCTCGGAATTACCAGATTGACCGACAGAGACTCGCAGATTCTGTTGAAAATACTCGCTTAGCTTGCCAGCAAATTGAAACAGCATCTGGCGTGCGTCAATGTCGTTTCCGATGGTGATCTGCCCGGGTAAAGTGACATTGTCAATCTTCAAAGCTGGAAGATTGTGTCCCAAGTGAAGCCGGTCTGGGGAGTGGGCCAATGCTTGCTGGCTGATGGTTTCCCGGCGCTGTGCTCTTGATGTACAGTTTGGAAAATGTTGTACCACGAGGATCACCACAAACTTCGCGGCACCATCTTATAGGGCTCGTGTTAAGCATGTTAAGCACCCGACGAGTCCCGCGCCGATTGACATAGCTTATCATTCTGAATGCGTGCAGAAAATCATAGGGCTCAAACACCATTGGAGACGTATCGAGATTGGTGCGGGGAAAGAACTTGGGCAGAACACGCATAAGCTGATATGTCGCCCAAAGCTTAGCCACTATCGGACTGGTCTGAGAGGGCAGCTCTGGAGCTGTCATAACATCTTCGTGGTATGGTACCTGTCCCCAGGTGTCTTTGAAAGTCACCTTTACATAGCCCCTCGTAAGTTCTACAATCTTGAGGACATCCTGATTGTGTAGAAGTCCCAGTATTTCTCGGTTCGTCTCGAAGCCTAAGGCACCCCCAAGGTATGTGCTATTTTGGCCTAGCAGTGTGCAATACTGGTAGTCGTAAAGAATTTCGGGCATAAAACAGAATTGCCTTGGATTCAGTGACATAATGGAATCAAGCAGCGGAGGTACCAAAGTAGGTTCCTCGAGCGCAACCAAAGTAGATAGAACGATATCCCAAAAGATTGATCTTGATGAACAAAGGCCCTAGGGGGCGTTCTGAAAGACGTGAAGATGGGTGAAAAGAGATAGTGAGTCGAGGGGCCCAAGGTGGGTTAAATATATGTGTATTGTATTTGCTTGCATCTTCATGTTGAGTCGTAGCAAATGTCTCTATGCGGGTGGTTGATATACTCATAGGTATGTAGCTTCCGTTCTTCGCTGGGCTGTGATGTGAAGCAAGTCACTATCAAAGCTCTATGTTAACACCTACAAACAGTGTACTTTGTTGGATGTTCAGCTACATATATTGAGTCACATCCTCCCAAACCAATGTTAACATCATTCGCTTGGATCTTTCGAAGCTATCTGGCTATGTATACAACTATTTACACAATAGAATATTCTTCCGTTAGCAAGAAAATTGACTGGTCAGAAATTTTGTGTTTACACCTATAAACCGTACTGTATATGGACAGCAAAAAAGAGTGTCGAGCATGTAGCGACTAGAAACTACAAAGGGTTGCAACCGCTCAACTTATGACATACAAGGATATGAATATTCGAGGTTGGAAAGAGTCGATTGATAACCATCACTTAATTTCATGTTACATTCCCCTAACTCCATTTCTTTCCTGGGCCCTCATAGCCAGAGCCCAACCATGTCAAAAAGAAACCATCGGCATTGAAAACCAGCAAGAAGTATTCACAAAGAAAGACAAAGACGAGAGGTCTGGAGTCTCATCTCACTTTCTAGTACCGACCGTATCCACCACCACCCCGTTGACCACGATACCCGCCACCACGACCACCACCTCCACGGCCTCCGCGATAATCCTGCGAGCCATAGCCTTGTTGGTGTCCGTTATACTGACCACCCTGGTTGTACTGGTTCTGGTGGCCGTAGTAGTCACCAGGCTGTTGATAACCCTGCTGGGGTGGGTACTGGTACGACATTCCACCACGGGGTGGCGGAGGGGGACCTCGTGAGTAGCCTCCGTAGTTTTGGCCAGGGGGGACCCATCCGGGTGGCCCACCAGGACCACCGGGTGGACCAGAGCTGAAGTTCGGGTCGAGATGCGCAGCGAAGGGATTCGGACGGTCACTTTGGTAGTTCATGCGCCCACCTCGTCCTCTGCCCTGGAACGGTGCGCCACCGAATGAGCGGCCTGAATTCTGGGCTCGGCCCTTGGTCGCTCTGATATCGTTTGAATCCAGCATCGGTGTTGGGGGCTTCACGCCGCGGAGGAGCATGGATTTGTGAACGTGAGAAGACTTCGGGATAGTGTATTCGACGCTAGAGAAAAAGGTTAGTATATTTGAACATTTTGGATAAGATAGATAGGCCAAACTCACGTAAGAGAGCGATCATCATCAACTCCCGGCATGCCATATGCCTCCAGGGGCGAGTCTAGCGAGCTGTGAGGAATGTAGGTATCGCTACGCTCAACGATACCAGCCAGGCCACCACTCAACTCTTGCTTGATTGTGTATTGTGCAGGACCGGGCTTCTTGGAATAGAAGTTCGCAACGAGATCTTGGTACAATGGATTTCGGTCAGATAGCAAAAGTACATCCGAACCGTGAGTATTGCGGCTTCTCTCATCTTCAGTAAGGAGAGGATAAACCTTCTCCATGGCTCCCAGAAGACGCTTTTCGTCAATGAAAGGAAGGAGAATAACACCTTGCCAGGCAAATTTCTTGCCGTTCAAGTCCAGAGGGAAATCCTCCGGGTAGAAGTCGATGATCTCACTGTTTGGATCGGACATGAGAGGATGGAAGACCTTTGGCAATGCGTGGTTAGACGAGGCAGGCAAGACTCCCATCAACTGTTCAAATGGCCTGAATGGCTTGCCCTTCTCGAAGTTAATCTCCATGTCGGCGATATCAACAAAGTCCGCGGCGCTAGAGAACGAGTGTTAGCAGATTGTTCTTCCAAACCAAAACATACCCCAAAAAGAAGGGAAGAGAGATGAAATACATACAACGGTGCGTAGTGATAAGGATAATACCACCCTTGGCTGGGACAGCCCTGGAAATAGTAGCGGAGAACCCAGGCCAAACCTTCGGCGTAGGCACGCGCAACCTTGTGACGGAACTCGATGTCTTTGGGATCAACGCCGAATTTTTGCTCATAGTATCGATCAGCGTAGCCCGGTTCCCAGAGTTTGACTGTGTCTTCGGGCATTTCGTCACCCTTAGGCTTGTTCTCGGGAACAGGGGCAACAGGAGGAGGAGGAGAGTCTCTGCCAGGTGTTCCTGTCTCGGTATCCTCCTGTTCGGCTTCATCAGCCTTACGCTTTCCGAGGACTGAAGGAGAAGTTGGCTCCGCGGCGTTTGATGTTTCTTCGCTCCCCGCGGCTGGAGTCTCGCCTGCAGGTTCGTCCTGCGGACCCTTCATGAGCTTGCTCTTCAAAACAGCAGCAGCACTCTTGTTCTCCATGTTGGCACGGTATACAGCGCCACGGTTGACTACCATGCTGTGTGTCAATTCGCGGGTCTCCTTGGCCAAGTGACCACGACCGGGAGTGATCAATTCCATGGGAGGAGCAGGCTCAGCACCACCGCCACGCGAGCGGTTTTGCGGTGAATCGTACTGGGGAGAGCTGCGTCTCCGTTTTTGAGCACGCTCTGCGTTCCGAGCTGCATCTTGTTCCTTGCGTCGCTTCTCGTTTGCCTGCTTTCTTTCATCGGCTTGTCTGCGGCGCTGGAAAATAGCATCCTCTTGCTTGGCCAGTCCTTGCAAGATGAGTTGAGCATTTTTCATGTCAACACTTCCATCCTTTGTAAGATATCCAGACATAGGGCCGGCGACACTGTCACGCCAGATCGCGATAAGAGTATCGATACCGTTCTCACGAATGTCTAGACTGGGCAAGTGAGGAAGGAAATCGTTACCAACGAAGAAACACATGAATACCCAGTCATCCAGGGCACGCTCGAGGTCGAATGGGAATGATTGCTGAGGAACATGAAGCTCAACAGCAAGATATTCTCTGAGGACAGCAACATGGAGCCAAATGAATGGCTTAAGGGGAGCAGCATGTTGCTTCTCATCGAATTCTCCGCTCTTCTCCTTTGGCTTGCCGAGACATTCCTCAGCCTTGTGTCCTGTCTGTCCGCATAGTCTACAGCCCCGAGGTCTTGAGTCCTGGGCGAACACATCCTCACGCAATACACGGAAGTAGGGTTCATGGGTAGCAAGACCCAGCATGATCAGATCGGCGTCCTATTGAGATTTTGGTTAGCGCTTGCATGGCATCATTTGAACGGTTATCATAACTTACCAGACCATAGATAACATGGCGAGTGTTGGGGTCGTGACCAGGCGAGGCGCGCTGTGATCGCACGAATTCCATGATCTTGTGCTCTCCTTCTCCAGGAACTGTGGCGTCCGATATGATGATTTTCAACTGTCAAATGTCAGAATGCGCATCGCTACTAGGATAGGAAATACAAGGTCCAAACGTACATTTTCCCAGCCCGGGTCGGTGTTGAGTTTGTAGGCAATCCAATATCGCAGCGAAGCAGCGAGGATGTCCATGAAGGGTGTTCCCGGTGTGATGACATTGCTATCCCACGTCTTCTGAACAACCTCCTCCTGGATCAATTGCTCGCCGGTCTTTGTCTGATGCTGCTTGGCAAGCATCTTTTGGAGCTCCTCCTTCTTGTCGTCATTCTCTTTAGCTTCTTGCGCCGAACGGAATCGACGTGCGCGCTGCTGGTTCATCTTGGCTCTCGGGGCGACACCATCTGTTCGTAAGATTGTGGTTAGTTCAACGGCAATTTAACGATATGGGAATAAGAGCAGAGCCGCGCAAGCTCTATTGAGGCATCCACATACCAATAGCAATCATCAGAAGCTTCCTGGGGCGGACCATGTTGACCACGCGGTCGGTGTACTTGTAGATCTCCAGCATCATCTCCTGCTCGTTCGCTGGTGGGGGCTTTCCCTCCGGATGAGTACACGGATGTACAATACCGTTCATATCCAGGTAGAGATTATCCTGCTCCTCGCCATTGGGGTTGGGACCGGTGATATCGATCGGGATCTCTTCTCCATCCACTTCTTGGGCTTGCTCCTCAATCACCGGCGAAATGATCTTCGGATACTTGTTGGAGAGCCATCGGAAAAGCGCGGGGACACCCATGATGGCGATGCGACAGCTGCGCGGTCAAGGTATCGCTGCGTCGCAATCGGTTCACGGCGAGCAGCTGCAGGCGCGAGTCGCGATCTCTATAGTGCGGCTTGAGACAGAATAGTCCCAAAGTTTTCACTTCCGAGCCCTTCTACTTCCACCGGGGTAGAAGTAAAGATAAAAGCAGAGCGCAACCGCAGTAAAAATCGCGGTGCAGCGTGTAAGTGATGAAAGCGAAGCTTGGCCGACGAAAAGATAAATTCCGGGCGGTCGGCGATTCTGCTCGGGCCAAGGTCGGCCTTAGCCCCCTTCAGTAGGACAGAGGACAGCTTTCTCTACTAACCCCCTCGACTTTCTCCTCTTGATCTCCCTTCGATGACTATCTACTCATACGCCCTCGGCCGGCGGTGACCATGATATTGCAAATCAGCTGCGATGTTCCGAATCCTCGAGTCACAAGCTCCGGCCAAACAAACGGCTACGGACACAATTGACGTGTTAAGCAGTAGACTACAAAGTGCTACATTGCTTGAAGATCGAAGGGCAGCAATTCAAGGACTCAGAAGCTTTGCAAAGCTTTATCCTGCTTCGGTGGCCTCCGGTGGTTTGCGATCACTGATCAGCAGTCTACGCAATGACAGCGAGGATGTTGACACCATCAAGGTGGTCCTTGAGACCCTTCTGATGCTATTTACGCCTGATGAATCCAGTGTAGGCAACTCACGCTCGAACAATTATACCCACTGAGCTACTGACAGCTATTTTTAGCCTGAAGCGTCGGATGAAATCGCCCTGTGGCTGGCGGATGAATTCACTCAGGTATGCAAAGCCACTCCGGCTATTGTGCTATGAACTAACAAGGTCAAAGCGACAAGATAATATTACTACCCTACTCGACCTTCTCGAAGCCCGAGAGTTCTACTCCCGCCTCTATTCTCTCCAGTTGATGTCACACATTTGCAGCGCACGACCTGAACGAACACAAGAATGCATTTTCACAGCGCCATTGGGTATTTCCAAGCTCGTCAGTACGCTCACAGACGCGAGAGAGCCGGTCCGCAACGGTATGCCGTCGCCGATGTCTGAAATTACTCGGGATTTAGATGGTTGAAGCTGACGATTTGTTTTCTCCATTCTATAGAGGCACTTGTCCTGCTTATCGCCCTCACCCCCGCATCGGAAGAACTGCAGAAGCTTGTGGCTTTCGAGAACGCGTTCGAGATACTCTTTTCCCTCATCGAAGCAGAGGGTGCATTGAGTCTTGGAACTGAGGTCGTTGAAGATTGCCTTTCCTTGCTGGCTCACCTGCTGAGATTTAATGTCTCCAACCAATCGTTTTTCCGTGAGACGGGCTCTATAAAAAGAGTGACAGCACTTCTTCATGAATGCCAACAGGAGCCAGAGGGCGACGAGCCCGTCCCTCAATGGACTCAGATCCACCGAGACAAGAACGTCTGGGGTCTCCTGGCCATCATTCAGTTGTTTTTGATTCGTGGTGGCATGAGCACACCCATCAATCAGACTGCATTTTGGCAAAATGGTGTGACAGAACAAGTCCTTAGTATAGCATTTGGCCAAAGATTCAGTGTCAACGTCACATCAAAGGCATTGGCAACTTGTGCTGATCTTATTCGCGGTAACTCACCATTGCAAGAAAGATTCGGTGACATTGAAGTCCTATGGGGCTCTTACACCCGTGACGATCAGGTCGCCAATGGTGATGTACATGAACCACTGCGCATCAACGTCATCGAAGCTTTCCTAAAGCTCAGCCTTGAGCCTGCCCCCAACAGCCTTTTGGATGCACGGTTAGCTGCTTGTGAATGTATGAAGGCATTCTTCGCCCATCATTCTGGAATTCGCATGCATGTTCTCAGGCGAGCAATCGAAGGACATACCAGTGGCCAGGACAAGATCCCAAACATCCTCTCTGTGCTGCTCACTGCGCCGGAATCGCGAGGAAATGCCGATCCATACCAAGTGTGGATGGCATCTGTTTTGATGTTCCACCTGATTTTTGACGACGGAGAGGCGAAGGCACTAGCTATGAGTGTTACCGAGGGCGATGCTGAGAGCGGCGAAGAAGTGGTCACCAGTGTTCAATCTGTGGTCGGGAACCTAATTACTGGTTTGCAACGCGGTGATGATGAAAGAATCACAGTTGGCTACCTGATGTTGCTCTGTGGTTGGCTTTTCGAAGATCCGGATGTCGTGAACGATCTCCTTGGAGAGGGCAGCAGTATCCAAACCCTGCTGCAGGAGATCAAACACCAGCGGGTACCCAGTAAATTGGTACCTGGTCTTTGCACTGTCCTATTGGGTGTCATCTATGAGTTCTCTACTAAAGACTCGCCCATCCCTCGCATCACGCTTCACAAGTTGCTTGCTGAGCAACTCGGGAGAGAACAATATATCGACAAGATTACGTGGCTTCGAGAATGTGAATTGGTCCGCGACTTTGAAGTGCTACCACAAACCTCAGGTGGTCATCTTGAGGGTGGATTACCTGAGGTATTCTTTGATCGCTCTTTCATTGAGTTCCTCAAGGATAACTTCAGCCGTTTGCTTCGGGCTATTGATCGTGAACCAGGATTTGAGATTTCTGTCGTTGCCAACGGCGTCGAAAAGGGTGTCTCACGTGAGCTTGTGGATTCTTTGCGCGCAGAGCTCGAAGATAGGACTCGAACCCTCCAAAAGCTGGAGTCTGATCTTGTCAGCATCCAACGAAAGCTTGATCAGGAGCATCAGGATCACCGAAAAACCAAGGAATCCGGCACTATCGAGTTGACGAGGGCCCAGCAGGCCCAGCAATCGCTACAATACAGTCATGCACAGGAGTTGTCGCACCAATTGTCAAGGCTAGAAGAGCAACACAAACATGCCCACAATGATTTATTGAAGCAACACGGTGACCAGCTCCGCGCGATCGACCGTCAACTCAAGGAGGTTTCTGCTGAGTCAGAAAGAAAGAGTCACCAGGCCAAAGAAGTGAGAGAGTATCATGAGCGCGAAGTTGCTGGTCTGCAGAAAACCATTCGTGGCTTGGAGGCAGAGCTCTCTCGCATCCAGGAACAACATATGGCAGAGGTTGCCAATTTCAACAACAGAGCCCAAGAGTTGGAAAATGTCATCACCCAGTCCAGGGAGTCATACAAGGCACAGGGTACCGATCTTGAAAAGAAAATTCAAGAGTTGGAAGACACAAACAGATCTCATTATGGACAGGTTGCGGATCTTAACAAAAAGATCCAAGAGTTGCAAAGCACTATCAGCCAGTCCGAGGAAACCCACGGTAGCCAGGTAACCGAACTCGAAAAGCAGATTGAAAACCTCGAAATCTTGAAGAAAAGTCACGGCGAACACGTGACGGATCTCCAGAACAAGATCCAAAATCTGGAAAACAACAAGAAATCTTCTGATAGCCAAATTGCCGATCTCCAGAAGCAGATCCAGGATCTAGAGAGCACTAAGAAATCTCACGACAAAGAAGTCACCGAACTCAAGAACAAGATCCAGCACTTGGAGAGCACCAACAAATCTTCTGATGGAGAAGTCACTGGCCTCAATAAGAAGATCCAGGATCTGGAAAGCACCAAAAAGTCTCACGATAAGGAAGTCACCGACCTTAAAAACAAGCTTCAAGAGTTAGAAAGCACGAAGGGGACCCATGACGGTCAGGTCACCGATCTTAACAAGAAGATCCGAGATCTAGAAAGCGCCAGAAAATCTGCTGAAGGTCAAGTTGCCGATCTCGAAAAGAAGATCCAGGGGCTAGAAAATACCAAGGGTACCCAAGGTGGACAGGTCACCGACCTAGAGAAGAAAATCCAGAGCCTGGAGTCTTTATTGGCAGCATCCAAGAAGGAACACGAGAAGGAAGTCAATGACTATAAGAAAATGCTTGATTCCTTGGAGTCGGATCTTTCCACTGCCAGAAAAGACCACGAGAACTCGGCTACTGGTCACAGTGATACGGTTGGGACTCTAGAGTCAAACCTCGCTACAGCCAAAAAGGAGCATGAGACTGATATCGCTGCTTTGAAGAAAACGGTCGCATCCCTTGAGTCAGATCTTGCCAAGTCCCAGAAGTCCAGCAAGGACCTTCAAACAGCCCAAAAAGACACCTCAACTAAAACCTCTGCGCTGGAAACTCGGGCCAAAGAAGCTGAAGACAAGGCCAAGGAGGCCGAGTCTCAGGCTCGCAGTGCTGCTGACGCTCTCAAAGCCGTCCAGGCTCAGCTTGAAAAGGCAAAGGCGGAAGCGAAAGAGAAAGAGGAGTCTCGTCAAACCGCCCAGTCTGAACTGGAAGACCTTCTAATTGTCTTCGGAGACCTAGAGGCGAAGAGAACCCAAGACAAGGTACGTTTAATGAATAAAATTTGTGGAACAAAACCACTAACAATACACAGAACCGACTCAAGGAGCTTGGAGAACAAGTCTCAGAGGCTGAGGACGAGGACGAGGACGAGGACGAAGAGGACGATGAGTGATAAGAGGAATGTCTACTGAGTATATAGCTGCACAATCGAGAGTAACTTCCTTCAGGGATGGCTGTATCAGCATTGGAAATTATTATTCGAGTCATCTGCTGTAAATTCTCCCATTGACTCGTCTACTCCCTCGTATACTTCACCAATATGCCTTTTAAGGAAGGCGGTAAACAAGGAGGGGAGGGCATAAGGCGCGCACTGGCAAAAAATCAATGGCGGGGTGAGTCACTTTTTTGGATAATCTTCACTCTACATCTTCGGGAAAATCGCAAACCATTCCACCATGTCGATCGATTTTCCTGCCGAGGAGGAGCTCGTCCTCAACCGGTGGAGAGAGATCAATGCCTTCCAACGGCAGGTCGAACTCTCCAAAGGCCGTGAACCTTACACCTTCTTCGATGGTCCTCCCTTCGCAACTGGTCTGCCTCACTATGGCCACCTTCTCGCCTCTACTATCAAGGATATCATTCCCAGATACTGGGCTATGAAGGGTCATTACGTCGAGCGACGATTTGGCTGGGATACCCACGGTGTCCCCATCGAATATGAGATCGATAAGAAGCTCGGCATGTCCGGTCTGGAGGCAGTTCAGAAGATCGGAATCGAGAAGTACAACGAGGAATGCAGGGCAATTGTTATGAAGTTTGCCTCTGAATGGCGTCAGGTAAAGTCCCCGAATGGATTCACAACTTGCCTTGCCCAGCATTAGAATTAACACTCGAAATAGACTATTGAACGTCTGGGTCGTTGGATCGACTTTGACAATGACTACAAGGTAACATCTATATGGCCGGCCGTCCGTGTAACTTGCTAATTGTCTTTAACTTAGACTATGAACCCCTCCTTCATGGAATCCGTCTGGTGGGTTTTCAAGGAGCTCTTCGATAAGGGCCTGGTCTACCGTGGCTACCGTGTCATGCCATACTCCACTGCTCTCAACACCCCTCTGAGCAACTTCGAAGCGCAACAAAACTACAAGGATGTGCAGGACCCTGCCATTGTCGTGACTTTCCCTCTTCTGGATGACCCTGAGACTTGTCTGCTTGCATGGACCACCACTCCATGGACTCTCCCCTCCCACACCGGACTGTGTGTTAACCCCACTTACGAGTACGTCAAGATCTACGATGAGGCTACAAAGAAGAACTATATTTTGCTGGAAGGCTTGCTCAGGACGATCTACAAGGACCCTAAAAAGGCCAAGTTCAAGATTGTCGACCGCTTCAAGGGCTCTGACATGAAGGGATGGAAGTACCAGCCTCTCTTCGATTACTTCTACGAGGAGTTTAAGGACTTTGGTTTCCGAGTCCTGAATGATGAATATGTCACCAACGAGGACGGTACCGGAATCGTACACCAAGCTCCATCTTTCGGTGAGGATGATTACCGGGTTGCTCAGGAGCACGGTGTGACCGACGAGAAGCGCCAAGCTCCAAACCCTCTCGATGCCCAGGGTTGCTTTACACCTGAAGTCAGAGACTTCGTGGGTCAAGGCGTGAAAGCCGCGGATAAGGGAATTATCAAGCATCTGAAGGCCAACGGCCGCGTTCTTGTTGACAGCCAAATCACTCACTCGTACCCATTCTGCTGGAGAAGTGATACACCCCTTATCTATCGGGCCGTCCCCTCGTGGTTTGTTCGCATTGGTCCTATCATTCCTGATATGCTCAAGGGAATCTCAGAGTCTCACTGGACTCCCTCTTTCGTCAAGGACCGGAGATTTGCGAGCTGGATTCAAAATGCACACGATTGGAACATTTCACGTAGCCGTTTCTGGGGTACGCCTCTACCTCTCTGGGTGTCGGAGGATTACAAAGAAGTGGTTGCCATTGGTAGCATTGAGCAGTTGAAGGAACTCAGTGGATACACTGGTGAAATCACCGACCTTCATCGTGATAAGGTCGATCACATTTTGATTCCGAGCAAGGAAGGAAGAGGTATGCTCAAGCGTGTCGAGGAGGTTTTCGACTGCTGGTTCGAGTCCGGTAGCATGCCCTACGCTTCTCAGCACTATCCCTTTGAGAACAAGGAACAGTTCGAGAATGGTTTCCCTGGCGACTTCGTTGCTGAAGGATTAGATCAAACTCGAGGCTGGTTCTACACTCTCACTGTTCTTGGTACTCATCTGTTCGGCAAGCTTCCTTTCAAGAACTGTGTGGTTAATGGAATCGTCCTTGCTGAGGATGGTAAGAAGATGTCGAAGAGACTCAAGAATTACCCGGATCCTACTCTGATTATGGACCGTTATGGCTCTGATGCACTTCGTCTCTACTTGATCAACTCTCCGGTCGTCCGTGCCGAGCCTCTTCGTTTCAAAGAGTCTGGTGTCAAGGAGATCGTTGGAAAGGTGTTGCTTCCTTTGTGGAACAGCTACAAGTTCTTCGAAGGCCAGGTGGCTCTCTTAAAGAAGACCTCCAGCATCGACTACATGTTTGATCCTAAGATGGAGGCCACCAACACCAATGTCATGGATCGTTGGATTCTCGCCAGCTGTCAAAGTCTTTTGATCTTCGTCAACCAGGAGATGGCTGGTTACCGCCTGTACACTGTTGTGCCCCGTCTTCTCGAGCTGATCGAGAACACTACAAACTGGTACATCCGTTTCAACCGCAAGCGTCTCAAGGGTGAGAACGGTGTTGATGACACTTTGCACGCCCTCAACACTCTTTTCGAGGTCATCTACACCCTGATCAGAGGACTTGCTCCTTTCACTCCCTTCATCACCGACAACATCTACCAGCGTCTTCTTCCTCACATCCCCGAGGCGCTCCGCGCTGAGGACAGCCGCTGTGTCCACTTCCTTCCATTCCCCGAGGTCCGCCAGGAGCTTTTCGATGAGGTCGTTGAGCGTAGAGTTTCCCGTATGCAGAAAGTTATCGACCTTGGCCGCATCTCTCGTGAGCGTCGGGCTATTGGTCTGAAGACGCCTCTGAAGACCCTTGTCGTCATCAACAAGGACCCGGAGTACCTGGACGATGTTAAGTCGCTTGAGAGATACATTTTGGAGGAACTCAACGTTCTCGAACTTGTTCTGTCCTCCGACGAGGCCAAGTACAACGTCGAGTACAGTGTCAACGCGGACTGGCCTACTCTGGGTAAGAAGCTCAAGAAGGACGTTCAGAAGGTTAAGAAGGCCTTGCCTTCGCTCTCTAGTGATGATGTGAAGGGCTACCTTGCCAACAAGAAGATTCTGGTCGACGGTATTGAGCTCGTCGAGGGTGACCTTGTTGTGAAGCGTGGAATCAAGGAGGATGACGGCTCAAAGGGCATGGAGACCAACACTGATGCTGATGTGTTGACCATCCTTGATATTAACCTGTACCCTGAACTCGCTCACCAGGGTCTGGGTCGTGAGATCATCAACCGTGTCCAGCGTCTTCGCAAGAAGGCCGGTTTACTTCCCACCGATGATGTGAAGATGGAGTACACCGTCCTTTCGGACCCCGACAGCATTGGTCTCGGCGAGGCTTTCAAGTCCCAGGCTCAGGCTATAGAGAAGGTTCTGCGCCGCCCAGTTGAGCAGAGTGCCTTCACCGACGGTAAGGTTCCGAGCGCGGATACCGAAGACACCATCTCGCAAGAAGAACAGGAAGTCCAAAATGCCACATTCTTGTTGCGTCTTCTCAAGCTCTAGAGCACCAAGCTTGGTCTATGTCGAAATTACCAAAAGAGCATATGTAGATAGAAGTCTACAGTTTACATTTCCCTTTTCACTGCTTTACGAATGAAAATATACTCATGAGATTTCAAATTCTTCCCTTAATATATAAAACTCGCATCCAATGCATTAGTAGTGAAATTCAAGACAGTATAATTTATAAGGTCTGCTCATATGCGCCAATGGAACCGAAATCATTAAACCTTTAAACGCTTTATTGTACATAATATCGAGACCTTCCGCTTAGCCCTTTTTGGAGGCCGCCTGTACAAGCTGGTCAGCAAGTTGGCACTCACAATGCTTGATCAAATTACTTACCAGATAGCAGTTCTTCAGTCTCATAAACTCTTTGGCGCACATATCTTTGTGCACTGAGTTGTAATCCGTGACGACACACTTGCCGTATGCCGCAACCTGTCTCAGTTAGATCTGCAATACAAAGTGTTCGGCCACGGGATACAAACCTCTGCGGAACATTGAGCAGAAGCTTTGGCAATCTTCTCCACGGGACGAGTTCTTGCAGGCATCTTGTGCGTATTGATGGTGCTTGAGCTTGGAATGAAGTGAAGGAGAATCCAGGAATGTTACCTAATACGTATATGAGCACGTGACCGCGCCGCATGTTTCTGTCGCGACCAACCAAAACAACTCGGCCAAGACTCCGATTGATGACTCTATTTCTTTTCTTGCGCATTTGCTGATCGCAGACAAGCTCTGCTTGCGCATGTATTTTCTCTGCATGTCCCGCTTTCGCGATGATTTATTTGGTACGCCTCTATGACCTAGATGCGACAAGCGCGCCTTAAGATCGCGAATTTCGATGCCTCCGATATCCTCTCAGCGCCGAGCCGTGACCGAAGAGAACTCGTCTCTTTCAGACGAAGGTAGGATTTAATTCAACACCTATTACCCGGGACGTGAGCCTAATAGCGTCGTCTTAGATGTCGGCTTTCTCTACCAGGTTATCTCTGACGCAGAGACGAAGCCCTCGGTCGATCTACTCCCTTTCCGCGCGCTTTTTGAAGCATACGATGAAGCCATTGAGGAACATGGCAAGAAATACGGCGTCGATGCAGACCCAGGCCATGCCTGCTTGCGCTTCCTGTTCAAGATGGGAAACAAAGACGTGCCCGGGAAGACCCTTTACGACAAATTCGAGAATTTGCTTCAGCAGATGAACATCGCGATTCAGTTCAATTTCAGCGATGGTGATGACTCGACAGATGGCTACGGCAATTATACGGTGGATAATACTCCCAGCGAGTCTCCCATTACGAACGGTGTACCACCACCTACTCCGAAACGACGCGCCTCGTTCAATACCACAGTTGACATTGGCGAGGATGTTACACAAAGGAGTTTCATCAATCGTCCAAGCTCTCGCTCGTCAATGTCGCGACTTGAAGTTGGCAAGCCCGAGTTTCAGAAACCCAAACTGTCACCTACGCCCAATCCCCATTCCGGCCTTGATAAGTCGCCAGATCGGACACAATTGATTAGCCAGTTCTTGGATGTTGGTCGTCGGTTGTTAAGTAGATTCGACGGAGTCGAAAACAAAGACTCAGTCAAGGAAGAAGCCCCGTTAACCAATGGATTAACCAATGGGGTGGTGGCGAGATCAGCAGTCGCTCGCGATCGTTCAAAGAGATTAGCTGAAGCTTCACGTTCACGTTCAAGTTCACATCAACAACGCGCTCCCTCGCCTGATTCATCAGCCACTGAGTCCGGGGATGCGCAGTCAATTCTATCGGAAGGCCCAGAACACGATTCATTCGAAAAGGAAGAGGCTCCGCCGGAATATATTTACCGTCCACAACTCTCGGATCTACTTCGGGACGCATCAACTTTCAACATGTACCGACAACGGTCGATCTGCCGTCGAATCTTGACATTATGGTTGAAAAAGGCATTCCAGGCAAGACAAACGCGTCAAGCTAGAGAAACAATCGCAATCAATTATGACCGAGGTCTTCTTACCCGACAAGCTTTTGAACCATGGCGGGGAGTCATTCAAGATAAACGTCACTCAGCTCAAACGGAACGGTTTTTCAAACACCTCGAAGAGCGTGCCAGCCGTGCGCGGGATCTATATTTGATGACGAAAGCGTTCAGTCACTGGGCTCAACTTACCTCGGATGAAGTAGCTCGTACTTCTGCTGCCAGAAGACATGTTCTTGGAGTCAAGTATTTTAGCGCATGGCGTGAGATCACTGCAGTCAACGAGTTGAAAGCTCAACGCTTTGCCTTGCGGAGGCCTTTCAACACATGGCGGAAGAAACTCCAGGATCTGAAGGCGGCAGAGGCCCAAGCTGTTGCTTCTCGCAAAGTAAAGATGCAAAAAGCGTCATTCTGGCACTGGTGGTGGTGTTTCTGCGATCGCCGTGTCCTCGAATTATCCGACTATCGACTAAAAAGACGGTCACTTCTTGCTTGGCTTCGAAATTTCCGAACCAATCGAGAGCGTGACCACGAAATAGACCTACACAACAGACGGTCATCTCTTAAGTCTGTCCTCCAGATATGGTCTCATCACTCAAAAACCATTGCTTTTGCAGAGCAAGAGGTTCAGAATTCTCGACGTCAGCATGCCCTTAGAGACACTTTCGATGAATGGAGAATTCAGTCTCGGCTGGCCCCGGCTGCTTCTCGTGTATCAGAGATGGTTGATACGAGGATTGTGCGAAATGCTCTCTCACAGTGGATCGCAAAGGCTCAAATGGCGAAACAAGCTGAAGAAATGGACCGTATTCGTGTTCAGCATAATGCATGGACGTCTTGGAACGACACGCTTCGTTGCTTGGCCCTCCGTGCTCGAATCGATGAGCGGCTCAAGATGGAAGCCATGTACAAGTGGATTTTGCTGGAGAGGTTCGAGCTGATGCGGAGAATACGCGAGCAGCGCATCAAGCGGGAAGTGTTTTCTCGATTTGTGACAAATACCCGAGGCACATACACTCGCTTGCTGTTCCATGCAGAAGTTCATGAAGATCACCGAACTGAAGACTTGGTGCGGTCCAAACTCGCCATTTGGCGGGATCAAGTGCAGCTCCAGCGCGAGCGAGAGTATGTGGCATCTGAGTTCTATGCTCCGCGGCTGGCAGCCGAGTCTCTTGCAATTTGGCAATCCAAGCATAAACAGGTGCTCAAGATGGAAGGATGGGCCAATGATGCCCGGTACTACTTCTTGGTGAAGAGGACAATGAAGCAATGGCATCAGGCCAAGGTGGATTCCGGCAAACGAAGGCGGCAAGAGTCGTACGCAAAAGTTCGACGGAAGATCAAAGTCAATCTCGCCTCCAAGGCGTTGGCTGTCTGGGCCTCAAAAACGCGGAACATCCTTGAGATGGAGCAACAGGCCAGTGATGTTGATCGTGACAAGTTGCTGACGGATACATCTGAGATATTTGTCCAATGGCATGAGAAGACCACCAAGAGGATACAGGACGTCCAGGATGCCGACGATTCTTATTTCAGACAAGTTGCCTTCGGCCAGCTAATGCAAATATACGAAACCTTCGTCATTCACCGTGAGATGGAAGATCAAGCAGACAATGTCCTCCGATTGCATGTCCTGAAACAGTCGGCTGCTTCCCTTCGCAAGATGAGTCTCCGCATCTTCCAGATCAGCAGTACCACCGAGACTGCCGAAGCTATGCGTGAAAGAAATCTCAGAAAGCATTCCAGAAACATGTTCCGTAACTGGGTGGACAACGCCAGAATGAAGCTAGAGGCTCGAGACTCTGCTGGTCCGCCTATGACTCCCGGTCCAACCCTGACACCTGCACGAGTTTCAAATTTCGGGCAAGTAGATGGCGCTGGCTCAGCGCTATTCGACCCCTGGTATCAAGACGAAGCCGAAACACCCTTCAAACTCAGCGACTTTACGAACACCTCCCAGGAGCCGGTCTCCGCCACGCCCCTTGCAACCCCGAGTTTCACTACATCACCTTCTAAACGAGCCGCGCGAGCACGAGCACTGGCACAGATGTCCACCACCCCCGCCACCCCCTTACGCACCCCTTTCGCAAGTCGGCTCCTTCGCGCCGGTACCACAACTGGCCAAATCACATCCTCCATCCGGCCACGCACTGGTCGACGAACCTCCGTAGGAACCAGCGTCCGCTTCGTGGACGAGGAACCTCCTGAGTCTCCGACAGATGGTCGCCGATCAGCGAATCGACGACCTTGACGTTCTCGATCGGTATATGAAGATTTTCCAGCTGCTTCAACCTCCTGTACATCAGCGATGATTATAACTTTCCTCTTCGTGTCTTGTTGATAGTTGTTTCATTCTATGCATCAACCGGCGCAACATATAGCGAGTTCAGGGATTCTGGGGTTTTGGTATACAATGTACTTTGACATGAATGAACGTGACATTAACGTTAATTGTATGAACTTGAGAATTGCCAGCTGTAAAAATTCGTAGACTTGGTACAATGGCATATGTTAGCCAACCGTGTCGATCAATGTGAGTACTGATTAACTTAACTGCTCCTTATCAAGTAGCTCTGTAGCTATGCTTTGGTGTTCGCGAAAACTTTCACCAAGAACAAAATACTTATATCAAACAAACAACAAAGCAATCACCGATATAATGGACATCAGGGGCATCCCCTTGCCCAAAACGAGGCTATCGAGGGTCATTCGTCACACTGAGTGGAGCGGAAGCGTAATTGACAACTCTCCCGCCTCCGCGTATCTAGACCTCGACCTCCCCATCATCAACTACCTTCATTCCGCTCCCTCCTCGCGCCTCCTGCTCCTATCAGGAAATACAAAATTCGAACCTGGCAATGGTGTAACGTGACCCCAAGCGCAACGAGCGTCCAACCTCCGAACCAACCGCCTCTATGCGAGCGGTACTGCCGGGGAGACCCCCAGCGAAGCTCCAGTCGTTCAGCACGGTGCTGTGGGATGGTCTTCGTGTTGTTGTATGTGCTCCTACAAACCGAAAATATGTTACTCCAGCTCCAGTGCCCGGTTAAAGTCTTCTGTCGCTGACCTTTGCGCGCGCGTTCTAGGCATACATCTCTGGCCACGCGCTGGTCATCCTCGGCGGTCCGCAGAAGCTTCTACAAACCATTTACGTCGACGATACCGATGCTCTTGAAGCTGTAGCTTTTGAAGAGACCTCGGGGAAGATTGCTGTTTGTGGTGGCCCCGATGTGTTCGTGTACCAGCCGTACGGCATCCAGGGCGAGGCTTTAAAGGTGCGCATACAATTCAATCCCGAAGCTTGACTTGGCGAACTAGAGGTGCGCGAGAAGGACGAAAATATATGTTGACACATAGCTATATTTAGTGGTCTCTCCTTTATACGTTCCGCGCCGGCGATGACAACGAATCGATCTACACGCTATCGTGGGGTTCTCCGAACGAGCTCCTGGTGGGCAACTCCAGGCTCGCCCTCTGGTTTCTGAATGACGAACCGCGCCTAGTATGGAAGCGCCAGCTTGCGACTCCAGTGAAATTCGCGCAATTCTCACTAGATTCAGCTTTGATTGTTACAATAGGCAAATACGATCGCTTGGCCAAGATATGGAGGCGGCTCGCGTTTGGTGCGGACGAGGTCCGGTTTGAGGTCTCGTATCTCCCGCACCCGAATGTCGTTACTGGGATACACTGGCGAATGCCGCGACACCCTGAGCAATCTATGGATAATGTTCTATACACATTTTGCGCCGACAACAAGATCCGGGTATGGGCGGTGACGGACCACCATGCGCTATCTCCGCTACAGTTCTGGGCTGCGATTGATATGAGTGAGTCGGTTCAACCTAGACATACCTTAGATGAGGAACAGGGACCACAACGGCGATATGGGTTTATCCTGGACGGCCGCGACTTTTGCGCCGCAACTGAGCGTGCCGTTCAGAGGACCGCAGGGAATAAAGAAAACCATGCACTGGAACATATCATCGAGGTTGCCAACAAGGCGCCGGAGATCTGTGTCGTGATTGACGGTCAGGGCCATATGTCTGCTTGGGCCTTGGAAGATGTTGGTTCTAAAGCAAAGACCAAGTTGAGCGTCTTCAATATTCTCCACGTGGAGGGTTTGGAGTTTGGATTCGCAGCTGATAGGTCGTTGCAAGAGGACTATGCTCAAATCCATGCATTCCAAAATACATCATCGGACGACACATTAAGCGTTCTGGTTCATCACTTTGATGGCCGGATTGAGTGGTATGATTCCCATGTTGATGTTCTCTTTGACCCTGCACCTCGAACAAAACGAATCATACAGACAGCTTCATGGTCCGGCCACACGGCTCCGGTCAAGAAGATTGTCAGAAACGCCGTTGGGGATACACTTGTGTCGCGTACCAGCGAAAACAAAGCAATGGTGTGGAAACAGCGGCGCCATGATGGTGGAACAAGATTGGCCCATAGAAGCGTGGTGCTCTCTGATGAGCATATCCACCGCACATGTGTGTTGGAGAACAGCGGTCTTCTTGTCAATCTCCACCATAATGGTATTTCACTGTGGGATTACGGTTCATATCATGCAAAGAAATTGGCTTCATTGCCATTTACCCAGGCTGGCAAGCCGCTCTGTGTGCTCCCAATCCCCAGCACTGAGACCACTGCGGGCGTTGCTTATGTAGCGACTATCTGGGCAGATATGCATGGCATCGCTTGGGAAATCAGATGGCCCACCAAGGACAGTCGGGGCGAATTTGGAAATGATGCTGGCTATTATCTACGAGAATTCTGCAAATTCGACATTGGATTGAAAGAAGACATTGCATACATTCTTCCCGTCGACCCAGCCGGTCCCAAACCGAAACACTATGGCTTCCTCGATTCTTTTTCTGCCGACATCGCTCTCTCATATACATATAGCGGCGTTGTGCGTACATGGACCGCCAAGGTTGACCCTGCAAATGCAAAGGCCGAATGGCTGCTGCAATCCACAGTTGACACTGGCATCACGAACCCCTCTCTGGCCAGTGGAAGCTCCATTCGCAAGGCAGCTTTGGTAGACGAGGATCGGACCCGTCTTACCATTTGGGATACCAACAATGCCCAGTTGGAATTTGAGGAACGGTTCGCTTCACATGATATCATTCGGGATCTTGACTGGACCTCGACGCCTCACAAACAATCCATCTTGGCCGTGGGATTCCCACACAAGGTTGTTCTTCTGTCACAGCTTCGTTACGATTATTTAGATTCCCGACCTTCGTGGACTCAGGTTCGGGAGATCTGGATCCGGGACCTCACACCCCATCCCATTGGAGACTCTTGCTGGCTAAACAATGGTCATTTGGTCATAGGCGCAGGTAATCAGCTCTTTGTTTGGGATAAGGATATCGATATTGGAGACCGTCTGGTTTCTGAGCTTCGAATGCCGTCTCGGGGACTGCCGTCCGTCGATATGTTCGACGTTGTTAGCCGGCTTAATGGCCCGCTTCCTGTGTTCCATCCACAATATCTGGCACAGTGCATCCTGGCTGGGAAGACCAGTCTAGTACATTCTATTCTGTTAAACCTGCACCGGAAACTGAAGTTCTATACCGAGGGTGACGAACTAGATGGCTTCTTGGAGATACCGGTTGAGTATTTCTACGAGGACGATGGCTCTCGACAAACGATGTCTAAAGAAATGCGCTCCTCGTACATCGATTCCACTGACGGGGAATTATCCTCTGTCATGGATGAAAACACTGCGACTGCACTTAACGAGAACTTGGCACGCATTGCTCTCCCACAATTGTCCAGCCACGAGCAATTCCGTCTGGCTGATACCATTGAATGTGTCGCAACGGTCGAGAAGCACAGGCGATCAATGGACGATAATGCAGCACGCTATCTCCTGTTCTTCCGACAGCACATGCTGCGACGGACCCAAGGAGTTGCCAACAAAGACGCAGTCTCATGGCGAGAGATTGTATGGGCTTATCACAGCAGCAGCCAAGACATCCTCACGGATCTAGTGTCACGACAGTTCAATGGGAAGTTGATATGGAAGGCTGCTCGTGAGAGCGGTATCTTCATGTGGCTCTCGGATCCGGTAGCTGTTGTACGCATTTCTTATCATATATTGATGGTGGCCAGAACTGACTCTTCAATTAGAAAGCACAACTCGAGATCCTTGCTCGGTCTGAATACACCAAGACAGAAGAGCGGAATCCCATCGACTGCACTCTGTATTACCTGGCTCTTAGGAAGAAGAATGTTCTCCAGGGTCTCTGGCGTATCGCACATTGGAACCGCGAACAAGCAGCCACCCAGCGTTTGTTGTCGAATGACTTCAAAGAACAACGATGGAAGACATCCGCACTCAAGAATGCATATGCATTGCTCGGGAAGCGACGATTTGGTAACTTTGACCAGTTTCCGTCAAATTGAAACAAAGCTAATATCTATCAAGAATATGCTGCATCATTCTTCCTTCTTGCAGACCACCTACGTGATGCTGTAAATGTGATCATAAACCAGATGGGTGACCTCCAGCTTGCGATCGCAATTACGCGAGCCTATGAAGGAGACAACGGACCAGTTCTCCGAGAAATCCTTGAGGAGAAAGTCTTACCCGAAGCTGCGTCGGAGGGCAACCGCTGGATGGCCTCGTGGGCTTTCTGGATGCTTAGACGGCGAGATATGGCAGTGCGGGCACTGATCGTAAGTTGCATGGTTTCCCAACTATTAAATTCAACCTAACATGGCTCTAGTCACCGGTTGAGACTCTCCTATTACCACCGACCCCGGCCTCCCCAGCAAGCCCGGGGCGAGTAACCCTGCAATCAAAATCCTACCTTTCTAACGATCCCGCCTTGGTCGTTCTCTACCACCAACTCCGCGCAAAGACCCTCCAAACCCTCAAGGGCGCCTCAAAGGTTCGACCCCATGAGGAATGGGAGTTTGTCCTCCGCAACGCCAGACTCTACGACCGCATGGGCTGCGATCTCCTCGCTTTAGATCTGGTGCGCCACTGGGAGTTCCTAGGCGGATTGCCCACGAAGGACTCAATGCACGCTAATACTTCTCTTGAAATGAATGAGAACGGCGTTGATTATCGGAAGTTGCTTCGTCGGCGAAGTAGCCTGGTTGTGGCTGACTTGCCGGTGCGACTTTCAGACTCCCGGGTTCCTGTAGGGACCGAGACGACTGGGCATGAATCTAAGAAGGAAGAGAAGCCCAAGCCGAAACCGCCCCCGACTATGTTCCATGAGCCGGATGCTAATTCTTTGTTGGATAGCTTTGGGTTCTAGATTAGCTGTTTAGTCTCCGACCTTGTAGTACTTGCTATCTTCTTGGACCATACCTTACTCTATCAATTGAATGATGACGTTCGGTTCCGCAGTTTGAAGCAAATCTGAACAGTCAGTAAAGGCTGTTACTGATACATAATAATTGAACACTGCTTTCAAGCAGACATACTTTCACAAGATAGGATTGACTTTTAGGTTTCTAATATACATGTATGTAATCTGGACAAATTTCATCAAACATCAAAAAGAGAACGCTGAAAGACCCAAATGCCCAAATGAAACCAACTCAAACGAACCGAGCCTTGCGCAAGCGCAAGGCAGACAGACGTCGACGCGAGATAACAGTACGGTTGCCAGCAACAGTACCGTTGTGATGCATGGTAACATTCAAGTGATGAGTACCATTATGCTTGCCATCAATAAGAACAGAAGGCTTATTCTTCAACAGCTCCATCATCTTATGAACAATCTGCTGGCTCTCAGCATGTCCAGCATTGTTAACACGGCCCTCCTGCTCAGGCTCACGCTGGTTCTGCGTGATCTGCGACAAATGCCAGGAATCCGAGTTCGACCCGGGAGTCTGGATGTTGTTGATATCCTCAATCGATGTCTGCTTCTCAGCACGCACAGGTTCATTGGGCTCATTCGTCTGCTGTGTGTTGGCTTGCTTGGCTTGCGTCTTGGCCTTAGGGTCCACATCGCCATCGGCGATGCCGTTGATATCTTTGTCGCACACTAGGTTCACCCACACTTGGTTGTATGCTGCGAACTGGCGTCCTTTACATTCACTGACCTCGACACCGTCGCGAATTTCCTTGCTGATCAGAGGTGGGTCGATGCATTCTGGGACCTCGTGCACGGTGATGTTGCAGCCGCTGCCACCTTCTAGGAAGGGGAGGTCGTGGTTGTGGGAGAGAAGTTCGCCGTCGATGGAGATGGCGCTGACGATGCTATGCTCGTAGGAGGGGACTGGGATACTCTCACAGCTGCCGACTGTGATGTCTTTAGATGGCGCTGTTTCTTCATAGTTCTCGTATGTGTCCAGCTTCGAGAAGGCGTCGCCGGGGCAGTTAGGGTAGAAGTGTGTCCAGACTCGGGCGACGCTTTGGGCGTTTTGGGCGTTAACTGCCCCCAAGAGCAAGGAGAGGGAGATAAATGATGTGGTGAGGGAATGCATAGTTGCTTTAGGGCTTCAATATCCGCAAATAGTGATGCTTGGGTATCAGAGTGTGATTGATGATCTGCTTGTACCTGACACTCATCACCTCCTATTATATAGGCTATTGTCTATCATTCCATTAGTGCACCAGGGTATTAGGATGGCGGGGAAGAATGATTGGAATGGCCTTAATGCTGGACGTGAGACGTGTCGAAAGGCAAAATGGGCCACCGGCGTCATACCAGGTGGCGGGATAGTATCATAAAATTCGATATGCCTTCTATCGATTGGGTGATTGCACATTCCAATCCCAGAATATTCGTATAATGCCCATCTAGGATCGTGTGTGGTATGTAGGCGTTGCGTTGCTCCCACATTCCAATTGACAGCTGTAAGCCACTGAATGGCTTGGTAATGCTTGATCTGCAAGAATAATGAAATTTCATTTGTTGGTCAGATGAGAGATGGCAGTTTAAAAATAATTGGCAATCATGCATGAGGTTGGCCGGTGGCCATCATTCCGGTTGAAGCATTTTTATTGGTGGCTCTTAACAGCCGATTCACCCAGGGGCTAAGTGTGAGTATATGACTCGATTATGAAGATCTGTGATTGGCCTAACTGGTATTGTATTCATTATGGCTAAGCTCTCAAGTCTATGTTCATGAACCACTTGGATTTCTATAGAATTTGTACACGGCGATATGAAAATCACTTGATACACGTCGTAGAATACAGCCACCGTCCGAGGATTAATCGAGCGTAAGAAAGGATATGACTTCCTTTACAGCCCTAGCTTGAAACCACCCCAGTTGAGCCTGGAGAACACTCCTGTGGGATCATATGCTGATCTGACTGTCCTCATACGAGCGACATTCTCCTTGGGGAAACCAGCATAGGGATCCTGCCATTCACCAGCGTCTCCCATATAGACAAATTCAGAAGCAATGCCCTTTTCTTGGTTAATAGCGTGGAGGTGTTCGCTCAGTTGACGAGACCAAGCTTCCATACGGAGATCATCCTGAGCGAGGGCCCAGCCAGTGCTGAATTGCCAAACTGTTGAACTGTGGTTAGCTATTGCTGCACGAAAGTCACTTCAATG
>ERZ1673737.825-NODE-825-length-34659-cov-8.141804_pt1 | contig 34659 bp, 50 predicted proteins | sample MGYA00580211_ERZ1673737 | MGnify/ENA primary metagenome ERZ1673737 (study PRJEB41218, sample SAMN15661789) | gut metagenome | host: Homo sapiens | place: Canada: London | collected 2015-08-20/2019-03-30 | study: EMG produced TPA metagenomics assembly of... | reverse complement strand
GCCAAGGTGAGCAACGCCGACCGTGAGCGCTGGGACGACCTCATCAACAGCTACTTCGAGGCTCAGCGCCACCACACCCTGCTGGTCCAGCTCATCGACTGCCGTCACGCCCCCAGCGCCGACGACATCCAGATGCTGCATTATCTCCACTACCACAACATTCCCTTCGTCGTGGCCCTGACCAAGGCCGACAAGCTCAAGAAGAGCCAGCTGGCCCAGACGCAGGAGGAGTTCGAAAAGCTCTGCCTGCCCTACGGCTGCCAGAAGGTGGTGCTGACCAGCGGCGAGAGTGGCTACGGCATCCCGGAGCTGCAGGCTGTGCTGAACGCAGCCGTCGCCGCCGAGTACGAGGCAAACGCAGAGGACGCGGAGTAACGCAATGGCTTACAACGAATTTGCCTATTTTTACGATGAGTTCAACGGCGAGGCCGACTACGAGGCCCTGTATGCCCACATCAAAAAAGAGCTGGAAGCCCACGGCATCCATGACGGCATCCTCGCAGACCTGGGCTGCGGGACGGGGGAGCTGACCCTGATGCTCACGCAGGCGGGCTACGATATGATCGGAATCGACCAGTCGGAGGAGATGCTCTGCGTCGTCCGGGACAAGGCGGAGCAGCTGGGCCTTTCCGGCGGCCTGCTTCTTTTGCGGCAGGACCTGCTCAAGCTCGACCTCTACGGCACCATCCGGGGTGCGGTGTCCACCTTCGACACCTTCAACCACATCCCGGACCTGGACAAAGCCATCGCCAACGCCGGCTTCTTTATGGAAAAAGGCGGTGTGCTCCTGTTCGATATGAACACGCCCTATAAGCACCGGAACGTGCTGGGCGAAAACGTCTTTACGTTTGAAGAAGAGGACGCCTCCTGCGTCTGGCGCAACCATTACAGCGCCGCCGACCGCCGGGTGGAGATCAGCGTGGACATCGACTACCGCGAGACGGGAGAACACTTCCACGAGCAGTTCTACGAGTACACCTACGACCTCGACACCATCCGCGCCGCTCTGGAAAAGCACGGCTTTGCGCTGGAAAGTGTCTGCGACGGCGAGAGCTTTGGCCCTCTGACCGACGAGAGCGAGCGCTATTTCTTCTGCGCAGTCAAACAGTATACCCAACTGGAGGAACAATAATATGTCGAATCTTATCCGCGGCATTTCTGAAAACGGCGGTGTCGTATTCTGCGGCGTGGACTCCACGGAGATCGTCCGCACGGCAGAAAAGCTGCATACCACCAGCGCCACCTGCAGCGCAGCCCTTGGCCGTCTGCTCACCGGTGTCTCCCTGATGGGCGCGATGCTCAAGGATGATGGCGATTCCATCACTCTGCGCGTGTCCGGCGGCGGCCCGGCTGGCGTCGTCATCGCCTGCACCGACGCACACGGCAACGTCAAAGGCTGCATCGACCACCCGCTGGTCGAGCTTCCCGCAAAGGAGAACGGCCATCTGGACGTGGGCGGCGCAGTCGGCAAAGACGGCGTTCTGACCGTCATCCGGGACAACAAGCTCCAGAAGGAGCCGACGGTGGGTCAGGTACCGCTGGTGTCCGGCGAGATCGCCGAGGACATCACCAGCTACTACGCCTACAGCGAGCAGATCCCCACCGTATGTGCGCTGGGCGTTCTGGTGGACAAGGATCTGTCCATCGCCTGCGCCGGCGGCTATCTGCTGCAGCTCCTGCCGGGCGCGACCGATGCCGAGATCACCCGTCTGGAGCAGAACATCGCCGCCATGCCTTCCGTCACCGAGATGCTCCGGGCAGGGAAGACCCCGCAGGATATGATGGAGCTGGCAATGGCAGGCTTCGACCCGCAGGTCCTCGATACCCGCGAGGTGAAGTATCAGTGCGACTGCAGCAAGGAGCGGACGAAGGATATGCTCCTCAGCCTTGGCCGCAAAGAGCTGGTAAAGCTCCGGGACGAAGACCCGAAGTGTGAGGTGGTCTGCCACTTCTGTCACACGAAGTATGAGTTCGACCTGAACCAGCTTCTGGCCGAGACGACTCCGAAAGAAAAGTAACAAAAATCCATAACCACAAAACGCCGCATGGCCGGAGCAGATGTGCTCGGGGCTGTGCGGCGTTTTCATTTGCAGATGTCGGCGGTGATGGTGTAGACGACCCGGTAGTGGAGGGTGTTTTCTTCGACAGAGACGTCCTCTTTGCGGGCCAGAAGCTCAAAATCAGGCCAATTCTGCTGTAAAGCTTGTTTACTTTGCAGTCTTGCAAGGGCCAGAGCCTGCTCTTCGGTCCGCTCCAAATCGGTGGAGACTTTATAATAATATGTCGTTTCTTCGATAAAAACAGGAACAGGAAGTCCAAGGGCTTCTGGCTGGTAGTGCCGGACGATGGCTGCGGCCTCTGCCCTGCCCGGAGCAGGACACAGGGAGGGCAGAGCGATAGCATGACCGTTCCAGAAGAGCGTCCGATGCACGGCCTGCTGCCCTGTGAGCTGCTCGATGGGCAGCAGGAGAGCAATATCCTGCTCGTTTTCCCACTCGAACTGCGCCCGGACGCTGCCCGCCGCAGGCTGAAAGATGAGCGTTCCGTCCCGTTCGGCGCGGGCTGTCCCGATGAGGCCCTGACCGGCTTCTACGGCCTGGCCGGGGACGACGAGCATCGTCCCGCTGACGAGGTTGGTGCGAACGACCGTGCCGGACACCCTGGCCCGGAGGCCGTGGAGCGTCCCGGCCGCGATGTCCGGCACCGGTTTCGCCGCAGCCGCTTCCGCCACCAGCTTTCCCTTCATAAAGTTGAGGCTGGCCCAGGAAAACTCACCGCTCTGGAGCAGGGCGTATTCTCCGGCGGTGAGCTTTTCCTGTGTGACGGCATTTCCCGGGAAAAGCCCTGCCTCCCACAGGACGACGGCGGCCCGCGCCTGCTGGCCGGGCGTCAGGCCCACCGGTTCGACGAACCAGACAAAGCCCTGCAGCCAGAGCAGCAGAGGGAGAAAGACAAGGCATCCGGCCCAGAGTCCCCGCCGCCGGAGAAGGGGACGGATGCAAAAGAAAAGACCCTGCCGTTTTTGGATGCGCAGCCGCACCCGCCGTCTGCGGGCCAGAGCGGCCAGTTTCCGATAATGCCATGCGGCGCACCGGGCCGAGAACCCGCCGGGCCGGGGAACGATGTCGGAGAGGTGCAGCCCGCCTGCGGCCGCAGCAGTCAGCAGACCTTCGGCATCGCCGTTCTGCGCCGCAAAGGTGACGCCTGCCCAGAGCTGTGTCCATTCCATGGTAGAAAGCTCCTATTCCTTTGAAAAATCGGTCCGCAGGATCTGCCCCTGCAGGGTGAGCCTCCGGGCGGAGAGTGTCTCTATCTTCAAATCGTCGCCGTAGACCGTCAGCGTGCCGCACCCCAGCTCGAGGCAGAGCTTGCCTTCTTCGTAGGAGCGGATGCGCCGGAACTGCTCGATCTCCATCCTTCTGCCGCTCAGGTAGACCGAAGCCCGTCCGTAGAAGTCCCCGGGCGGCTGACGGAACATCCGCCGGAACCAGCCGCGCAGGAAATGTGTTTGCTTTCGTTTTCTTCCCACGCTGCTCCCTCCCGCCATGCAAACCGCTGCCAATTACCACATATATATGGAAATGGAGGGTGCGCGTATGATTCAGAAAGAGAAAATCCGGGGCGTGGGCTATTTTTTGATGGCGCTGGCCGCGGGTCTGCTGCCGTTTGCCGCGCCGGATGCCTGCGCGCAGGCCCTGCGGGAGGGGCTGGCGCTCTGCGGCGGTCCGCTGCTGCTCTCGCTGTTCCCGTTCCTCATCGTGTCCACACTGCTCATCCAATGCCCGGCGGCGGATGTGCTGGGCCTGCCCTTCTGCCCAGTTGCAAGGCTCATCGGGGTTCGCGCTCCGGCGGCTGGGCGGGTGCTGCTCATCGGCTCTCTGGGCGGCTTTGCCCCCGCAGCAAGTGCCGCCGCCGGGGCCGTCCGCTCCGGGCAGCTCACCGCGCGGGAGGCCGATGCGCTCCTCCCGGCCTGTGTCTGTTCCGGCCCGTCCTTTGTGATATTGGCTGTCGGGCAGTCCATGCTGGGCAGTGCAGAGCTGGGCGTCCTGCTGTTCCTTGCACAGGTGGCGGCGGGCTATCTGTCCGCCGCGCTTCTGGCGCGGCTGGGAGGGACGCTTGGGTCAATGGCGCACCCCGCTGTCCCGACCGCTTCGCAGCCTCTCCGGCTGGACGGCATCATCGCGCAGGCGGCCCAGACCTACCTCAAGCTCTGCGGCTTCGTCCTGTTTTTCCGGATGCTGGCCGCAGGAGCGGGGGAAGTGCTGCCCTCGGGTGCAGGCGTTTTCTGCGCGATGCTTTTAGAGGTCTGCTCCGGCTGTGACCTGGCTGCAAAAAGCGGCCGGTTCGCCAGTATGCTGTGCTGCGCGGCGCTGAGCGTGCAGGGGCTTTCTGTTCTGATGCAGGTGCGGACCATCTGCCCGCCCGAGATGACCCTCCGCCCGCTCTACCGCGCCCGGCTGCTCCATCTGCCGCTTTCGCTGCTGATATTCTATCTTCTCCTTCCTCAGCGGGCGCAGGAAACATTCAGCACCCTATGCGGCCGCGTGACCACGATGCGCCGCCTCCCGCCCGACTGTGCGCTGCTGGTGTTTCTCGGCTGCTGCTTTGTGGTCTGTGAGCTGAGCCGCGTCCTTGCAAAGGAGCCGAATCAAACACAGAGGGACAAAGTTGCGAATCAATCTTGACAGCTCCCGGCTTTTATGGTAAAATATCACACGTTGCAGAGATCGCAATGTGCTACTGTGGCTCAGCCGGTAGAGCAGCTCACTCGTAATGAGCAGGTCGTCCGTTCGAATCGGATCAGTAGCTCCAGAAATCCTACAAATCAGCGTCAAAATTTGACTGATTTGTAGGATTTTTTCTTATTTACTCTAAGCCGGACGAAGAAAACCGCAACAAAAACCGCAACATTGGGTGGCTCAAAATCGAAAATGGAGACTTTTTGGCAAAATTTTCAATGAATTAAGTAATAGATAATTGTTGTGAAATCGGTTTGAGAAAAAGGACAGAACGGTGGATGTATGAACTTTCCAGAAGAACAGCTGGGTCGCGTTGGACAAAAATTCTCGGATATAGGGCGAAAAATCGAACATATCAAGACACTTGACTTGGTCAGCTGCGTCGCAGAGGTTGAACAGCTCTGCGGTGAGATTCAAGCCGCAACGGAAGAAATGAGGCATATACTTGCGCAGATGAAGTTCTAACAAACAAAAAAATCCCCCTCTGCACATAGAGTGCAAAGGGGGAGAAACTTCGACTTATGAGCCGATAAGCCAATCACTTTCAGGCTTAGCGATGAGACGAGCGTTGTTGTAAGCCATATCCAGCGTCAAACAGGTGTGCCCTGTGTAGACACCATTACGCGCACCAACTGCGAGCGATAAGTCAACCTTTTTAGGATCGCCCAAGCTAATAGGGAGCAAGAACTGAATGCGTCCGTGATAATACTGAGGCACAGCCGCCTTATAGTTTTCTTTTACGCGAATTTTTGCGTAATCCAATGCGGCCCGGAACAACATGGGGAGATTGCTCATATCCCTATACTGCTCTGGAATACGCTTGCGATTCCTTTCGTCTTCTAAAATGTGGTCTATATTGATACGCATTTCGAGACGGGTGTCAAACATCAAATCCGAAATGCTGTCAAAATAGCTTGCCCGTTCCGGCAATGGGGAGATCTGACTAAGCTCTGCTGCGGATTCCTTATAAAATCCTCGGAGCTTCCATTTCGCCCGACGTTCAGTGTCGTTTCTGTCAAACAGAACAAAGATTGGTTCAAAATTCGGTGTGAATAGACCTGTATTGAAGCACATCTCCGTGTCCGTTTCGTATATGTAATTGCGCTCAGGGTTAGCTTTTTGCTGCGCCCGGAGACGATTAAACGTATGGTAAACGTAATTTTCTAAGATGATGTTTTTCCGCGTACCGGGTGTTTCAGCGTAGTTCCAACGTTCCGGACGCGCCATATCGGCCAATTCCTGAACGGAGTTGCCGAAATTCCCAAGATACGCATATTTTCTGAGAGTGGGGACTGAGTAATTAGTCATAAAAGGCTCCTTCCTATAAGGAATACGCCATTTTTATTCCCTGAAAGCTTGACATTTAATGAAACCTCTAGTATAATGTCAACAGGAAACGTTGTAGGCCGCTATTCCGCTAATGTTTTAATGCTTACAGTAAATAGGCTAATGCCAGATACAGAGAGACGCCGCAACGTGCAAGTTGGAACGGTGTCTCTCTCTCTTTTTAAAGGTTTCAACAAATATTATACCATATCTTCTTGTTTTTTACAACCCCCAACAAAAAATCCCCCTGCACCAGCCTTTTTACGGGTCATGGTACAGGGGGATTATCATTTTACGCTGACTTTGCGCTGACTCAGCCCAGATTCAGCGTATTCTGGGCAGCGGCCTGCTTGGCGGCGACGTGGTTGGCGTCGATCTGGGCCTCAATACGATTTTCGAGGTACTGGGTCGTATCGCCGAAGTTGCTCTTGATGTAGTCCTGCGCGTCGTTGCTCATGCTTTTCAGGGCAGCAGACACGGCCCGCATCAGTGCTTCCTTCTGCTCCGCCTCATTGAACGTCCCGGCGGCTTTGAGGTCGTTGACGTATCTCTGGTTCATCGCGGCCACGGCATTGGCAACGGCATCGCCGATTTCCTGGACGAGCCGCTGCGCCTTGATGTTCTGAGTCTGGGCGTTGATTGCATCAACGGCAACTGGCAATGCCTTTCTGGATGCAGGCGGTCACGATGGGAACGCAGACCAGCAGGGCGACGTACAGCAGGCTTCTCGTAAACTCATTCATATTCGGTTACTCCTTTCATTCAGTGAACCTGATTCTTCAGGCTGTTCATCCGCTTATCACCTTCGATGGCGGCGGCGGTAAAACTGTTGTTCTTCCACCATGCGGCCAGCGCAGCACCGACGGTAAACCCAGTAGAGATCATCTGCTCAAGCTGGGCATTGTCGATGGACAGCAAAGGCTTACCCGCTGCGCTGAGCAGCTGATTTGCCAGGGCGAGGCCCAGCACAGCAGTGCGGGTCAAAGTACCGGTGGAGATTTTCTTTTTCATGTCAGTCCTTGCCTTTCTCGGGCGTCTCGGCCCGCTGTTTGAGGATGTCGATGGCCTTGGTGATTGCTGCGGGGATGGGCAGTCCCATCAGGCCAGCGTTCTCGACGATGGAGATGGCCTCGTTGGCCGAAAAGCCGATGATCGCCGCGTCGCGGACGAAGCTGCCGCCGATGACAGCATCAAGCTGGCAGGCCACCAGCACGATGAGCAGCGTCTCGCCCTTGCGGATGAGGCCCTTCCAGCCAGCCTTGCTTTCCAGCGCGCCGGTCTTGGTCTTGGGGCTGGCGTGGAACACGCCTGCCACCACCAGACCGGTGATGTAGTCGATGGCCATAAAGATGACCAGCGTCTGCAAGGCGGTGTCCCAGCCACCGAACAGCGAGGCAATGACACCGCCGATGATGCCGATCGCGGTGCAAATGGTATCCTTCATTTTCTTCACTCCTTACAGTGTCCACCGGCTCTTATTCGCCCGGGTATCGATATGCACCCAGCCGGTCTTGCGGGTGGGGTGCTTTGCATCCTTCGGGTACCGCCCGATGCCGCCCCGGGAGGGCAGCAGGGTCTCGGCGTAGGCGGCCACAGTGGCCACGTCCACGCCCTCAACGTAGAAGTCCGCTGCCCGACCCAGCAGGTGCTGGCTCGACTTGCTGCCGCCCACGGCGGCATTGTGGACGGCGGTGCGGTAGCCGCTGGTGATGTGTACCGGCTTGCCGAAGTGCTCCCGGATGCACTGCAAGAGCACCACAAGCTCGTCGTCCAGTTTGACGGTGTCAGAGCCGGTGCAGCCAAACTCCCGCACCTTGAAGCTGGGCGAGAGCTGGCGGGCGCCGTCTTTGCGCAGGGTATATTCACGGATGGACATTCTAAATCCTTTCTATATTTGTTGACAACGTATTGAAATTGTGCTACTCTGTATTCAGAAGGAGCGTGATACTATGGCACAGACCACTGTAAGCATCCGCATGGATAACGATCTGAAAAACAGTTTCGACCACATCTGCAACGATCTGGGGATGTCTATGTCCACCGCCGTTACTATGCTGGCTAAAAAGATGACCCGGGAGCAGCGCCTGCCTTTCGAACTTTCGGTAGACCCGTTCTATTCGGAGCAGAATCAGGCCCGCCTGCGTAAGTCCATCGCGGAGATGGAGGCTACCGGCGGCACCATCCACGAGGTCAAGCTCGATGATTAAGGCGTGGACAGAAGAAGCGTGGGAAGATTTTGAATACTGGACCACCCAGGACCGCAGGATGCTCAAGCGGATCCTACAGCTTCTGAAGGACATCGACCGCAACGGCTATGAGGGCATCGGCAAGCCTGAGCGCCTCAGCGGCGATCTGGCCAGCTATTGGAGCCGCCGCATCGACGATGCAAACCGGATCGTCTACCGCATTGATGGCAGCGTGGTCAAGATCGTCCAGTGCGGCTCCCACTACAGGGACAAATAATTCCTCCCGCAGCCCCCGCCCGGGGGCTGCTTTTTGTTTTGTCAGTAGTAGTGGTAGCCCTCGACGTTGAGAGTCATATAGGTGCCGTCGTTTGGCCGGTAGCCGCCTGCGGATAAGGTATTAGAAGAAAAGCTTATCGTGGTTTCCGAAGTGACACCCGGATAACCGTCAGGGTGTCCGCTGGCTTTACCGGACCCGCCCCGCGTCAGCTTTATGCCGCCCACGACAACATAGTCCACCTCCTCCGGAATGGAGAGGGAGTCTCCGTATTTCCATTGCACGCTAAGTCTTCCGGTAAATACCAGCTTTCCTTCACTGTACATCGCCCGCTTGAGCATCTTCTCCACCTCAGCTCGGGTATAGGGGACAATGCTTACGCTTCCCAGCGCCATACTCACGCCTCCTCTGCCGCGTCTGCGGCCTCGAGGGTGGTGTCGTCCGGCTCGGCGAAGCCCCACTCCGCCCGCAGGGCAGCGAGGGCGGCGTCCTTATCGAGGGCCGTGCCGGCCAACAGGGAGAGCAGCAGGGCCTTGGCGTTGTCACTCAGGCCCTCGCCGGGGTCGCCCTGCGGGCCGGGCTCACCGCGCGGCAGAGTCAGGCAGAGCCTGCCGTCCCGGATGCCGGCGGCGGGTGTGTCGCCGGTGGTCACGCTGCCGATGCCCTCCACCGCCGCGCCGCAGGCGGCTGCGATGCCGTCCTCCATCCGGTTGAGCACGTCGGCAAGGTTGATCTTCATGCCGCTGGAAAAATGATGTTTGGTATACTTCATCATGCTGCCTCCTGTCAGAGTGTCATATCGCCCAGGGTGGTGTCACCCAGAGCGCTGGTGTCGTCGGTCTCGGTGCTGCTGCTGTCGGCGATTTGGCCCAGCAGGCTCACCTGCATCTGGATGTCCCCCTCCGGGACGTTCTCGGCCCAGAAGGTGACAGTACCCGCCCCGGTCTCGCAGACGCCCGCGAGGCCCGCAGAGACGGCGGTGGTGAAGGTCTCCGGGGTGGGTACGGCGGAGGGAACGTTTGCCTCTCTCGCCGCCCGCAGGGCGGTGGTCTGCTTGTAGGCGTAGCCGGGTACGTCGGCGCAGTCGGCCCAGCCGTCGGCGGGGAGTGTCACCGGCCAGATGCCCAGATAGCCGCCGGTGTAGCTGGCCAGCAGGCTGTCGCAGAGCGCCGCCGTCTCTTTGGCTTTCGCCAGCGCCTGCCGGCCCAGCTCGTCCATGGGGATGCCGGTGACGCCGTCCCGCATCAGGCCGCAGAGGGCTTCGTCTGTGCGGGTGTCGGTGAGGTCGGCGGTGGAGACGGAGGTCTGGCCCGCCGGGCGGGAGACCTCGGCGAGGCAGAGGTCGTAGACCATCTCGGTGCGGGAGAGGTCCGGGCCTGCCGGCTCGGAGGACGGCGCGCCCTGCAGCACTTGCAGAGAGGTGCTGCGGCTGGTAGCGTCGTACCGGAGCACGACGCGGTCGATGCGGGGCAGAGCGCTGTCCGCGAGGGGCAGCGTGAGGGTCTGGGCCTCCCGCATGGTGACGCTGAGGCCCACCCACCGGCTGACGTGCATCCACGCCTGCCCCGCGCTGACGGTGAGGTCGGTACTGCCATCGGCGGCAGCGGCCACCGCGAAATCGATGTCGGTGCTGTAAACGCCGCTGGTGCGCCCGGCAAAGTAGGCCGCAGCATCCTCGGCGTCATAGGTGATGCCGCCCAGCGGGTAGGTAATAATTCCGGGGGAGCTCAAGCTATCGCCTCCTAGATCTTGTGCCAGACGGGCGTACCCAGCCGCGCGGTGCGGGTGGTGCCGTCGGTCTGGCTCTGGATGATGATGTCGGCCACCCGGACGGTGGCCTTGTAACCGAGGTCGGGCAGGGAGCAGAAGCAGACGTCCCCCGGCTCGAGGCCGTCGGCGTCCAGCGTCATCTCGATGCTGCCGGTGCGGAGCTGTTCGAGGAGCTTCGACGCGCCCCGGTCGGCCAGCCTTTTGAGGTAGCTGGCGCTGGTATTCGTCTCGCTGTCCTCGGGCTGGACGTCCCGGGCGTCGATGATCATCTCCCGGCGTTCGGCTCCGGCGGCATCGGTGTCGCCCACCCAGACCATCGCCCGGCTGCTGCCCTCGCCAGCGCCTAACACAAGCGCCACGTTGGCATAGCTGCCGTCGCCGAAGGCCCAGCTGGCCTCCCGCAGGCTGCCCCACCGGGGCGAGAAGCGGTTGTTGGGGTCGGCAGTAGGCCGCCAGACCTCGAACAGGAGTTTTTTCGCGCTGTTTTTACCAGTGAGCACCACCCGGAAGCCCAGGTCGCAGGCAGAACCCACCGTTTTGAAATAGTCGAAGAGTGCAGCGCCCGAGGTCTGGTTCTCGAACTTGGTGTCAAAGCCCTTCGGCTCAGCCACTTCCAGCCGAGGCCAGGGCTTTGCCGCTTTGGCCAGGGCCAGCATGGCGGCCTCGGCATTCTCGTTCTTGATGGCCGAGATGCTGACCCGCTTGGTGTAGATCCACGTGGCCGGGTAGCCGGTGACGACCAGATTCGCGTCCTCGTTCTCGTTGGAGCGGTGGCAGATGCGCATGGGGATTTTGACCGCTGCGTCGGTGCGGACGAGCCAGCGGCCCTCCCGCAGGAGCGAGAGGTTCTCCTCGGTGGGGCGGACTTCCAGAGTGAAGCTGCCTTCGGAGTTGTAGGGCTCATCCCAGTACACCGACACCCATACGTCGATATTCCCGAGGCGGGCAAGGGTCGTTTCATCCAAGACGTCGAATGTCATTTCATCACCTCCGGCAGGATGCCCACCACCATCGGGTAGAAGGAGATGGACGCCTGCAAGCCCTCCCTGCCGCTGGCGGCGTCGGCGGTGAGGACGTTATCGCCGGGGTGCAGCTCCATGAGGTCGCTGTCCTCGTCCAGCAGGGCGAAGGCGTTGGTCTCCACGCCGCCGGAGATGAGCTTGACGGCCAGACGGTCGGTGGTGGTGCGGTAGATCTCCAGCACGTTCCCCTTGTTCAGGGTGGTGTCAAAGCCGATATGCTCCCCGGTGACGCTGTTGCGGATGGCTGGGTTGACCACGATACCCGAGGAGCGGAGCTTCGCGGTGAAAGGCACCGGCAGCGCACCGGGGTTGCGGATGTTGAGAAAATAGCTCTGCCGCCACGCGCTGTACCGGTGGCTGTCGTAGCAGACCGGGAAGCAAAACTGCGGCACGAAGCCGCCCATGACAGCGTTCTGGCTCTCGAGGCTGTACCAGTAGGGCTTGGGGCGGTAGAGCATGAAGTCCAGCCGGGGGTAAGGGTGGAGCTGGACGGTGTAGGGCGTCTTTTGGAGCACGAACCGGGAGAAATAAGCATCCCCGAAATACATCGTGCCGGAGGTAAAGAAGGGGAGCTTTTGCAAAAACAGATTTGCCTGCCGCTCGCCGTCCGGCCCCCAGAAGTCTGCGATGACCTCGTGGGCCACGCCTTCGACGCTCTGCCCCTCTACCGTCACACCCTGCTGGTTGACGCCCTGGGCCGTCTGAAGAGTGACGTCCACGCCCGAGAGGCCGTCCATCTGGTAGGGGATGCCGTAGTCCCAGCCGAGGTCGAGGGCGGCCCCGGCGTCTGTCACGAGGCGGAGATGGTCTTTGCGCACGAGTGGATGACCTCCTTTCAGCGTTTATCGTTTTTGAGCCTTGGCGCGGTCGGCCTCCCAGCGGGCTTCGCGCTGGAGGTCGGCGGCGGTGTGGGCCTTGGAATAGATGTTCTGGGTGATGTTGGTGTCGCCCTCGCGGTAGCTACTGGCCGCAGCGGCGACCTGTGCCGTGCCGGATGCTGCCACCCGGCTGCTCACGGCCATGTTGTCGCTGAGGACAAGGGCGTTGGCGCTCTTGACCAGCTTCGCGAGGGACTTGTTGATCTCGGTGAGCTTTGCGGTGTTGGCGTCGATGGTGTCCGTCAGCTTGTTCGATCCGTCGGAGATGCTGGGGATGTTGAGGTCGAGGCCGGAGCTTCCGCCCCCGCCCCCGCCGCTGCCGCCAGAGCCGCCGGAACTGCTGTGGCTCCCGCCCAGCTTGGACACGATGGCCGCGATGGCGACGCCCAGAGCGACAGCGGCAGCGGCCACCACGAGGCCTGCCGGGATGCCGAAGAGGGTGGAGGTGAGGGCCGCGCTGATGGCGGCCAGCATCCCTTCGACGGCTGCGCCGATGGTGCCGATCATGCCGGCGAAGCCCGCATAGATAGCGGGGAACATACTCAGCAGACCGCCGGAGAGGCCGGCGCTGATGGCCTTGGCCGCAGCGGCCAGCGGGGCCTTGAGCGCCCCGAACACGCTTTTCAGGGTGCCGCCCATCTTGACGGCCATGGAGGAGATGTCGCCGAATTTGCCGGTGATCCCCTCAAAGAGGCTCTGGCCGATGCCCCACGCCGCCTGCGCCAGACTGCCCGCCGCGTCGCCGAGGACGCCGTTCAGGGTGTCCACGAGGCTCAGGGCGTAGCTTGTGAGCTGCTGCTTCTGGTCAGCGGTGAGCCCTGCGTAGAGGGCGGATGCCGCCCACTTGCCGATGCCCACCCAGTCGCCGCTCTTCACGGCTTCCCACAGGGTGTCCACCGTGCCGAGGACGCCCTCGTTGGCCCGGTCTTTGAGGGCAGACCAGAGGCCGCCGAGGGTGTCGGCGGCGCTGTCCTTGATGGTCTCGGCCACCTGTTCGGTGCCGTCGGCGGCAATGGTCTTGACGGTCTCCACCGTGCGGAGCACCCCGTCGATGACCTTGTCCTGCGTCTGGGTGATGACCCGCTGCTGTTCGGTGGTGCCGTCTGCCAGCGTCTTGGTGACGGTCTCGGTCGTGGTCTTTACCCCGTCCACGATGGCCGTGGAGGTGTCCTTGACCGTGCTGACCAAATCCCGCACCGTCTCCATGGTCTGGCTGACCGTCCGCTTGCCGTCCGCCGCGATGGTCTCCACGGTCTTTACGTCCTTGAGCACACCGTCCACCATCTGGCGGCTGGTGGAGGTGATGACCTGCTTCTGCTGGGTGGTGCCGTTGGACAGCGTCTCGGTGACAGTCTCGGTGGTGGTAGTCACGCCGTCCTTGACCGCCGTGGTGGTGTCGCTGATGGATTTGATGATGTCCGCCGTAGCCTGTTTTGTGCTCTTGGCGGCAGAGGTGGCCGCAGCGGCCGCAGCGGTGGCAGATGCCGCCGCGTCTGTAGTCCCGGTGGACGCCTGAGATTTCTGCACGCGGCTCTCATGCAGCTGCTGGCGGCGCTGACGGTCTGCGTCCGTGGTGGTGTTGGACTTGGCGGGCGTTTTGCTGGCCTTGTAGTCGTCGTAGCTGTCGAAGCCGGTATAGCCGTCTTTGCCGAGGAAGCTGTTCAGCCGGTAGCTCAGCTTATCCAGCCAGCCGATGGCCGCACCGATGGTGCTCTGGGCAATACTGGCGACGGCCTGAAACGCCCCATTCACGATGTTGCGGAAGGTCTCGCTGGTGTGGTAGGCTGTCACAAGCCCCGCCGCCAGAGCGGCCAGAGCGGCCACGACAAGCCCGATGGGATTGGCCGAAAGCACGGTATTCAATGCCGCCTGTGCCACTTGCAGACCGGTAGCTCCTGCGGCGGCAGCTTTATGGGCCGCAGCCATCGCGGTGGTGGCAGCGGTATGCAGCGCCGTGATAGCTGTAGCTGCTGCCACGGTGGCTTTATAGCTCAGCACTGCCGCCGTGACGGCCACAACTGCCGCCGTCAGGACGCCGATGGTCTCCTTGAGCGCGGCCATTTTGGCGTCGTCCTCGGTGATGGAGACGACCAGCTCGTTTGCCTTGACGATGATGTCCCCGAGCGCCGAGAACAGCCCGCTGGTCAGTTCACCGGTCAGCGCGGCCACATTGTCCTTCAGGGTGCTCAGCCTGCCGTTGAAGTTCTGGCTGGCTTCCAGCATACCGTTGTAGAACTGCCCGCCCTCGCTGGTGGCAGCGGCCACGGCGGCTTCCAGCTCGTTGAAGCTGACCTTGCCGTCCGAGATGCGCTTGTAGAGGGCGCTCATGCTCTCGCCGGTGGCGTCGCAGATCTGATTGAGCGGGTTGAAGCCCGCGTCGATCATCATGTTGACGTTTTCCAGCGTGACCTTCTGGGCGCTGGACATCTTGCCATAGGCCCGCACGAGGGTCTGGAGCTTGTCCGCGTTGCCCAGCGAAATATCGCCCAGACGTTTCAGTACGCCGGTGGTATCGTCCGCCGCGACACCGAACTGTAAGAGGGTCTGGGTCCCCTCGGTCAGGTCGGACAGGGAGAAGGGCGTGCTTGCGGCCATCCGGCGTATCTCTTCCAGCTTCTCGGCGGCAAGCTGTTCGTCGCCCAGCATGACCTTGAAGTTGGTCAGATAGCTTTCCATGCTGCGGTTGTAGTCCAGACCGGATTTGACCACGCTTTTCAGGCTGGATGCAGCTTTCTTGGCAAAGTCCGCGATAAGCTGGCCTGCGGCCACCGTCCACTTGCTCGTGGCTTTCTCAGCCAGGTCGCTGTTGAGCTTTACTTCGCCGGTGATGGAAAAATCTGCGGCCACGGTGTCCACCTCTTTCTGTGAAAAAGAGCGCAGGCACAGCGGCACAGGCTTAGAGTTTTATTTCGATTTCTTTGCGGCAGGCCGGGTTCTTGCATTTGACCCAGATGCCCTCCGCGCGGGCTTCCGGGATGGCCCAGACCGGCAGAGGCCGACCGCACAGGGGGCAGAGCACCGGGGCGCGGTCAGCGCCGGAAGCGGGCCGCAAAGGCTTCGTTGCGGTCTTGCAGGGTGACAATGCGACCGCCTCCTTTCCGCAGGGCAGTGGGCAGCGCGAAGCGTTCCTTCAGCTCGGCACGCCGCTCCCGCTCTTCGCCCTGAAACTGCGTGAGGTCAGCCGTCCGGAACCCGATGATCTTCGCCAGCTGGGTCTCCTCGGGCAGGTTCGACATGAGGGCCTTGAACCGCCACCAGTGGAGCCTTGCCCGGGTGAGATCGATGCCGTATGCCTGCTGGAACGCGGCCACGATGGCGGGGCCGTCGGTGACGTAGTCCAGCGCCAGCTCCTCGGTGCGGCTGCTGCCGGGGCGGTCGGCCACCTCCTGCGGGCCTGCGGTGTAGAACTCCACCAGAGCCTTGAAAGCGTCCACCTCTTCCTCCGGCGGGACGGCCACGCAGTAAAATCGGCGCATGGTTTCCCGGGCCAGCTCAGGCAGCCCCTTTTCGTCCTCCGGGAGACGGAGATACTGCCCGTTGAACCAGACCATGGGCCGGAAATCCCAGTCGATGGGCCTGCCTGCCCACATGCGGGGCAGGTTGTCCAGCAGGATGTCAGCCATTTTCCAGAGCCGCCAGCTCGGTCAGAAGCTGCCTGCGGCGGGCGGCCTTATCCACCCGCTCCACCATCTGGGCGGCGGCAGGCTGGCCCGGATAGTTCACGGGCGGCTTGTGCTTCTTGTCCTTCTGGCGCTTCTCAGCCCGGCGCTGGGCGCGGTTCTGGGGGACGGCCGCCGGGCGGGAATAACGAGCCTTCTCAGCAGCGGCTGCCTGCGTGATCTCGTCGAGGACGTCGTACAGACGGCTGACATCGTTTTCGTTCAGCCCCAGACGGGCGGATGCCCCTGCGCCCAAGATCTTGTCGAGGCCGCGCATGGAAACGCGGGCCTGTGCGCGGAGACGGTCGCCCAGGCGAACATTCTCACGTTCGCACCGGGCCGTCTCGGCCTCGCTCTCCCGGGTCATCTCGTCCAGTGCGTCCTCCAGACGGTCGAGGTCGTTGGCGTTCAGAAGCGAAAAATCAAATTCCTGTCCATGGATCAGCATTTATCGGTGCTCCTTTCTCTCAGCCCGCGACGGCGGTGTTATAGTCGAACTCAGCCGGGGTGCCGATGCCCTTGAAATCGGCGGCAAAGGTGGCATTCGCGCCGGCGCTGCCGCCCACATCGCTGGTCAGGATGAGCGCGCCTTCGCCCTTCTCGCCCTTGCCGGTGCGGAGAGAGAAGTAAACATAAGGCACCACCACGCTCTGGCCGGAGCCGAACGCGATCTTGTGGGAGAGCAGAAAGTCCTGAAAAGCATCGCCCACGTAGCGGTCGCCCTGAATGGAGAGGGTACGCTGGACACTGCCCTTGGTGGTGACAGGGCCGGTGCGGATGTAGGTGTTGTCCGTGGTGGAGGCGTTCAGTGCGCCGCTGTGCTCCCGCACGTGGTCGGCACAGACCACCCAGTTTTTCACGTCGGTCTGGCTGGCCTCGGTCTGGACGGCCAGCAGGAAGTCGTCGGTGGTCTCCACGCCGGTATAGTCGGCGCTGGGGGTCAGGCCCGACAGCTTGACGGCTTCGGTAACAGTCATAGGAAAAACTCCTTTCGTTTCAGCCCTTGGGCTGGTAATATTCGAGCCGCAGCTGCATCTGCATCTTACAGCTGCCCGCGCTGGCCGTGACGATGTAGCCGCTGGACGTCACTGAAACGCGCAACGCTTCCTTGCGGCCATCCAGCCGGGGCAGATGATGCCGGTCGTTCTGGGCCAGCACCCATTCGGTCAGCTGCTCAAAAAAGCCGCTGTTTGCGATCTGGACGCTCTGGGCCTCGCTGTAGTCGCGGCGGCTGACGAAGATGTAGCTCTTGGCGAGGTTGCGGCCGGAAAAGAAAACAGCCGTCACCGGGTCGGTGGGGCTGTCCTCGATGGAAAACTCTGCTACAGGCTCCGGCGAGAGGCCGGAAATGCGGAAGGCCGCGCCGTTTTCGCTCTGCTCCTCGGCGATGAGGGGGCAGGTCTTGAGCCATTCCCTCATCGCGGTGATGGTGGCTTTTTCACTCATAAGTGTCCCATCCCTCCCCAGAAGGTCGTGACGGCCTTAGCCCCGAAGAGGGCCAGATGTTCGCCCACATCAGCAATAGCCCGCTGGCCCCAGTAGGAGCCGCGCAGACCCTTGTATTTGTCCTCCTGCCAGGTGCCGCTTTCATCATAAGCGCCGTGCCAGCTGCGCAGGTCGGTGCCCTCGGCATGGAGGTAATACTGCTTTCGGGCGTAAGGGGTGTTGTACACCAAAAGGCCCTCGTCGTACTTGGAAGCGGTCTGGACGCTGTTTTTCAGCTGGCCGGTGTCGAAGGGAACGTAGCTGTCAATGAGCCGCGCGGCTTCCTGCGCAAGGGCGAACTGTGCCTTTTGCAGGGCAGCGGTCTTTTCTGCGCCGAAGTCGGGACGCCATCTCAGTTCCATCCTGATGCCGTCCACCTGATATTTCAGGCCGTAGGGCTGGTCAAAAATGGGTTTGCTCATGCCATCAGCTCCCTTCCACATGAAAATGCGGCAGCGGGACGCCCCTGTTGTCCGAGACATCCGCCACCGTACAGCAGATGTGCGTTTTTTCGAGGGCGGCGTATTCGGCCTCGGTCAGGCTGCGGACAGCGCCGCAGAGGAGCTTGCTGCCCCGCTTGAGCGTCCAGTGTGCGGCCTTCTCTGCGGTCGGCAGACGCGCCCATTGGGGATAGGGCAGATAGCCCGGCGCAGGCGGGAGGCGGATATGCACCACCCGCTGGGGGTCGCTGGAGGCCGAGGTGCGGCGGGTCTCCCGCCAGCTGCACCCCGTGAGCACCTTGCAGACCGGCTGGTCGGCTTCGGTGGCCGCGTCGTGCAGCAGCATGACGACCGTGACGGGCGTCTGCATCAGAAACACCCCCGATACAGCAGGCCGTGGGGGTCGCTGCCCAGTGTGTTGGCGAGGATGTACGCCGCCTCTGCCGCCAGCCGTTCGGCCAGTGCGCCGGAGGTGAAGGTCATGGACACGCCATCGTTGGAGACGCTGGACACGCCGGGCGGCGTGCAGGCGCTCTGCACGGCGTTCGCTGCGTCGATGATCTGGATGCAGGCATCCGCCAGAGCAGCGGCACAGGATGCGCACACGGCTGCGTGACGCTCTGCCCGGGCAAAGGTCATCCGGTCGATGAGCCGGGACGCCCGTGCGGCCAAAGGGGCAAAGGCAGCTTCGTCCAGCGTGCCACCGGCGGCTGCATACTGGTCATAGGTACAGTAATTCAAAAAAATCAGCTCCTTTTAGGCTCCCCTGTTAGGGGAGCTGGCTGCCGTCGGCAGACAGAGAGGTTCGGTCACGCTTTCTTCTTGATGAGGATGGTCTGGGGCTTGGTGACTTTGAAGGCGTAGACCTTGCGGCCCTTGACTGCGGACGCGCCGATGTACTTGCTGGAACCATTGAGATCCTGCACATGGACGGAGACGGCCCACTCGTCGATGAATGCAAACCAGTTGGGGTGGCCAGCGATGTACTCCACACCCTCGCCGAGGGTAGAATCCTCGAAGACGGTAAAGCCTGCGATCCTGCCCACAGCGCCGGTCTGGACGACGGAATCGCCAAGGTCAGATGCCTTGATGAACTCGGGGCTCTTCAGCAGCAGACCATAGATCTCGGGGGAGACCAACAGCCAGCGGCCTTCGGTAGGGACATGGACGGTGGAGAGCTTGGTGCGGGCGTCCACGACGTTGCTGTAGATGGTCTTCTCGGTCAGGGCGGTGGTGGTGCCGAAAGCCGTGCCTGCGGTGGTCAGCTCCGCAGAGCCGTCGGAATCCACCTGCAGCGCCAACGAATAACCGGCACTGTCCAGACGGTCAGCCACCAGATCGTCGGGGACGCTGGCGGCGTCGAAGCCGTCGATGATCTCATTGACGGCCTTGTCCTTGTCGATGTTGACGGTGAGATAGGTGGTGTCGCCGCCAGTCAGCTCTGCGCCGGTCTGCTTGTCGTAGTCATTCACGGCGACTTCGGTGTCACGGACGGGGACTTTGACGGAACCGGCCTTGGGGCTGCCCTCATAGCGGTTGTTGCAGATAACGCCGACCTTCTTGACCAGCGTCGCCCGGAGCTTGAGGTCAACCAGCTTGGAATAACGAACCTGTGCTTCGTGTGCCATAATATTTCCTTTCTATCAGTCGATTTTGATGCCGGGGTTCATTGCCTTGAAGGCTGCGGTGACAGCATCGGTGTCACCGGTGGGCGGAGTGCCGTGCTCTGCACCGCTGGAAACGTGGACGCTGCCGCCCTCTGTGGCCTCGCCGAAAGCCCAGGGGTTAGCCTTTGCGGCTTCTTCCAGCGCCTTGTCGATGTCGGTGGTGCGGTCTTTGGAGGACTTGAGGGCCTCCATGTCCAGCAGGGCGCGGACGGCCTTGACGCTGCGGCCCTTCTTTCCCATGATGGCGGTGTTCAGAGCCGAGTCGAAGGCGAAGCCGTCTGCCTGTGCCTGCATATCGCCCCGGAGCTTGGTCAACTCGGCCTCGTACTCGTCCGGGGTCTTCTTGCCGTCAAAGGCTTTCAGGCCGTCCTGCGCGGTCTTGAGCTGGGCCTGTGCGTTTTCGAACTGGGTCTTGAACTGTTCGGCGACGGTCTTTTCGCGGTTGATGTCAGCGCCGTTTTCGCTCATCAGCCAGTTGAGCTGTTCATCGGTGATGCCGGGAATCTTTGCCTTTACGTCTTCACGCTTCATAAGTAAACCCCTTTCTTTGGGTGAAACTACGGTTTTGTAACGCGGTTCGCCTTCCGCATGTTGCTGGGCAGGGTACGCGCTGCCCGCCGCGATGGTGCCGTCTGCCGGAATCGAACCGGCGGCCTGCTGCTTACGAGGCAGCTGCTCTGACCAATATGAGCGAATACGGCATGAAAAAAGCGCCCCTGCCCGGATGGGCAAAGACGCTCGCGGTATTTGGTTGTTAGTCCCAGTCAGCATAGTGCTGACACTTGAGACAGCTTTTGTGGGCTTCATCCCAGCTGCAAGGCGGCTTATCGTCGCCCTTCAGGCAAAGAATATCATCGCCGATGTTGGAAATGTCGAAGCACAAGCCGCAGTCGATTTTTCGGTTGTAAATGGGACAAAACCATTCTTCAAGCTTCACATCATCACTAATGCGGAATTCCATGCTTTTTGACCACCTCCATCAATTTCTTTCCGCCCTCATCCAGCGGGCCGATGCTGGATACATTGCCATCTTGTCCGATGGCGACAAAGCCCAGCTCAGAGTAATAACAGGTCTGTGTACCGTTTCGCTGGGACATTGCGACCTTAGAGGAGCGGATAATGCGTTCGGCATCCATTGGCCCCATACCGCGTTCAGCCCAGCGCTGCAAGACGTGGTCGCTTGCAAAATTTATCTCATTTGGAGCAGACGGGGATTCAATAAGCCGACCTTTCGCCTTTATTGTACCAGCTTCCCGCATTTGCTGCAACTCAGTATTTGCAGCATTGAACCGCTCCTGTTTCCGGGCCGCGTAGCTGGCCTTGCTGCCCTCGCTCCGCCCGAACCCATGCACGCTTGTCCGGGCGCTGTCCACTCTGCCGCCGGTGGCCCGGGTGAAGGCGGCCAGCTCCTGCCGGGCCTGCCTCAGCTTCACGGCGCTGGCCGCGGTGTCAGCCCCGGCGGCGTCCTCGGCCAGATACCGCCGCTTCCACTTGCGGACGGCCCGCTCCCGAGCGCGCTGCATCTGGCTGATCTCGTACCGGGTGTACCTGCAGCCGTTGTACTCGATGTCCCGGGCGTTGAGGGCTTCAAGGCTTTCCTGCGTCCACGCGGGCGGGCTTCCCAGCTCCGGGAACACCACGAAGAAGGTGTGACGGCTCCTAACAGTTCCAACCACATAAACCTGCACCTGTTCCATATCCTGTGCTGGATATAAAATCGGGATAGTCAAAATTGTCAGAACTCACTGCATCACCCCCTACAACAAAAAGAGCACCCTTGCGGATGCTCTCTCAGCTATTCAGTTTTTATTACAAATTACTTGCGGCGGTATTCACCAAAATATTTGATTTCGGCTTCTTCTCTAGCTTTTATAGCGTCATCTAAATTTTGAAAATACCCAAGATTTTTACGGTTACCATTAAGTGTTATATAAGAATTCCATTTTTTCTTATGGGAATCGAATGAAACACCATTGCGGCCGCTTGAAGTTGCTTTTTCACGAACCTGATTTTTACAGTTTTTCTCTTGAGGAATAACGCGAATGTTTTTCCGTTGGTTATTAAGCTTGTTCCCATCAATATGATCTCGAACCAATCCGCGAGGGCAATCTGGAAAAGCTGTGACATGGAATAAAATACACTTTTTTGCGCCATAATCTTTGGATGCGGCATAGCCGAGTGTGTTTTCGTACCAGCAGTAATTTTTTAACTTTTCCCAAATGTCGGAATCAACAAGCATTTCCTTTTCGGTATTAGACATCTTTACATAAACGATACCGCCAACGGTACGAAATGTGTTGAATTTTTTGTTTGCCTTAGAGGTTCGTTCCCTTTGTAGACAGCCGCAGGATTGAGTGTGACCACTTCTTAATTTGGAACCGGCAACAATCGCGGTCTTGCCACAGTCACACTGACATAGCCAAAAGGTGCCTTCTCGGCCATGGTTCGGTGCACGTTCTTTAACAACGAGCCTTCCGAACCGCTGACCAGTCAAATCAATGTATCTTGACATCAGCGGGCACCACCTTTCCGTGCGGCCTTCTCCATGCGGCGGCCTTTGGCAATGCCCAGCAGGAACATATCGATGCCGAATGCATAGACATCGGAAGGATGCTGCTCATAGACAGCATTGATTCCACGCGCAAACAGACGATTGTTATTGTTTTGCTCACGCTCTTTTTTGATCATGTGGAGTGCGGATTCTGCTTTGGTCATGATTTTTACCTCTTATTCTCTTGTAAGAGGTGTTGCCGAATGGTATAATGGATTTACCAGATGGCAAGTCCTCTGGTGTCTTATAAGGCATTCGCTTCGCTGTGGTAGGTGGGAGCGAGTGCCTTATTTCTTTTCAATGGACTTTTCTACAAGGTCAATCCCTTTGCGGACAACATCACTTTTGGATACGTTGAGCTTAGCAGCGCACTGCTCAAGTTTTTGGCAGTAGGCATCATCTAATCGTACCCGAAGCATGGTGTCTTTGGGAGATTCACTTTTAGGGCGTCCAAGAGTAGGCGACATATTCATCACCTCTTTTTTGTCGCTACAAATAATATATGCTTGTAGCGACAAAAAGTCAAGACCTTACACACCGTAAAATCCATTCAGCGCATAAATTTTTCCTTGCCATTCTGCATGGCTGGGTCTGGCTCCACCATGCGCTGTTACTTGAACGTAGCGAACGCCCATCTGCCGCGCACGTTCTAACTGCAATTTTGCGCAGGTTTGATTTACCCCCGTGAGAACACATCTTCTTGCCGCCACCTCCAGCGTGTCCCTGTGGCCGCTGGGGTAGGTGACGTAGGGCATGGAGTCGGCAAGGCCGTCCACAGCACGCTTGACGGCGCTCTTGTAGTCGAACGCGCCGCTGCTCACTTGGAGCCACGCTCTGTCCAGCGCCTGCTCGAAAGCCCCGGAGACGGTATTGGCCGTGGTGGCGGTGAGGTTGGAGAAGCTGCCTGCCGTCTGCCGATAGCCCGCGTTGAGCAGGTTCTGGAGCGGGACGGACTCTTCAAGTGGTGGGGCCTCATTTTTATAGTTGAAGTAGATCTCATCCTCGGCTTCCAGTGCGGCGGTCGCGGCCTCCTGCATCAGGCGGCGTATCTCGGCCTCGCTCTTGCCGGTATACCGGGCCAGAAGCTTCACCACATCCTTGCGGACGGCCTCGGTCTGCTGGTAGCGCCAGAGCTGCCAGTTCGCCGTCGGCGTCAGGGTGTCCATCCTGCCGATGCGCCTGGCCACGTCCCGGAGAATCGTATCCTCCACCTCCTGCCAGAGGGCCACGAGGGCGTCCGGGGCGTGGTCGAGGTAGTCCGGGGCCAGCATCAGGCACCCCCGCCGAAGGTCAGCTCAGGCTGGCGGTTTTCGTCTTTGGCTTCCTGCGCCAGTCTGCGGGCATCCTCTTCGGAGATGCCGTACCGGGCCGAGAGGTACTTGTAGCGGGGCAGCAAGCCGCTGAGGGCGTCGTCCCTCATCTGGGTCATCCGCGTCTCAGCGTCGGTGATATAACTGTCGTCCCAGTTCACCGAGATGGGAGTGTCGGGGACGACTGCGGCCTTCTGCAGGTCCTTCGCGGCCCAGAGGATGGCCCGGATGATGGCGATCAGCGCGCCTTCAATGGGTATCTGGTTCTTGTTGGCGCTGGCTACGAGATCCTGTCGGCTGCCGTTGTACTCGGTGGCTGTGGTAACTTTGCCATTCTCGAAATCGTACCGGTGACAGCCCAGCCCGCACTTGAAGGAGAAAAGGTTGAGCATATCCTGCACGGCCCGGTGATTCTGCTCCACGCGGAGGTCGGGGTTGTACTCGTGGTATTCGCTGGACTGGTCGAGGCTGCTTTCCTTGCCGGGCAGATGCACAAACTGGCTCACAACATCGTCGTCCGGCGGGATGGAGTGCTCCACGCCCTTATCGTCCACCACCTTGCGGCAGATGTCGGCACTGTAGAATATTTTCTTGTGGCCGAGGCGGATGTCCTCGCGGTAGTTGTCAAAGGCAAGGTCCACGCCCTGCGCCTCTTCCAGCGCCTCGGCAAAGACGCTCATGCCCAGCCCGCTGCCGCCATCGATGTTCTTGACAGCTCCCGGGCTGAACAGTGCAAACCAGGGCGGGGAGCCCTCTACCGTGACGCTTTCCACCGTGCCTTCCGGGGGCTTCTCGACCGGAGAAAATATCGGTGAGCCGGATGCGGAGTCAGTGACGCGGAACCATTCGTTGCGGATGGTGCGCTTCTTTTCGTTGCCGGTGTGAGTCTGTAAGTAAATGGCAGGCTTGCCGTCCATCAGACACTCGGAGACAAAGGCCGCTTCGGTCACGACGCCCCGCTCCACCCCCAGGGGGAGGATGCAGGGGGCCGGGTCGTAGTCCAGTTTGAGTCGGACGTCCGGGCTGGGGACTGCCTTGCCGTTCACGACGGTCATATTTTCGACGCTCAGGACAAAAGCGCCTGTGCCGGACCAGAATGCTTTCTCGACCAGCGCGTTGGCGTTCGTCCAGAAATGCAGGTCGCGGAGCAGTCCGCCCACCTGCTGCTCATCGTCGCCCAGCAGATACCGGGCGGTGGCTGCGTCCGTGATCTGGAAAGCAGTGCGGTCATTCAGCAGCAGATTCGCCCAGTCCTCGCAGACCCGCTTGCACATCCGCAGGGAGGCAATGGTACGCTTTTTGGTGCCGTTGGCATACTCGGCGGCGCGGGTATGAACGCCGGGTACGTTGCCTTTCCACCATTGCCGCCATGTCTCGATCTGGCTGTAGTAATCGGCATCCAGCTTCCACCCGCGCGTCTTATGCAGATGATCCAGAAAATCGGTGATGTTCATGTGTTCGTCAACCTCTTGAAATCGCGCTCGATGGTGTACTCATAGGCGTCCAGTGTGTCGATGTCGGTGCTGCCGTCGTCGAGGCGCTCATCTACGCCGGGATGTTTGCCGCTGTAAAGAGCGGTAGCAAGGGCATCCCGCAGGGTAGAAGCCTCGGGCATGAGCCAGAACCGTCCGCCGCCCATCAGGATGCAGGTGAGCCGGATGCGGTCGGTGATCTTTATCTTGGCACTGTTCTCCACCCGGTCGGCCAGCCAGGAGAGCTTGCAGCGGCGCAGGCGGGAACGAATATGGTTTATCAGGGTCTGCTCGGCGGAATCGCAGAAGATGTACTGGATCTCCCCATACCGGGCAAAGACCGCGATGCAGAACTCGATGAGCTTGTCGGCCAGAAAGTCGGCATCCTGCGCCACCGGGTCGATGCGATGGGACGCCAGCCCCACCACACCAGACCAGCCTGGGAGAATGGCCGTCGCCACAAAGGCGTGCTTCGAACCGTTGCCGCCGAAGTCCACGCCAATGCGGATCCGCCACGGGTGCAGCTGTTTCTCGGCGGGCCAGAAAAAACGCCCATCCCCGGCGGCGAGGCTGTCGGCCAACAGGCGGTAGATAACGCCGTTGGCCGCCATCCACTGCCCGAGGATGAAGCGGTTATAATAGACGGTGCCGGCATACTCTTTTTTCAGGTCGGCCACGAACTGGGCCGGGAGAGTCGGATTGTCGTCGATGGTGTAGGCCTGACAATAGATGTCCGCGTCGCTGTCGAGGAATTTCTTGAACCAGTGGGAGGGGCTTTCCGGGTTGCAGGTGCCGTCGAAATGGCTGTGGGGGCAGGACAGGCGGCTTTTGAGCATCTGGAACACGCCCTCGTCCCAGGTGGTGATCTCGTCACCGTAGGCGTACTCGAAAGCCGCGCCCTGGATGCGGGCAATGTGCTTTTTATTGTCGGCACCGAGGACATAGACCTTGCGGCCGAAGAGCTGCACGATGTTGCCGGAGGCCGAGGTGCGGACGACGCCCACCAGCTCCGGCCCCCAGAGACCGCGCATAGGCTCCAGCACGTTGCGTTCCAGTGTGCCGAGGGTATTGCCCAGCATGACCAGCAGGCCCTCGCCCCGGGCCGCGCAGATCCGCTTCGGGATGGTAACGGCGCAGTCAAGATAGGTCTTTCCGGAGCGGGTGGCTCCGGTCTTGACGTTCCAGCGGTGGGAACAGTTGCGCAGGTACTCCTGCTGAAACTCAGTCAATGGCACTGTCTACACCTCCCAGCAGCTCCTTCGCCTTCGCCAGAGCATCGGCGGCGGGGTCTTTCTCGGAAGTGTCTTTGTACATCCCGAGGTGTTTGCCCAGCAGGTCGAGCGCGCGGAGCTTGTCGGCCAGCTTCACTTCCTGCTCAAGCCCATCCTCGCCGAACGTCTTGACCTTGACTGACTGCACAGCGGCAAGGTCATCGTGGCGGGCATCGGATTTGAGAGAGGCGGTCTTGGGGTCGATGAGGTCAGCGGCGTTGACGAATGCAATCTTTGCCAGCTCGCGCACCACCCGGTCAGTAGATACACCGGTGCGGCGACTCTGCTCAGCCTGAAGCTGGGCGATGAGCTTCTGAACTCCAACATTCTCCAACAATCGCGGCCCCACGGTCTTGGCACTTGCTGGGGAATATCCGGCGCGGATGGCTGCTTGGGTCGCATTCAAATCGACCATGTATTCTTCGCAGAATCGTGCCTGCTTGTCGGTCATCCTCACCACCTCTCCGGTGCAAAAGTAAAGCATAAAAAATCCCCGCACATTTCTGTGCAGGGTGATTGACGCACATCCGGTGGGGTATCCTTGAACCCACTGCGGATTCCGGGGCCTCCGGTGGTGTGCCGGACTCTCACGGGGAGAAGGAGGGTCTCCCATCCGGCACGCCAGCCCCAAGCGGTTTTGCAGGCCATGCGTCAGGCGGTTGCTGCGGCGGGGCGCAGCGTCATGGTGCCGCCCTTGGAATCGAACCGGCCGTGTCTGGTCACACGCGCCGCGCACCAAATTGCGCTCAGGCGGCATAATAGAAGCAGCCTGCACACCATGCGGTCAAGCGTCAAGGAGGACATGGTGCGGAGGCTGCGTGTATCGGGTGGCCTTTCCGGCTCTGCCGATGGTATCATTTTACACCGGAAGAGAGTGAACGCACAATGAACGGATACTGCACAGTTTCAGAGCTTCAGGTGTTCAATGGCCCGGCGGCGCAGGGCGAAAATGCCACGGGAAGTGAAATTCATGTCTGCGGCTACCTGCTCCCATTTCAGGCAGTCCAGATAGTATTTGCGAAGAGCGCAGTATTCGGCGGAGTCCAGCTGCACAAGCACGGCATCGATCTCCGCAAACAGAGCATCACAGACGGCCAGCTGCGCGTAGGCACGGCGTTCGGCTTCTTCTTCACGCTCTACTGCCCGGGCGAGGCTCTGCCCATCCTTGCTGCCGCCCGGCGCAGCGCTGAGGTTCTGGGTGATGTGCCGGGTGGCTTCCTGCGCCTCTGCCAGCCGGTAGGAGAGCCGCTGGTAGAGCTTTTCGGCTTCCCGATAGCGGGAGAGCCAGCTTATCTTTTCCTCGTAGGTCATGCCAGCTCCTCCATCTTGTGCAAATCGATTTTGTCAAGGCTGCTATGCTGCACGATGGAATTTGCGGTATGTACAACTCTGGTCATCCCAAAAAGTATTTCAGAATCGCATTCCGACTCTTTTGCAACCTTGCACAAGATATTGTTGAGTGCAATGAGTTCCAGACCGCTCAGCTCTACCGTGGCAGAGCCAGCGTCCTTCTTTACATCATCGCGCCGATTCAATGATTGGATTCGCATTTGTTTACTCCTTCTGCATGAAACATATCGGTCTGAGCCGTGTATGCCTTGTAGCGTTCTTTCTGCAGGAGGAAATACTCCTGCGAAATTTCAAACCCGGTGAAGTACAAGCCAGCATCATAGGCGGCAATCCGACTACTGCCGCTTCCAACATGAGTGTCAAGAATCATCTGTCCCGGCTTGGCATATTTCTGAAAAATCCAGCTATACAATGCTACCGGTTTCTGAGTCGGGTGGATGCGCTTTTCATTCAGAATTTTGTTCCCCTGCTGGATATGTCCCTCGCGAATGCTTTTGCCCTGCATCATGCCGTTCCACATATACCGGAACAGGCGGACAGAATCAAACAGGTCGGTTGCAGCAATTTCGCAGTCAGAAAACGAAGTCCCGCCGTTGCACTTGTCCCAAACGATTCTGCCGGGTGCAAAGTGATAGTCGAAGTAGTTGCAGCCCCATATGATGTAGTGCTTGCTCACACGAAGCAGCTCGTTGAAGTAATCTTTTCCGGGAACATCCCATTTCGGGGTGATAGGATAGTCGCGGTGTACGCCAGTTTTACTGACACGTGAGCCATAATACCCTCGGTGTTCCGGCCCGCTGAAATATGGTGGATCTACCACAGCAAGGTCAAAAAGCTTATCAGGAAAAGCTTTCATTCCCTCCATGCAGTCCAGATTGAAGCAGATGCTTGGTTCTGATTTATGAGCTTCCATCATCACACTCAGATGCTCCTTTCTTTTTCAACGGTCGCCTCCGCCCAGCATTCTTGAGAAAATCGTTCCCGCTCGGCTCGGTACGGTCAACCCGGAGATTCCGTCCGCTGCTGATGGGGTGAAGCCTGCGGTACTCTTCCACAGACCTGCACCCCTGCGCCTCGGTCTCTTCCAGTGCTTTACGGACATACACCCAGCTGTAGGCACCGAGGTCGGCACACCTGCTGATGATGGCCAGCACCAGCTCTTCTCCCAGCCGGTCAGCATATCCGGTCAGTTGGGCTTTCCCTTGGGTGCTCAGCTTGCAGATACGCTGCTCGAACTCCATGACTACGGGGGATGTCGTCTTCGTCGGAGTCGGCTCGGGCGTCGCGCACGCAGACGACGACTGTCTTGTTTTCTTTGTTATCTTTGTTAAGTCTTGGTTAGGAGTTGGTTGATTGCTGGTTGATTGCTTGGTTGAGCCAATAATTTCAGTGTAATTATTTATCGCGATAACGCTGTATCTTGGCCCTGTTTTGCTGGTTATACAGTTGGTTGACTGCAAATGCATAAGTGCCGTCCGAACGGATTGTTCAGACATTCTGAGCTGTTTTGCCAGCTTTGCGCGGCTCGTGACCAGCTCACCGGGGTGGATGGTGATGCCCTGCCACTGCTTTTCCTGCCAGTTTGAGGTGAGCAGCAGGTGGATGAACAGCCGGGCAGTGTTGGGCTCCGAATACCATTCCCAGTCGGTCAGGCCGCGCGGGATGGCAACGAAGCCGCGAGAAGGGTCAATGCCCACGGCCTGACCTCCTTTCGAATGGAATGCCCGTATCGCCAGATAGCACAGCGGCAGCGGTTAGAAGGGGAGGTCGTCACTGTCATCAATGATGGAAAAGCCATCAGAATCGTGTGCTTCTGCGTCGGGGACAGCGACCGGCTGACCATCGGGTGATTTGCGTTCGGCGCGATAGCTCTGGCTGGCAAAACTGGTCTGTTGGGCCTGCGGAGCGCTCTGTGCGGCCTTTGCTTCCTGAACATGATTTGCTGCCTGCTGGTCAAAATCCTTCACGACAGCCCGCTCTGCGGCCTTACTGCCGCAGAAGCTCACGTTACTGGCGACGACCTCAACTTTGGCGCGGTTGTTGCCGTTCTTGTCCTGGTACGAGGTCGTCTGCAAGCTGCCTTCGATGGCGATCATGCTGCCCTTCTGGAAATACTTACAGACGAACTCGGCGGTCTGCCGCCACGCGGTGACGTCGATAAAATCGGCCTTGCGCTCTTCGCCCTGCCGGGCAAAGCTGCGGTCAACTGCGATGCGGAAGCTGCACACATTGATGCCGCTCGGGGTGGTCTTCAATTCCGGTTCGTAGACCAGACGGCCCATCAGCGCAACAACATTAAGCATGGGTCGCACCCTCTTCCTCGGCGTCGCCAGCGCCTACCTCGTAGTCGATGTTGGCGCCCATCAGGACCTCCGGACACTCGGCGCGGGCAAAGTAAGCGGCGGCGCGGTACTTGAGCATCATTTCGGTCATTTTGGGCCAGTAGCTGCCATTCTTGTTCCACCACCCGGCATCCTTTGCTATCTTGACCGTGACTTTCGGACCTTCGACCTTTTCGCCGGTGAGCTTGTCCACGCCGATCAGGCGGCAGCCCCAGTTGTCGGTGCCTTCTTCGCCCTCCATGCGGTAGCGGGTGCGGCCTGCAAACTGGCCGCTGTTGTCGATGAGGGCCTTGCAGCTCTTGCCGCTCCATGTGGGCATACCATGGACGACGTAAAGGTTCTGCATGACGAAGAGGTGAGAAACGCCCATGCGAAGGGCCATCTCGCAGGCGATGGCACACGCACCGGGATTGCCGGTGTAGGTCTGGGGCAAGAAACCCTCGGGAAGCTGCGCCATCGCGGCGGCTTTGGACTTTGCAAGCATCCAGTTGCGCTCGTCAATGGTCAGTCCCTGAACCTTTTCGGCGTAGCTCTGACGCTGCGGAGGCTGAGCGGGTGCAGTGGGTGCAACAGGCGCAGGCGCCTCGACACTCTGGACGACAGCTGCATTCTGGTTGAGCATCTCGATAGGAGTCTGGTTTTTCTCAGGCATGATGAATTTCCTCCTCGGTAAATTTAATATCGATGATATTTGCATAACGCTTGATGGCGTCAAGCTCGGATTTGGTGCAACGGAAGACGAGCTTCCGGTCCCGGGGTTCTTCTTGGCGAGTGAAACGGGCAAAGAAATCGTCATCGTACTCGTCCGGTGTGTAACCATCGCCGTAGCCAACGCTTGGTTTGACGAGGCTGATGGCGTAGGAATTCTGTGCCGGGCCTTTGTAGTTGTCCGGCATCCCACGAATGACAGCTTCCCGTAGCATGGTGCGGTACTCGGTCATGTAACAAAAATCTATGGATTCATACGGCTCAGGCATGATTTCTTCGCCGGCGGCGGCGTGGACGATGTCAATGAGGCACATGAGCTCACCGACCCGGCGATAAATCGAGTCGATTGTGCGGCGTGTCTCCTGACTGCCTAGCTGATGGTTGCGGGCGAAGCCGGTGAACAGAGCCACAGCATAGTTGACGTCGCTGGTGAGCTTGTTGCCGGTGCTGATGAGTCGGAACAGCACATTGTCGTTCCCGACGTACTGGAAAATGCCCTCGGCCTTGTTGGACAGGTCTTTGATTCGCGCTCTGCGGGCAAGCTGATTACTCATCTTCTCCACCTCCGTCATATTCCGGCGGCTGACGGCAGAGCCGGGCCGCTTCCTCACGGATGCTGTTCAAGGTTTCACATAAGCTGGCAAAGGTCGTTTCCAAGTCCTCGCCGACCAGGCGGGAGTAACTGCCCTTTCCGGTGTCCCATGCACGGCGGCAGGAGAAGGCGATGCTATTGGCGTTTTCGAAATCTGCCTGTGCAGCGTCGCTGATTTTGGAGTGGAGGGCCGCTACCTGCTTTTTCAGGCTGGCGTTGTCCTTGGCCAGTTCGGCATTCCGGGCATCTGCAAGACTCCAAGCCTTTTCTGCTGCCCGGCGGTCAACTTCTTCTTCGTCGATGACGCCCACGATGGGCTGGTGCTTCAGGGCCTCTTCTGCGTCGTTTGCCCGCTGCGACATCTGAGCGCACTGCTCTTGTAACCCATCAATGTCGGCGTGGGCGGCTTCCAGATGGCTCTCGGCGGTTTTGGCCCGCTGCATCGCCTTGGTCTGCATCTTCCATGCTTCCTCTTCCCGGGCCTCAGCGGCGTCTAACTGGCTTTTGAGCTGAGCGTTTTGTTCGGTCAGACTTTTAATGTCAGCATTTGCGGCTTCCAGCTGAGCATTTGCGGTATTCATTGCGTCCCGCGACTCCTGCTCCTGAATGCAGGCGCTCTTCAATCTGGCCTGCGTTTCGTTCAGCTTGTACTCTTTGGCCTTGAGCTGGGCCAGCAGCTCCTGCACCCGCTGGCTGTCTCCGGCGGCTTCGACCAGCTGCCCAGCACACCCGCTGCGGGCGATGAGGTTCAGGTCTTTGCGGGTCAGCTCGGGCAGCTGTTTTAATTGTTCAATCGTTGAACCATTAAAAGATTCTCCGGTCTGCACCATATTCCATGCACCCGACTTGCTCATACCCTTGCTCTCATACCACTTTGTCCATGTACCGCCGCCATACCGGCCGGCCTTAGCGGTCAGAGCGTGGATTCGGGCGAGGTAGATGCAGGAAATCAGGTATTCGTCCTGCGCCGCTCCGTAATGCAAATCAAACTGCTGGTCGGCTTCGGTGGCCTGCTGGGACAGCTCCCCCAATGGAGAGAAGTCAAAGGTGGGGACGGCTGCGGATGCAAAAGAAGTCTCCGCAGGAACAACAGGGGCCGATGCGCTGCTCTGCGGGGACAGCGCGGGGGTCAAGCCGTTTGCAGCCGCCTCGCTCGCCGAGGTGGTCGGTGTTGCCGCCGCCGAACTGCTGGCAGCAGGGCTTGTCATGGTCGCAGCAGCATCCGCAGTCGGGGCAGGTGTACATGAGAAAATCTCCTTTGCTTTTTTGATGTCGGCCAGGATCTTTTCCATTTCCTGCTGCGGTGTCATGTCCTTGCGGCTGCCATTCGGAGTAAAGAACTGACCAAGCAGCTCTCTTTTTGCGGCAACGCCTTTCAGATTCTGGGTGCAGGTGATGGTCAGGCAGTAACGGCCATCAGATCCATAGTCCGATGCACGAATATCTTTGGAAAACGAGCCAAAAATCTCTCTGTCCGGATAAGTGTCTTTGATCCATGCGGAGACCTGAGACAGAAAGTCGAAGTCCAGACTATGCACTCGACAAGTGCATTTATCCTTGATAGAGCCAGCGAACTCTGACGCATAGGTGAGGGTCTTACTCATCCGGCATTCGTAGCCCTGAGTCTCCCGGCTGACAGTTTTAGCACTTTCATCCCATTGATAGTTTCCGCATGGCATGGCGTAGGGGCATCCCCAGCACTCATGGCCGGGTGCATAGCCGGATAGGCGGTTGCCAGTGGTACTGGCATCGGTGGATTTCTTCACTCGCCGTCCGCATTTGCAGATATAGGTGGTCATACCCGCACCTCCAACTCCTTCAGGCGGTCAAGCATTTCGGCCTGCAGGTCTTTGTTCAGGGGCTGGAAACGGTTATTTCGCCAGCCGTAGCAGAGGATAGTGCTATAGATGGGCTGGCCGCGATAAGTACGGTTCAGGCTCTTGCCATAGATACCGTACACCAGCACCGCCGGGGTGCGGGGCAGAACTTTCTGCTCGCAGGGACACTGCAAAAGCGCTTCCATGCCCTGCAGCGTGTCCGGCAGGGTGGTCACGACCGGGTCTTTGCCCGGCTCGATAAGAATACCTTTCATCTCTTGTAAAAACCTCCAAAGTGTGTTATTCTTCGGGGTGATGGGGGTTCAAGCCATCATCCCTTTGCAGGCTCGCCGGTGTTCCAGCACCGACGGGCTTTTTGTTTACTCGTCATGTGCTTTACTCCAGCACAAGGCTCTTGACATACGGCAGCCAGTCACGCCAGCATGGCTTGGAAAGACTGCGGTTGACAGCGTAGTAATAGGCTGCATTGCTGATTTTGGAAGAGCCTTTCAACCGCTGCTCTTTGACCATGTGGTTCACCTGATTGCGGGACAGTCCCATGCCCATCAGGAGCTTTTTCATGCGCTTGGTCTTCATGCGTCCCTCCGGTTCTGCCGGTACTCCGGCTCGGCGTTGCGGGCGTGGCGGCGGTCGATGTACCTGCGGCGCTGCACTTCGCGCTCTGCGGCATGGTCGCCCAGCCGGGCAAAGAACAGCGCCAGCAACAGCAGCACCATCGCGGTGATGAAGTCGGTGTCGGAGATGACGCCGAGGGCTTCGATGCTGCCTGCAAAGCCAAGTGCGTACAGCATCCCGACGGCACCGCTGGCCACGGCCAGCCAGTACCAGACGCCAGATTTGATTCTCATGCGGATGCCTCCTTTTTATTTCTGCGGCACACCCAGTTGCACCAGCAGGGCGGGGACGTTGATCATGATGCACCGGCCACTCTTGAGGTGAGGAATGGTGCCTTTAGCAAGCTCTTTGCGCAGGTAGTATTCCGAAAGCCCGGTGGCCCGGGCAGCATCACGGACATTCATGAATGGGGTAGAAGGGACGGGAGGAGTATGCTTCCTCATAGCGGTCACTCCTTTTTCTCAGTGGTAAAGATGTCGGCCATGATCTGGTCGAACGCGGTCTCGATCACAGGCACGTCGATTGCCGTTTCCTGTGCGGAAAGCCGAGCCATGATCTCTTCTGGCGTGAGTCCGATGTCCTCATACCGGCCAAGGCGCTGCACAAGATCTTCTTTCTTGGACGGGCTCCAATAGCCGGTCTTGATGCCATTGCAGCGTGGGTTTGTCAGTCGTTCCATGCGCCGTCCTCCATTTCAAGCTCCCATTCGTCGCAGATAGTCCTGCATACCGACTTGGGAAAACCAATCAAATCTTCGCCGCGTCCGGCCATCAGGGCAGCGTTACCGACGATCGCGGACCTGTCACCAAAAATATACAGGCTCGATGCACGCGGGTTATCCGGTAGCTGATGCAGCAGTCCTTCCTCGTTGACGATCAGGTGGATGCACTCCACCGGCTCCCGCGCCCAGGTGGGGTCCAAGCTGCTTTCGGTCACCTCGATAAAGCCGCCTACCAGCTGCTGCAAGGTGCTCAATTTGCAGATGTCGCCATTGTCGCAGGGCACCAGCCTGCACGGCCCATCTGCCGGGATGAAAATAATATAGCGTTCCATGATGTATCTCCTTGTTTGATGTGCCTTTTTGCGGTAAAGTGGCTTCCATGATCATTTCTATTACAATAAACATGGAACCGGATATGGCAGCCAGCCATATTCCATTCCAAC